>ENA-UEPJ01000071-UEPJ01000071.1-human-gut-metagenome-genome-assembly--contig:-NODE-71-length-120593-cov-5.445202_pt1 | contig 120593 bp, 119 predicted proteins | sample MGYA00242890_ERZ507896 | MGnify/ENA primary metagenome ERZ507896 (study PRJEB26167, sample SAMN06115508) | human gut metagenome | host: Homo sapiens | place: China:Qinghai | collected 2015-08-20...
CGGATGTTGGACGATTGGCTATTATTCAAATGGTGGAGATAGTCAGATCGGAAGAGCACACGTCTTGAACTCCAGTCACCGGCTATGATCTCGTATGCCGTCTTCTGCTTGAAAAAAGTTCATCTTGCGGATCAGCAGGAACCAGAAGATGGCGAACATCAGGATCAGGGGAACAAACTGCATCAGCATGTCGCCGCCGCTGGGGGCGGCGCCGCCGGCCTGGGGGGTACCCATGGCGAAAGCAACGGATTCAAACAACAAGATGAACCTCCAAAGGGATGCTGTAGGCAGGCCGCTTTCTATGCGGGATGCCCGGGGTAACAAATTTTCAGCGCAAGCATATCCTGCCGCAAAAAAACTTGCAAGCCGTTCTCCTGGGCGGGAAAAACGTCCTCCGCGCGGCAGGGGTGACGGTAAAAAACATGCCGGCAGGGGCGCTTCGTTCAGAAAAAATCGCCGCCGCAGGGCCGATTTGAACGACCGGGGACTGTGCAGTCTCTTTATTGAAGGAAAGCCCGGTGCCTGGGCCGCCATCCCGCCCGGGAAGCTCCCGCACAGAGACGACAGGCGGAAAAGCGAAGTTCCTACGCAAGCGGCCTTCGGAAAGGATCGCCCCTCCTCTGCTCCACCCGTCTGAGGGAAGAAAGACGCATCCCCTTCCTATCACCGGGGATGCCGCCCCGGTATCCCGAAAAGGCTCTCTGTACGGGGCGGACCTCAGCTTCCCAGCACGGCCCGGACGAAATTGCAGGCGATGCGCACCACCTCGTCCCGGCTCTCCCTGTGCGACAGGGGCAGATGCCCGCCGTGACGGCTGACCGTGCGCAGCACATGGGTCTCGGCCCTGCGGGACGCCGTGCAGATCCACTCCACGGCATTGCGGCGCGGGCAGCTGCTGTCATGCCAGAGCTGGACATAACAGACCGGGACATCGCAGGCGGGCTGCAGGGCCCGCAGCCGGGGCTGCTCATGGGCTATCTCGGCCATATGGCGCCAGCAGACCACCCGCTCGTGTCCCTGCCAGGGCGCGGTCTCCCGCGCGGCCTCACTGCGCGGGGAGCAGATCTCCACAGGCTGTCGCCAGGCTTTCCAGGCCAGCCGCCAGCGCAGGGCCCGTTCGCCCAGACGGCCGGGGCGGGACGACCAGTAGAGCGGCGCGGCGAAGACCAGCAGGCAGCGGGGCGCGGGCAACCCGGCCTCCCGGGCCCAAAAAAGCGTATCCAGAGCCAGCAGGCCGCCCAGGGAATAGCCCGCCAGCAGGGGCGGCTCCGGGCTTTGGCCCGCAAGGGCGGCATAGGCCTCATGGGCCGCCGCGCTCCACTGGTTCCAGTGGCTGCGTACGAAAGCCTCCCAGCCGGTGCCATGCCCCGGCAGACAGGGCGCATGGCATGCCACGCCCATCGTCGCCAGCTCTTGCGCCAGCGAATCCATATCAGCGGGCCCTCCACCCAGACCGTGCAGCAGCAGCGCGTCCATTCTTGCCCTCCCCGAAGCATGAGGATACAACTACGCCTGTTTTTCCCGTCCGCAGACCTTAACCCGTCAGGAGCATCCATGCAAACCTGCGACACGCTTCTCCACGCCGGTGTCCTGCTGACCCAGGACGATGACCGGTGCGTCCTCGAAAACGCCGCCCTGGCCATTGATGGCGGGCGCATCGTCGCCCTAGGCTACAGCCAGGATGTGACAGCCGCATGGCAGGCACGTGAAATCCTCGACCTTTCCGGCATGCTCGTCATGCCCGGCCTTGTCAACGCCCACACCCACGCGGCCATGACCTTCCTGCGGGGCCTGGCCGACGACATGCCGCTCATGGACTGGCTGCAGCAGAAGATCTTTCCCGTGGAACAGGGCCTGACGCCCGATCTGGTGCGCCTGGGCAGCCTGCTGGGCTTTGCCGAGATGCTGCGCACCGGGACCACGTCCTGCGTGGACATGTACATCTTCGAAGCCGCCGTGCTGGAAGCGGCGGACAAGGCCGGTCTGCGCTGCCTGGCCGGTGAGGGCGTGTTCAATTTCCCCTCGGCCTGCTGCCCGGATGCCGATGCGGCCCTGGCCTGCACCCGGGAGATGGCGCAGCGCTGGGCCGGTCATGACCGTCTGCATGTGGCCGTCATGCCCCACAGCGTCTACACCACCACGGCGGCGCAGCTCACGGCCTGCCGCGAACTGGCCGACGAACTGGGCCTGCCGCTGCACATCCATCTGGCCGAGACCCGTCAGGAAACGGCCCTGAGCCTGGAACAGCACGGCCTGCGCCCCGTGGCCCATGCCGACCGTCTGGGGCTGCTGCGTCCCGGGACCATCCTGGCCCATGTGGTGGACGTGGACGCCGACGAGATCGCCCTGCTGGCCCGCCGCGGCGTGATCGTTGTCCACAATCCCTCGTCCAACATGAAGCTGGCCTCCGGGGTGGCCCCGGTGCCCGCCATGCTGGATGCCGGCGTGCGGCTGGCCCTGGGCAGCGACGGCGCCGCCAGCAACAACCGCCTCAACATGTTCACGGAGATGGGCCGCGCCGCCCTGCTGCACAAGGCGGCGGGCGATCCCGAGACCATGCCCGCCCGGACGGTGCTCGACATGGCCACCCGAGGCGGTGCGGCAGCCATGGGCGGTGACGGCGGCGTCCTTGCCGTGGGGCGTCCCGCGGACTGCATCGCGCTGGATCTTTCCGCGCCCAACATGCAGCCCCTGTTCAACGCGGCCTCCCACGCCGTCTATGCGGCCACGGGCATGGAAGTGGCCCTGACCATGGTGGCGGGCGAGGTCCTGTACCGTGACGGCCGCTTCAGCCGCTTTGATTACCCGGCCCTGTGCGCGGAAGTGCGCGAGATGCGGCGCTTCGTCCTGCGCCGCCTGGGCCTGCCCGAACAGGTGGCCTGAGCCGGAGCCCTTCCCGTCGCGGCCTTGCCTGCCGGGGCCGGAGCGGGGCCCTTGCGGCAGCGGAAAAGCCGCCCGGGCGGGGTTCCCTTGCACGGGGGGACTTGACACCATTGTTTTTTGGTCTATAGTGCCCCATTCAGACTGAAACGAAAGCGCTTCGGCGCATGGAGGTATCGTTATGGCTGCTCTGCTTAATGCCGTGAAAACCGCCGAAGGCGTGGTTGTGAACGGTTTTGTGGTTTCCCCCATCATTGACAAGTGCGAAGGCTGTGATCGCATTCGCGAGTTTGAAGGCGAAAACTTCTGCTCCAGCTACGCCAGCCCCGCCAGCAAGTGGTCCGGTGGCCGCTGCAACTTCGCTACCCATGTGAAGGTGCAGGTCGCCGCCGCTGCCAAGGTCAACCCCCTGAAGGCGTCCAAGCGCGCCGCCAAGGGTCGCTAGACCATACGCGGCATGCGGGACGCGCCCGGCGCGAACATCCCGCACCGATTGCAATTTTCTGGCACATTGCACAGGGGAGGCTGTCGCGACAGCCTCCCTTTTGTCATTTGTCCGCAGGGGCCTCCAGGCCCGGGCGGCTTCAAGGAAAAACAGCATGAACACAAGTTCGCAGGACAGCGCCCTGTCCCCCCTCCTGCGCTGGCTGGATCAGCGTCAGGACCGTGTGGCGACCCTTCAGGGCGACCTGACCGCCTTCCGTGCCCTGGGCCCGGAAAACGGCGGCGAGGGCGAGCTGGCCAAGGCCCTGTATATCGAAGACTGCCTGCGCGCCTGCGGGGTGAGCGACATCCGCCGTCTGGATGCCGCCGATCCGCGCGTGCCCTCCGGGCTGCGCCCCAACGTGGTGGCCCGCATCCCCGGCCGTTCCTCCCGGACGCTCTGGCTTTTTGCCCACATGGACGTGGTGCCGCCCGGTGACCCGGCCCTGTGGCATTCCGATCCCTGGCAGGTGGTCCGGCAGGGCGACATGCTCGTCGGACGCGGTGTGGAGGACAACCAGCAGGGCCTGGTGAGCATGCTGCTGCTGGCCGAAGCCCTGCATGCCTGCGACATCACCCCCGGACTCAGCCTGGGCCTGCTGTTCATGGCCGACGAGGAATGCGGCAACGACTACGGCCTGGCCCATGTGCTGGAGCGCCACGCGGCTCTCCCCGAAGAGCAACGTTTCCTGCGTGCTGACGATTTCTACATCGTGCCGGACTCCGGTTCCCCCACGGGCGCGGACATCGAGGTGGCCGAAAAGTGCCTGTGCTGGCTCAAGGTCGACGTCAGCGGCGTGCAGTGCCATGCCTCCACGCCCCACAAGGGCCGCAACGCCTTCGTGGCCGGGGCCGCCGCCGTGCTGGCCTGCATGGAGCTGCACAAGGATTTCCCCCGCCGCGACGCCCTGTTCGACCCGGCCTGCTCCACCTTCGTGCCCAGCCGCCACGATGCCAACGTGCCCAGCGTCAACATCCTGCCCGGACATGACACTTTTTACGTGGACTGCCGTCTGCTGCCCGGCGTGGAACCCGAACATGTGCTGGACGCCGCCCGCCGTCGCCTGACGGCCGTGGCCGAACATCACGGCGTGCGCATCGACGTGGCCATCGAGCACTGCCAGCGCGCCTCGGAAACGGCTGCGGACAGCCCCGTGGTCGCGGCCCTGCGCCGTGCCGTCACGGACATCTATCAGGTGGAGGCCCGTCCCGTGGGCATCGGCGGCGCCACCGTGGCCGCCCTGCTGCGCCAGCAGGGCCTGCCCGCCGCCGTGTGGAGCTGCATCGACAGCACCTGCCACCAGCCCGACGAACATTCTTCCATCACCGCCACCCTCAAGGACGCCCAGGTGTTTGCCCATGTGCTCATGCAGCGCTGAGAACCGTTTTGACTGTATCGTGACAGGCGGCGGCCATGCCGGTTCCGAGGCCGCCGTGGCCCTGGCCCGTCTGGGCCTGAGCGTGCTGCTGATCTCCGGCAATGTGGACCGTCTGGGCTATCTGTCCTGCAACCCTGCCATCGGCGGCCTGGCCAAGGGCCACATGGTGCGCGAGATCGACGCCCTTGGCGGCATGATGGGCCTGTGGGCCGATGCCGGGGGCATCCAGTTCCGCACCCTCAACATGAGCAAGGGCCCGGCCGTGCGCGCCACGCGCGCCCAGATCGACCGCGAGGCCTATCAGAAGGTCCTCAAGAAGACCCTGTTCTCCACGCCCGGCCTGCGCATCTGGCAGGACTCCGTGACCGAGGTGCTGGAAGAGAACGGCCATGCCGCCGGCGTGCGCACGGCCCAGGGCCTGACCTTCCATGCCCGGCATGTGCTGCTCACCACCGGCACGTTCCTAGCCGGCCTCATCCACATCGGCCTCACGCATCTGCCCGGCGGCCGTCTGGGTGATGCCCCGGCCACGGGCCTTTCCGACAGCCTGCGTCGTCTGGGCCTCACGCTGGGCCGTCTCAAGACCGGCACCACGCCGCGCCTGCTGCGGGCGTCCATCGATTTTTCCAAACTGGAGGAACAGCCCGGCGATACTCCGCCGCCGCGCTTCAGCTTCCGAGGTCCCGGCCCGGTGCTGCCGCAGGTGCCCTGCCACATCACCTGGACCAACGAGGCCGCCCATGCGGCCATCCGTTCCGGCTTCGACCGCTCTCCCCTGTTCACCGGGGTCATCCAGGGCACGGGCGCCCGCTACTGCCCCTCCATCGAGGACAAGGTGGCGCGCTTCCCCGAGCGCGAACGGCACCAGATCTTCCTGGAGCCCGAAGGCCTGGACAGCCCGGAGGTCTATGCCAACGGCATCTCCACCAGCCTGCCGCTGGACGTGCAGCAGGCCATGATCCACGCCATCCCCGGTCTGGAGCATGCCGTCATGGTGCGTCCCGGCTATGCCATCGAATACGACTATGCCAACCCGGTGCAGCTGCACGGCACGCTGGAGACCAAGGCCCTGCCCGGTCTGTGGCTGGCGGGCCAGATCAACGGCACCTCCGGTTACGAAGAGGCCGCGGCCCAGGGGCTGTGGGCGGCCCTGAACATCGCCTGCCGGGAGAAGGAGCTCGATCCCTTCGTGCCTGGACGCGACTCCTCGTACATGGCCGTGCTGGTGGACGACCTGGTCACCTCCGGCACCGAGGAGCCCTACCGCATGTTCACCTCGCGGGCGGAGCATCGTCTGCTGCTGCGCGAGGACAATGCCGACGTACGCCTGACCCCGCTGGGCCGCAAGATCGGTCTGGTGGGCGAAGAACAGTGGCGCCTCTTTAACGACAAGATGGAACACGGCCATGCGGTGCGCCGCCTGCTGCAGCAGGTGCGCGTCCAGCTGACCGACGGCGACGAAGCGGCGCAGACCGCTCCGGCAACGCCCGAAGAGACGGAACTGCGTACCGCGCTGCGCGGCCGGACGCTGGAAGAGGCCCTGCGCCGTCCCGACATGGATCTGGAGCGTCTGGCCCGCATCTCGGCTCCGCTGGCCGAAGCCCTGGCCGATCGCGACCTGCGCGATCTGGAGACCGTCCAGGTGGACGTCAAATACGCGGGCTATCTGGAGCGCCAGCGCGAGCTCATCGCCCGTGCCGCGCGTCTGGAATCCGTGGAGCTGCCCGCCGATCTGGATTACCGGCAGGTGGCGGGCCTTTCCCGCGAGGTGGAGGAAAAGCTGGACCGCGTGCGGCCCCGCAACCTCGGCCAGGCCGGGCGCATCTCCGGCGTGACCCCGGCGGCCGTGGGCTGTCTGGAGATCCACCTGCACAAGCTGGGCCTGCTACGCGGCAAGCGGCAGTCCCTCTGATGCCTTTTCCGGGACCTGCGGCCCAGCCGCGGGTCCCCTTTTTGTGCCGCGCATCTTCGCCTGACAAAAGAAGGATGCGCTGTTGACGTTGGGGAATGTTCCCCGTTATCCTGAGAGGACGGGTGCCTTTTGTAGGCGTGTGCTCAGGGCCACGCCGTACACACGGCGGCAGACCGCGTTTTCCTGCCCCGGACGCGGCATCCGCTCCTGCGTCCGCCCGGACGCCTCCACGACAAGGCTGCACATCCCGCAGCCTGCGTGGGCTGCGTTCCCGGCGGCGTCCCCCTCACCCCAGCCCGTGCCCCGGCACGGCGACATGCCTTTGCCCGGCGCCGGTGCGGCGCGCAGGCAAAGCCCTTCTAGGAGGCTGTTTTGGACGGTGGTTCCGACTGTCATAGTAGCAATGGCACCATCTGGTCGCGTCTGACCCGCTTTTTCGGACGCGAAGACGATGAATCCCTGGAAAAAGCCATCATCGAAGCCCGCGCCGACGGCGAAGTGGAGCCCGACGAGGAGTCCATGCTCCTGGGCATCCTGCGCTTCAACGACCTGCAGGTGCAGGACACCATGACGCCCCGCACCGACATCGACTGTGTCCCCGAAGACATGCTCCTGCCCGAAGTGGCCAGGGTCATCGTGGAGTCGGGCCATTCCCGCATCCCTGTCTTCCGCGACACCCGGGACAATATGGTCGGCATGCTCCACGCCAAGGATATCCTGAGCTGCCTGCTGGACCCCAAGATGGCTGACCAGCCCGCCAGTGCCATCATGCGCGAACCGTTCTTCGTGCCCGAGACCAAGCCCATCCGCAACCTCCTGCAGGAATTCCGCGCCAGCAAGCAGCACATCGCCATCGCGCTGGATGAATACGGCGGTACCTCGGGCCTGATCACCATCGAAGACCTGCTGGAAGAGATCGTGGGCGACATCGAGGACGAACACGACGCTCCCCGCGAGGAAGACATCCGTCCCCTGGGGGCCCATGTCTATGAACTCACGGGCCGTGCCCTGCTGGAAGATCTTGAAGAACTGGGCGTGGACCTCAGCTCCGACGAAGTGGACACCATCGGCGGCTACCTGAGCATGGAAGCCGGCCATGTGCCCGCCCCCGGCGAGGTCTTCATCCTGCGCGGCTGGCGCTTCGAAGTGCTGGATGCGGACAAGAAGCTCATCCGCCACCTGCGCATGGAACCGGCCCGGGAAAACACGCCCGACGCCTCTGAAACGGAAGACTGAGATGCGTGACGCCTGGTTGCGTTCCTCCCCCCTGGGCCTCGGCCTGGCGGGGGCCGCGGCGTTGTGGCTTGCGTTCCCCAACGGCTGGATCTCCCTGCCGCCGCTGGCCCTGCTGCTGCCCCTGTGCCTGGCCCTGCTGGGCGATTCGGCGCCCTCGGCGGGCGCGGCCCTGCGTCGCGGCTGGCTGAGCTCCATCGTGGGCATGGCGGCCGTGCTCTACTGGCTGACCATCCCCATGGCCACCGTGGGCAACCTGCCCATGGCCCTGGCGGCGGTCTGCGCCGTGCTGGTGGCCACCTGCCTGGCCAGCGCCGGCGGCCTGTTCAGCCTGCTGGCCCATGCCCTGCGCGGGCGCGGCCCGCTGGCACAAGCCTGGTTGCTGGGTCTTGCCTGGTATTTTCTGGAATACGTCTACGCGCTGGTGGCGGGCTTTCCCTGGCTGCCCTTGGGCGGCGCCCTGGCGGCCTGGCCCCTGTGGATACAGGCCGCCGACGTGACGGGCGCCTATCTGCTGGCCGGCCTGTGGGTCACGGTGATCCTTAGCCTGCGGCACTGGCGCCGGCCTGCCTGCGTGTGCACCGGGCTGCTGCTGGCCGCCCTGCTGCTGGGCTATGGTGCCTGGCGCCTGCACACCACGCCGCTGGAGGACGATCCCCACGGTGAGGACAGCGTGGCCGTCCTCTTTGCCGAAGGCAACATCGACCAGAACCAGAAGTGGGTGCCGGCCTACCAGCGCCGCACGGTGGAGACCTATCTGCGCCTGACACAGGCGGAGCTGGCGCGCCATCCCGGCGAAAAGCCCCTTATCGTCTGGCCCGAAACGGCCCTGCCCTTCAATTTCGACAACAACGGCATCCTGTCCGCACTGGTGCGCAATCTGGCCCGCCAGGCCCAGAGCCCCCTGCTGACCGGCGTGCCCGGCTTCCAGTATGATGCGGCAGGCAACATGCAGGTCTTCAACCGTGCCCTGCTCCTCGATCCCTCGGGCAACACGGCGGGCCATTATGACAAGGAACATCTCGTGCCCTTCGGCGAATATGTGCCGGAGTGGCTCAACTGGAACTTCCTTGCCGACCTGCTCCAGGAAGTGGGCGTCTACACCCCCGGCCGCTCCGCCGCGCCCCTGGTGCACGAAGACCTCCGCCTGGGCATGCTCATCTGCTACGAGGCCGTCTTCCCCTGGCTGGCGCAGGCCCGCGTGGAGCACGGCGCCAACGTGCTGGTGGACATCAGCAACGACGGCTGGTTCGGCCGCTCGCCGGCGGCGCTCCAGCATCTGTACCTCGCCTCCCTGCGCGCCGTGGAACAGGGGCGCTGGCTGCTGCGGGGCACCAATACCGGCATCTCCGCCATCATCGACGCCCGCGGCCGCGTGACCGTCCGCGGGGGCCAGTTCGAAGAAAATACCCTCTGGGGGCGTGTGCGCCTGCAACAGGGGGCCACCATCTATCACAAGCTCGGGCTCTGGCTGCCGCTGGCCGCCGGACTGCTCTGGCTCGGCATTTTTTGGGGCACGCGTCGCCCCTCACCTTCAACCCCTCGATAGTTCTCATGTTGCAACTCAGTGATCTTCGTGCCCGTTGCCAGCCCCTCGACCAGCGTTTCGACAACCTTTGGGGGCGTCTTTGACGTCGCGGCCAGCGAACAGCGTCTTGCCGCCATCGAAACGGAACTTTCCCGCCCCAATGCCTGGGACAATCCCGAAGCCCTGACCCCCCTGCTGCGTGAAAAGCGCCAGCTGGAGGATGAGGTCTCCCGCCTCAATGCCCTCAAGACCTGCCATGACGACATGCACGAGTGGCTGGAACTGGCTGTGGAAAGCGGCGAGGACGAGGCCCTGGAATCCCTGGCGAAACAGCAGGACAGCCTGGACGCCCTGCTGGACGAGACGGAACTGGTGATGCTGCTCTCCGGCGAGGAGGACAACCAGGACGCCATCCTGGAGATCCACCCCGGTGCGGGCGGCACCGAATCCCAGGACTGGGCGGAGATGCTGCTGCGCATGTACACCCGCTGGGCTGCCCGGCGCCATTTCACCGTGGAGGAGCTGGACTATCTTCCCGGTGATGAAGCCGGCATCAAGAGCGTGACCCTGCGCATCTCGGGCCCGCACGCCTTCGGTTTCCTGAAGAGCGAACGCGGCATCCACCGCCTGATCCGCATCTCGCCCTTCGATGCTTCCGGCCGCCGCCACACCTCCTTCGCCTCCGTGGACGTCATGCCCGACGTGGGCGACGACATCCAGCTGGACATCAAGGAAACGGACCTGCGCTTCGATACCTTCCGCTCCAGCGGCCCCGGCGGCCAGAGCGTGAACACCACCAGCTCCGCCGTACGCGTGACCCACATCCCCACGGGCATCTCGGCCCAGTGCCAGAACGAGAAGTCCCAGCACCACAACAAGGAAGCGGCCCTGTGCATCCTCAAGGCCCGTCTGTACAACCTTGAGCTGCAAAAGCGCGAAGCCGAGCGCGCCGCCCAGTATGCGGGCAAGGACGCCATCGCCTTCGGCAGCCAGATCCGCACCTACACCCTCCAGCCGTACCGTCTGGTCAAGGACCACCGGACCAACAGCGAATGCGGCGACGTGGAAGCCGTCCTGGATGGCCAGATCGACCAGTTCCAGCACGACTACCTGCTCTACAGGCACGAACAGCAGCGCTGATAGCGTCTTCATGGCCCGGAAAGGTGCGTCTGCCCCGCAAAACAGGCATGTCCCGCACTTTTCCGGGCATATTTCCCTGCCATTTTCCGCCCTGCAACTTTACCTCGTCCGGTAAAAAGGATAGGATTCCTTATCATAACGACTGGCATCCTTTTTACCAACGCTCTCCTTTCACCGACGAGGAGGAACGATGAACAAGAGCGAACTCATCAAGGCCCTGGCAGAAGAAAGCAATCTTCCGTTCGATGATGCGTCCTTGGTGGTGAACACTTTCATTGATGCGATGAAGGATTCGCTCATCGCTGGCGACCGTATCGAGATCAGGGGATTCGGGAGCTTCAAGATCAAGGAATACAGCGGCTATGCCGGACGTAATCCCAAAACCGGCGAAAGCGTCTCCGTCGTGCCCAAACGCCTGCCCTTCTTCCGTGCCGGTAAGGAGCTCAAGTAATATATCAACCAGTAACCGCAGTCCCATTTAGCTCAGTTCCAAGGAGTGGACCATGCAATTTTTCGGTGCCCTGACCGCCCTCGTCACGCCGTTCAAAAACGGCGCCGTTGATGAAGCCGCCTATCGCGAATTCATTGAATTCCAGATCAGTGAGGGAATCCACGGCCTTGTGCCTTGCGGCACCACCGGCGAATCGGCCACGCTCTCCCACGAAGAGCATGAACGTGTCATCGAGATCTGTATCGACCAGGTCAAGGGGCGTGTGCCCGTCCTGGCCGGTGCCGGTTCCAACAATACCATCGAAGCCATCCGCCTGACCCGCTTTGCCCAGAAAGCCGGGGCCGACGGTGCGCTGCTGATCACCCCCTATTACAACAAGCCCACCCAGGAAGGTCTGTACCGTCACTTCAAGGCCATCGCCGAAGCCGTCGACATGCCTCTGGTCCCCTACAACGTTCCCGGCCGTACCGGCACCAACCTGCTGCCTGCCACGCTCAGCCGTCTGGCTCATGAGTTCCCCAATATCGTGGGCGTGAAAGAAGCCACCGGCGACATGAGCCAGTGCAGCCTGATCATGGAACAGTGCCCCAAGGGCTTCAGTCTGCTTTCCGGTGACGACTTCACCGCTCTGCCCCTCATGTCCATCGGCGGCAGCGGCGTCATCTCCGTGACCTCCAATATCGTCCCCGGCAAGGTGGCTGCCATGTACAATGCCTTTGCCAAGGGCGATATCTCCACCGCCATGGGCATCCATCATGACCTCTTCGTCCTGCATCAGGCCATGTTCATGGAAAGCAACCCCATCCCGGTCAAGACCGCCCTGGCTCTCATGGGCCGCATGACCGACGAGATGCGCCTGCCGCTCTGCCCGCTGACCGACGAACATCTGGAACGCCTCAAGAACGTCCTGGCTTCCAAGGGACTGCTTGCCTAATACGGCACATCGTCTTCAAGCCCCGCTCCGGCGGGGCTTTTTTCTTGCCCTGCGTCAGGCCTCCGTACCGGGCCTATCCCTTTTCCGATATGCCGATGCCTGCAGCCGGGGACCACGGTCTGCACGAAAGCCTGCCCGTATCCCTCCCCGTTCGCTCAGGCCGGCGCCCCTTCCGTGCCGTCGTTTCTGCCCGCCGGGCCTTGCCACTGCTTGCCTTCCCCCTGCCCTGCTGCTAGCATGATGGCGTTTTCCATACTGTGCCGAGGAGACCATCCATGACCGATTCCCGTTCCGATCCGACAATCGTGCAACGCCTCATGCAGGCGCTGGAAGCGGACACCGCTGTTGAACTGGCCCGGGCCCTGGGCCTGCCCGTGGCGGATGTGGAACAGGCGCTGGCCAAAGGCCAGGTCCCGGACGAGTGGGTCCGCATCTGCGCCGCGGAAACAGGCTGCAATGCCGACTGGCTCTTCTTCGGCCGTGGCCCCATGCGCCTCCCGCTGGTGGAGTCCGGTGCCATGCCCGCCTGCCTCATGCTGGAAGATGTGGATGACGATGTGGACATGATCACCGTGCCCCTGGTGGTGGCCCGCCTGTCCGCCGGTTCCGGCAGTCTGGAAGTCAGCAGCGAACAGGAAGGCGGCTATGCCTTCCGCAGCGACTTTTTGCACCGCAAGGGCAATCCCCGCCGCATGGTGCTGATGCGCGTCTCGGGCGACAGCATGGTGCCCGAGATACAGGACAACGACCTCGTCCTGCTGGATCAGGGCCAGACCGAGATCGTCTCCGGCCGCCTCTACGCCATCGGCTTCGAGGATGCCATCTACATCAAGCGCATCGACCTGCTGCCCGGCCAGATCGTCCTGCACAGCACCAACCCTGCCTATCCTCCCGTGACCCTCGACCTGAGCGGCGACTGCGCCGAACAGTTCCGCGTCATCGGCCGCGTACTCTGGTCCGGTCGCGAATACCGCTAGCCGCAGAAGTTTCGATCCATATTTTCAAGGGGAGAGGGGGACTTTTTCCAGCGGCAAAAAGTCCCCCTTTCCCCCTCACCCTTCAAAAAACGCTGCATGATCCCTGTGACGCTGATGTCGCGCACAGGACAGCCCCGCCTTCCCGTCCCCCGGTGCGGATGAGGGGCACTATGCGGGGACCCCGCCCAGATCCCGGCCCGGCAGCCAGATGCCCCTGGGGGCAGGGCAAACAGCATAAGGACGGCGTGGTCTACCCGGCAAAATGGTTTTCGGGAAAGTGAGGGTGCGCGGGATGAGGCAGCGCTGCGACCCTGCGGGCCTGCGTCCGCAGGAGCCGGCGCTCCTCCCGCAGGATGACGGAACAGTCGTTGCCGCATAAAAATAAAAGAGCGTGCATCCATGACAGGATACACGCTCTTTTTGTGCATAAGGTCGTTGTTCGGCCCCTAGCCGGGCCGCCAGCCCTGCGCCCCCGGAAAAGAGGGGCTTTCACATGACGGCGGGAAGGCTTCGGGCCGCTGCGGTGCGGCCTACAGGCTGCCCTGCTTCACGAAATCGTCCGGCACGTCGGCCAGCGTGGCCACCATGACGGCCTTGATGGTGTGCATGCGGTTGGCGGCTTCGGCAAACACGAGGCTGTTGGGCGATTCGAAGACTTCATCGCTCACTTCCATGCATTCCAGGCCAAAGCGCTGGTACATCTTTTCACCGATGATGGTGTCACGGTTGTGGAAGCTGGGCAGGCAATGCAGGAAAGCGCAGCGCTCATTGCCGGTCTTGCGCATCATCTCGCTGTCGATGCGGTAGGGGGTCAGCAGGTTGATGCGTTCCTGCCAGACATCTTCCGGCTCGCCCATGGAGACCCAGACGTCGGAATACAGGAAGTCGCAGCCCTTGACGCCGCTGTCCACATCTTCCGTACGGGTGATGCGGGCCCCGGTCCGCTCGGCGATGGCGCAGGCCTGTTCGTAGATCTCGTCGGAGGTCCACAGGGCCCGGGGCGCCACGCTGCGGAAGTCCAGGCCCAGCATGGCCGAGGCGATCATCAGGGAGTTGCCCATATTGTAGCGGGCATCGCCGATGTAGGCCATGGTCTGGTCCTTGTAGGGCTTGTCGCAATGCTCGCGCATGGTCAAAAAGTCCGCCAGGATCTGGGTGGGGTGCCATTCGTTGGTCAGGCCGTTCCACACCGGCACGCTGGCAAAACGGGCCAGCTCTTCCACGATGCTCTGGCCAAAGCCGCGGTATTCGATGCCGTCATAGAAACCGGACAGCACACGGGCCGTATCGGCCATGGATTCCTTTTTGCCGATCTGGGAACCGGAGGGGCCCAGATAGGTGGTGTGGGCACCCTGGTCATGGGCCGCCACTTCAAAAGAGCAACGGGTCCGGGTGGAATCCTTTTCAAACAATAGCACGATATTCTTGTCCAGCAGGAACTTGGGCTCGCGCTTTTCCTGCTTGGCTTTTTTCAGTGCGGCGGCCAGATCCAGCAAGTAGATCAGGTCTTCGGAAGTAAAGTCCGTTTCCTTCAAAAAATCTCGATTGGTCAGTCTGCTCATGCCATGCTCCACCCTTTCGGGTCGTTGCTGAAACTCTCTCCGCCTGCGCCGCCCGGCGGCTGTCGGCCTGTCCTCAGGCCGTGTTCCTCTACAGGTGGAAAGCAGGAATCTAGCAGCGCCGGGCCGCTTTGTCCATGCCCGAACGCCTGTAACATGAACGTCACATCCGCGCGCAGAAGGGTTGCGGGCACATCTGCGCAAGACATTGCCCCCGGCATCGTTTACGCTTATGCTTCCACCAAGAAAGGAGATCCTCATGCGAACCTGGACATGCCTCGCCGGATTGCTCGCCCTGCTCCTGGGCCTGATACCCTGTCCGGTGTCTGCTGCCCCATCCGCGTATCACCTCAGCAAGGTCGTCATGCTGACACGTCATGGTGTCGCGGCACCGGCCGACGATAACCAGCTGCCCCGGATCACCGGCAAAGCCTGGCCGCAATGGCCTGTGGGGCCCGGCCAGCTCTCGCCGCGCGGCGCCGGGCTGCTGACGGCCCAGTGGGCCTCCCTGCGTGCTCTGTATCTTGAGGCGGGCCTGCTGCCGGCGCAAAAGACCGAATCCCGGGTCTTCGTGCGTGCGGACAACACCCTGCGCAGCCGCGGCAGTGCCGAGGCCCTGTTGCGGGGCCTGACGCCGGGCACGCTGCCTTCCTATGCCGTGGTGACCCTGGATCCCGACCCTCTCTTTGAGCCTGTACAGGCCGGTCTTGCCATCTTCGACCCGGCCGAGACGGCCCTGGCCGTCCTGGACCACATCAACGGGGACTTTTCCCAGTTCTGGGAAAGCCTGGGCGAGCCCATGTCCCTGCTGGACCAGCTCACGGGCCCCCTGTCCTCCGAAGCCTGCAACAGCATCAACCTGCCCGGCGGCTGCCGCCTGTCCGACATGCTCCCCTCCATCTCCATTATGGACATGGGCCGCCGTGTGGAGATACGGGGCGGCCTTGGTCTGGGATCGACCCTGGTGGACCTGCTGGTGCAGGAATACGCCCAGTGGCCGCAGCAGGATGCCGCCTGGGGCCAGGCCAATGCCGCGGCCCTGCGCAAGCTCCTGCCCATCCGCAGCGAGATTTTCAATGCCCTGCACCGCACGCCGCTGGTCGCCGGCATCTACGGCGGCCCCCTGCTGCGGGATATGGCCCTTGCCCTTTACAGCCAGCATGCCGACCCGCGTCTCAACGAGGCCCGGTGCGCCGTCTTTGTGGGCAACGACAACAACCTGGCGGCCATCGGCTCGCTGCTGGGCATCGACTGGCAGGCGTCGGGTTTCCCGCCCAATGCCCTGCCGCCCGGCACCGTCCTGGCCATGGAATTGTGGGAAGGCCCCGACAACGCCAGTGAAGTACGCTTCCGGGTCTTCATGCAGAGCCTCGATTTCATGCACGCGCCGCTGAGCGTCACCACGGCCAGCGGCTACCAGACGGCCCCGGACAGTTACGGCCCGGCCCTGCTGGAAGCCCATGTCACGCTCGACGGCCAGGAGGACGGTCCGGTCATGGGCAGGGAGCTGTTTGAACAGCGCGTCCGCGGTGCGCTGGAAGGACGGGGCCTGCCGCGCATTACCTTCCTGCCGGAAATGGTCTCCCCGCAGGCCCCGGCACCGACCCTTCCCGTACAGCCATGACGAACGACGAAAAAAAGACTTTGCTGCAACAGCGCTACGCGGAACTGGATGACGAAAGCCTGTGCGCGCTGGAACGCCACAAGCTGACCGAACAGGCCCGCGAGCTTTTCGATGCGGAGCTGGCCCGCCGCGGCCTCGATCTGGCCGCCTATGAAGCGCGCCACGGCGACAGCCTGTACCGGAGCCGGACGGCCCTGCGCCAGAGGCAATGGCGCGGTGTGGGTCTCAAGGCCATCCTTGCCGGTGTCATCTTTGCCGGGGCCGCCCTGGTCCGGCAGCAGTATGGCGACAGTCTGGACGCCATGGAGGCCCTGCCCGTGGCTGCCGGCGGCCTGGCCCTGGTCATCCTCGTGCTGGCCTTTGCCCTGCGCCGCCGCTGAGGCACCTGCCCCTGCCGGACAAATTCCGCCGAGGCTCCGGAGCTGTCAGGCGATCTCCGCCCTGCCGCGCCGGGAGCACTGTCTGTATCTTCGTGCCATCGCCTGCTGTCCGTCAGGCGCAAACATCGGCCCATTACGACAGCTTTCCTTCCTGTACAAAAAACGGGGAAATGCCATGAGGCATTTCCCCGTTGCCGTTTCATGTCGTCCTCAAAAAGATGTGGACGGCTAGTCGTCGCTGACCTGGGGCGTCGTCCCCGGAGCCACCATCTTCAGGGCGTGGCGGCAGATCTCAAGATTCTTGCGGTAGCCTTCGATGTCCGGTCCGGTGGTATGTCCGGCACGGGCATAGCAGTCCAGGGCTTCCTGCAGGGTATCCACGGCTTCCTGCCACTGACCGGCCGTTGCCAGGGCCACGCCGAGGTTGCCCAGGGAGAAGGCCGTTTCCGTATGGTCGCCCAGCAGCTCCTTGCGGATGGCCACGGCCTGGCGGTGCAGGGCGATGCCCTGTTCCAGATCGCCGCGCTCTTCATGGATGCGTCCCAGATTGTTCAGGCAGGTGGAGACATCCATGCGGGACTCGTCGCCGCTCTGCTTCTCGAACACGTCCCGGGCCTTGAGCAGCAGCGCCTCGGCGCCATCCAGATCCCGCTGCATGTACAGGCAGGCCGAAAGGCGCATCATGGCTCCGGCCACCAGCGGATGATCTTCCCCAAAACCGGCACGCAGGCCGTCCACGGCTTCGCGGCTCACGGCGATGCTCTTTTCCACCTGTCCGGCAGCAAGGTACAGACGTCCCAGATTCTGCAGAGCGCCACAGGTGGCGGGATCCTGCACGCCCTGCCGCTCACGCAGCAGGCTCACGGCCGCCTCGATGGCTTCGATGGCTTCGGCCTGACGGCCCTGCTCGAAGACGGCACGCCCCAGCCCGTCCAGAGCCAGAGCCTTGTGCAGAGGATTGTCCGTCCCCTTGTCCAGCAATTGGCGATACCGGTTTTCGGCACCGGCAAGGTCCCCGGCAGCCATCAGCTTGCCGGCGGCACGGATCTCCTGGATCCAGCTTTTCGCATCCATGTTCGTACTCCTGAAAAGATCTCTTCTGCCGGGCTGTATGCGCAGACGTCCGGCCATGCTGGCCCCATGTTGCCAAAACGGGCAGCCGGTCGCAACCGTATGCCCGCTGTTCCGGCTGTGTCCTGCCCGCTAATCCCGCAGCAGGTCCATGCGCAGGATCTCCACCGTGCGCACCTGCCGCATCACTATCGGCCCGTGCAGCCACAGCCAGCTGTCCTGCTCATCGCTCAGTCCCTGACGCCGTAGCTCCGCCGCCACAAGAGCGCAGATGTCTTCCACGGCCGCCACGGCTTTCTGCCCGCCTTCTTCGGTCGTCAAAGGGGCCGCTGCGGCCTGTTACAGGGCAGTACACATATCGGCCCCCAGGCGGGGCAGGCCCTGCACGGTGCGCCAGGCCCATTTGTAGAACGGCAGATACCGCCGGTTCAGCAGGCAGGCCAGGGAAAGGGCCGCCTCGCTGAAGCGCCCCAGGGCCAGCATGGCGCCGATGCTGTCCCCGCGTTCAAGACAGCGCGGCAGGTTGTACTGGCCCGCCTGTGCCATCTGCATGCAGCGCGTGGCCATTTTTTTCAGATGCAGGTCACGGGGAAAATAGTCCAGCAGGGTCGTGCGCCAGGCACTGAAGCGACCGGGCCCGTCGAAAAAAACTTCGCCATTGGTGCAGGTGGCCAGTCCCCATTCCTGCATGCCCAGCCAGTGACGCCAGTCGGAAGGCGGCGTGTCCCGGCCGGTGAAGCGGGCGTAAAAATCTTCCATGGCCATGGGTCCTGTCCGCCCCATGCGCCGCTCCGGCGTCATGCGACAGGGAAAACCCTCGAAGGTCCCGGGCAGCAGGCGCAGGACGTCTTCCAGCCGCTGCCTGTGCCGGGCCAGGTCTTCCCGCGAAAGCCAGATACAGAAGCCCGGCCCCCAGTCGTGATCCCGGGACGTGGCATCGTCGAAGCCCAGGCATTCCGAGCCCTCCCCTGCCAGGCCCACGGCGCACAGGGGCAGGATGTCGCCCGCCTGTTCCTGCAACAGGGGCAGGCAGGCCTCGAAATAGCGCCGGGAAAGTTCCAGTCCTTGCATCATGATCATCTCCTTGGGGCGGTATCCGCCGATTGTCCGCATCTGTTGCCGTCAGGCCGGGGCACGGCGTGACGCTGCCCCCACAAAGCCACGATGAAGATGCCGCCGAGGATGGCGGCCGAACACAGGACAAGGCGCAGGGTGATGGCCTCGCCCACGAAGACCACCGCCCCCAGGGCCGTGATCACGGGCACGCTCAGCTGGGCGGCGGCAGCGGCCGCGATACTGTAACAGGGCACCAGCGCATACCAGAGGATATAGCCCAGGGCGGAGGCCAGGGCCCCGGCGCACAGGGCCAGCGCCACCCCCTGCACCGGCAGGGAGAGCCGCCACCACAGGGCCAGCATCAGCACCAGGACCAGGGGGAGGCAGCGGATGAAGTTGTCGGTGGTGGCCTCCGCAGCGTGACGGAACTTGCGGCCGCACAGGCTGTAGGCCCCCCAGGCGGAGCCGGACACGAACATCACGCAGGCGGCCGGCAGGGGCGGCGCTTCCAGACCGGGCAGCAGCAGGACCACGAGCCCGGCCATGGCCAGGCCTATCCCCAGCGTCTGCCCCAGGTTGGGACGCTGCCCCGCATGGATCCCGTAACCTATCATGCTGGTCTGCACGGCCACGGCGATGACCAGGGCCCCGGCCGCGGTGGGCATGCTCACATAGGCGATGGAAAACGCCAGCATGTAGGTGAACAGCGCCAGGGCCGCGCCCCAGCTGCCCTGCCCCCGCCAGTCCGGAACCTGCCCGTGACGCCGCTGGCGCCATCTGTGCAGGGCAAAGAGCATCAAAGCGCCGGACGTCATGCGGATGGCCGTATAACTGACTGGATCCATGCCGTGATGCAGCAGGGCAAGGCGGCACAGGATGGAGTTGAGGGCAAAAAGGGTCATGCACAACAGGGTCAGGAGCGCCAGCGGCAGCCCCTTCTGCCAGGCGCGGCGTGCCGCAGGCCCTGTCCCCGGTATGGATCGTTCCGTATCCGTCATCTTTTCTCCCCGGCGTCACAGGCTGACGCCACGGCTATTCAAAAGAAATCTTTCGCAAATGACAAGCAAAATCCGTACCTTCGGCAGAACATGCGACAGGTTTGAAGAAATTCTTCCCTCCCCTCTTCCTGTGGCGCAACCATGCATCCTTTCCCTTCTCTTCGGATGCAGGACTGCAACAAAAAAGCCTCCCGAAGGAGGCTTTTCATCAGGGATCTGTCCCTCTTTTCTGGATGGCGGCAAGCAAGAAGTCTCCTATGCAGGCAGGCCGTTATCTCAAGTACCGGGGCCCAAGTCGCAAAAACGTAGGGGAGCCTGCCGTTGCTTATGGCCCGCCCGGGCTACCGCCCTGCGGCCCGGGCGCTCTCTGCCTGCATCTCCTGCTGCAGATGGCGCAAACAATCGCCCGCCGACGCGTACTCCCGGCGCAGGGAGGCATAATCCGCGATCATGCGGGCCCGTCCCCGGTGGTAGGTGACCAGGGTCCCGGCAAAGGCGTCCACGTCTTCCGGGTCATGGCTGATGATGACGGCCGGGATGGCGAATGCGGCAAGGATCTCCTGTATCTCGCCGCGCAGGCGTTCACGCAGCAGGGGGTCGAGCGCGGAAAAGGGCTCGTCCAGCAAAAGGAGCGACGGCCGTGTCCCCAGGGCCCGTGCCAGCGCCACACGCTGCTTCTGCCCGCCGGAGAGGTTGCCCGGGTACAGGCGGGCCAGATGAGCGATGCCCAGGCGCTCCAGCAGATCCATGGCCCAGGTGCGCTGCTCCCCGTTCAGACGCCAGGGCAGCAGGCCCGTCCCGGCATAGGCCACGTTATGCAACACGCTCAGATGCGGGAACAGGGCGTAATCCTGGAACATGTAGCCGATGCGCCGCCGCCGGGCAGGCACACAGATGCCCTGCTCGCTGTCATACAGGACGTTCCCGTCCACCACGATGCTCCCGGCATCGGGCCGGACCAGACCGGCAAGGCAATGCAGGGTCAGGGTCTTGCCCGAACCGGAAGCGCCGAACAAAACGAGGGTCCGGCTGTCCTCCGGCATCTCCAGACGGATGCCCAGATGGAAGGGCGCTTCCCTGCCGGGATCGTCGAATGATTTTTTTATATCCAGAAAGATCATGCGATGCGCCGCCTTCTTTTGTATTTGACCAGCACTTCGGCGGCCATGAGCAGGGTCACGCACAACCCGGACGTCACCAGCACCAGCAGGGTGGCCAGGGCGTCATTGCCCGCCTGGAAGGCATCGTAGATGGCCAGGGCCAGGGTCTGCGTCTTGCCGGGGATGTTGCCCGCCACCATCAGGGTCGCGCCGAATTCGCCCATGCCGCGGGCAAAGGCCAGCATGAGCCCGGCAAAGATGCCCTTCCAGGCCAGCGGCAGGGAAACGGTCAGCAGGATGCGCAGCTCCGAGGCCCCCAGAGTGCGCGCGGCGTTCTCCAGATGCGGGTCCACCTGTTCCAGGGCCGCCCGCGCGGATTTGTAGAGCAGCGGGAAGACCACCACGGTGGCGGCCACCACCGCCCCCTGCCAGGAAAAGATGAGCTGCAGGCCAAGATCCCGCAGCGCCGGGCCCAGCAGGCCGTTACGGCCCACGACGAGGATCAGGTAATAGCCCAGCACCGTGGGCGGCAGGACAAGGGGCAGCGTACACAGGGCATCCAGCAGGGCCGGCAGGGGGCCGCGGCGACGGGCCAGACGCCAGGCCACGAAAAGCGCGGCCAGAAAGGAGAGCGCGGTCGCGATGCCCGCCACCCGCAGCGAAAGCAGGAGCGGCCGGGCAAGATCGGTAGGGACAAGGTATTCCATGCGGTATCCGGGCAACGATACCGGCGGGGGACCAGGCCCGACCGCCGGCAGGGGGAAGCATCCTGGGCTCCGGCCGTCGGCGATACCGCCGGACCGGAGACATTCAGCGCAAAATGCCGGACCCGGACATGCAGGAGTCGGGACATGTCCGGGCCCGGTGGGAACAGGACGACAGCGCCCGCAACGCCGTCGCCATCAGAATCCTACGGCTTGGAGAAGCCGTAACGGGCCAGGATCGCCTGTCCTTCGGGGGAAAGGGCGAAGTCCACGAAAGCCTGGCCCATGGCAGCATTGCTGCCGGTGGTGGCTACGGCAATGGGATAGGTGACAGGCTTATGGCCCGTGAGCGTCAGGCAGACATCGACCTTGTCGGCGCGCTGCTTGGCGTCGGTGGCGTAGACGATGCCGGCATCGACTTCACCACGGGCCACGTAATCCAGGACCTGTCGCACGCTGTTGCCGTAGATGAAGGAGGGCTGGAGGGTCTCCCAGAGTCCGGCGCTTTTCAGGGCGTCACGCGTATAACGGCCCACCGGCACGCTTTCGGGCGAACCCACGGCGATGCGCTGGGCCTTCTTGAGCTCGGCAAGGCTGCCGAACTTCTTGCCCTGGGCGGGCACGATGAGGACGACGGTATTGCTGACGAAATTCTTGCGGCTTTCAGGCTTGATGAGCTGGGCTTTCTGGGCCTTGTCCATGGTCTCCTGGTCGGCGGAGGCGAACACGTCCACCGGGGCCCCTTCCTGCATCTGCTTGAGCAGCGGGTTGGAGGCGGCAAAATTGGTATGCACGGTCAGGCCCTGATGGGATTTTTCGAACGCGGTCTTGAGTTCGGCAAAGGCATTGGTCAGGCTGGCCGCCGCGGAAACGGTCATCTCCCCGGCAGACGCCGTCACGGCCTGCCCGCAACCGAGGGCGAGGACAAGGGCGGCCACGGCCAGGGACACGCTTTTGATACAGGCGGAAAGCACTCGTTCAAACAACATACAAGCCTCCTTGGCTTTTTTATGTTCTTGTCATGATGCACTTTACGCGCCTTCAGGAGCGGGGCAAGGCAGACACGGATTATATGAAAAGCGCGACAACTTGTAACATCTTATGATACAAGTTATTTTAGGGAAGCTTCAGGGAGGTTTTCTATGGTTTTCGCGCAAAAACGTGAAAAACTTAGCACTTTACTGCACAGTCTGGAGACGGAAGACAGGAAATGGCTGCAGCAGAAGCTCATGCGCCAGGACACTGCCAGCCTGCTGCGTGACGAAAAAGGCCTGAGCGATCAGGAACTGCTGGCCGCCGAATCCTGGTACTGGCAGCAGTACGCCGAATCGACCAGCATGCGGGCACGCCGGGCCCATGCCCGCCTGTGGTGCATCTTCATGCTCTTGCGCTATGGCGGTCTGCGCCTGGTGGAGGCCCTTGCCCTGGAACTGGGGCACATGGACTGGGGCTCCGGGATCATCCACATCCAGGGGGAACATGCCCGGCAGGTCCCCCTGCCCACCACCCATTGCCGCCGCCTGCGCCAGATGATGGAAGACCCCGCCCTGTTCACGCCCAGCGGCGCCCTGCTCCACTGCGATGCCAGCTATGTGCGGCGCAGCCTGCAGCAGTGCGGCAATGCCTGCGGCCTGCCCGCGGGCCTGCTCAGTGCCCGCAGCCTGCGCCAGACCCGCATCCTCGAGCTGGTCCGCCAGGGCCTGCCCGCCCCTGTGGCCGACATGTTCGCCGGGCGCAACCGCCGTCAGCAGTCCGGCAGCATCCGCTACAACCTCAAGGCCGCGCAGACCCTGCTGCGTGAACATGTCCAGCGTACCAGCGGGCTGCGTACCAGCGCCCGAAACGTCTTCCACGGCCGCATCGAACACTTGCGGGCCTCGGGCATCATCGTCACCGTGGTCCTGTGCACGGCGGGCGGCCTGCGCGTCACGGCCATGATCACGGACGAAAGCTGCAAGAGCCTGGGGCTTTCCAAGGACATGCTGGTCACCGCCAGCATCAAGGCCCCCTGGATCATCATCGAGCCCGACCAGGGCCAGGACAAGCCCCCCGTGGCCACACGCAACTGCTTCCGGGGCACGGTGGAACGCGTGCGCCAGGACGAGATGCTGGCCGAGATCCTGGTCAACCTGCCTGACGGCAGCCAGGCCTGCGCCCTGCATGTGCGCGGTGAAAGCCCCATCCCGCCGGTGGGCAGCAGCGTCTGGGTCATCTTCAAGGCCCTGTCCGTCATCCTGACCCTGGATTAGGAAGGAACGCCGGGGCTTCTTTCAGGAGGCCCCGCGCGCTGTCCCAGGGCATCGTCACAGGCCCGCCCTGTGCCGCTCTCCCGTTACGCAAACGTAAAACTCTTTTCCCTCGGACGCCCTCCCCGCGCACGGCATCACCCGGGGCATCCCCTCCCGACAGCGACAACAACGACGGCCGGACCGTGCAGTTGGGAGGTCCGCCTTTCAAAGTCCCACATCCAACAGCCCTTGGCCTCTTCGTTTCTGTTACCGGAAGGCCACAGGGACAAGCCGACCTTGTAGGCGCCCCCCTGCCATTTCCCTGACCAAAGCGTCCCCAAGACCCCGCTAGAGGAAGCGCTTCCACTCTAAAATTCCTGTCCCGACAGCCAGATACGGCAGGCATAATGCTGGGGGACGCGCATCACTTCGGCCAGCGGCAGGGCCAGCCAATGGCACAACAGGCTACGCAGCACGCCCGCGTGGCTGACCAGCAGCAAACATTCATCAGGATACCGGGCCTGCCAGCGTTCCACACAGGCCACGGCACGGGCCTGCACGGCGGCGAAGCTCTCTCCCTGCGGCGGCGCAAAGCCCGCCATGTCTGCCCCGCGTGCCGCATGGCTGCCCGGCCAGCGGCTTTCCACTTCGGCCACGGTCAGCCCTTCCCACAGTCCCAGCGAGATCTCGCGCAGTCCCGCATCGGGAAAAATATCTATGGCATGGCCCCGGGCATGGAAGATTTCCTGCACCAGCCGTGCGCTTTCCCGGCAGCGCCCCAGATCCGAACAGATGATGTGCCGGGGCAGGAAGGGCCCATACCGGCCGCTCTCCCCTTCCCGTAGCGCCCCTCTCTCCGCCGCCCCTGCCACCGCCGTCCGCGCATGTCTGCCCTGCCCGGTGGCTGCGGCACCAAAGGGCGGCAGTCCGTTTGCCGCACCGCATTCCGCCAGCAGGGCCCGGGCGGCCTGCCGTATCTGCTCCCGCCCCGCAGCGGTAAGGGCGATGTCGCGTGCGCCCACGAAACGCCGCTCAGGATTGGGCGGCAAAGAACCGTGACGCAACAGCCAGAGCCCGGCCATGTCAGGCATCCTCTCCCAGCGGGCACAACGGCGTCCAGAGCGCGCGCCGGGCATCCAGCATCTGCGCGCGCGTACCGATGTCCGCCGTATCCAGCACTTCCCGTGCCAGCTGGGCGGGGTCACGGCCCAGCTCCACGGCCAGCCGCCGTTCCAGAGCCAGTGCCCGGTCGCGCCGCCCTTCGATACCGGCCCGAGCGCCCGGATCAGCGCCGAATTCTTCCAGTTTCTGGGCAAAACGCTGCGCCACCGGCACCCAGATCCCGCCCCGGCAGTATTTGTCCGCCAGATAGACCAGCTCGTGCGCGCCCAGTTTTTTTCCCGCCGGGACGCTCTGATCCCTGTGGGCCGCCACGATGGCAGCCATGCGGGCCAGCCCCAGACGAGCCAGCAGCCGCCCTCCGGCGGCCTCATGGCCATGCACGCCCTTGCAGATATCGTGCGTCAGCCCGGAGGCCAGCGCCAAAGCCGTCTCCACGGGAGCCTTCTCGCCCCGGGCCTCCGTCAGGGCCGCGCACAGGGCTTCCGCCACCCGGCCCACGGCCAGCGCATGGCGCAGCCCCCGCTCCGGCACACCGGCCTGGAGCAGCAGGCCTTCGGCCTCGTCCCGCGTCAGGGCATCGTGGCAGGCGGCCCTGTCCTGCAGATCCGCGTACTGCTCGGGAGTATCCATATCCAGCAGCATGGCGGCATCGGCCACCGGCACCTGACGGCAGGGGACAGACGCCAGCGCACCGCGCAGGCCTTCACGACCGTCATGGGCAAGGATGGCGGGCACGAGGGAAAAGGGCAGATAGACGGGATGCCCCGGCTCGCCACAGAACGCCGCCTGCAGGGCTGTCCCCGGCACGGCGTCCGCAGTCCGCAGCAGGGTCAGCAGGGTCAGGCGCCGGGTCAGGGGCACGTCCACAGGATGGACGAACACGCCGCCCTGCTCCGGCTCCACGCCATCCGCCCGGGCCTGTTCCAGAACGGCCTGGAGCCCCGCGCAGATGGAAGAGAACATGCCGTCTTCCGGGCGGGGATTACGGACAGCGCGCAGGCCCCAGCCGGGTGCCACCGGCTCCAGCAGCCCCGCATGATGTCCGGTGACCACGAAGCGCTGCCCGCAAAAAGCGTACATCCGGGCCAGACGCTCCAGAGCGCAGCAGTCCCCGTCCGGGAAGGGCAGCGGCAGCAGGGCCTTGCACCGCCCCATGCGGGACGCCGCACCGGCAGCCAGTATCAAAGCGTAATGGTGCATGACCTCCTCTCCTCGCTCCCCCCTTTGCGGGGATGCGTCACTCGAAATCCCTGTCCGGCATACTCGATGCGCCCCAGCACCGGCCCCAGACGCGGCAACGGACTGCCGCAGGCACAGGGCCCGTCCAGCAGGCTGGCCATGTCGCCCGTACGGTAGCGCAACAGGGGCATGGCCCGCCGCTGCAAGGTGGTGATGACCAGCTCCCCGGTCTCGCCCGCCGGCAGGACCTTGCCCGTCACAGGATGGACTATCTCCAGCAGCAGGTCCAGAGCCCGCACATGCCGCCCTTCACGGCAGCGGCACTGCACGGCCCCGGCAAAGGCGCTCTCCGTGGAGCCGTAATGATCCAGCACAAGGCAATCCCAGCCCTGCTCCACCTGACGGCGCAGACCGGGATCCAGCCAGTCGGCAGCGCACAGGGCGGCACACAGGCCCGGCGGCGTCTGGGGAAAGGCCCGCCACAGGCACTCCATCTGGCGGGGCAGCAGCACGAGCCCCAGACCGGCGGGAGCGGTGGCCGCAAGCGCCTGCCAGGCGGCACGGACAGCCGCCAGACGGGCCGCCGCTCCTTCCGGAGCCTGCTCCGGCACGCACAGCAGCAGGTCGGCCAGGTCCATGCAGGCCGTCACGCGCACGCCCTGCGGCGCCAGGCTCCCGGCCAGCAGATCCGTGATGCCCCGCGGGCGGTGAGCGCCCGGCAACAGCACGGCCACGTGCTGCCCTGCCGTGACCATCTGGGCCATGCCCACGGCAAAGAAGTCCCGTGTGCGCGCCAGCTCGGCATCGCTGAAGGCCAGCCGTTTGGGCACGCCCGTACTGCCGGAGGTGCTCACCGTGACCATGCGCGCCACCTCGTCACGCGAGACACAGAGCAGCGCCTCGCCGGGGCGCAGATCGTCGGCCGTGGTGAACGGCAGTTCCGCCAGTTCGGCAAGATCATGCAAAGGACGAAGACCTGCCGCGGACCAGCGCCCGACCCCGGCCAGACGTTGCCGGTACAAAGGACTGTGCAGCGCCATATGGCAAAGATCGGCATTGAGCAGCTCCAGCTGGCGTGCCCGCACGGCGGCGGCCAGTCCTTGGGGGTGCGTCGCGCCGCACTCCGCCGCCAGCCAGGCATCCAGCCCCAGCGCGAAAGGCCCGGGATGTTCCAGGGCCTGCCGGACGGCCGGGGGCAGGAGCGACGGCGCTTGCCCCGTACTCCGTGCCTTTGCCGGAGAACGCGGATCAGATGCCGTCATGGCCTTCCTCCCCGCAAGCCAGACGCTGCGGATAGAGCATCCGGCCTTCCGTGGACGTAAGGTTGTGGAGGCAGAAGGGGATCATGCGGCCATCGGGGCGCACCACATGGATGCAGCAGCCGCGCACCCGCTCCACGTCCAGAGAGAGCGCATCCTGAAAAGCCATGCAGGAAAGGGTGAAGCGCTGTTCGGCCCCGGCACGGGCCAGAAAGCGGCCGAAGTCATCGGCCAGCGCCGCCTTGCCCCCGTCCCGGGGACTGTCGTCACCGCGCCAGTGACTGGCCACGAACTGCCGGGACTTGCGCGCCCCTTCGGCCGCCGGGACCGGCACCTTGTCCACGGCAGGACCGCAGCAGGAGCGGGCCGCATCAGGCAGCCAGCGCAGGGATGGGCTGCCGTCCGCCGCCTTTTCCCGCGCGTAGAGCGAACTGAAGGAGCAAAGGGAATGCTCGCAGCCCGGCGGGTGGAAATGCTCCATGCGCAGCCACTGCGGGACCTGACGGCACAGGGCGGCCATCACATCGCTGAGGGTGAAGCGGAGGCCGTCCTCCAGCCGTCCGGGATAGCGGCCGAAACGGGCCACGGGCTGGATATGCAGGCCGCGCACGCCGGGGCCCAGCTTCAGCGCCAGACGCAGCAGGGCCCCCAGACGGTCATCATTGACGCCCCGGGCCACGGTGGCCACCAGCACCACGCCCAGACCGGCGGCCGTGCACTGCTCCACGGCCCGGCGCTTGACCGCCAGCAGATCCAGCCCATCGGGCAGGGCCACGGTCCCCCGCAAAGGCAGACAGCCCTCCAGATCGGGACTGTCCCATTGCAGGTAGACGGAATCCAGCCCGGCCTCGCGCAGCTTTCGGGCATAGCCCGCTTCCAGCCCCAGACGCAGACCGTTGCTGTTGACCTGCAACAGGCCGAAGCCCCGTTCCCGCGCCATGCGGATGATGGCGGGCAGATCGTCGCGCACTGTGGGCTCGCCGCCGGAAAGCTGGACATTGCAGCCCGGCGAGGCCCGGCGCAGGCTGTCCAGCTGGAAGGCCACGGTCTCCGGCGAAGGATCGTCGGGCACGGCCCCGCCGGCCGCCGCATAGCAGATGGGACAGGCCATGTTGCAGCGCAGGGTCACTTCCACCAGGCCCGTGCAGGTATGCTGGGCATGGGCCGGACACAGACCGCAATCATAGGGGCAGCCGTGCCGGACAGCTGTGCGCGGTTCACGCGGGTACGACGGCGTTTTGGGCCGTGACCAGCCGTCGAAACGCGGCGGCGTGACGTCCTCTTCCGTCCGTTCGTGCCAGATGTCCACGGCAAAGGTGCCGTGTTCCGGGCAGGTACGCTCCAGCAGGATGCTCTGCCCCCGCCGCACATACCGGGCATCCAGCCGTCGCAGGCAGACAGGGCACAGGCTCTGGGTCTCGTGCAATATCTCCACGTCCACCTCAGGCATGGGCCATGAAATCCAGATCGTAGTTCTGGATCAGCTCCAAAATTTTTTCCCAGCATTCGGCCAGCAGGTCGCCACAGGCCACGGGATCGGGCTCCGCGCCCGCCGCCGTACGCGCTCCCAGCCCCAGCGCCACCTGTTCGCAGGAGTGGCCGCCGTAGGCCGCCGTGCGCTCGTAAAACCAGCTGGCGTAATCATTGAGCAGGGGGGCCAGCATGGGATGGGGCTCCTCGCCTTCCGCGCCTTTGCCCGCCAGCAGGGCCAGCACACAGGCACCGCCCGTGAGCAGGCCGCAGGGCCCGCCGGACTGGCCGATGCCGTGACAAAGACCGTGCAGGGCCCGCACCAGATCCGGAACTTCCCTGCCCTGGGCCTGCACCAGAAGCTGCACCAGCAGCTGGCTGCAACAATAGCCCTGCCGCACCAGCGGCAAAAGATCCATCATCAGGGGATGCATCATTCCTCCTTTTGCGCGATCCAGAGCGCATAACCGGGCCGGGATGCCGCTCCGCCGCGACCGGGCCCGCACAGGCCCCATTCCCGCAGGCTCCGCTTGTCGCCATACCAGACCAGCGCCGCGGCCAGACGGGCCAGAGCCGGGCTGGCATCCTCGAAATGCCGGACGGTGAAGCCCGCCCCTTCGCACAGCGCCGTCCAGCCCGCACGGGAACGGGCCCCGGACGCACAGCCGGCGGGCTGCGGCGCAAGGACGCTCTCTTCTCCACGCCGGTACAGATCACTGCACGCCAGCAGACCGCCCGGCCGCAAGACGCGCCGGGCCTCCTGCAGAAAGGCGGCGGGGTCCGGCAATACGGACAGCACGCATTCACACAATATCATATCCAGCACACCGTCCCGCAGGGGCAGGCCAGCGCAGGCATCGGCCACCAGATACGGCCGTTCCCCGGTCACAGGCGGAGCTTCCGTCCGCCACTGGGGACGCAGCACGGTATCCAGGCCCCAGACCTGCCGCCCCTGCTGCCGCAGATGGCGCACACTGCCGCCGGGCCCGCAGCCCACGTCCAGGATACGGCCTTCCGCCCCGGCATCATGCCAGCGCCGCCCCAGGGCCAGCAGCCTGTCCGTGATCTCCGTCCCGCCGGGCCGCCAGTGTTCGCCCGCGATGCGCCTGAATTCCGGCCGGGTGTAGAGCTGGCTCACTTGTCTTCCAGCAGGGCTTCCACTTCCAGCATCTTGCCCTCGGCCAGTGACTTGGGCACCATGGTCAGCCCGCATTGCGGACAGCGCGGCAGCATGACGTCAAAAGCGCTGTTGAGGTAAAAGACCTGCACCTTGCCCTGTTCCAGCGGGCAGCCACAGCGGCCGCACGTCCAGCTGCCGCCATCCGGTTCATAATTGGGACCGATACTCATCTTACGCCTCCCCGCAGCAGCCGTTTTCCTGCACGCCGCCGCTGCCCGGCACGCGCATCCGGTGGCACCAGGCATCATGCAGCAGCCAGCGCCCGTCTTCTTCCGTGTATTCCACCCAGAAGGTCACGTTGCGCGGCCGCCACGCGCCCAGACGATGGCCGCTCTCCGCATCCACGAAATAAGCCTTTTCCGCTTCCACGGCCGCCACGGCTCCGTCCACGTCCTCCAGCAGGATATGGCGACGCTCAAGCTCTTCCAGCAGGCCGGGGACAAGATCCAGCCGCCCGGCGGCCGGTTCGGCCAGCTCCTGCCCCAGCCAGATACGGGCCAGACGACGGCGCAAGGCCGCACGACGGGCGCGCCGTTCCGAAAGGCCGGGGCCCTTTTCCGGCTCCAGACCGTGGGCCAGCGGAGCCAGCTGCGGCAGCAGGTCCAGCAGATGCAGACCGGGCTTGCCGCTGCCCGCCAGACGGTCACGGCACATGATGCAGGAACTGAGGGCCGCATGCGGCAATCCTCCGGCCCGGTGACCGGCCATGGCATCGGCCAGTTCCGGCTGAGCACACCAGACCAGACCGCCGTACCCGCAGCAGGCCGTCCTGTCGCGCCCCTGCGGCGGCTCTTCCGGGATCATGCCGGCCTTGCGCGCCAGCGAACGCACGGCGTCCTGCCATGCCGTATCGTGCCGGGCCGTGCAGGGGTCCTGCATGGTCAGCAGGGTGCCCCTGTCCGCACCGCCGGAAGTGCCTTCGGGCCACGGCAGGGCATCCAGTACCTCCCAGAGGGAGAGGGCCCGCGCCTCGGGCAGGACCTCGCGCAGGACGGAGAGGCAGGACGAACAGGCGGCCATGATCCGCGGCCTGCCCAGCCCTTCCCATTGCTGCCGCAATTCCTGCGCCTGTCGGGCAAAAAGTTCTTCGCGGCCGCCCCAGCGTGCCGGGATGCCGCAACAGCGCAGCAGCAGGCTCACGGGCCCGCGTTCCAGGCCGGGAGCGAACTCGCCCTGCCCGGCCAGCGCGTCACGCAGCCAGGCATAGAGGGCTTCCACCTGCTCCCCGCGCGAGGCCGCCAGCTGGCAGCCGGGGAAGAACAGCCAGCCGCCCTCCCCTCCCCTGATGCTCAGGGCGCATTCCGGGCCGCTGGCGGCTTCCATGTCCTCCAGCGCGAATTCATGGGCCGAAGGCGGCATGACGCCGCGCTCCACCATGTCCTGCCGCGCGCTCAGGCAAAGCTCGGCCATGGAGAAATTCTCGGGGCACAGTTCCTCGCACTGCCCGCACAAGGCGCAACCGTTGATGAGGTTGTTGGCCAGATGCAGGCCTTTGACGATGGCCGCATTGTTGTACATCTGGCGGGCATAGACGCGAGGATAGCCCTTGTATTTTTGCAGATAGACGCAGGCCTTGACGCAGACAAGGCACTGGCATTGCAGGCAGCGTCCGGCCTCCTGCCGGGCCTCCGCCTCGGAATAGACTTCCGCGACGGGCAGGACCCGCTCCACCGGTGCGATGCCGTCCAGCTCGGTGTACAGGCTGCGCTCGTCCGTATCGCGGGCCGCGGTCAGGGACACGCCGGCCACCAGGCGTTCCAGGGTCCGGGCCGCACTCCTGCCCTGCCCGGCCTGCCGCGACGCGGACGCGAAACGGTGGCCCGTGGGCGTGACGCTGGCCCAGCCCGCGCAGCAGATGTTGTCCCGCCAGTGCAGGATCTGCGCGTCCACGCCGTCTTCGGCGGGCACCAGCTCCGGCAGGGCCCCGGCATCCAGCAGGACGCCCTCGTACTCCCCGGCAGCCTGTTGCAGGCAGGCCGCATCCGTGGAGGCTTGCTCAAAGCGCACGCCCCGGCGGCCCAGGGCCTCCCATTCGGCATCCAGGGCCGCGGCCCCCGCCCCGGCCAGCACGGGCCAGCAGGACAGCAATTGTGCTTTGGGATCGCCTTCATGGAAGACAGTCACGGGATAGCCCTTGCCGGCCAGATCCCAGGCACAGACCAGACCGGCCAGGCCGGCACCGATGACGGCGATGCGCTTTTGTTTGCGCGGCATGGGCAGGGAACGGGTCTGCACGCCCAGATGCTCCGTGCAGAAGATCTCCAGCCCGTGCAGGTTGACGGCGCCCCCCAGATCGCCGCGCAGGCAGCCCTGTTCGCAGGGATGGTCGCAGACGCGGGCCAGCAGGCCCGGCAGGGGCAGATAACGTTCCAGCTGTTTGCGGGCGTCGCTCCAGCGGCCTTCGGCGGCATGGCCGAGGAAGGCGCGCGCGTCCAGACCCAGCGGACACAGGGACTGGCAGCGGGGCGGGCGCTCCTGCGTGCAGCGGGACTCCACTTCATGCAGCGCGCTCTGGCTGTTCATGGAAATGCTCATGGGGACCTCGGGATGCCAGCGGGCAGGGGCCCCGCATCGTCATGCCCCATGAGGAGGCAGGCAACGGATACGGCACACGGCACGCCTGCGGCGGGCAGGGAAGAAAAAACGGTGCAGGGCAAGACGGCATCCCTCCAGCAGGATGCCGTCAGCCTTGTCTGCATCTGACGGGGGACCGGCGAACCGGCCCCCCCGGACAGTCATTGTTCCATTTACTTCTTGGGCATGACCGCCAACACCTTTTCGGGGTACGCGGGCAGATGGGTCACGCGAGCGCCGCAGGCGTTGTAGATGGCGTTGATGATGGCCGGATGCGGGCCGCACAGCGGGATCTCGCCCGTGCCGGAGGCGCCGAAGGGGCCGTCAGGACGCGGGGTCTCCACGTAGATAAGCTCGAGGTCGTCCGGGATATCCTTGATGGTGGGGATACCGGCGCCGGCCATGGTGCTGTGCTTCTTGATGTCCTCGTAGTCTTCGGTGAGGGCCAGACCGATGCCCTGGGCGATACCGCCGTAGAGCTGGCCGTCGGTGAGCAGGCGGTTGACCACCTTGCCGATGTCGGCCACCATGGTCATCTTTTCCACCTTGGTCTTGCCGGTGGCCACTTCCACGGCCACTTCGGCCATGAACAGGCCGTACATGTAGCAGCAGAAGGGTTCGCCCTGGCAATTCTTGCCGCAGTCGCGGGCCGGAGCGGTCCACTTGCCGTCCTGATGCACGGCGCGGCCCTCGGCCTTCATTTCATCATAGGTGTAGAAGCCGCCGTCAGGCTTGCGCATGGCTTCCACCAGCTGTTCGCAGGCCACGCGGATGGCGTTGCCGGTCATCACCTGGGAGCGGGAACCGCCGGCAGGACCGGAGTTGGGGGTCTTGCTGGTGTCGTTCATGACCAGGCGGATCTTTTCCACAGGCAGGCCGATGGGACGCAGGGCCTCATGGGCGGTGCACTGCGCGCCGGAGTCGGCGCCCTGGCCGTGATCTTCCCAGGAGCTGCCGATGGTCACGGAGCCGTCGGGGTTCAGTTCGGCCCAGGCTTCGGAGGAGTCGGGGCCGTCCAGACCGGCACCGTACACGGCAAGGGCCAGGCCCACGCCGCGCTTGACGGCATCGGTGGATTCCGCCTTGGCCTTGGCTTTGGCGGCCTCATACTTGGGACGCAGGGCCTTGAACATGGTGGGCAGGTTCATGACCTCGGGCTTCTGGCCGGTAGGCGTGGTGTCGCCTTCCTTGTAGCAGTTGAGCTCGCGCAGATCGAAGGGATCCATGCCCAGCTTTTCGGCCAGTTCGTCTATCAGCACTTCGGAGGGGAATTCCGATTCGGGACCGCCGTAACCGCGGAAAGCGGCGCCCCAGGCGTGGTTGGTGGCCACGGTGCGGCCGTCACCACGGATGTTGGGGATGCCGTAACCGGCGCCGATGAACTGGGCGCCGCGCAGGGTCAGCAGGTCGCCGAATTCGGAGTACGGGCCGTGGTCGCAGGTCCAGTCGGTCTCCATGGCCACGATCTTACCGGTCTTCTTGTTGGCGGCCATGCGCACCTTGGTCCAGAAGGGCGAACGCTTGCCGGTGTACTGCTGTTGCTGCTGGTAGTTGTAGCGCAGGTGGCAGGGACGGCCGGTGGCCAGCACGGCCACGCCGATGAGGGCTTCCATGGTGGGGCTGAACTTGTAGCCGAAGGTGCCGCCGGTGGTGTTCTGCACCATGACCAGCTCTTCGGGGAATTTCACGCCCAGACCGGGGGCGATCATCAGGGCATGCAGGTGCAGGCCGATGGACTTGGAGTGGATCACCAGCTGTCCCTGCTCGTTCAGGTAGCCGTAACCCACGTCAGGCTCGATGTTCAGGTGCGGCTGACGCTGGGTGTAGAAGCTGTCTTCCACCACCACGTTTTCGGGATCGTCGAAGAAGGGCTTGGTGTCCTCGCCCTTTTCGATGTGGGGCTCATAGTAGATGTTGGGCGTGCCGGGATGGATCTCGATGGCGTCGGGAGCCATGGCTTCGGGCGCGCTCATGTATTCGGGCAGCAGTTCCAGGTCGAACTTGACCTTGTCGGCAGCGGCGCGGGCGTGGGCCTCGCTGTCGGCGCAGACGATGGCCAGGGCGTCACCGTACTGGAACACCTTGGTATCGTTGAGGATGGGACGATCCCAGCCGTCGCCCTTGTTGTCGGCAAAGGTGATGAGGCCGGTGATGCGGTTCTTGCCCTTGACGTCCTTGTGGGTCAGCACGCGGACCACGCCGGGCATCTTTTCGGCTTCGGAGGTGTCGATGCCCTTGATGATGGCATGGGAGACCTTGGCCTGGGCCAGGGCCAGGTGCAGGGTGTCGGGCGGCATGTGCACGGCGGCGTCGGCGCCGTATTCGGCCAGACCGGTCACCTTGACCAGGGCGCTGGGACGGGGCAGACGCGAACCGAAGGCGCGACCGTCGGCAGGCAGCTTGTAGCGCAGCTCTTCGATGTCCTTGTCACCGCGCATGACGGCGGCGGCGTCCATGACGGCGTCCACCAGGGGCTTGTAACCGGTGCAGCGGCAAATATTGTGATGTTTCTGGAACCAGTCGCGCACTTCTTCACGGCTGGGGGCGGGATTGGAGTCCAGCAGGGCCTTGGCGGACACGATGAAGCCGGGCGTGCAGAAACCGCACTGGGCCGCACCGTGGAACATCCAGGATTCCTGGAGGGGATGCAGTTTGGCGGGGGTGCCCACGCCTTCGAGGGTGGTGATCTGGGCCTGATCGGGCACGCGACGCATCTTGACGATGCAGGCGCGGGTGACCTTGCCGTCGAGGATCACGGAACAGGCACCACACTGGCCCTGACCGCAACCGACCTTGACGCTGGTGATCTGCAGCTGGTTGCGCAGCACGTCAACGAGAAGAGTGTCGGAATCCACCAGGACCTGACGGGGAATACCATTGACCACAAGCGTTTTCGTTTCCATATGCGACTCCTAGAAACGGCTTGCAAGTTGAGACGGTCGCTGCCGCGCCGTCTATTTTCCAAACGGACAGATGGGATAACGGCATTCGCCACAGCCGGAGCAGAAGCCCCCGTGACCCATGCCGGCGATATCCTCGGCTGTCACCTCCAGTCCGGCCAGAAGGCGCGGGACTACGAGTTCGAAGATGCTGGCCTTGTAATACATGACACAGCCGGGCAGCCCCAGTACGGGGACGCGGCCGCGTTCCGTGGGCACATAGCCCAGCAGGAACATGGCCCCGGGATAGACCGGTGCGCCATAGCTCACCACCTGCGCGCCAGCGGCACGGATGGAAGCGGGGGTCTTGTCGTCGGGATCCACGGACATGCCGCCCGTCACCACCACCATGTCGGCTCCCTGTCGGATGAAGCCGCTGATGGCTGACGAGGTCATCTCCACTTCGTCACTGGTGAAGACCTGATCCATGACGGTGCATTCAAGGCGGGCGAACTTGTCTCGAAGCACAGGGCCGAAGGCATCCTTGATGCGGCCCGTGTAGACTTCGCTGCCGGTAGTGACAATGCCTACCTTGAACTTTTGCAGGGGCAGGACCTCGACCACGGGACGGGAAACCAGCTGCTCGAGAGCGACGATCTTGCTTTCCTCGATGAGCAGGGGCACCACGCGGGTGCCCGCCAGGTTCTGTCCCGGCCTGACCTGCTGCATGCTGTGCAGCGTGGCCAGGGTGATCTCTCCCAACAAATTGATGCGGGTCAGCGTGGGGACATCCACCCGCAAGAGGCCCATACAGGACGCCGAGTAGTTGATGCGCCCTTCCTTGGGCTCGCTCAGCGTGATGTTGGCCCCGGCCGTAGCGGCCGCGATGCGCCGGGCGGCTTCATTCTCATGCAGCACGCCCTCCTGCGGCTCGTACACATACAGATGTTCCTTGCCCACCTCCAGAAGGGTTTGGATGTCTTCCTCCCTCACGATATGCCCCTTGCGGAAAACGGGCCCTTTGTCCCCTCCGGGCACGATGCGGGTGATATCGTGACAGAGCACGCTGCCGACAGCGTCCTTGACGTGAATGGTTTTCATGGCAGCAGCTTTCATTGTCTCTCCTGAACAAACTGTGAGATACGGAAAAGAAATAGCAAGTTTTCATAAAAAGTGCAAAGAAAAACCTCATAAAATAAGATGGCTTGATGCGTCAGCGAATGATGCACGCTTTTCCAATGATTTCCGGGGGAATGTCACGCTTTGAGCTTTTCCGGTGATAAAAGTGCGCCTTGCTGCCTTTAATTGTGAAAACAAGTACAATCATCACTGCTTCCCTGCCCATCGTTGCACCATTATTTTTTGCAGTGTCCTCTGTCCGTATCCCAAGCGGCAACCTCCTCTTCCGGGATCCTGTTCCCGATCGCCCGGAGCCCGCCCCGATCGACCATGACGACCGTCTCCGGCTGCCAGTCCGTGCACAGATACGCAGGCGCCAAGAGCCCGGCCAAGCGAACGGACGAGGCTCCGGACCATAAAGAGGATCACGGGGAAAGGAACGAAATCCCCTCCCTACCTGCCGCAGGCCGGAAACGCACGAACGGCCGCATGACCACCGTCCCCCTCCCCTCCGCAGCCCTGCCCATAAACACGAAAAGGCCGGAGCCTTTGGGGCTCCGGCCTTGCCGATGCATGTGAAAGGACGTCCTGCTAGATGCGCAGGCTGTCGCGGATGTCTTCCAGACGGTTCTTGGTGAACATCAGGTAGGAGATGATGAGCTCACCGGAGTTGAAAGACGAGGTGATGTACATGGGATCATAGGTGCAGATGTCGTTCATGAACTGCATGGCGGCGGCCATGTTCTCGGCATTGTTCTTCTGGGCGATCTCGGGATACAGGTCGTACAGGGCCTTCACGAAGTCACGGATGACCAGCACCATGCCCTGCACTTCGTAGATGCGGTTGTCCAGGGTATAGAAGGGGATGTCCTGGGCATCGGCCAGCAGGCCCAGGGCATAGCCCAGCATGTTCTCGCCCACCACCGTGTTCAGGGCCGCGTACAGGTCGTCAGTACGGCAATTGTAGGTGCCCTTGCCGGTATCCAGGGACTTCTTGTATTCCTCCACCTGCTTCAGGGCCTTTTTGTAAGAGCCTTCCGCCGAGGGGAACATGAAGCTGCGCGGGTCCACGGCAAAGCCGTTGAGGCGGGCCTGGTACAGGAACTCGCTTTCGCGGTCATTGGAGCCCAGCTTGGCGATCTGGGTGGAGTACAGGTCCATGAGCACGCGCGTGGCGTGGTAGACCCCGTACTGGCGATAGGCGCGGTTATCCAGCACGAAGCGGTTGAACACGATGTCGTTCATGGTCCAGCCGAAGGTGGAGCCCATCTCGCGACGCAGCTGATTGGTGACGGAATCCACCAGCAGCTTGCCCTTGTCGTTCTCGCTCAGGTTCGCCGTCTCGCCCACACTGTAGGCCTGGGGGAATTTTTTGGTATCGATGACGCCGTAGAAGGCCTGGCTGCCCCAGACCAGCACCAGCAGGCCCACAAAAAGGCATACCTGGATGCCCAGGGTCTTGGCCACCACACGGGCCTTGTCAAACACATACATGTCCGTCAGTTTCATGTCATCCTCGCAGGATTGAAAATTTTATTTTTCGTATGACAGGACATATTTCCACAAAACGGAAACATATCCCGGACAACCTTTCCACACCGGCAGCACCGGCGCATCAGTCGCCGCACCCCTCTGGCCTAACAGCACAGGCGTCAGTCAGCCGTCAGGATGCTTTATTCAGAGATAAGCCCGCCCGGACGCCGGTCAAGATGGCGGATCTGCCCGGCACGGCAAAAATGCCCTGCCGCAAGCAAAAGGGGAAGGGACCCTGCCCTCGGCCGGAACCCTTCCCCTGTCATTGCATCCCGTCACCCTTGATCTAGGGCAGCAGGGTCACTTCATACATCTTATCCACCAGCAAGTACTTGCGGGCGACCTCGCGCAGCTGCTCCGGCGTCACCTTGGCGGCCTTTTCCAGCAAACGCTTCTGGAAGTCCTGGGGCTGGCCCAGCAAACGTTCGCTGGCGGCCTCGTCGGCCCGCGCGCCCAGGCTCTGGCGACCACGATAATAGCTGCCTTCCATGCGGTTCAGGCCCTTGGCCAGCAGCTCGGCGGGCAGCAGGTCGGTCTTGATGTCCTTGATGATGCCGCTGAAGCCCTGCCGGGCCACATCCAGATTGCGGGGCGTGGTCCCGATATAGAAGGCCATGAAACCGGCTTCGGGCAGGCTGCGGTAAAAGGCCGTCACCGTGTAGCCCAGGCCCTGCTCGTCACGCAGCTTATTGAACAGCAGGCCGCTCTGGCCGGAAAGCACCGATTCCAGCAGCATGAGCGCCGGAGCGTCGGGATGGTCCAGCGGCACGGCATGGAAGGCCAGCAGCAGATGGGCCTGCTGGCGACCGGGCAGGGACAGAGGCAGACGCTTGTCGGCGCCCCAGGTCGGCTGGGGCACATCCACGGCAGGCGCGGTGGGCACGGGCAGGCTGCGGGCAAAAGCCAGCACCTTTTCCCGGTCGAAGTCCCCGGCCACGGAAAGGATCCACGGCTGGGCATTCTGCTGTTTCCAGAAGGCCTGCACGTCCCCGGGACCGAAACGGTCCTGGTTCTCCGTCGTGCCCAGGCCGTCAAAGCCGTAGGGCTGGCCGCCGGGGAAGAGGAAGCCGTTGATCTTGGAACCCATGAAGCTCATGGGATTGTCCTGACGGCGCACCAGGGCCGCCTTCAGCGTATCGGCCTGACGGCGCACGTCCTTTTCGGCAAAGGTGGGCTTGTGCAGCAGATCGCCCAGCAGGGCGAAGTAATCGGCATTGAAGCGGGCCGGGCCCGTCAGGGAAACGGTGAAGCTCTGCACGCCCGCCGAGGCACTCAGGGAAGCGGCGCGTTCGGCCACGAAGCGTTCCATGGCGTCCAGGTCACGCGTGCCGCAACCGTCGGTCAGGGTGGCGGCCGTGAGCTGGGCCAGGCCCTGGTCGGCGGGCTTGAGCAGCGCATTGCCGCCGGGGCGCAGGATCTCCAGCGAGACATAGGGGATGGTGCGGTCCGGCTGCAGGATCACGGTACGGCCCTGCCCCAGATCGACGATCTCGCGCTTGCCCACCTTTTCCGCGGCAGCAGCGGCCTTTTGCCGCTCCACGGCAGGCGCGGGCCAGTTGTGCTGCAAAATGGCATCCAGATCGGGCAGCTTGGCCTTTTCGGGCGCCAGCACGCGCACGCGCACCTGATCGGGGCGCAGCCAGAGATCCTGGGCCTGACGCAGGCGCGCGCTGTCCACGGCGGCCAGCGCATGACGCACATTGGCTTCACCCCGCGGCCCGCCCAGCTCGAACTGTACCGTGGCCTTCCACGAGGTCAGACCGTCCAGGGTCTCGCTGGCGCGGTCCATGCCGTCCTCGTAATTGAAGCGTGCCCGCTCGATGACGTCGGGCGTGATCTTGCCGGCGTCCAGCGCGGCCAGATCGCGGGTGAACTCCTGCCAGAAAGGCTCCACCTTGTCCGCATCCAGCTGGGCGACCATATAGAACAGGCCCGCGCGGTTGAGACTCATGTTGCCGACGCTGATGCTGTCCACCAGCTGTTTTTCGTAACGGTACTTGCGATAGAACTGCGAAGTACCGTCGCCGCCCAGCGCATAGGCCAGCACGTCCAGGTCGATGGAGCGCTGGTCGCCCAGGGCGGGGGCAGGCAGGGCGATGCCCAGATAGACCTTGTTCCACGGCCCGTACGTCACCTCGACACGGGGACCGCCCGCGGCGCCTTCCAGCTGCACGGGAGCGGGCTCGGGCAGGATGGTGTCGTTCTTCAGGTCGCCGAACAGCTCTTCGGCGTGGGCCAGCACGGCCTTGGGATCGATGTCGCCGGCCACCAGCAGCATCATGTTCTGCGGCTGGTACCAAGTACGGATATAGGCCCGCAGGTCGTCCGCGGTCACGGCCCGGATGGTCTTTTCAAAGCCGATGATGGGGCGCCCGTAGACCGTGTGGGCCAGACCGGCCACCTGCAGGTCCTCGAACAGGCGGCGGGTGGGCGTGTCGTCACCGCCCTTGAGTTCGGAAACGATGACGTTCTTTTCCGCTTCCAGCTCGGCCGGATCCAGCGAAGGATGGAAGGCCATGTCCTTGACCACGTCCATGCCCGTCTTCCAGTGCTTGGCGGGCATGTCGGTGATGAACCAGGTCTTGTCGAAGCTGGTGGCCGCGTTGAGGTAGCCGCCCAGGGATTCCACATCCCGGGCCACCTGCCCCTTGGGACGCTTCTCCGTACCCTTGAAGACCATATGCTCCAGCACATGGCTGATGCCCGCCTGCTCGGCGGTCTCGTTGGCGGAACCCGTGCCTACGAACAGGCGCGTGCAGACCAGCGGGAAGCGGCTGTCCCGGATGATATGGACCGTCAGGCCGTTCTTGAGGCGGACGAGCATGGTGTCGTTACCAGAGGTTGAAGGATTGGCCGGGGCGGCCTGCGGCGCGGCAGCGGCGAGCTGCGGCAAAAGCAGGATCCCCAGCAGAAGGATGAGCAATGCATGGCGAGAAATGCGCAGCATGGGTACTCCTTATGAAGGGTTGCGGACGTCTCCGGCCCCTCCGAAGACATCCGGGGAACAGCACGGACCGGTCCCCCTGCCTGACGGCAGCCGGTCCTGCATCCTCCGTTTTCGGACAGTAATGTCAGAAGGCCCGCCTGACAAGAGCCGAAGCCCCTGTGTGATGACGGGCACGAAAGACGAAGCGACGGGATTCGTGCTCCCCTGCCGCCATGCATAAAAAAAAGGAGGGGCGTCCCTTGCGGAAACATCCCCTCCCCTGCATGTCGATGATGCCGGAACTAGCCGCCCAGATAGGCTTCCTTGACCTTGGGGTTCTCCAGCAGTTCCTGGCCGGTGCCCTCCAGCACCACGCGGCCCACTTCGAGGATGTAGGCGTAATGGGCCACGGAAAGGGCCGCGAACGCGTTCTGCTCCACCAGCAGCACGGTCATGCCGTCCTCGTTGATGCGGCGGATGATGTTGAAGATCTCCTTGACCAGCAGCGGGGCCAGACCCAGCGAGGGCTCGTCGAGCATGATCATGTCCGGGCGGCTCATGAGCGCGCGGCCCACGGCCAGCATCTGCTGTTCGCCGCCCGAAAGCGTGCCGCCCTTCTGCCAGTGGCGTTCCTTCAGGCGGGGGAACAACGCATAGACACGCTCGATATCCTCGTTGATGCCGTCCTTGTCGGTACGCGAATAAGCGCCCAGGCGCAGGTTCTCCACCACGGTCAGATGAGGCAGGATGCGACGGCCTTCCGGCGAAAGCGAGATGCCCCGCCGCACCATCTCCTCGGGCTTGAGACCGATGAGGGAGACAGGTTCGTCGCCTTCCTTGCGGGTCAGCGAGATCTCGCCGCTGATATTCTTGTTCAGGCCGGCGATGGAACGGATGATACTGCTCTTGCCGGCGCCGTTGGCGCCCACCAGCGTGACGATGCTGCCGCGCTTGATGTCCAGGCTGACACCCTGCACGGCTTCGATGCCGCCGTAACGAACGTAAAGATCCCTGATTTTCAGCATACTACACCACGTCCTCGCCCAGATAGGCCCGGATGACCTCGGGATTGCTGCGAATGGCGTCCGGGTCGCCGTGTGCGATAAGCGCACCGTATTCCATCACCCAGATGTACTGGCACACGCCCATGACCACCTTCATGTCATGCTCGATAAGCAGGATGGTCAGGTCGAAATGGTCACGGATGGCCTGGATGAAGTGCATGAGCTCGATACTTTCCTGCGGGTTCATGCCGGCGGCGGGTTCGTCCAGCAGGAGCAGACGCGGTTCCGTGGCCAGGGCACGGGCGATCTCCAGGCGGCGCTGCGCCCCGTAAGGCAGGCTGCCAGCCTTCTCGTCCATGTATTCGGCCAGGTTCAGATGCTCCACCAGGTCGCGGGCCTTGTCCGTGATGGCCTTTTCTTCTTTGTAATACGTGGGCAGGCCCAGCGGCGCCATCCACCAGGGGCAGCGGCGGCGCACATGACAGCCCACCATCACGTTCTCCAGCACGCTCATGTGCGGCGAAAGACGGATGTTCTGGAAGGTACGGGCCACGCCCATGCGACAGATCTCGAACGGCTTGCGGCCGCGGATGCTCTTGCCCGCAAAGCGCACGTCGCCTTCCTGCGGCGTATAGAAACCGCTCAGCACGTTGAACAGGGTGGTCTTGCCCGCACCGTTGGGACCGATGACGCCCACGATGCTGCCCTCGTCCACCTTCAGGGAAAGGTCGCTGACGGCCGTCACGCCGCCAAAGCGCATGGTCACGTTTTCAGCCGTCAGGATGGGCTGGACTTTGCTTGCACTCATGCCTTGCGCCTCCCCAGCGAAAAGATGGTTTTCCAGGTGATCTCACGGGTGCCCATGATGCCCTCACGCCGGAACAAAATGATGGCCAGCAGGATGAGCGAGAAGACCACCATGCGCATGCCGGGGATGCCCGGGATCTCGAACACGCCGAAGTCCATGGGCTCCTCGATGGCGCGCAGCCATTCCAGCAGGATGGTGACGATGGTGGCGCCCAGCAGGCTGCCGGTCAGCGAGCCCAGGCCGCCGGCCACCACGAACATCAGCACGTTGAAGGTCAGCAGGAAGTTGAACATCTTGGGGTCGATGGTGGACAGGTGGCTGCCCAGCAGCGCGCCGCCCACGCCCGCGAAGAAGGCCCCCACGCAGAAGGAGAGCACTTTGTAGCGGAACACGTTGATGCCCATGACGCCCGCGGCGATCTCGTTATCGCGTATGCAGCGCAATACGTTGCCGAAATTGCTGAATATGAGCCGTGACAGCACCACCAGCGTAATGACTGTCCAGATGTAACAGGTCAGCAGGGTCGCCTCGCCGGGGATGCCCTTGATGCCCAGCGAACCGTTGGTGATGGACGTGGCGTTGACGATGACCACGCGGATGATCTCGGCGAAGCCCAGGGTGGCGATACCCAGGTAGTCGTCACCCAGCCGCAGCACGGGCACGGCGATGATGAAGGCGAAGATCATGGCCACCAGACCGCCGGCGATGACCGCCACCCAGAAGGGCGTATGCAGCACCGAGAAAGGCCAGATGATGGGATCCAGGATCCACATGATCTCTTTCTGTTCCGGCAGCAGGGTACACAGGGCGCCCACATAGGCGCCGATGGCCATGAAGCCGGCATGGCCCAGCGAGAACAGGCCGGTGAAGCCATAGATCAGGTTGAGCGACAGGGCCAGGATGGCGTTGATGAAGATCAGTTTGAGGATGTAGATCTGATAGTCGCCCATATAGGCCTCGGCCTGGGTCAGGGCCAGACCGAAGATGACGATAAGCGCGATGTTGAGCAGGGTCGTTTGATTGAAGCGCATTAGATCTTCTCCTCCATGCGCTCGCCCAGCAGGCCCGTGGGCTTGAACACAAGCACCAGCACCAGCAGGATGAAGGCGAAGGCATCACGGAAGCCCGAAAGCTCCGGCATGAAGGCCACGGTCATGATTTCCACAAAGCCCAGGGCCACGCCACCGATAACGGCGCCGGGGATGGAGCCGATGCCGCCGAACACGGCCGCGATGAAGGCCTTGAGGCCGGGCATGATGCCCATGTAGGGGTGCACCTGCGGATAGCGCAGGGCCCACATGATGCCCGACGCGGCAGCCAGGGCGGAACCGATGAAGAAGGTGAAGGCGATGATGTTGTCCACCCGCACCCCCAGAAGACGCGTGGTCTCGATATCCTTGGAGATGGCGCGCATGGCCAGGCCGGGCTTGGTGTGGTGCACGATGTAGAGCAGGAGCGCCACCAGCACGATGGTCATGACCGGCACGAAAGCCGTGAGTTTGAGGATGCGCACATCACCGAACTGCCAGACCGAGAGCAGCCAGTCGGGCTGCAGCACGGGCCGGGGCTGGCCGGTGAAGACCACCACGGCCAGACTTTCGATGAAGAAGGAAACGGCGATGGCGCTGATGAGCGCCGAAATTCTGGGCGCGTCACGCAAGGGCCGGTAGGCCACGCGTTCCACCACCACACCCAGCACGCTGGCGCCGAGGATGGCGATGATGGCGGCCACACCCCAGGGCCAGCCATAGGCGAAAGTGCCGAAAAAGACGAAGTAAGCCCCGACCATCAAGATATCGCCGTGGGCAAAGTTGATCAGGCGCAGAATGCCGTAGACCATGGTATAGCCAATGGCGATCAGCGCGTAGAGCGAGCCTAGCGTCAAGGCGTTGAAACAGTGCTGCAAAAACATGTCAAGGGTCATGGGGCCACCTGGAAATAAGCTTTATCCCGCCCGAAGGGGCGCGAAGACGGAACGGCGGGGCCCGTCGGAGCCCCGCCGTGAACAGACGGATTCCCTTACTTGGGAGTGACTTCGGTCAGATAAACGCGCTTGCCGTCCTTGTACTCAATAATGCCCACGGGCATTTCGGCGTCGTGGCTGGCATTGATGGTCAGGGTACCCAGCGGGGTCACCAGGTTCTTGGTCGCGGCCAGGGCCTTGGTGATGGCGGCGGGTTCGGCGGAGTTGGCGCGCTTGATGGCGTCAACGATCAGGAACAGACAGTTGTAACCCAGGGCGCCGTTCACGTTGGTTTCCTTTTCAGGATAGGCCTTGTTCCAGGCTTCGGTGAACTTTTTGGCTTCGGCGCTCATGTTGGGCATCTTGGCATCGTAGGGGAAGGTGGTGTGCAGGAAGCCTTCCGCAGCCTTGCCGGCCAGCTTCACGGTGTCGGGGTTGTCCATGGCGTCGGCGCCCATCAGGCGGAAGGTGGCGCCCAGTTCGCGGGCCTGCTTCATGATGATGGCGCCTTCGGCGAAGTAGGCGGGCATGAAGACGATCTCGGGCTTTTTGGCGATCAGTTCGGTGAGCTGGGCAGTGAAGTCCTGGTCACCGGAGCTGTACTTGAGGTTGGCCACCACTTCGCCACCCAGCTTCTTGAAGGAGCGGGTGAAGAAGCTGGACAGGCCCACGGCGTAGTCGTTGGTCATGTCCATGAGCACGGCGGCCTTGCGCAGGCCCAGGTTCTCATAGGCATAGGTGGCGGCAGCGGCACCCTGATAGGGGTCGATGAAGCAGGCGCGGAAGTAGTACTTCTTGCCCTGGGTCACCAGGGGGCTGGTGCAGGAGGTACCCACGCCGGGCACCTTGGCCTTTTCGGCCACTTCAGCACCGGCCATGGCCAGAGAGGAACCGTAGGTACCGATCAGGGCCACGACCTTGTCGCGTTCCACCAGGCGCTTGACGGCGTTGGCGGCTTCCACCTTGTCGGACTTGTTGTCCACCACAACCAGTTCAATGGGGCGGCCCAGCACTTCAGGCATGTCCTTCAGAGCCAGCTGCACACCTTCCAGCTCGAGCTGGCCGCCAAAGGCATTCTGACCGGTCAGGGGCAGGTACACGCCGATCTTGATGGGTTCAGCAGCCAGGGACTGGCCGGCCAGCCCCAGGGTCAGAGCCATCAGCGCCAAGCCAACGAATTTGCCCAGTTTCATAAATCATCTCCCAGGTCTTGGAGGGTGAAAGAGCTCGCCCCGGTGATCCTTTTCCAGGGCTATTCCTGTTGAGATACACCAAATCCCCCCATTGCGCAATTTGCCGGTTGAATTTGGCCATAAACCCCAAGCCGAAAAATCTCTGCGCATGGCCTCATGCAAAATGGTTCATCCGCAGTTGAAAAAATTTATCCTCTTTCACGCCAAGCGCCAAGGCCTTTTTTCGATAATTTGCGTTTTGATTTTTTATTACACATAACATATTGTAATAACATTATTTTTTAAACAACCCCCCATAGTGCTCCATGGTTGAATAAATCTCATCTCTGCCCCGTATCCTCCTGCGCCGGCCGCCCTGTCCGTATTGACGAAAGCCCATGAAGAAAGGAATATCCCCTTCTCGACATATATCTGTCCGCATCCCCTGCCCTTTCGGGCGGGATCTCCAAGGAGACAATGTGACGCTTCCCGACAGCAAAAACCGTCAGCGTTCCCGCAGCATCGCCCGCGTCCTCAACGATGACGCCAGCCTCATCAACATCAAGACCTTCGCCATCGCGGCCCGTTACATGAGCTTCAAGGCCGCTGCCCGGCATCTTGGCCTGACCTCCGGCGCTGTCAGCCACCGTATCGCCCGCCTGGAAAAGGAGCTGGGCTTCCCGCTGTTCAACCGCCTGACCCGCGCCGTCTCCCTGACACCGGAGGGCGAGCGCCTGCGCGACGTCTACCTCAATGCTTTCCAGAAGATCTATGAAGAGATCACCCAGCTGCTGCAGGACGACTTCAGCTCCCTGACCATCTATGCCGCCCCCAGCCTGGCCCTGGCCTGGCTCATCCCCCAGCTGAGCGACTTCCAGCAGCGCTACCCCTCCATGCAGCTGCATGTACGTACCGGCAACGCTCCCATAGATTTCCACGGGGACTCCACGGTGGACGTGGCCCTGTATTATGCCGAGAGCCACGTCAGCGGCCTGACCTCACGCAAGTTCATGGACGAGGCCACCCTGCCCGTCTGCTCTCCCGAGTACGCGCAAAAGCACGACCTGATAGGCCATCCCGAGAACCTGCCCGCCTGCACCCTGCTCCATGACTCCGCCGCCTGGCATTATGCCGCCACTACGGCCGAATGGCAGGAATGGGCCGACAGGAACCATGTGGACATCTCCAACTGCCTGAACTTCGTCACCTTCGACCATACCTACGGGGCTTCCGTGGCCGCCAGCCACGGCCTGGGCGTGGCTCTGGGGCGCTGCAGCCTCATCGCTCCCCTGCTAGCGGAACAAAAGCTGGTCACCCCCTTCCCCGACCTGCCGCCCACCACGGCGTTCCGCTCCTACTACGCCGCCTGGCCCCGTCATACCAATCCTTCCCCCAAGCTCCAGGGCTTCCTGGACTGGCTGGAAGAAAAAGGCCAGCAGAGCAATGCGGCTCTTGCCCGCCTGATGCACGCCTAGCAGGAAGAGACATTTGAGCGAGGGGGGAAAGGAGACCTTTTTGAAAAAAGGTCCTCCTTTCCCCCCTCGCGCTCCCCTCTTTCCTCCCAAAAACTTTTATCAGGCTGCCGACAGACGGGATACTAGGGGAACATCGGGCGGGATAACTGGGGACGCCGTGGTCCGGCCTGAGACGGTCAGATGTAACGGCGTTGCACAATGTGAAATGAGAAGGGGGCCAGAACGGCCCCCTTTTTTGTCAGGATGGAGTGGGATCAGATGGCGGCGCGGAGCCCTTCGGAGGGAAGCCGCGGGAAGGTGGCCGCGGGCGCATCGGGCGGCAGGGTCTGGGCTGCTGTGTCCTGATCTTCGGCGGCGTGGTCGTGGACGGTCGCCTGCTGATCTTCGGCGGCGCGCCCCAGGCAGGCAGCGGCAGTGCGGTGCTTTCCATTTTGGAAATAACCACGGTCGATCAGGCCCAGGCAGGCAGCGGCAGCCCAGCGGTGCATATCCATGACCTGGCCCCTAGATCATGCCGGCGGCTGTCTTGAGGCTTTCCAGGGTGCGGTCGGCGTCTTCGGTGCTATCGCAGTAGCGGACAAACTCGTGCCACCTGTCTTCTACCAGCATGACCAGGGCGGGAAGATCAACGCGCTCGTCATCCCACACGCTGCTGACTTCCTCCGCCATGCATCTGATGCCTGCCTCTGTCATTTCCGCGGAATCTGCCCCGCCGGAGAACTCGCAAAACGTCACCCATGCGTCCCCTATGAGGTTGAGCAACGCCCCCAGATTGGCCCCGGCAGTAGAATGATAGTGCATGTCTTGCCTCCTATGGAAAAGGCCGCCCATCACAGGCGGCCTTTGTGTTTGTGGCGGGCCGTCCCGCCGTTGTCTGTTAGGTTCCCGGCAGCCTGGCCTGTTCCAGCTGGGGGGCCGCGGGCTTGTCCGCGCCGCGCACCCTGGCCAGCAGCTTGTAGACCTGCGCCCGGCTGATCCGAAAGCGCGTGGCCAGCTCTCCGGCGTTGCTGCCGTCGAAGGCGGCGGCGATGGCCCGGGCCAGATAGAGCCCGCGCAGCCGGATATAGACGGACTGCCCGCCCCACTGCACGCCGATGGCCACCGCGGCCGCTCTGGCCTTGTCCGGCTCGACGCCCTGATCTTTGAGCACCTGCTCCAGATCGGCCAGGAACTCGTCAGAGGGGCTAGTCGTCATATTCCACCCCTGCCCTGCGGCACCAGGCCTTGAGGGTCTCTATCACCGTGGCCAGCTCGCTGCCGGAGGCCTGGCTGGGGTCCACACGCATCATGCGCCGGATGTAGGCTTTCTGGGCGCGCAGGCTCTTGTCCTGCACCTGCCCCGCCTCGTGCAGCAGCAGCCAGAGGGCGCGGATCTTGCGCTCCTGCGGGGAGAGCTTCCGGGGCTGCGCGGAAAACCCGGCCTGCCGCATGTGGAACAGCACGGTCTTGAGCTCGTGCGCTGTCATCTGTGAGCAGGAGTCCAGGCCGGTGAGGCCCCGCAGCATCTGCCTGTAGGTCTCATTATCCATCCCCAGCTTGCGTTTTCCCATGTGGATGGCTTTGATCAGCCCGGCAGTGTTGTGCGCCATAGTGCCCTCCTGCTCCTGCTAGGCCTTGGCAATGTCCAGCGGGATGGGCTGCCAGGCGCCGTCCTTGTCACGCTTGTGGATGCGCACGAAGGCCTTGGAGTACAGGGGCTGGATGGAATCGGAAAGCGCCCTCATGGCATCGGCCCAGCGGGGATGGCTGATCTTGACACGGCGCAGGCCCAGAATGCGGGCGGCGCTGACCTGCCCGTCTTTGTTGACCTGAAACGCGGATTCCACCAGGGCGCGCAGGTCGGAGCTGGAGCCGTCGGTCAGGTCGCGCAGCACTTCTGAGATGATGGCCTGGGCCACGCCCAGCCGCTCGTCGAACGTGATGTTATCCTGCATGGCCCGCGTCACCTTGTACTGCCCGTCAAAGCTGACCAGGGACACGTTGCCTTTCTCTCCGCCCACCCTGGCGTCGTACTGCTCCGCGCTGATCTGGACGAACGTCTCGATGGTCTCCAGCATTTCGGCCTTGGCCGCGGCCAGCACGCCGCTGAGGCTCTGGGCCTTGGCCACCAGCTCCATCACGGTGCTGTCGCGCATCTTGTCCAGATCGCTGACGCTCTCCACGGGGCAGAGACGGCCCTGGCTGTCGCGCATGTAGTCCTTACCGTTGATCGTTTCCATGGTCTTGCTCCTTTATTTTTTCTTCCGCGCCCAGTTCTTTCAGCATGGGCAGCGCAAGGCTGTTGTCTTTGGTTATCTTGGCTTTCAGCTCCAGCTCGTAGATCTCCAGCGTCCGCATCACGATGCGCTCCCGCGCCTGATTGGGCTGCACCGTCCCGGCCCAGAGGCCGACACAGAGGATGCCCGCGACGCAGAGGACAAAAGCCACGTCCCTCATTATTCGACCTCCCGCACGGTCACGCGGGTGCTGTCGAGATACAGCCGGGGCTTTTCCCAGATGGCGGCCAGGGCCTTTTCCTCCGCCTGATCCTCAAAGTCCGCGTCCACCACGATGCGGGCGCGTCCTCCCAGATCCACGATCACCTTAAAACGTCCCATCCTGTCACCTCCTTATGCTTTGACCTGGCGCACCACGTCGGCCGTTACCAGGGGCTCCCCGATGCTGGCGGCCAGGTTCATGGCGCGCACGGCCAGATTGGCCACGGCCAGGGGATAGGCCAGATCCGTGCCCGCCTTACCGCCGCGGGACACGATCAGGCGCTGGCGCAATTCGTCCAGGGCGTCGTCCTCAAACACGCTGGCGGCGTCGATCCCGGCGCAGCGGAAACGGTGCCGGAGATAGCCGGGCACGTCCCGCAGGGGCGGCAGCGTGACCACGTCGCAGCGCTGCACCACCTCGCGCACGTCGGCCCCGGCGCTGGAGAGTTTGACGCCCAGTTCCGTCTGTCCGATCAGCACGATGGACAGCAGGCGGGTGAGGCCGTCTTCCAGCTCAAAAAAACGCTTGAGGCTTTTCAGCGTAGCCACATGCAGGTCGTGCGCCTCTTCGATCAGCAGCAGATGCCTGTTGCCGCCGCGGTTGCTCTGGCGCAGCTGCTCATGCAGCAGGCGGCTGCGGGCTTCGGCGCTGGCGGGCAGGCGCCGCCCCGGGGCCACGGCGGCCAGGATGGCCTCGGCGATATGCCCGGCCCGCAGGGGCTTGGCCTCCTTGCCCTGGCCGCCGGTGGTCAGGATGTACGGCTCGATGATGACCACGCTCTCGCCCTCGCTCTTGAGGCGCTCCAGCATGAGGCGCCGGAGCGTGGTCTTGCCGCTGCCGCTTTCGCCCACCACGGCCAAAAAATTGCCGTGCAGGGCGGCGTCCAGCATGGAGCCCAGCACATAGCGGGCGTCATCGGTCAAAAAAACTTCGCCTTCGCTGCGGGGGTCGTCGAAGGGGTCACGGATCAGCTGAAAGTGGCGGCGGGCCGCCGGGGTCAGGCTCTGTTTGCTCAAAAGCATGGTCTCGTCTCCTTTGTCGTCGTTCTCGGTTTCAGGTTCTGCGGGGGCCGGGGCGGTATCTTCCACGGGCAGGGCGGGCGGCGTGTCCCGGGCCTCTCCCAGCCTGTCCAGCTCCCGCTCCAGCCCGGCCAGCGTCCTCACGTCCGCCCCGCGTTCGCCGAACAGATCCAGCACGGTCTGGATGATCTGGTGGCGGTTGCGGGTGGGCATCCGCTGGCCGTGGGCCATGCGGTGGGCCGACGCCGGGCTTATGTCCAGCAGGCGGGCCAGCTCGCGCAGGGGGACGCCGTGCGCCTGCATGGCCTGCTGCAACAGGGTTACGCGCTGCATGTGCGGGCCTCCTGTCTGGGGGTGAAGGTCAGGCGGCGGGCGGTGCCTTCGGCAGCGGGCTTGAGGTCACGCAGGGCCATGCGCTGGCGCAGGATCTCCACGATGCCCGGCAGGGCCGCATCCGGCACCTGATCGCCATAGGTCTCACGCAGCCACGCCATGCAGGCCGGGGCGTCCGCCTCCCAGGGGGCGGCATCCATCCCGCGCAGGCGCTGTGCGGCCTGCGCTCTGGAAAGGGGCATGGCCGGGATCTCCGGGGCCGCGGTCTCCAGCTGCGTGCCTTCGCGGCGCAGATGCAGCGGGGCCTCGCGCACGTCGGCCATGGCGTCGATATGCTCCCAGGGGCGGGATGCCGTTCCGCCCGCGGTGGCCAGGGCGTCCATCTTTTCCGTGGCCTGCTCCACCGGGGTGGGCTGCTGCTGTCCCCATTCCTGGCCGATGACCGGGGCCGCGGCATCGAAGCCGTAGTCGTCCCGCTGCATGGGCTGCACGTTGAAACGCAGTTCCGTGCCGTCGGGCATGGCCTTGCTGACCACGATCTCCGGCGCGTTGAACGGGGACAGCGTGACCGTGACCTTGTCCCGCACATGGACGCCATGCAGGCCCAGCACGCGCAGGTCGTAGGTCTGTACACCGTGGCTGCGGGTGTCCACCCGGATGGTGTAGTCCGGTTGCACGGTGCGCTCCTGCTCTCCCCAGTGGGCCACCGCGGTCAGCACCTCGCGTTCGGCCACGCGCAGCTGCTCCGCCGTGATCCGCAGCCAGGCCGCATTGCGGGAGCAGCCCAGGCGGCGGTGGATGGCGTGGGCATTGTAGTGCCGCCGCCATTTGTCGGCCGCCTCCTGGAGCTGGGCCAGCTGCCCGATCTCCATGAAACGCAGGCGGCTTTCAAACTCCCGTTCCACGATGTTCTGGGCAACTTCCACGCTGCCGGTGGCGCTGGCGCTGCCCGCGGCATGGTATTGCAGGTCGATGCCCAGCGTGGCGCAGAAATTACGGATCAGACGCGACTGGTTGCCGCCACTTTTGTCCATGTAGAGCACGCGCGGCACGCCATGCATGGGGTCACGCGCGCCCCTGTCCGTCATGGCGTCTATAAGGGTCGTCAGCACACCGGCCGCGTCTTCACCGGCGGCCTGGTCATACCGGACGTAGAGGCTGTGCGTGCAGTGATCCACCACCACATAGCGGATCACGCGCTGCCGCCCGATCTCCACCAGGCGGCCGGGCTTCTTTATGTTGTAGAGGCGCTCATCCATGAGGCGCATCTTTTTGCCGCCGGGAAGGTAGAACAGCACGCACACGGAGCTGTCCACCTCCCAGACGTGGTTAGGATGCTCCGACCGCTGGCGGCCGGTGGCCTTGCCGCGCGCCACCTGGTCGGGGTGGCAGCCCAGGCGGCGCATGGCCGTGCTGATGGTCTTGGGGCTGGGCATCTTGACTTCTCCTGTTTCGGCGTCGGTCACGCCGTAGCCTTGTGCGCCCAGCATGCGGCACGCCCCTTCGATGGTCAGGGTGCGCTTGCCGTTGGCGCGGGTGGCCCGCGTCACCAGGCCACCCACGGACAGGGCCAGCTCTTCGCCCACGGCGCTTTTTCCGGCATCACAGCGCGTCTTGCGGCCCGCGTCCCAGCCCGCTGCCTTGAGCAGGCGGTACACGGTCTTGACGCTCTTTCCCAGGGCCAGGGCGGCACGCTGCACCAGTTCGCCGCGGCCTTTCGGCGTGCTGGCCGTCAGATCCTGCGCCAGCGTGTGGATGATCTGGGCTTGTGCCTTGTCCATCTAGGCCTCCGCGTTGTTTGCGCCGTTCAGGTCGATGGCCTGCATGGCGGCGGCCATATCCACGTCCGCCCCGGAGGCCAGCAGGCTTTCCGCCACCTTGGCCACGGCCAGGCCCAGCCGTTCGTTGGCCCAGGCCACCAGCTCATCCAGCTGGGCATCGGTCAGGCGGCCGCGCCCGTCATCGGAGAGCATCCGGCCAAAGGCCGCGGCAAGGGCCGTACCGGCGTTTTCAAACGCCACGCACTTGCCCGAGATCATGGCCCGCTGGCTCTCCATCTGGAGCTCCGCCGCCTTCTCTTCGTCATTCTGGCACGCGGGGTTGATGGCCTTTTCCATCTTTTGGCGCGTGGCGTATTCCTTCTCCCGGGCTTCCTTGAGCAGCCGGTCATTGGTGGCCAGCTGTTTTTCCAGTTCCTTTTTTTCCGCCGCCAGCCGGGCATTGCGCACGCCCATTTCATCCATGGCCGCCAGCAGGTCGTCCCTGTCCTGGGCCTTTTCGATCTCCGCCCGGATCTGCTGCTGGTCGGCTTCGGGAAGGGCGGCCAGATTGGCCCGCAGCTTGCGCAGGTCACGGTAGCCGATGCCCAGGGCGTCCTGCATCTTGAGCAGGTTGTCCCCAAAGGCCGCCAGATTGGCCAGATCTTCGTCCACCGTGCGGCGGCTCATGCCCAGGGCCTTGCAGTAGTCGTCCCAGGTCTTGATGGTGACGACGTTCCCCTCGCTGTCACGCACATGGGCGCCCTTGTAGGCCTTGCTTGCCTTGACCTGTGCCAGCTTGGCCAGCATAGAGGTGCGGCTCACGGTCTCGATGAATTGGGATTGTTGCAGCGCGCCGCGCGTCTCCATGACCAGCATGGTGGCGTCTAGCTCCCCGCTGGTCACGGTCACGGCCTGACCGCGCAGGGCGGCCACGGCCTGGTCGGTCTCCTGATCCACGGCCACGGGGGTTATGGGGCCGGCCTCCCAGGCGCAGGCATTCCGCAGGGCATCCGGGTGCATGCCCACGCAATCGGTCAGCAGGGGCTCCAGACACAGGCGCTTGATCGTTTCCGGCATGATCGCCAGCGGGTCATCCCCGTGCAGCCGCAGGGTGTCCACATAGCGGGCGCAGACCTTGCGCTGGGCGCTGACCTTGAGGGCGTTCCAGGCTGCGCCGTCTTCCGGCTCCAGCCGCTGGATGATCTCCTGCAACAGGTCGTCGCGGCGCAGGGCCTCGCTGGTTTCTTCCTTGTATTCCATCCCGTCCTCCTAACGGCCCATCTGTCGGGCCTGGGCGTTGACGCGGGCGTCAAAAGCGTCGGCCCGGTCGCGCCAGTCATTAAGAAAAAGATTGTAAAGCCGCATGAGCGCCACCGGCTTGGTGGTCAGTGCCCAGAGGCCGCTGGGCAGCTTTTGCACCCAGCCCGCCTTCTCCAGCGCCGCCAGATCGCGGCAGATATTGACCTCGCTCTCTCCCAGCTGCCGGGCCAGAGCTTTGTTGCTCATGCCGTCCAGCACATGGGAAAAAAACAGCTCCACCACGGCCAGACAGCGCTCCACCTGGCTACGCCCGGCCATGCCCGGCGGCCTCCCGCGCCTTCGCCACCTCCCGACGCCGGTAGCGCCGCCGCTCCTGGAGGGCTCTGGCAATGGCCTGCTTGTAGGTCTTGCCCCAGACCACAAACGTGCGCTGGATGCCCCAGTGGACGCAGCACGAAGAAAAGCGGCCCTGTTCGTTGAGCGTTATGTCGGAAATGGTGGGATAACTGCCCATGATGACCCAGCCGCCGATCTGGTAGAAAACCTCACGCAGGGCTTCCGCTTCGGCATCGCCGGGGAGGTCCTTGTCCATATCGTCCAGCGCGGCGGCCACATGCTCCCCGACCTTGCCGAAAATACTGATCAGTTCCCCCCGGTCGCATCCCAGCAGGTCATTGAGCAGTTCCTCCCAGCCGCCGTCCAGCCTGCCGGGATTGCAGGGGGTCGCGTACAAGGGCAACATGTGGTCGATGCACACGTCAGCATTGAACAGGGCCTTGCTGATCCGGTCAGCATCTTTCCCCGTCACCACTTCCGCCGGGCGGTGCTTCGGGGCCGTGGTGGCGCGGCTGTTCCAGGTGCTGGTGAGGTCAGGGAGAACGGCCCCGGCATAGCAGTAGACGGAGACCAGAGAGGGACCGGACATCCCGCATTTTTTGCAGTGGACGAAAAAACTGGATGCGTCATTCAAGGTCGGGAAGCGTTCAATGCTCAAATCACGGCTGCCGCAGAACGGGCAGGGGGCCAGGTTTTCGGTCATATTTTCAGCGCTCTTGCTCATGGGTCAGTCCTTTTTTTCGTTATGGAAGTTTTTCCAGGCGCGGGCCGCGCCTGCCTTGGTCATCATCCGGGGGCCGCTCACACGGCAGTCGGGGCAGACCATGAAATGCCGGCGGGGTTCCCCCAGCAGCCAGACGGTGCACAGCATCACGCCGCCGCCGCAAAAGGGGCAGTGCATTTTCCGCCGGGGCATGGCTAGTCCCTCCCCTTGTGGGTCAGCTTGAGCAGGCCCCAGCTGGCCACGTCCAGGTCGGTCAGGGTGTAGGACTGGCCCGGCACTTCCGGGGTCATAAGGTGCACGGGCATGGCCCTGCGGGCGGCGTGCCCCAGCTCCTTGTCCACGCCCCGGCTTTCGGTCAGGCCGGGCAGATCCAGCACCAGCATGACGTCGCAGGCTGCCAGCATGGTCAGGCATTCCGTGGCCCAGCTGTCAAAGGCTCCGGAGCTTTCGGGCGTGCCCGCGCGGCGGATGGCATGTCCCATGGCGATGGGCGAAAGCACGTCCCAGCCCTGGCGCTTGAGCCATTCCCCGGCCAGCACATGCTGGCGGGCGCGTTCGTCTTCCAGGTGGCGGGCCACCTCGGGGGCCAGATCTTCGGGGGCGCTGTACGGCCCGGCCAGATACACGAGGCCCCGGCGGCCTTGACGGCGCAGCAACTCCGGGCTATCCATGTCGTGCGCGGAATCGTCTCCCGCGCGTTTCTCGGTGCCCTCGCTGTGTCCGCAGCGGGGGCTTTTTTCGTTGCGCCAGTCCTCGCGCTGCTGGCCCGAAAACGCCTCCTGGATGCAGTCATGGGCCAGGGCGCGCAGGCTGCGCTCGCTGTCGGCCATGCCGGGGTGGAACTCCACGCCGATCTGGGGCAGGTGGTCGTCGCACAGGCGCACGGTCATGTGCCCGGCATGGTTGAGCGGCAGGCCGTCCTTGCTGCGGTATTGCAGCTCAAAGCCCAGGGCCGAGCCGCTGATGCCCTGGGTGCGCAGGCTGTCGAAGCAGGGCGTCAGGCGCAGGCGGGCGGCGGCGGATCGGATGGCCTGATTGATGCGGGCCAGGGCCTGGGACATGGCGCTGTCCAGCATGGGGTTCATGGGGCGCGAGAACTGGGTGGAGATCAGGCCGTTGTTGCGGATGACGATGGTGGCGGTGGCGGTCATGGGTTAAACCTCCGGGCTGGGTGTGGTGTGCAGGGGGCAGCGGTCGCAGGCCGGGGTCTCGACCATGCGGAAACGCAGGCAGCAGGGGCCGTCCGGTGTCACCTGGCCGTCATCGGCGCGGCGCAGCGTGAAACTGTCGGGCAGGTCGGGCACACGGCAGACGCAGGGCAGGCTCTGGAGCGTGCGTACCAGCTCCAGCAAGGGGGCCACGCCGTGCGCGGTGTGGTGCAGGGTTATGGTCAGGGAGGAATATTCAAAGCCGTTCACGCCGGGGACCGGGTGGGGGGCTATCTGGCCGTCATCCATGGACAGCGCGTCCACATTGGGGAGCCCCAGCAGGCAGGCAAGGGGGTGGCTCGTGTGCACGATGCTCACCGTCTGGGGGGTGGGCTGGCTGCCGGTGGCGTCATCTTCGCCGCTGATCAGGCCAAGGGTCTTGGCCGCTTCATAACTTTCCCCGCGGGTGCCGTAGGTACGGCCGCCCAGCAGGTCATAGACGATCATGGTACGCAGCCCCAGCTCCCGGGCCAGGTCGGCAATGGTCTTGCCCTGGCGCGCAAGGTCGCGTTTGATTTCTTCGGGTGTGCGGGTGGTGCTCATTTTCTTTTCCCTTCTCAAAAAAACGGTTTTCTGCTATGGCCGTGCAACGCCATTACACGGCGGGCGCTTCGGCAGGGCGGCGCTTGAGGCCCAGCTCCACGGCGATGGCGTGGGCCACGCCCCGGGTGCATTCGCTGCGACGGTTGAGCACGTCATAAACACGGCAAGGGGGAAAGCCCCGCTCCCGTGCCCAGTCCGCAACGCAAACGCCCTGTTCGGCAAATTCGCGCTTCACGTCTTCCGGGGTTCGGATCATTTCGGGTCGTGCCTCGTGATGCATGGTTTTTGTCCTCCTTCGGGGGCCGCTTTCGCGTTGGTTAAAGTTGTTTTGCGTGGTCTAAAAATATCCAAATGGATAAAAAAGTCAACACGGAATTAGTCGAATGGATGCATTTGGTGAAAGATTAAAGGCGGAGCGGAAAAGATTAGGGCTGAAAAGCATGGAACTTGCACAGATTGGCAATGTTGGAGCTGTCGCGCAGTCAAACTATGAGAGGGGGAAGCGTCACCCAGATAGCGTCTATCTGGCGGCCATTGCGGCCGTGGGCGTGGACGTGCAGTACGTCCTTACCGGCCAGCGCAGTGCCGAGCCGGTGCTGACGCCGGAAGAAAAGGCCGTGCTGGCGGCTTGGAAAAATGCATCCAAGGAAGTCCAGGCAGCGGCGCTGGCGGCATTGCTGGCCGGGGCGGATGCCAAAAAGCCCGCCCGCCAGATCATCGGCGGCGATGTGCATACGGAGCCAGGGGGAAAGACCATCATCGCCGAGAACATCGGCAGCCTGAAAATGTAGGGCGAAAAAAAGCCCCGCCGGGATGGCGGGACTGTTGTCGGTAAAAACTGGCAACGTTGCCGAAAATTTTCCGGCAATGAAAAAGCGTGACTTGTTATTTCAACAGGTTACGCTTTTTGCTTTTTAAAAACCGGCAACCGTTGCCGATTTTTGTCTCCCCCCTTGCTGTTTTTTTGTCTCCACGGGCGACATGGTGGTGCTGTGCCTTGCGTGGGTCGGCCATATGCTTCTCCTGCCTGGGGCGGTCCCTTTTTCCCGGGGCCGCCCCGCCTGCCGACCCTGCCGGGCCAGAGGAGGACCATCCATGCCCGAACTGTACGGCATCCCCAGCCGGCAGCTGCTCGACCAGCTGGAGCGGCACGAGGGCTTCCGCCCCCTGCCGTATCTGTGCCCCGCCAACCGTGTGACCATCGGTTACGGCACCAACCTGGAAGCGCACCCGGAATACCTTGACGACGACACCATCCGCCAAAAAGTGGAGACGGGCCGCCTGCGCTCGGGCGCGCTGCTGCGCCTGCTGCTGGACAGCGGCCTGAAATGGACCCGGGAACGCGCCCGCGCCGCCATGCTGGACGAGGTGGTGAGCTGCCGCGAACAGCTTTTTTTGCGCTGCCGCCAGTTCCGGCGCCTGGCCGAGCTGGGCGATACCGTCCGGGCCGAGGTGCTGCTGAACATGGCGTTCAACCTGGGCGTGTCCGGGCTGCTCAAATTTGAGCGCACCCTGGCCCTGATCGACGGGGCCATGGACGGCCAGAACACCTGGGAACAGGTGGAGGCCGGGCTGCGCAACTCCCTGTGGTGGCGGCAGGTGGGCGTCCGCTCGCGCGAGCTGGGCCGCCAGATCGTCACCGGCCGCTATATGGTGGTCTAGATGGCTGCCCAGGACAAAGGCGTGCGCGCCGCCATGCGCCAGACCTGCACCGGCCCCAACGGCCAGTGGTCCGCCATGCGCGTGGCCAGCCTGCTGGTGACGGCCGTGGTGCTGTGCATGTGGGTGGGCTTTTGCCTGTACGAGGGCCGCCTGATCCCGCTCACCTGGCAGGATGTGGCCATCATCGGCGGCGCCCAGGGCGCCAAGGCCCTGCAAAGCCGCTTTGAGTGGGGCGGGGACGGCATCTGGGGCCGGGGCGGCACGGGCGCCCCCTGGGAAGGTGAGGGGCTGTAGATTTGTAAATTTTCCATCTTTCCGGCTCCGGGTGCGGCGCGGCCAAAAAGCGCCCATGCGGAGCGCCGCCCTGTATGGACAGGTCCGGAGCCGGAAACAGAACACGGGGGACGATGACGCATGATCCTGCGCCTGCTGCAACTCCTGCCTGAAAGCCTGCTGGAATGGCTGGGCGTGGCGGCCCTTGTGGGGCTGCTCTGCGCCGGGGCCTTCGGCTGCGGCTGGCTGGAGGGGCGGGACGGACAACGCGAGATCACCGCGGCCGTCACCCGCCAGCTGGAGCAGACGCAGCGCGCGCTGGCCCTGAGCAGGGGCCAGGCCACGAGCCTGGCCGATGCCCTGGCCGCCAGTCAGGACAATGGCGCGGACCTCATGCGCCGCCTGCTGTCTGCCGAGCAGCTGGCGTGCCCCCCTGCCGCCACGGTGGACGCGCCCCTGACCTCCGGGGCCGGCGGCCGTGCCGACCAGACGGGGTGGCCCAAGGGCCTGCCCGACCAGACGGCCCGTCCCCTGGACCCTGACGGACAGGGCGCCGCGCCCGTGGCCCCTGCCGCCCCTCGCGCGGGGGGCGACAGGGCCTTCACGGAGGCGCTCAATGCCTGGTAACGGCTGGCCCATTTTTGCGCTGGGCGTGGCCCTGCTCTGGGCCGGGCTGCACCACCGCCTGCGCTGCCTGCTGCCGCCTTCGGAATGGCGCACGCTGCGCCGGGGCCTGTGGTGGATGCTGGCCGTGCCCACCCTGCTGGCCCTGCTGGCTTTGGCCGCTGGCTGTGCCCCGGCCGCGCCCGATCCGGCGCCCGTGGCCCTGCCGCTCCAGCCTGTGCCCCGGCCCCAGCGCCCGGCCTTCGTGGCCTTTGAGGATGGCGATTTTTTGCCGTGCAGCGCCGAGGCCCGCCGCCGCCTGCTCCAGCGCCACGCCCAGGTGGTGTGGTATGTGCGCGAGCTGGAGACGGCTCTGGATGCCTGGGAGGCCCAGACAAAGGAGGCCCGGCCATGATGGTGGAACTCACATGGCAGTCCCTGCTGGGGCTGGGCATCCCCTGTTTTTTGGCCCTGGGCGGCGCCGTGGGCGGCGCTTTGTGGTGGGCGGTGCAGCATTATTTTGTACGCCGCGACGAATACGAGGCCGCGGAGCGGATGCGTGAAGAACGGCTCGGGCGTCAGGAATCCCGCATGTCCACGCTGGAGGCCCATCTGGCATCCCTGCCGTCCGCGGAGCAGATGGCCGACCTGCGGGGCGATTTTCGCGCCCTGTCCGCCCAGATCTCCGGCATGGCCGCCGTCCAGACCTCTATGGCCCGCCAGGTGGAGATGCTGAATCAATTTTTACTGGAGCGCCGCGCATGACCCCCTTTGCCGAGATCCTGCGGGAAGACCGCCGCATATGCCTGCTGCGCAGCCTGGGCTGTGTGCCGGAGCGCCGCGCCAGCCATCTGGTGCTGCACGAGGTGCTGGACAGCCTGGGCCACGGCGTGAGCCGGGACCAGCTGCTGGCGGATCTGGCGTGGCTGGCCGAGCAGGGCCTTGTGGCCTGTGACTGCCTCAAGCCCGGCGGCAACGGCTGCACCGTGGCCACGCTCACCCCCCGGGGCCTGGACGTGGCCCTGGGCCGTGCCGTGGTGCCCGGCGTCAAGCGGCCCCTGCCCGGGGACCCCCCGGACCCGGAGGCCCTGTAATGGCCGCCAGCACCATGCGCCGCCTGCCGCGTCAGGTTTTGGACGCCGTCAACCGCCTGCTGGAGGAAGGCCGCACCATCGACGAGGTCACGGCATTTTTGCAGGAGATGGGCGCCGAGGTCAGCCGCAGCAGCGTGGGGCGCTATCGCAAACAATGGGCCGAGGCCGTGCGGGATCTGGCCGAGGTGCGCGAGTTTTCGCGCACGGTGGTGGCCGAGCTGAGCAAACAGCCCGAGAGCCGCATGGCCAGGCTGAACACGGAGCTCATGGAGGCGGCGCTTTTCCAATGCATGTCCAGCCTGCGCGCCCTGTCCACCGAAGACCCGGAAAAGGCCGTCAAGCTCATAACCAAGGCCGCCATGGCCCAGATGCTGCTGTCCAAAGCCCGCCGGGACGATTCTGAATCCATCATCAAGGCCGACGACTACGCCGAGCGCAAGGAAAAGGTCTTCGAGACCGTCCAGGCCGACAACGTGTTTACGGTGCAGTTCGTGGACAAAGAAAAATCCGGGGGCGCCTAGCCATGCCCAGCGCAGCCAGACGCCACCGCGCCAAAATTGCCGCCAGAGCGTCCGAACCGTCCGGGACGGGCCATCGTGAGGGGAAGGCACCTTCCGGGGCTCCTGAGTGTTCCAAAACGCTTTTGGAACAGCCCCCCGCCGCACGCCCGGAGCGCAAGCGCAGGACGCACACGCTGGAGCTGCCCGAGGCCTACCGCTTTTTGTTCCGGCCCGCCCGCTACAAGGTGGCCTATTCCGGCCGTGGCGCGGGCAAAAGCTGGGGCGTTGCCGACGCCCTGCTGACGGTGGCCCTGCAACGCAAGGTGCGCGTCCTCTGCGCCCGCCAGTTCCAGGCCAGCATTGCGGACAGCGTGCACCGCCTGCTCTGTGACCGCATCAGCGCCCGGGGTCTGGATGACTTTTTCCGCGTCACGCAGACGGGCATCCAGTCGGTCAACGGCAGCGAGTACCTTTTCAAGGGCCTCAAGCTCAACGCGGCCGAGATCAAAAGCCTTGAAGGCGTGGACATCTGCTGGGTGGAGGAAGCCCAGCACGTCAACCGGGAATCCTGGGACCTGCTGATCCCGACGATCAGAAAAGAAGGCTCCGAGATCTGGATCACGTTCAACCCCGGCACCGTGGATAGCGAGACCTGGCAGCGCTTCGTGGTCGAGCCGCCGGAAAGCGCCGTGGTGGTCAAGACCAGCTGGCGCGACAACCCGTTTTTCCCGGCCACCCTGGAGGAAGAGCGCCGCCATGCGCAGCGCGTCATGGACCCGGAGGACTACGCCAATATCTGGGAAGGCGAGCCCCTGACCCATGCAAAAGCCCAGATCTTTGCCGGGCGCTACCAGGTGGCGGAGTTCGAGAGCCCCACCACGGGCGTGCGCCTTTACTACGGCGCGGACTGGGGCTTTGCCGATGACCCCACCACCCTGGTGCGGGCCTTCGAGCGCGACGGCTGCCTGTATGTGGACCACGAGGCCTGGGCGCAGGGCTGCGAGATCGAGCGCCTGCCCGCCCTGTTCCGCCTGGTGCCGGATGCCCAGCGCTGGCCCATCCGGGCCGACAGCAGCCGCCCGGAGCTGATCCGCTTCATGCGCCGCATGGGCTTTGTCATGAAGCCCTGCCGCAAATGGCCGGGCAGCATCGAGGAGGGCGTCACGTTTTTGCGCTCCGGCTTCGACCGCCTGGTGGTGCACCCGCGTTGCACCCATGTGGCCGACGAGCTGCGCCTGTACAGCTACAAAACGGACAGGACGACGGGCGACGTGCTGCCCGCCATCGTGGACAAACACAATCACTGCATGGATGCCCTGCGCTACGCCATCGAGCCCATCATCCGGGGCCGGGCAAAAAAGGACCGCCGATGAAAAAGGGAAAGCAAAAAAAAGAAGGCCGCCGCGTTCGCCGCCCTCTGGATGTGGCGGAGGCCCGCCGCCCCCGGCGTGTGCCCCTGGAGGAGCTGCTGGCCCCGGCGCGGACCCTGGCCCATGCCGACGGCGGCTACAGCAAAGCGGCCAAAAAACACCGGCTGGCCATGGACGCGGCCCCGGCCCGCATATCCCGCTATTGCGAGATGGTGGGCGACGTGGACGCCGGCGCCCAGACGTTCATCGGCTACCCGGCGTGCTCCCTGCTGGCGCAGGATGGCCTCATGCAGGCCGGGGTCTGCACCCTTGCCGACGAGATGGTGCGCACCTGGCCCGCCTATGCCAGCGCCGAGGCGGCCGATGCCGACGATGCGGCGCGCCTCAATGCCGCGGCGGATGCCCTGGACGTGCGCGGCATGTTCCAGCGCATGGCCGAGTATTGCGGCTATTTCGGCGGCGGCATGATCTGGATGGACCTGGGCAAGAGCCGGGAGGATCTGGCCAAGCCCATCAGCCTGACCCCGGCGTTCATCGCCTCCGGCAGCCTGCGCAGGCTGGTGCCGGTGGAGCCCTACAACTGCGCGCCCCTGGCCTATGAGGCCGTGGACCCCCTGGACAAATGGTATTTCCGCCCGCGCCTCTGGTATGTGACCGGCGTGGGCCCGGTGCACGCCTCGCATTTTTTGCGGTTCGTCCCGTCCGAGCCGCCCATCCTGCTGCGGCCCAGCTACAACTTTTTCGGCGTGCCCCAGGTGCAGGTGGCGCTGGATTATCTGCGCCATTTCACCGGCACCAGGGAGAGCGCCGCGCGGCTGCTGCGCAAGTTCAGCCTGACCGTGCTCAAGACGGACATGGACGCCGTGCTCTACGGCTCTGACGATTCCGGCGTGCGCGCCCGGCTCCAGCATCTGGCGGACCACCGCGACAATGACGGCATCTACGCCATCAGCAACGAGGATGAGGAGATCGTCCAGCTCAATACGCCGTTGACGGGCGTCACGGAGATCGTGCGCCAGGCCCTGGAACTGCTGGCCTGCGTGTGGCGCATCCCGGTGGTCAAATTCCTGGGCATCAGTCCCGGCGGCTTCAACGCCACGGGAGAGAGCGACATCCGCTCATTCTATGACCATGTGGAAAGCCAGAGGGCCAAGATCTTCGGGCACAATTTCGACCGGCTGTCGCGCCTGCTGTGCCTGTCCGTGCTGGGTCACGAGGCCCCCGGCATCAGCTGGGAATGGCCGTCCCTGTGGACCATGACCCGGCGGGAGCGGGCGGAGATCGCCAAGATCGAAGCGGACACGGCCGTGCAATATTTCAATATCGGCGCCCTGGCCCCCGATGAGATCCGCACGGCCCTGGCAGGGGAGGACGGCAGCCGCTATGCGGGTATCGACCCCGAAGACCTGCCGGAGACCGATTTTTCCGGCTCCGGCGATCTGGTGGCCCAGGGGGTGCCTGACGGGGGCGCCGCATGAGCCTGCGCCGTCAGGATCTGCCGCGCACGGTGCAGGTCGCCCGCATGATCCCGGCCAACGCCGGGCTCCACCGTGCCTATGCCGACAAGCTGACCGGTCTGGTGCGCGAGCTGTCGGACAGCGTGAGCTACTGGCTGTTGGCCGAATACAGGCGGCAGCTCCCGCGTGTGGATCGTATGGAGGCAACCCCCGTGACGGCCCTCACCGCACGGCCGGCGGCACAGGATGCCAGCCCGGCCCGTGACCTGCTGGCCAGGCTGCGCCAGCAGTCCCGGCGGTGGCGCAAGAAATTTGACGAAAAGGCGCAGGCCTACGCCGCATGGTTCGCGCAGCGGGCGCTGACCACGGCCACGGCCACGGCCCGGCAGAGCCTGTCCGATGCGGCGGGCTTCACGGTGCCCATGACCATGACCCGCAATGTCAACAATGTGGTGCAGGCCGTGGTGGCGGAAAACGTGAACCTGATCAAGTCCATCAGCAGCCAGTATTTCACCGAGGTCGAGGGGTTGGTGCTGCGCTCTGTGCGCGCCGGGCGTGACATCGCCTACCTGACCGACGAGCTGGAAAAACGCTACGGCATCACGCGCCGCCGGGCGCTGACCATAGCCCGCGACCAGAACAACAAGGCCAGCGCGGCCATCAGCCGGGCCAGGATGCAGGATGCCGGGGTGCGCCTGGGCATCTGGCGGCATTCCGGGCGCAGCCGACATCCCCGCAAAAGTCACAAGGCCGCGGACGGGCTGGTCTTTGACTTGTCCGAGGGGATGCTGCTGGACGGCAAGCTGATCTTCCCCGGCGAAGAGGTCAATTGCGGCTGCCGTTTCGCGCCGGTCATCGAGCGGCCGGGCGGCCGCACCTTCCGCCGGAAGGAGATCGACTACAGCACCGCCGGGCAGGAATACCTGGACGAATGGCGGACACGTATGGGGAAAGACCAGTGAAACGTGATTGCATGACCCTGGCCGCGGATGCCGCCGGCAGCCGCCGCCATACGGATGAAAACGGTTTTTTGCACGTCTCCCGCTCGCATATCAGCCGCGAGCAGGTGACGGAGTACCTAGGGGAAGAGGTGCCGGACTGGGAGGCCCTGGGGCTGGTAAAAGACCGGCTCTATCAGGTGTACCGCCCCGGGGAGGAGCTGGCAAAGGCCGCGGCCACCTGCAACGGCCTGCCCATACTCTGGCAGCATCACCACGAAAGTGCCGACGAACCGCAGACCGAGCACCGCATCGGCTCCATGGGGACCGACGCCGTCTATGAGGACGGCTATCTGGACAACTCGCTGATCTTTACGGTGGGCGACGCCATCGCCGCCATAGAGGACGGCAGCTGCCGGGAGCTTTCGCTTTCCTATTTCTATGACCCGGACCCGACGCCGGGCGTCTGGAACGGGCAGCCCTACGACATCATCATGCGCAACATCCGGGGCAATCATCTGGCCCTGGTGGAAACCGGCCGCGCCGGCCCCTCTGTGGCCGTGGCGGACGCAGCCCCCAAGGAGGGCGATATGAAAAAGAAGACGGCCAACGACGAAAGCGTCGAGCAGCAGGAGATGGAAGCCGCCCAGGAGATCAAAGAGGGCGCCGAGACCATCCTCTCGCTGCATACCAGGACCCCCGACGGGCAGATCGTGGACATTGTGGAAGACGAAGACAAGGCCGCGGCCATCCGCCGCATCGTGGAACAGGTGGCCGCCGAGGCCGATCTGACCCCCGAGCAGGTGGAAAAGCTGGCCACGCGCCTTTCTGACGTGGCCTACGCTCCGGCCACGGGCGACGAGCAGTGCCCGGCCAATGACGAGGGCGACCCCAGCGACCAGCTGGAGACCGAAGCGGAGAAAAAGGCGTTTGCCGATGGCGTCAAATATGCGGAGCGCCTGCTCAAAAAACCCGGAGAGCGGGAAAAACTGGACCGCGAACATGAGGCCGAGGGCATGGAACGCAAGCTCAAGGCGGCCGAAGACAGTGCCCTTAAACGCCTGCAGGCCATCAGCGACGCCAAAGACACCGTGCGCCCCTGGGTGGGCGAAGTGCGCGCCAACCTGGCCCAGGATGACGCCGCCAGCATTTTCGGCGCCGCGCTGGATGCCCTGGGCGTGGACCGCAGGGGCACGCCGCGCCAGGCCTGGGAAGGCATGTTCCGCGTGGCCGTGGCCGCCCAGTCCGGCAGCGGCCGGCGCACCGCCGACGACGCGCTGCCCGATGACCTGCCCGAGCGCGAGGCCCTGAGCCGCATCACCCCCCAGGAATAGGAGGAAAACCAACATGCCGTTCCAGCAGTCTGTGAATACCTACCCCGCCGGCGGTGTGACCGGCCAGCGGGCCGGCCTCAACCCCGTGGCCATGCTGCTGCCCGTGCCCACCGCCGGAGAAGGCGGCGTGACCGTGGGCAATGCCGTATGGCTGGACCCTGACGCCCCCACCACCGTGATCATGGAGACGGCCCAGGTTGCCAGCGCCTACCCGCCCCCCGTGGGCATCGTCGTGCGCGACATGGACAGCACCATCCCCTGCGAGGACGAGGCCACCATGCAGATCAGCGAAGGCCGTCCCGTGGCAGTGGCCGTGCGTGGCGACCTGCTGATCGCGGCCCCCGCCGCGGCCACCGTGGGGCAGAAAATTTTTGCCAACTATACCACCGGGGCGCTCTCGCTGGGCGCCGCCGGCGGCTCGGTGGCCTCGTCCGTGGAAACGGACTGGGTGGTGCGATCCGCCGGGCAGACCGGGGACATCATCCATATCAGCAACTGGTAACAGGAGCCCAACATGATCAAGAACCTTGAATCCTACCAGCCCTACGGCTTTGGCTCCGAATGCTACAGCCGTGTGCTGCGCGCCGGGAAAACCGCCCAGGACGCCGCCCTGGTGACGGCCCCCAACAACGGCGTCCCCGGCGAACTGACCACGTTTTTCGACCCCGAGGTCATCAAGATCCTGACCGCCATCCGGGCCGCGCGCGAGCTCACGGGCGGCAAGGAAGTGCTCAAGGGCAACGCGGCCACCACCACGGCCAAGTTCCCCGTGGTGGAGTATGCCGGCCATACCGAGCCCTACGACGACTTCGCCGACGGCGGCGCCGTGACCATCAATGCCAACTGGGTGGCCCGCGACAACTACCTGTTCCAGACCACCCAGGTCACGGGCGACCTGGCCCAGCGGCGCACGGCCACGGCCAAGATCAATCTCTCCGCCGAGATGCAGCAGGCCGCGGCCGAGATCATCGACGTGGACGCCAACCGTTTCTATTTCTACGGCGTGGCGGGCTTGCGCAACTACGGCATCCTCAATGACCCCGGCCTGAATGCCACCATCACCCCGGCAGCCGTGGGCACCGGCGACTCCCCGCTGTGGGCCAACAAAACGCAGCAGCAGATCTACAACGACGTGCTGGCCCTGTTCCAGCAGCTGGTGACGCAGATGGGCGGCCGCGTCAAAGCCACAGATCCGCTGATCCTGGCCATGAGCCCGGCCATCAATGTGGATCTGGGCAAGATCAACGATCTGGGCCAGAGCGTGCTGAAAAGCCTCAACGACTATTTTCCCTCCCTGACCATCGTGGTGGCCCCGGAATACGACACCACGGGCGGCGAGCTCATGCAGATGATCGCCCCCAAGGTCATGGGCAAGGACACCATCATGCTGTGCCCTTCTGAAAAAATGTACAGTTTCGCGCCGCTCAAGATCCACAGCCGCGTCGAGCAGAAATTCCGCGCCGGCACGTTCGGCGCCGTCATCGCCCGCCCGGCCGCCATCGCCGGGATGCTGGGCATGTAGGGGGGAACTATGGCCAAAAAAACGAACTCCGCTACCGTGGTCGTGCGCTGCTGCCTGCCGCAGGATCTGACGTTTACGCTGCCCGGCGGCCGCAAGCTGACCTTCAAGGGCGCTCCGGTGTCCAAACTGGTGGGGCTGGAGGCAACTACCTGCGTGGCGGGAAATATGGTGAGACCAGGGACGTGCCGCGCGCCGACTGGGAGTGGGTGCAGAAAACTTACGGGAAAAGCCGCTATTTCCAGACCTCTCCGCCGCTGCTGTTCGCCGAGGATGACAAGGCATCGGCCGAGGCCCGCGCCGTGGAACAGGCCGAGGCCCGCCACGGCCGGGAACAGGTGGACGTATGGGATGGCCAGGGCAATACGCAGCCCGACGCGGAAAGTCCGGCCCCTGCCGCCGGTCAGGCCGAGGCGGTGTAGCCGTGGCCGTGGTGACACTGGACGCGGACACCTGGCGTGAGTTGTTCCCGGCGTTCGCCACGGCCACGGACGCACAGGTGGGCCAGTGGTTCGCCCTGGCCTGCCTGCTGGTAGGCAACAGCGACGGCAGCATGATCCCGTACAACCCGCCCGGGCAGCTCCAGCGGCAGGCCGTCATCGACCTGGTCATGTGCCACCTGGCCACCCTGCAACAGCGGGGGGATACGGTGGGGCGTGTCTCCAGCGCGGGCCAGGGCAGCGTCAATACGGGCATGGATTATCAGGCGGCCACCAAAAACGCCGCCTGGTGGGCCCAGACCCAGTGCGGCGCCACAGCCTGGCAGTTGCTCAAGCCCTATCGGGCGGGGGGGGCGTATTTCCATGGCCGCTGCTGATGGCCCGCTCGGCCCATTGTTCGAGCTGGCGGAGGCCGACGGCCTGGGCATCAAGGTGGGCGTGCTGGCGGGGGCCATGCATACGGACGAAAAAGGACGCACCGTGCCCGTGGCCGAGTATGCCATGGCTAACGAATACGGCACGCGCCGCATCCCGCCGCGCGCGGCGTTTCGGTCCACGGCGGACGCGCGGATGGGCGAGTGGGAAGACCTGCTGGTCACGCGCCTTTGGGACGGCCTGAACCCCCGTGATGCTCTGGCCCAGACCGGCGGCCGCATGGTTGAGGACTTCCGGGAGGCCATCGACCAGTGGCGGAACCCGCCCAACGCCCCGGCCACCATCGCCCGGAAACGCAGCAAACAGGACAACCCGCTGGTGGATTCCGGGGATCTGGTGGACGCTGTGGACTTTGCCCTGACAGGGCCGGGAGAATCGGCATGAATCTGCACGCCATCGTTCGTAAAGCCATTACCACGGTCAATCCCGATCAGACGGTCATCCTGCTGGCCAGTGACGGCCAGAGGCAGGGCAGCGACTACATGCCGGTGGCCCTGTGGCGCCCCGCGGTGTCAGTGCCGGCCCAGGTGCAGCCCGTGCCGGACAAAGCCCTGCAATGGCTGCTCCAGACCCGTCAAAACACGATCTGGCGCGACTGCTACCTCTACGGCCCCGTTACGGGCCTGGAGCGCGCCACGGAATCCGGGGGCGATATGCTCTATTTTGAGGGCTACGAGTGGCAGGTGGATCAGGTGCTGGAGGCGTGGAACGCCACGGCGGGCTGGACAAAGGTCCGCTGCGTGCAGGTGCGGGCCACCATCCCGCCCGAGATCGGGGCCACGGAGCGCCCCGGAGAGGCCCCCGCATGGCCGGGCTAGACGTGCGCAGCGCCCCGGTGGTCACGCCGCTGGACAAGGCCCTTGTGCAGGCTGTAGGCGACTTTTGCCGCTGGGCCGCCGGGGCCGACATGCCCATCCAGCGGGGCTGGGCCAACGCCGTCAGCCGCCCACGGGACAGCTATGTGGTCGTGACCCCCTTCGGCACCACATGGCAGAGCACCACCACCCGCAGCTATACGCCCGGCGCTGACGGCATGGGCAAGCTGGCCGTGGCGCGATCCCTGAGCCGCCGCGTGCAGGTGGATTTTTACGGGCCGGACGCCCAGGCACTGGCCCAGGCTGTGGCCACGCTGGCCCAGGATCTGGCGGGCTGCACGTTTTTTGCCCCCTATGCCCTGACCCCGCTCATCGTCACGGACCCGCAGGAGCTGACCGGCATGGTGGGCAGCGAGCAGGCGCAGCCGCGCTGGATGGTGGAGATCACGCTCCAGCCCGGGCCGGAGTTTACGGGCGTAAGCGTGGATCTGGACTTTTTCGATAACGTCAATTTGGGCCTGCATCCGCAGGCATAGGAGGACGCCATGAGCGTCAATGCCAACAAACTCGTGCAGATCGTTCCCCGTGTCATTGATTCCGGCACGCCCGGCCTGTCGTTCTCCGGTCTGCTCCTGACCCGTAACGAACTGCCCCCGGCCGGGCGCGTGCTGCAATTCAGCAGCGCCGAGGCCGTGGCCCAGTATTTCGGCTCTGACAGCCCCGAGGCCACGCTGGCCGCGCAGTATTTCGCGGGCTATGTCAACACGGCCTACCTTCCGGCCAAGCTGTTTTTTGCCCGCTGGACCGAGACCGCCGTGGCCGCCTGGCTGCGCGGCGCCGTCTATGAGGGCAGCCTGGCCGATCTCAAAGCCATTCGCTCCGGAAGCCTGACCATCAATGTGGACGGCACGCCCCGCATCGCCCAGAACGTGGATCTGACCGGAGCCGTGAGCTACAGCGACGTGGCCCAAAAGCTCCAGACCGCGCTGGGCAGCACGCAGCGCCCGGCCTCTGCCGGTGTCCTCAATGGCGGCACTGTGACCACGGGCCTGTCCGCCCTGGCTGCGGTGAGCGCCGGGAAACTGGACATCGACGTGGACAGCAGCACCAAAAACCTGACGGATCTTGATTTTTCCGGCATCCAGTCCCTGGCTGACGTGGCCTCTGTGCTCCAGACCGCGTTTTCCGGGTCGGCCACCGTGGCCGTCAATGCCGCGGGCACGGGCCTTGTCATCACCAGCGCCACCACGGGCGCCAGCAGCGCCGTGGGCTATGCCACGGACCCCGGCCCCAGCGGTGGCGTGGCCGATCTGGCGGCGGCCCTGGGCCTGACCCAGGCCACGGGAGCCACGCAGGTGGCAGGAACGGACAGCGAGACCCTGACCGGCCCCACGGTGACGTACAGCAGCCAGACGCGGGCCTTCCAGTTCTCCAGCCCTACTACGGGTAGCGGCAGCTCCGTGGGCTATGCCACGGGCGGCACGGGCACGGATCTTTCCGCTGTGCTGGGCCTGACGGAACAGGCAGGCGCGGTGCTGTCTCCCGGCCTGGATGGCATGACGCTGACGGACACCATGCGCAACGTCCTGTCCTATGCCCGCGACTGGGTGACGTTCTCCACCGTTTTCGAGGCCCTCCTCGACGAAAAACTGGAGCTGGCCCGCTGGTGCGCCAGCCACGACACCCGTTTTGTCTACGTCATGTGGGACACGGACAACGCCGCGCAGGTGCAGGGCAGCACGGCCAGCGCGGGCTACATCATCAACCAGCAGCTGGATCTGGACGGCACCTGCTGCGTCTACAACTCCGCCCAGCTGGCCGCCGCCGTCATGGGGGCCGTGGGCTGCCTCAATTTTGACCAGCGCGAGGGCCGCACCACGCTGGCCTATCGGCAGTTCACGGGCGTGCCCATCACCTGCGACGACGACGAAAAATACGATGCCCTGCTGTCCAACGGCTACAACTGCTACGCCGATTTCGCCACGGCCTCGGCACAGTTCAAGTTTTTTCAGCCCGGCCAGGTGTCCGGCAAATTTGACTGGCTGGATACCTATGTGAACGCAATCGCCCTGAAGGACAGCCTGCAGCTGAACATCCTGGACCTGTTCAAGGCCATGCGCAGCCTGCCGTATAACGAGGACGGCTATGCCGCCGTGCGCACGGCCTGCCTGGATACCATCGACCGTTTCGTCGATTTCGGCGCCATAAGGACGGGCATCAGCCTGAGCCAGACCCAGAAGGTGCAGCTGCTGGCCGAGATCGGCAAGGACGTGAGCCAGACGCTGGAGAGCGTGGGCTGGTACATGCAGATCACGGACCCCGGCGCCGTGGTGCGTGGCCAGCGCGGGACGCCCAACTGCGCGTTCTACTACATGGACGGGGGCTCGATCCAGCGCATCATCATGTCCGCCACGGTCATCCAGTAAGGGGAGAGAAACATGGACAACCAGAATAATATGACCATCACGGCCGCCAACTCCACGTTCTACCTGATAGTGCCCGGGCTCTATGACAGCCCGGTCAAAATCGAGGGCTACAGCACCGACGCCATGGTCGGCGCCGAGGCCATCAATCCCGTGGTGGCCGAGATGGGCGTGGACGGGCATCTGTCGCTGGGCTGGGTGCCCACGGCCAAAGCCATCACCGTGACCCTGGCCGCGGACAGCCCCAGCCGCCAGATCATTGACGACTGGGTGACATATCAGGATGCCCGCCGGGAGGTCATGACGTGCAGCGCGGAATTTTCGCTGCCTGGCATCGGGCGTAAATATATCGGCAGCCGTGGCGCCATCACGTCGGCACCGCCCATGCCCGGCGCCAACAAAACGCTCCAGGCCACGGCCTACACCATCACGTTCGAAAAATGGGCGCCCACGAGCCTGTAAGGGGGAATCATGCTGGAACATCGCATCATTACCATCGAGACCGGCAGGGACGCCGGCAAGGTTTTCAAGGTCACGGAAATGCCGGCCAGCCGGCTGGAAAAATGGGCGGCCCGTGCCCTGCTTGCCGTCTTCTCCGGGGACGTCCCTGTGGACGTGGCCCAGCTGGCCCGGGGCAGCAACGCCGCCGCCCTGGCCGGCAGTGTGCTGTCCGGGCTGGGCTCCCTGCGCTGGGAGGATGTGGAGCCCCTCTACGATGAGCTGCTGACCTGTGTGGCCCGTGTGCCCGATCCGGGCCGTCCCGATACTGTGGTCCAGCTGGTGCCCGCCAATGTGGACACCCACGTCCAGGACGTGACCACGCTCTGGCGGCTGCGTGCCGCGGCCCTGGAACTGTGTTTCGATTTTTTCGGCTTCGGCGATGGGCTGTCCTCCCGGGTCCGGGACGCCCTGCACCCGCAGGCCTCCGGGACTACGAAAGCCTCCCGGCCTGCATAGCCGTGCCGGTAGCCAAGGGGCTGGCGTCACTGCGGGACATGCAATGCCATTACAGCCTGCCGGACGCGCTGGATCTGTACGAGATCGCCCGCGTGGACGCGTACAACGCCGAACAGTGGAGTGCCTTCTATGACCGTCAGGGAACTGGTCGTTAAACTGGTTCTGAATGCGCTGGGGTTCCAGCAGCAGGTGCAGGACGCGCAAAAGGGCCTGGACAAGCTGGGCACCACGGCCAAACAGGCCACGGAGACCGCTGCCCGCGGCATGGACACCGCGGCGGACAGCGCCCGGGATCTGGGCACCAACGCCCGGCAGGCCGGGGCAGCCGTGCAGCAGGCTGGAGAGCGTGGGGCACAGGGCTTTGACGGATTGCTGGGCGTGCTGGGCAAGGTGGCTCTGGCCCTGGGCGGTCTGGCTGCCATCCAGGGCACGATCAGCGATTACGTCCAGAGCGTGGCCGAGATCGAGAAGACCAGCGACATGCTGGGCATGAGCATGGAGGCCTGGCAGGGCTGGGCCTATGCCGCCCAGCAGGCCGGCCTGGAAGCCGAGGACGTGCGCGACCGCCTTATGGACCTGGGCGACTGGATGCTGGACCTCAATGTCAACGACAGCGGGCCGCTCAAGGACTTTGCCGAGAAGACAAAGACCAGCTTCAAGGACGCCAAAGGCGCCACGGTGTCCATGGAGGAGGGCCTGCTGCGCCTGGCCGATGCCGCCCAGAAAATGGACCGACAGACGGCTACCAGCTGGCTGCAACAAATCGGCTTTGACGAAAAATCCACCCCCCTGATCCTCAAGGGCCGCAAAGCCATTGAGGAATATATCAGGACAGGCAAGGAGCAGGCGCTCTACAGCAAACGCGATGCGGAAAATGCCCGCAGGATGCGCCAGGCCTGGCAGGGGGTGGTCACGGCCTACAAGGCCGTTTCCGGCGCGGTGCTGCGGGCGCTGGGGCCGGCATTCGATGTGCTGGCGGACAAGCTGACCTCGCTGGCCGCATGGGTGCGCGAGAATGAGACCAGCCTCGTCATCGTGCTGGGGGCTGTGGCCAGTGTCATCACTGTGGCCCTGACGCCCGCCCTGTGGGGTATGGCGACGGCAGCGGCCGCCGCGTTGTGGCCGTTCGCTCCGCTCATCCTGGCGGCTTTGGCCCTGGGCGTGGCGCTGGATGACCTGTGGGCCTTTGCCTCCGGCGGCAATTCGGTGCTGGAAAACTTGCTGCGCCGCTTCGGCATGACGGACGAAAGCATCGAACGCCTGCGCGGCAGTGTGCGCGCGGCCATCGGGTTTTTCCGGGATCTGTGGACAGCCATCACCGGCGACGGCGCGGACAGCGCCGCGGCCTTTGCCCGCATTCAGGAACAGATCGCGTCCGTGGCCAGAGCCGTGTCCAATTTTATCCGCAGCATCGGGACATGGATCGACGGCCTGTTGCCGCAGTGGGTCAAGGATCTGCTGGCGGGGGACAGCAAAGCGCCCGCCAAGAGCGGCGGCAATGCGGCTCCGGCGGCCCCTGCCTATGACGGTCTGGCCGCGGCGGCCAGTGGCGGTTTTGGCGGTCCCTTCGGGGCAGGCGATATGGCCCGCCCCCAGTCCGGGCCAGTGACCAACAACCGCAACGTGACTACCAGCATTGGCCAGATCACGGTGCAGACCCAGGCCACGGATGCCGACGGCATCGCGGGCAGCATCGGGGATGCCATGCGCAACCAGACGGCGCAGGCCGACGGCGCCTTCGGGGCCTGATATGAGCGTATTTTCTCTCTTGGGGCAGGGGATCGCGGGAAATTGGGGGATCTATGACAGCGGCGGCGCCCAGGCCGTGCCGTTCGACACGTTTTTCGCCATTCAGCGAAAAGACGAAAGCAAAGTTACCGTGTACCCCACGGAGCCCAACGGCTTTTTTGCCTACAACCGTGTGGAATCCCCCCAGGCCGTGGGCGTGATCCTGGGCATCAGCGGTGCGTCTGCGACCTTGAGGGCGGCGCTGGAGGCCCTGAAAAAACTCAAAAGCGGCACCGATCTGGTCAGCGTGGTCACACCGGAGGCCACCCTCGTGGACTATGCGCTGGAGAGTTACGACTACCAGCGCGATGCCGCCAGCGGTGTGGACCGTTTGCTGGTCTCTCTGTCCCTTGTGGAGATCAGGCAGGTGGCGCCGGAGTACAGCAACGAGACGATCCCGGCCCCAAAACAGGCGGCCGACGGCAAAACAGCCAGCTCCGGCAAACAGGCAGCGGAAAAAAGCGACGCTGCCACCGAGGACAGGACGTGGAAAAAGCACGATTCCCTGGCCTACAAGGCTTTTAACTAGGGGGCATATATGCAGACCATCCCGCTGCGCGCCACGGCAAACCAGACGCTCCAGGTCGTGCTGGACGGCCAGGACTGTTCCCTGCGCATCTATACGCGCACCCTGTCCGATGGCGGGGACACGCTGTTTTGTGATCTGGACATCGCCCAGCGCCCTGTTTTCTACGGCGCCATCTGTCTGGATGGCCTGCCGTTGCCCCTCTACCCCTGGCTGGGCATGTCCGGGCGTCTGGTTTTTGTGGACATGCAGGGCACGGCAGCCCCGCACTGGTCGGGCCTGGGAAGCCGCTGGAGACTGGTCTATCTGTCCCCGGCTGAGGCCGAGGCCTACGCGGAGGGCCGCAGGCTGTGAGCAGTTTTACCCAAAAGATGCTGGAGGCGCGCATCACGCTGGCCGAGGGCGGATTCGACCCCGGCACGGGCCAGAGCGCCAACACGAAAGTGGTTCGCCTGGGCATGGATGCGGAGATCACGAAACCCGGCGGCAAAGAGAAACCCAAATGCACGCTGCGTATCTACAACCTGCCGCTGGACGACATGCAGGTGCTGACCACGCTGGCATTCGACCCGCTGGCGGTCAAAAAAAATCGCCTGGTCCTCATGGCCGGCGATGCGGACGGCATGACGCAGGCCTTTGCCGGTGACATCACCAGCGCCGTGCCCCGGTTCGCCGCCGATGCGTCCAGCGTGTTCGAGGTCGAGGCCGTCACGGGCTATGTGGCCAGTGTCACCCCGGTGGCACCGCTCACGGCCGAAGGCGCGCAGGACGTGTCCACGTTGCTGCGCGGCCTGGCCGGGAAGATGGGGTTTACCTACATAGACCGGGGCGTGTCCGTGACCGTGCGTAATGTGGCCCTGGTGGGTGGCCCCATGGAGCAGGCCCGGCAGCTGGCGGATGCCGCCCGCATCGACCTGATCCTGGACGACGGGGAGATGATCGCCGTCCCCCGGGGGGAGCTGCGCCGGGACGACGCCGAGGGCAGCACCCCGGTACTGCGTGACCGCACGGGCCTGATCGGCTTCCCCGGATTCGATGCCAAGGGCATTGTGGGCAAATGCCTGTACGAGCCCCGTCTGGTCCTGGGCGGTCCGGTGCGCATCGAAAGCATGGTGCCCAAGGCCAGCGGCCTGTGGCGCGTCAGCAGCGTGAGCCACCGGCTACAGGCCAACCACGGCAATGCGAGGGCCTGGGAAACCTCATTCAAGGCGACGTACCCCAACGCTAAAAAGGACGCCCAAAAATGAGCGAGATCAAAGGCCAGCAGGATTTTACGACAGATGCCAGCCAGTACAATGCCACGGACTTTCAGATGCAGCAGGCCCTGCGCAAGATCAACACGGCCGAGCCCGTGCGCGTGGTCAGCGTACAGCCCGGCGCCGTGGGGCCTGTGGGCATGGTCAGCGTCCAGCCCTTGGTCAATCTGGTGACGGGCACGGGCGACGGCATGGCCCAGAGCACGCTTTATCAGCTCCCCTATTTGCGCATCCAGGGCGGGGAGAATGCCGTCATAGTGGACCCCAAGCCGGGCGACATGGGGCTCGCCGTCTACGCCATGCGCGACACCGAGGGCGTCAAGGCCAACCGCGACGGTAATCCGGCCAACCCGGGCAGCGCCCGCACCTACAGCAAGGGCGACGGCTTCTACCTGGGCGGATTCCTCAACGGCCAGCCGAAACGCTACGTCATGGTGGACGATACGGGCATCACCCTGGACGACGGGCAGGGGGGAAAACTGGAGCTCAAGGGCGGCAAGTTGACCATCACGGCCCCGGCGGGCATCGAGAGCACGTCGCCCACCGAAGTCCACAATACTCCGGCGTTGACGATGGGGGGAGATGGCGCCGTGGCCACCATGAACGCCGACATGCAGATCAACGGCACTGTGACCAGTACAGGCGACCAGGTGGCCGGCAGCATCAGCCAGATGCAGCACACGCACACCGGCGTCCAGACCGGCAGCGGCAATACGGGCAAACCGCAATAGGAGACGCACGATGGACAGCCTGGCGCTTTCCACGGACTGGGATCTGACCTTGACCCCCGGCGGCAACATGGCCGTGGTCAGCGGTGCGGAGCGCATCGCGCAGGACGTGGCCTGTTACGAAAGGACATTCCAGGGGGAGCCTTGGTACGCGGTGGAGGATGGCGTGCCCTATTTGCAAGGCGAGCTGGCCAGTCTGCCGCCCGCGGAGCTGGTAACGGAACGGGCCAACCGTCGGGCCATGCAGGTGCCCGGTGTGGTGGCGGCCCGCACCACGCTGACGGCTCTGGACAAGCGCGAACTGCGCGGGACCATCGAAGTGACCACGGAGGGAGGGGAACAGATCAATGTCGCAGTCTGACCTGACGTTTACGGATCTGGGGCCTGTGGCCCCGACCGCGGCCGCAGTGCTGCAACGGCAGCAGGACATTTTTCAGGCGGCTTTTGACAACAATCTCAACGTCGACCCGGCCACGCCCCAGGGGCAGCTCATGGCCAGTCTGGCCGCCATCGTGCAGGAAAAAAACAGCCAGTTGCTGTTCCTGGCCAACCAGTTCAACCCGGCGACGGCAGACGGCGTCTGGCAGGATGCTTTGGCCGCCATCTACTTCCTGGAGCGGCAGGGCGCAGTGGCCAGCACGGTGCAAGTACGTTGCACGGGCCTGCCGGGCACGGTCATTGCCGGTCAGGACAGCAGCGTGACCCCCGCCAGGGTCAAGACCATGGACGGCACGGTGCTGGTCTGCCTGATCGGCGGCACCATCCCTGCGGGGGGGGAGATCACGCTGCCGTTTGTGGCCCAGGCGCCCGGCCCTGTGGTGGTGGAGGCCAACAGCGTGACCACCATCGTGCAGGCCCAGCCCGGCTGGGATACGGTAGAAAATCCCGACCCCGGCGTCACTGGCCGCGACGTGGAAAGCCGCCAGGCATTCGAGGAACGGCGGCGCTTGTCCGTGGCCTACAACAGCCGCTCCATGCTGGCCAGCATCTACGCCCGGGTGGGCAACCTGCCCGGCGTCATCGACCTGCTGGTGCGTCAGAATCGCACCGACGCCCCCGTGGAGGACAACGGCGTCACCCTGGCCCCGCATTCCGTCTATATCGCCGTGCTGGGGGGCGCCGACGTGGAGATCGCGGAGGCCATCTACAACAGCGTCTCCGGGGGCTGCGATTACAACGGGGACACGGACGTGACCTACACGGACCCTGTGACCGGCGCCGTGGAAGTCATCAAATTTCAGCGCCCGGATGAGTACGCTTTTGCCATTGCCGTGACCCTGAAAAAAAACGCCACCACCCCCTCCGACATCGTGGCGCGGGTGAAAGCCAATATCCTGGCCGATTTTTACGGCCAGCCCTATCCCAATCTGGACGACGGCACCGCCCACGACAATGACGTGACGCGTATCCCCATCGGGGGGCTTGTCTATGCCAGCCGTTTTTTCTGCCCGGCTATCAGTGCCGGGGCCAGCCAGCTGGTGGGCGTGGAGATCGGCAAAAAAGGGGGCGCGCTGGGGAATTTTGTCCAGATGACAAACAGGGAATATCCCAGCCTGGCCGCCGCGGACATCACCGTCACGGTGGAAGATTAAGGAGGGGGCAGGATGAAAAACTGGCGCCAGACGGTCATCAGCCAGTACGACAACAGCCCGCGCCTGCTGGCCCTGATCCGCGGGGAAGACGCGGAGATCGACCCGGCCCCCGAGATTCTGGCTTTTTATGGTGCCGTCTTCGATCCGCGCACAGCCGTGGGCTGGGGGCTGGATTGCTGGGGGCGTATCGTGGGCGTCGGCCGCACCATCGCCCTGGAGGGAACGCCCAAGGCCTTCGGCTTCAAGGGCAGCGGCTTGCAGCCCTTCGGACAGGGCACTTTTTACAGCGCCAATGCCACCACCACCTACAGGCTGGGCGATGCCGCATACAGGGACCTGATCTTCCTGAAAGCGGCCATCAATATCAGCAACGGCAGCCTGCGGGACCTCAATGACATCATGGCCAGGCTGTTCAAAAACAGGGGCCGCGCCTGGGTCATCCATTCCGGCACCATGCGCATCCGTTTCGGCTTTGACTTCTATCTAAGGACCTACGAGCGCGCCCTGCTGCGGCTGGAAGACGTGCCGCCCAAGCCCGCCGGTGTGGGCTATGACGTGTACGAGATCCCCAAGGCCAGGACCTTCGGATTCAACGGCTCCGGCCTGCAACCTTTTGGACACGGCGTTTTCGCCAAGGGACCGATCAATGCCCATTCCTAAGCTACCTGAGTTCCTGCCCGACATCCTGGGCACCGCGGCCGACGTTTTTCCCATCCCGATGACGGCGCCCCAGGGCAACCCGGGGGCGCTGAATTATGCCACCGGCTGGCCCCAGGCCACGGGCATCGCCCCGGAGGTCGGCGGCATCGCCCCGGAGCGGGAGTTTTTTAATGCCGTCTATAAGCTGTTTTCCGCACATCTGCACTTTTTGCAGTCCGGCAGTTTGTATTCCTGGTCTAACACGCTGGATTATCTGCCCGGCGCCCATATCCTGGGCAGCAACGGAAAAGAGTATATCGCGCAAAAGTCTTCCGGCCCAAATGTCCCCGGCATAGGCGCAAAGGACCCGACCTCGGATGATGGAGAGTTCTGGATGCCGACGCAGGTAAAAATAAATGGCGTCATGCGTGGCCAGATCGCCCCGTATTATAATGTAACTTTTGGTGGTTCTGACGGACGCCGTCCGATTTTTTGGGGCGAGACAGAGGCCGACGAGGACTATGTGTTGTGTGATGGCGGCAGCGATGGCGCCGGCGGCAATGTGCCCGATCTGCGCGGCCGCATGATTCTGGGCGCGTCCGATGCACACCCCGCTGGCTCCACTGGCGGCTCGGAGACGCATGCGCACAGTCTGTCCGGCACTGTGGAAGCCACGACGCTGACAGAAGCGCAGCTGACTAGCCATGCCCATATATTGCGTAGCCGGTATGCTAACTGGACGGGAGCATACGCAGACGCGGCATTCAACTCGGCGACTACCGTCTCGCCAGGCTACGCGAACTCTTCCTATGCCGTTGAGATGATAACCGATGCGGAAGAGGCGGTTGGTGGTAGCCAACCCCATACCCACAATCTTGACGGGGCATCTGGAGAGGCTAACGGCCTGCCCCCGTACTATGCGCTGGCGTACATCATGCGGACGGCTTAATCCGGCAGCAGGCGCGGTCTGCGGGGGCATGACCGGGTTTGTCCGGCACTGTGGGCGAGACTACGCTCACCGTGGAGCAGCTGGCGAGTCATACACATGTGAGTCATACAGGCGGTAGCCGAGATAATGTCAATGCTGGCAGCATCGCTGTAGCCAGCTTTATTCAAGGGGGAACTACGTCATGGACCGGTAGCAGCGCATCCCACACGCACAGCCTCTCTGGATCGTCCGGCACTGCCGACATTCTGCCCCCCTATTACGCCCTGGCCCTGGTCATGCGCATCGCATGATGTACGCAAGCGTGTAGTACGGGGGCAGGGAGGACGCTTCTCCGGACGCCCCGGTCAAAGCATGGGTGTGGGGCTGACTGCCACCGGTTTCTTTAGTTTCATAGTTCATAGTCCCCCCATTCAGTAGATATGCGATGTACCCAGAACCGGCACGATTCGATTGGTCATATAAAAGCTCATGTTTATGCTTGGCGATCTGCTTCACCGTGAGGGTCGTGGCGCCCACAGTGCCGGACAGACTGTTACATTTCTCCAAAAAAGCAACAAAAAGGAAGTGTTATGTTTTTTAAGCTGATGCCACACGGAATGCAGGAAATTTCCGAAGACGAGGTACTGGCTGCGGCCGAGAAAATTAAAGCATCCCGATCCGGCGTACAGGAAGGTGGTCACGGAATGGACACCCCCACGTTACTCCCTTGCCAGATGCCTTCCCATATTCATTCCATTAGCCCCCATTCTCACACCTTCAACCCCTGTGGAGGTTGCTACCATGCCCACTGTCACTGTTGTCCCCGCCGATAGTCTGATCATCGTCGATGGCAAGGCCCTCGTTTTCCCGTTTGACGCCCCGACAAATCTGCATGCCCTGCAATGGCGTGGGGGCACTGGCCATACCGAGTGGACGGATGGCCCCAACAAGCCGCTGACTGCTGAAGATTATAGCGAGCAGGTCGTGCCGTATATGAAGCTCTGGCAGGACGAAAAGGCGCGGCTTGAGCAGGCTGCCGCCGAGACGGAAGCTGCCCGTCTGGCCGAGTACAACAGCGAGGCGGCCCGCTTCGAGCGCCTGCGCGCCGAGCGTGACCGCCGTATTGTCGCCACGGATTTCCTGCTCATGCAGGATTATCCCATCCCCGCAGACCAGCGCACCGCCGTGCAGGCCTACCGCCAGGCCCTGCGGGATCTTCCTGCCCAGGATGGTGCCCCCTGGGATGGTGGCGGAAAAGAGACCCCGTGGCCGGCAGCCCCCGAGGTGGTGGCGTAATGGCGGGGCTGGATCTGCGACATGGGGATTGCCTGGATCTGCTGCGCGACATCCCCGACGCTTCCGTGGATTGTGTGCTCACAGACCCGCCCTATGCCAGCGGTGGCATATCGCTGCGGGAGCGCCAGCAGCGGACCCAAACAAAGTATAAACTTAACAATGTAAAAAAAGTTTATCCCGAGTTTTTCGGGGATGCTAAAGACCAGCGCGGCTGGCTGGCCTGGGCGCAGCTTTGGCTGGCCCAGTGCTGGCGTGTGGCCAGGGACGGCGCGCCGCTGCTGATCTTTTCGGACTGGCGTCAGCTGCCGACCATGACAGACGCCATTCAGGCCGCAGGCTGGTCCTGGCTGGGGATTATGCCATGGGATAAACGGTCATCCAGGCCCCAGAAAGGCCGGTTCCGGGCACAATGCGAGTTTGTCATTTTTGCCAGCAAGGGGCCGCTTTTTCTGGCCCATGACCGCTGCCTCCCCGGTTGTTTTGTGCATTGCGTGGACAGGGATAAACCGCATTTGACGGCCAAGCCTGTCCCCCTGCTCAAGGAACTGCTGGAAGTGGCCGCCCCGGCCTGCACCGTGCTCGACCCGTTCATGGGGGCCGGCAGCACTGGCCAGGCCTGCATCGAGACCGGCCGGTCCTTTATCGGCATGGAACTGTCCCGCCCTTATTATGAGATCAGCCGCCGGCGTTTGGAGCCCCTGGCGCAACATTATATAATAGAGGCCGATCACGCATGAGTGTGCTGGAAAATGAGAGAGTGACCGCTCCCGCGGTCCCCGGAGGCGACGGGATCATGGTCCGGGGGGACGATGGGGAGACCGTCGTGCGCCGCTGTGTGGTAGAGTTTTCCGGCGTGCCCCTGGAAGACATGGACGAAGCCGCATCCTTTGTGCAGGGCGCGCACGCGCGCGTGGTGCAATGCCGTTTCACCGGGGCGGGAAAACTGGTCCTGTGCGGATCTGGTGACACCCCGGAGCTGGACGCCGGGGCGCATGTGACCTTTGAGGAGTGTATCTTTTCAGGCTTTGGCCGCCGGGCTCCCGAAGCCCAGGACGGCGTGCGTATCACACTGCACCGCTGCCTCATAAAAGACTGGGGAGCGCCGGGGCGCTTCACAGTGCGCAGTTTCGGTGCCTGGGCGCACCACGGCGCCATGATCACGGCCAGCCAGTGCGTTTTCTGGCAGTCCCGTGCGTGGCCAGGTCTGCGCCAGGCCCTGGTGGATCTTGGCAACTGGATAGGCTGGAGCCTCAACCAGCGCAGCCTGCGCCCCCTGGACTACCTGCTGCCCGGACAGTGCCGGGCACTGACGGCAAGCCAGGGCGGCCGGGTGCTGGCCACATACTGCTATAAAAACCGGTGGTGGCTGCGTGTGGCTGGCCACGTCGGCCCACGCATGAGAAAAAGGGACGCGCTGGATCTGGTGGCATACCTGGAGAGCGTCTGCCCCCGGGCATAAAAAAAGCGGGCTTCGGCCCGCTTTTGTAATTCTCTTGCATATTGTGTAATTCCCTGACGCCCAAAATATCCCACCCCTGGGCCGCGATTTTTCGCGCGCGCTGTCATCAGGCCACAAAAAAAGGACGCCAAGGCGTCCTTTTTTCATGGCCGCGGGATGGCCGCTGCCATCCGCTTTCCGCATTATTCAAAAATCGCATTTGGACCACGCGCCTCGGAGGTGGACCATGTTTCCAGGATACGGTGTCTCCCCGTATGGCGGGTTTTGGGAAGGAGGGGCATGGGGGAGGAACCCACTTTTTGCCGCAAGCAAAAGGGGGCTCCTCCCCCGTTCAGATTCCTACTTCTGCCAGCGGGCCGTGTAACGAGCCAGAAGGCGCAGCGAGGGGCGGGAGAAGCGGTCGAAGTCGGCGGTGAGCTCCAGACCGGGGACCAGGGCACGCACCACAGGCATGTCCAGGTCCTTGCGGGAGATGTCCACATACAGGGGCGTACGGCCCTGGGCGCACAGCGTCTTTTCCAGCAGCTTGCAGGAAGCTTCGGCCGACGGCAGACTGTAGTCGGGCAGATCTTCCAGCCAGCGCACCGGCAGGCCGCCCAGAGCGGGCCCCGTCGGTTCGCCATACGGATAGGGCCAGGGCACTTCGGTCAGGGCCGCCAGCGCGGCCCGGCTGCCGCACAGGTTGGCGCCCGTGGCCTGTGCCACCTCGCCGCGACGGCTCATGACGAAGCAGCGGTAGACCGGTACGCCCAGCTCCGTGGTGATGTCCTGGAACTGGATCTGGATGCCGCGGGCCGCGTAATCGTCCAGCAGGGCCTGCAAACGTTCGTCACGGCTCTTGAGCACGAAGCAGCCCTCACGGCTGAAGGGCGTGGTGGCCTCGGCGTCACGCTCCACGATCTCCGTGAGCGCCGCCAGCCGGGCTTCGGCCTCGGTATTGCCGGAGGCCAGGCCCGTGGAGCCACCGGCCAGGAACAGGGACTGCTCGTCCAGATTGCAGAACAGGAATACCGCCTGCGCAGGCACCAGCACGGTCTTGCCCTCGGGATCGCGGGCCTCCAGCCAGTACAGGGGCACATAGTCCTCGAAAGGCGTTTCCAGCGGCAGGGAGGACAGGGGCAGGAAATCCTTGCCCTGGGACCGCAGCTTGGCGCAGGAAGCATGGACCAGCGGCAGGGGCCGGCGGCGGTTCGTCACCTCAAAGGTGTGCTCGCCGGTACGGGCCACGCTCACATAGCTGCTGGCCCGTTCCACGATCTCCATGGCGTAGGAGGCCCGGGCCGCAGCCAGGGAAAGACCGCGCCCGTAGGCCGTGGCCTCGCCGCGCAGGCTGTGACGCATGCGGCCGCAATCCACGGCCAAATCCACCTTCCAGGAGCGCAGCAGCGCGATGGGAGACAGCGAAGCCTGATGACGCATCTCCTGCCCGGCCAGGACGTCGTTCTCCAGCAAAGCATTGACGGCCTGCTCGTAGGTCTCCTGTGCCGGACGGCGCTCAAGGCGCGGCAGGTCTTCCGCCTGCATGCGGGCGTGTTCCCGCTCCAGCATCCCGGCCCGGGCCCGCAGGCCTTCTCGGCAGACCTCCAGCTCTTCTTCACTGTAGGGCAGTTCCAGCTCCAGTTCTTCCCAGTGCGGCAGCATGTGGTGCCGGGCGATGTTGTCGGCAAAATGGGCGCTCCAGGCCTGCATGAGGCCAAAGTCCTTCCGGCTGGCAGCGCGCAGGTAGATCAGGGAAGAAGACAGCGTCAGCCGCTGCAGGGCATCTTCGGGGAAGCCGTCGCAGCAATGGGCCAGCTCGGGCACCAGCAGCGAGCACTCCAGCAGCAGGCCGGCAAGCCCCATGCGCCGGAAACTGTCGGTCTCGCGGTCGTACAGTTCATCGGCCAGATTTTTGATCTCCTCCGGCGAACGGCGGCTCAGCTGGCGCAGGCAATGCTGGCGCAAAAAATCATCGAAGGGCGTGGCCTCCAGACGGGCCAGCGCCTGGGGCAGGGTCAGGGATGCGGGCGGCTGGCAGGAAAAATAGCCGGTCGTGGCCTGGGTCGTCTCGTGGGTATAGGCATAGGCGATGCCTTCGGGGATCACGGGCATGGCGTGGAAAACCTCATGGCAAAAAGATGGCGACAACATCCCGGGGCGTGCGGCCCAACGCCGGAGGCGCGACCGGCCCGTCATCCGCCGCAAGGCGGGATGGGGGATGCCGATACGGCCCTGCAGGAAGACAGGAGCACGGACACAACGGCAGGAGACAGAGGCGGCAAGACCGTGAAGCAACGGACACGGCCGCCCATCTCCCCGGGACAGGACGGGCGGAAGATAACAGAAAAGGGGTGGGCCAACAATGGCCCACCCCTTGAGGTTCCGTAATCCGGAGTGCGGATTAACGCTTCGAGTACTGGTAACGAGCGCGGGCAGCGCGCAGACCGTACTTTTTGCGTTCCTTCTTACGCGCATCGCGGGTCAGGAAGCCGGCCTTCTTCAGGATAGGACGAAGGGCGGGATCCACCAGCAGCAGGGCGCGGGAAATACCGTGACGCACGGCTTCGGCCTGACCGGCCACGCCGCCGCCAGCCACGTTGACGCGCACGTCCAGCTTTTCAGCCAGCTTGGACAGCACGAGGGGCTGACGGATGATCATCTGCAGGGTCTTGCGGGGGAAGTAATCTTCAAAGGCACGACCGTTCACCGTGATGTTGCCGGAGCCAGCGTAGACGCGGGTGCGGGCAGTGGCGGTCTTGCGGCGGCCGGTGCCGTATTCGAATTTGTCGCTCATGACGTGCGCTCCTTAGTAAGGCAGGGTCAGCGGCTGCGGGTTCTGAGCCGTGTGCGGGTGTTCGGGACCCGCGTAAATCTTGAGCTTCTTCAGCATGGCGCGGCCCAGACGGTTCTTGGGCAGCATGCCACGCACAGCGGCCATGAGCACGCGCTCGGGCTTGGAAGCCAGCATATCGCCCAGGGAGGTGGTCTTCAGACCGCCCACCCAACCGGAGTGGCGATAGTAGTTCTTGTGGGCCATCTTGGTGCCGGTCACCTTGATCTTTTCGCAGTTGACCACGACGATAAAGTCGCCGTTGTCCATGTGACGGGCAAATTCGGGCTTATGCTTGCCGCGCAGGCGGTGGGCGATCTGGCTGGCCAGACGACCCAGCACCTGATCCTGGGCGTCAACCACAAACCATTCGTGGTTGATGTCTTTCGGGGTGGGGCTGAACGTCTTCATCGGGATGAACTCCTCATCTACTTATCTCAGTAGCCATCAAGCGGCGGAAAATCCGTCTGCGACGTGCCGCCTAACGGGTGACGACAGTATCGCTCACAAAGAAAGCGCTCTTTATCGCAAAGCGCGCAACTTGTCAAGCATTCACGACGGAATGCCAAATTTGTGCCGTATTCCAGACGGCTGCGGGTTGGTGTATATCAAAATGCTCCGGCTGTCATCCTTTTTTTGCCAAAAATTTGTACCAAGACAAAAACCATTTGAAAATATTGGTATTTTGCGACCCGCTTTTACGGGGCCAGCAGCTGCTACCCAAAAGGCGGACAGACTGCCCCCAAAAGGCACCGGTCCCCTGCCCTTTTGGGCTCGCGGATACGAACGGGAAAAACGCGGAAAGAACTGCATGCTCCGGCCGTTTTCCCAAGCCCACGCAGAAAAAAACTGGGAGAAAGGGACCCCGATTTATACGAGTCCCCCTTCTCCCAAACAGGTGCCTCCATGTCGGCAACTCAATGTGCCGCGCCCCAGTCGTGACCGGTGCCCCAGTCCACCAGCAGCGGCACGGAAAGCTCCTTGCCTGCGGGGCAGACATCCTGCATGAGGCGGGCCACCAGGGCCCCGGCCTCTTCGGCGGCATCGGCGGGCACTTCCAGCAAAAGTTCGTCGTGCACCTGCAGCAGCAGGCGGGCATCCAGCTCCCGCAGGCGCTCGTCACGGGCCACGGCCAGCATGGCCAGCTTGATGATGTCCGCCGCCGAGCCCTGGATCACGGTATTGATGGCCTGACGGCGGGCCAGGGCCGCAGCCTGTCCACTGGCGGAATTGATGTCCGGCAGCAGACGGCGGCGACCGCCCAGAGTGGTCACGAAGCCGTGCTTGCGGGCCGAGGCCTCCACGCCTTCGTAAAACTCCTTCAGGCCCTGCAGGCGCTCGAAGTAACGGGCGATGAAGTCCTTGGCCTGCGTGGTGCTGATCTTGAGCTCCTGGGCCAGTTTCTGGGCACCCATGCCGTAGATGAGGCCGAAATTGATGGTCTTGGCATTGCGGCGCTGGTCCGGGCTCACCTGGTCGGGCGGCAGGTCATAGACCAGGGCCGCCGTGCGGGCGTGGATGTCCTCGCCGTTGCGGAAGGCTTCCAGCAGTGCCGGATCCTGCGAGACATGGGCCAGCACGCGCAGCTCCACCTGCGAATAGTCGGCCGAGACCAGCAGGCGACCCGGCCCGGCGATGAAGCAGGAGCGCATGCGCTTGCCCAGCGGCCCGCGCACGGGGATGTTCTGCAGGTTGGGATTGCTGGAGGAGAGCCGTCCCGTAGCCGTGGCCTTCTGGTTGAAAGTGGTATGGATGCGGCCCTGCGGGTCCACCAGGCGCGGCAGGGGATCGAGATAGGTGGAGCGCATCTTCTCCAGCTTGCGGTACTGCAGGATGCTGTCCACCACCGGATGCTGCCCGGCCAGTTTTTCCAGCGTCTGCTGGCTGGTGGACGCCTGGCCGCCCTTGGTCTTGCGCGGCGCGGGCAGGCCCAGCCCGTTGAACAGCACATCGCCCAGCTGCTGGGCCGAACGGATGTTGAACTGCGTGCCCGCCAGCTCGTAGACATGGGCCGTGAGCTGGTCCAGCCGGCCCTGCACATCGTCGAGGAAGGCCCGGAAGGCTGCGGCGTCGATGGCCACCCCGCTCTGTTCCATGCCTGCCAGCACGGGCAGCAGGGGCATCTCCAGGCGCCGGAACAGCTCCAGCAGGCCGTCCTTTTCCATGCGCTGCTCGAACAGCTGCGCCATGGCCAGTCCCAGGCGCGCGGGGCCGGGGGCCGTCTCGCCCCTGCTCTCCAGTTCATGGCGCAGCACGGCGCCCCAGCGGGCCGAAAGACGGGGCCAGCCGTAATCGTTCTCTTCGGGGTTCAGCAGATAGGCGGCCACGCCCAGATCGATGCAGTCCCCCGCACGCCCGGCCAGGAACTGCCAGCAGGACGCGGAGGTCAGCATGCCCTTGAGGTCAGCCGTCACCAGGGTGCGGGCAGGGGCCAGCCACCGGGCTAGCTCCGCCACAGGACCTTTCCACTGCCATTCTCCCAAAGAACTGCCGTCAGCGCCTTCCACGGCCAGATAGGGGGCCTCGCGGTCGCCGTGGGCCCAGATCAGGGCCACGCGGGCATCTCCGCAGTCCGGCAGGGCCGACACGTCATCCAGCGCGGGCGCGGACTCCTGCGGCATGGCGTCCAAAAGGCTCATCTGGCTGGTGGCACGACCGCTGCGGGCAGGCTGGGCCAGCGACAGGGAGGCCTGTTCCGCAGCCGCCTTCTTCCCGGCTGCAGGCTGTGCGTCCTCACGGATGCTGCCCGCATCCAGGAACTCCTCGGGCAGGTCGGCCTCGGCGGCCTGCAGACGGTCCAGAGCGGCCAGCTCGCGCCGCAGGGCGAAGAGCTCGAACTCTTCCGTGAGCAAGGCGCAGGTGGCGGCATCCAGCGGCCGCACGCGCAGGTCGTCCAGCGTGACGCCGGGGCAGAAATCGCGTCTCAAGGTGGTGAGCTCGCGCCAGGTGAACATGTTTTCCAGATGCGCCTGCAGTTTGGCCTGCATCTTGGGCGGCAGCAGGACGAAATGGTCGCGGATGTCCTCAAGACTGGGGCAGATGGAGAAGATCTGGCGCGCGGTCTTGGGACCGATGCCCGGCACGCCGGGGATGTTGTCGCTGGTATCGCCGATGAGGGCCTGCACGTCGGGCCACTGGGCGGGCGTCACGCCGCTCTCTGCCGTGAAATCGGCCTCGCTCACCAGCTTTTCTTCCTTGGAGGCCGGGTCCCACATGTAGACGTTGGGGCCCAGGCACTGCTTCAGGTCCTTGTCGCCGCTGACGATGATGACGGGATGTTCCGCCGCGAAGCGCGCCGCCAGCGAGGCGATGCAGTCGTCGGCCTCGCAGCCCTGCGAGACTTCCAGCCGCAGGCCCAGGGCCCGCACCATGCGGTGGATGGGATCCAGCTGGCGTACCAGATCTTCGGGCGTGGCATCGCGGTTGGCCTTGTAGAGGGGGAATATCTCGTGCCGGAAGTTGGGGCCCTTGCCGTCCTGCACGAAGGCGAAATAGCGGGGGCGCTCTTCGCGCAGGATGCGCAGCAGCACGCGGCTGACCACTACCAGGGAATTGGTGGGGAAACCGTCGGAACGCTGCATGTTCCTGTTGGCAAAAAAGCCGCGATAGATGAAGGCCGAGCCATCCATGAGAAAGACGGGCTCTGCGGCAAGCCCGAGGCGTTGTTTCAGCGACATGGCAATCCGGGGTTGTAGGGTAAGCAAAAAAGGGGAAAAAGCCTGCGGGGGAGCGGCCTCCCTCCTTGCGTAGCTTCTGTCCTGCGCGTATACTATAGAGATGGAAACAAGTCCGCAAGTAAACCTGGACAGGGCCGGAGAGCGCCTGCAGGTCACCGTCTCCGGCAGCTGGGCCATCAATACGCCCTGGCCGCCGCAGTGTGCCGACGCCCTGCAGCAGCTGCGAGGCCCCGGCATCCGGCAGCTGCACCTCGCGGCGGCCTCCCTCGACGCCTGGGACAGCAGCCTCCTGGTCTTCCTCGTCCAGCTGCACAAGGCCGCCCGCGCCGCGCAGATCGATATCAGCCAGGACCTGCCCACAGGACTGGCACGACTGCTGCACCTGGCCTTCGCCATCCCGGCCCAGGCAGGGGCCGCCCGCAGCGACCACCGGCAAGGGCTTTTCGCCCGGGTGGGCGAAGCGGTCATAGACCTGCCGCCCCGCTGTGCGGATTTTCTGGAATTCCTCGGCGATGTGACCCTTTCCATCTGGCGTCTCATCCTGGGACGCGCCGGCATGCGCATGCAGGACTTTATAGAAGCCATGTACGAATGCGGTGTGCGCGCCTTGCCCATCATCTCCATCACCAGCCTGCTGTTCGGTCTGATCCTGGCCTTTGTGGGCGCGGTGCAGCTGACGCAGTTCGGCGCCCAGATCTATGTGGCCGGGCTGGTGGGCATCGGCATGCTGCGCGTCATGGGCGCGGTCATGGTGGGCGTGGTCATGTCCGGCCGCGTGGGGGCCGCCTATGCGGCCATGATCGGCACCATGCAGGTCAACGAGGAAGTGGACGCCCTGACCACCCTGGGCATCTCGCCCATAGATTTTCTGGTGCTGCCGCGCATGCTGGCCCTGATGCTCATGGTCCCCCTGCTCACGGTCTATGCCGACCTCATGGGCATCCTGGGCGGCTATGTGGTGGGCGTCTCCATGCTGGGGCTGAGTTCCGCCGAATACCTCAACGCCACCATGCAGATGGTCTCCTTCGTCCACGGGCTCATCGGCATCGCCTACGGTACGGTGTTCGGCATCATCATCGCCCTAGCGGGCTGCTATCAGGGCATCCGCTGCGGCCGCAGCGCCCAGGCCGTGGGCCTGGCCACCACCACGGCCGTGGTCCAGTCCATCGTGGGCATCATCATCGCCACGGCCGTCATCACCATCATCTGCAACGTACTGGGCATCTGACATGAGCACTCCCCGCCTGCGCGTCCGCGACCTGACCCTGGGCTACGGCTCCTTCGTGCTCATGCGTGACGTCAATTTCGATGTGGCCGCCGATGACATCTTCCTCATCATGGGCGGTTCCGGCTGCGGCAAGAGCTCGCTCCTGCGCACGCTCATGGGCCTCAAGCAGCCCCAGAGCGGCCAGGTGCTTTACGGCGATACGGACATCTGGGCCTGTACCGAAAAAGAGCGCCGCCGCATCCTGCGGCGTACGGGCGTCCTCTTCCAGGGCGGCGCCCTGTGGAGCTCCATGACCCTGGCCGAGAACGTGGGCCTGCCGCTGCAGCAGTACACCGACCTCGATGACGACGAGATCCGCGAGCAGGCCTCGCTCAAGCTGGCCCTGGCCGGTCTGGCCGGTTTCGAGGACTACTATCCTTCGGAGATCAGCGGCGGCATGCGCAAGCGGGCCGGTCTGGCCCGGGCCCTGGCCCTCGATCCCGAAATCCTTTTTCTGGACGAACCTTCCGCCGGTCTGGACCCGGTGAGCGCCCGCATGCTGGACGACCTGATCCTGGAGCTGCGCGACGCCCTGGGCACGACCTTCGTCATCGTCTCCCACGAGCTGGCCAGCATCTTCGCCATCGCCAGCAACGGCATCTATCTCGACGTGCGGACCCGGCGCGTCACTGCCCGGGGCAACCCCTCCGAACTGGTGCGTGACCCGCACACCGAGCTGCAGGCCCTGCGCTTCCTGACGCGCGGCGAAGCGGGCGGCCCCCAACAACAGGACTGAACCCACAGGATACGGCATGGCAAAACAATCATTCAAAACCGCTGTAGGGGCTTTCGTCATCGGTGGACTGGCGCTGCTGGTGGCGGGCATCATCCTGCTGGGCGGCGGCCGCATGTTCAGTGACGACATCGAATACGTCCTGTACTTCGACGGCTCGGTGAGCGGCCTCAATATCGGGGCGCCCGTGGTCTTCCGCGGCGTGCCCATGGGCCAGGTGACGCGCATCAGCCTGGAGGCCAACCCGCGCGACGCCAGCGTCACCATCCCGGTCTACATCCGGCTGGACGAGAACAGCATCGTCCGGGCCGGGGTCACCGGCGAGCTCACGGACAATTTCCGGCAGGAGATCCTGCGCCGCCTGATCCAGCGCGGCCTGCGCGCCCGCCTGCAGCTCCAGAGCCTCATCACCGGCCAGTACCGCGTGGAGCTGGACTTTTTGCCCAATACGCCCGCCAACTTCCGTTCCCCCATGCCGGACAGGGAGATCCCCACCCTGCCCTCGCCCATCGATACCCTGCAGCGTACCGTGGCCAGTCTGCCTCTGGAAGAGATGGCGCATACCACGGCGGGCATCCTGGAAAAGCTCAACGCCGCCCTGTCCGGCGATGCGTTGGAACGCGGCATCAAGGCCTTTGCCACCTCCTTTGAAGAAGCGCAGGCCCTGCTGGCCGGCATGCAGGAATCCCAGAAGACCCTGGCCCAGGCCCTGGAAAAGCTGAATGCGGCGGCCACGTCGGCCCAGCACGACCTGCCCCAGGCCCTGCAAAGCACCCGGGACGCCATGAACAACGTCTCCTCCGTTTCCCTGGCCACCAAGGCCGTGGTGGAACGCAATGCCCCCCTCACCCAGGAGCTGCGCCGCCTGATTCAGGAAAGCGCGGCTGCCGTCCGCTCCCTGCGGGCGTTCATGGACGTGCTGGAACGCAATCCCGAAGCCCTGCTCCGCGGCAAACAAGGAAGTCGCCGATGAACCATCTCCTCCGCCATACGACCGTTTTCCTGGCCCTGCTGACGCTCCTGTTGACCGCTTGCGGCCGCAGCGCGCCCACGCACTTCTATCTGCTGGACAGCGGCCAGCCCCCCCTGACCGCCGACAGCCTGCCCGCTGCCAGTCTGAGCATCGCACCGGTGAGCGTGCCTGACTATCTGGACCGCAACGGTCTGGTGCGCCGCAGCGACGGCCAGACCCGCCTGGAGGTCTCGGAACTGGACATCTGGGCCGAGCCGCTGGGACAGGGCGCCCGGCGCGTGCTGGGCGAAGTGCTGGCCGCCCGCCTGCTGCCCCGGGGCATCGACGTGATCGCTGCCGGAGACCGGCAGGGCGACATGGAACTGGCCGTGGCTTTGGAACGTCTGGACGGCGACACGCCGGGCACGGCCCGGTTGCAGGCCCGTTGGCAGCTTTCCCGTGGCGGAGAGGCGCTGGATCGCGGCATCTACGCAGCCAGCGAGGATGCCGGCATGAGCAGCGCCAGTCTTGTGGCGGCCCAGAGCCGTCTGTTGCAGGGACTGGGCGAACATCTGGCCGAACGCCTGCTGCCCCGCCTCAAGGCCGGACGCTAGCGACAGCGCGTTTTCCCATCATCTGGCCGCCCGCAGGACCTAACGGCAAATGCGTACCGCCGGGCCGGTTGCACGGACAGGCCGGGAACCTGCGGGAAACGGATCCCCCAACCCATCACAGGACAAAAAAAGGGAGGCTCAAGCCTCCCTTTCCTTTTTATCGCATTGTGTCCCGTTCCGGTGCCCGCCCCGCGCAGGCCATGTCATCCCACTTCCCGCCGTTTTATCCTTCACATGAAGAAGGCCGGTTTCGTGCAGCCAGAGCGGCTGCCGGGCATGTCTGCCTTCCGGTCCGGCACGGCCTTCCGGCAGCGTCATGGCCGGCATCCCCGAAGGGCCGTCCCGTACCTTAGAACGTGTAGCCGATGGTGGCGGAATAGATATTGGCCACCGTGTTCCGGCTGTTCCCCGTGCTGACATTCCCCACGGACGAACGGATGCCGGAGGCATCGGTCTCCGAATAGTCCAGGCTGTGCACCCAAAGATGGGCATAAGCCAGATCAAGCGTCCAGTTGCCCCACTGGAAGCCCGCGCCCACACTGACGCCCGTGCGGCCGTGGCTGGGGACCATGAAGTCCGCGTGCGCCTCGTTGGTGACCGGCGTCTCGTACCAGATGCCCGCACGCAGAGCCAGCCAGTCCAGGGGCTCATATTCCACGCTGGCGTTGAAATCCCAGCCGTCACGCCACTTTTTATGATTGATGGACTGGAAATCGGAATCGAAATAAATGTTCATGGAATCGTAGGTGGACCAGCGGGTGAAGACGGTCCCCACCTCGAAACTCAGATTCTCCAGCGGGCGGTAGGCCAGGCCCAGGGCAAAGGAATCGGGCAGATGCACCGTGCTGTGCACATCGGTATCGATGGTGTGCGGCACCTGTCCTTGGTCGGCCAGCATATTGCTCTGATGCCGGGAAAAATCCGCCGAACCGGCGATATTGAGCGTGACCGGACTTTTGTAGGAAAAGCCCAGCGACAGCTCGTCGGTCATGCGCAAGTGCGCCCCCAGCTGGGCCCCCACGCCCCAGCCCGTACCGTTGAGCGTCATCTTGCTGTCTTCCCCTCTGCTGGGGATGTAGCCGATATACTGCATGCTGGGGATCTGCTGTCCCATGGCAAAGCTGGCATGCATGATCTCCACGCCCGCCGAAAGGGACAGGACATCGTTGACCTTCAGGGCCACGGTGGGTACGAGGGAAAAGGTCTGGAAATTGATGTTGGTCAGGTTGTACCGTCCCGTCCAGTTATCGGCAAATTCATTGCCGAGGCCGAATCGCGAGAACAAGCCCAGGCCCAGCCAGAAGCGGTCATTCAGCTGATGGGTGATGTAGGCGTGCGGGGCAGCCCAGATATGGGGCTTGGTGGTCGTGGACGTGTGGCTGCCGTCGGCCAGATCCAGGTCGATGGTACCCATGGGCGCGATGGCGGCAAAACCGCCCATGACGTGCGTGCCCGGCAGCTGGGTGATGCCCGCCGCATTGTAGGCGATGGCCGAGGGATCGTCCGCGCGTCCCACCATGCCGCCTGCCAGCGAAAGACCTCGCGAGCTCCATTCCGTCAGGGCGAAACCTTCGGCCCCTGCCGTCGTCACCTGGCATGCCCACAGAAGGCAGACGGCAAGCACGACATACAATTTTTTCATAGATATCCCCCACAAAAATAGTCCGGGGCGCAGCAAAGGCTCCTTCCCCGCAACATGCAGTACCAATACAGATGTCTATTGTTACGCTAGAGTGCAACGCTTTTGAAAGTCAAGCTGTTTTGCCGGGCTTCCCGGCGCTGCCGCAGGGAAGGCCAACGCGGCATGCCCCGTACGTACTTGTCTGAGGATACCGGACCACGGTATCGCGAAGATGTCCCGGTTGAAGCCGCTGGCGGAGAACCGCCGCTATGTCGGATGAAAGCCTTTGATAAGGATGCCGGACCAGAGGAGAGGGCTCCCCGGGCCCTGATGAGAGTCCCCTGATCCGTATGTCTGTATACAAAAAAGGGCCCTCCCCATATGGGGAAGGCCCTTCCGGCTGTCTTGCGGATAACGGCGCTTAGCCCTGCTTGATCATGACCTTGGCCGGGCGCAGCAGACGCTCGCCCAGCTTGTAGCCGCTCTGCAGAACGCGGGCCACGGCCCCGGCTTCCACATCGGCCTCGGCATCAAAGCCCACGGCTTCGTGCAGTTCGGGCGTGAAGGCCTCACCGGCCGTGCCCACGGGGGTCAGACCGTGACGCGCCACGGCTTCCAGCAGCAGCTTGCGGGTCATGGCCACGCCCTGGAGCATGTCCTTGCAGGCCTCGTCCTTGCTGCCGTACTGCAGGGCCAGATCGAGGTTGTCCAGCGTGGGCAGCAGGTCGCTCATGACCTTTTCCGCCGCATAGCGGATCTGTTCCTCGTGCTCGCGCTTCAGGCGCTTCTTGAAGTTATCCATTTCCGCGGCCGCGCGCAGGCGTGCGTCATCGGCATCGCGCTTTTCGGTGCAGTTGGGGCACACATGTTCGTGGCACAGGCTTTCCAGATTTTCCGGCAGGGTCTGCACGGCGTCCCCGGCATCCCCGGCCTCGGCACCGGCACAGGCCTCTTCCTGCGCTTCCGTGTTCTGCGTGTCCTTCATATGCATATCATCGTTCTCGTTGTGACGATCCATGGTTCCTCCCAGAAATGCACCGGCGTTGTGCCGGCTAGTATTGAGTAAATACGCACTGCCGTACTGTCAAGGGGCTGACACCCCGGCAACGGCCTCCTGCACGGAAGTCTCGACATTGGCGCACGCCTTCGCTATATTCGTCCGACGCGCAATTCCGCGCGTCCACGCGCCCTCCGGTGGCGTTCTTTTCTTGAGGTATATTCCATGATTTGCCGAATTTTGCACCTGCAGTCCGAGCAGGAATGGGTCAAGGCCTCGCAGTGGCTCGACGGCCGCTTCAACCCCGGCGACAGCGTTGAGGGCAGCGTGCGCGAGATCCTCGCCAATGTACGTGAAAAGGGCGATGAGGCCCTGATCGACTATACCCGCCGTTTCGACTGTCCCGAATTTGCCGCGCCCCTGCGCGTCAGCGAGCAGGACATCGCCTGGGCCGCCGCTTCCATCTCTCCCGAACATCGCGAGCAGATCAGCGAAGCCGCCCACAACATCCGCACCTTCCATAAAGAACAGCTGGAAAAATCCTGGTTCCAGACCCGGCCTGACGGCAGCATCCTGGGCCAGCGCGTGCTGCCCGTGGACCGGGTGGGCCTGTATGTGCCCGGCGGCCAGGGCGGCAACACCCCGCTGCTCTCCAGCATGCTCATGAACGCCATCCCCGCCCTGGTGGCCGGCGTGCCCCGCGTGGCCGTGTGCACCCCGCCCCGCAAGGACGGCACCATCAACCCGCACATCCTGGCGGCGGCCCACCTGCTGGACATCGACGAGATCTACCGCGTGGGCGGCGCCTGGTCCATCGGCGCCATGGCCTACGGCACCCAGAGCATCGATCCTGTGGACGTCATCGCCGGTCCCGGCAACATCTATGTGGCCACGGCCAAGCGTCTGGTGCAGGGCACGGTGGGCATCGACATGGTGGCCGGCCCCAGTGAAGTGCTGGTGGTGGCCGACAGCTCCGCCCGCCCGCACTGGCTGGCCGCGGACATGCTCTCCCAGGCCGAGCACGACATGCTGGCTTCCGCCATCCTGCTCACCGACGACATCACCTTGGCCGAACAGGTGCAGCAGGAACTGGAAAAGCAGTGCAGCCAGCTGCCCAAGGCCCAGATCGCGGGCAAGTCCCTCATGGACTGGGGCGCCATCGTGGTGGTGCCCAACATCATGACCGCCGTGGCCATCGCCAACCGCGTGGCTCCCGAGCATCTGGAACTGTGCGTGCGCGATCCCTGGGCCCTGCTGCCCCACATCCGCCATGCCGGGGCCATTTTCATGGGCCAGCACAGCCCCGAACCCGTGGGGGACTACTTCGCGGGCCCCAACCATGTGCTGCCCACCCTGCGGACCGCGCGCTTCTCTTCCGCGCTCTCCGTCCAGAACTTCTGCAAAAAAACCAGCATCGTGGCCACTTCGCCGGCCTTCCTGCTGGAAAACGCGCCTGCCATTGCTTCTCTGGCCCGTCTGGAAGGGCTGGAGGCCCACGCCCGTTCCGTGGAGATCCGCAGCAAGCGCTAGTGCCTTAAACAAACTGGATCAAGACTATGCGCATCACCACCAAGACTGAAATCAGCGCTTACCCGCTGCTGTCCCGCGGCAAGGTTCGCGACATCTATGACATCGACGACAAGACCCTGCTCATCGTCACAACCGACCGCATGTCCGCCTTCGATGTCATCATGGACAAGCCCATCCCCTACAAGGGCGTGATCCTGAACCAGATCACCCTGTTCTGGATGGACAAGTTCAAGGACATCATCCCCAATCATCTGGTGGAAAGCGATGTGGACCGGTTCCCCGCCGCCCTTGCCCCCTGGAAGGACGAACTTGAAGGGCGTGCCGTACTGGTCCGCAAGGCAAAGCCCCTGCCTGTGGAATGTATCGTACGCGGCTACATTTCCGGCTCGGGCTGGAAAGACTATCAGAAGACCGGCACGCTCTGCGGCTATCAGCTGCCTGCCGGCATGCGGGAATCGGACAAGCTTGAAACGGCCCTCTTCACGCCTTCCACCAAGGCCGAGCTGGGCCAGCACGACCAGAACATCAGCCCGGACGAGGCCGCCCGCCTGCTGGGCGAGGACGTGGCCCGCAAGGTCCGGGAGACCACCCTGGCCATCTATGAAGCCGGACGCGCCTATGCCGCCAGCCGCGGCATCATCGTGGCCGACACCAAGTTCGAATTCGGTTTCGTGGACGGGGAACTGCGCCTCATCGACGAAGTGCTGACCCCCGACTCTTCCCGCTTCTGGCCCGCGGACCAGTACGAACCCGGCCGCAGCCAGCCCAGCTTTGATAAACAGTACCTGCGCGACTGGCTCACCTCCCAGCCCTGGGACATGCAGCCGCCCGCGCCTGCCCTGCCTGCCGAGGTCGTGGACGCCACGGCCCGGCGCTACCGTGAGGCCTACCACATCCTGACGGGCAAAGAATTCACCATCTAACCTGTGGTCACCGTCGCCAAGGCGACTTTTCTGGAGGATACTACATGCTGCTTCAAGGAAAAAAAGCCCTGATCCTGGGCCTGGCCAACAACAAGAGCATCGCTTACGGCATCGCCAATGCCTTCAAGGAACAGGGCGCCCGCCTTGCTTTCAACTATGTGGGCGACGCCATCAAAAAGCGTGTTGAGCCCCTGAGCGAAGAACTGGGAGGCGAGTTCACCTTCCAGTGTGACGTGACCGACGACGCCCAGATCCAGGCCGCCGCCGACCTGGTCAAGGAAAAGTGGGGCGAGGTGGACATCCTGGTCCACTCCGTGGCCTTTGCCAACCGCGAAGACCTGAGCGGCCGTTTTCTGGATACGTCGCGCGCCGGTTTCCATCTGGCTCTGGACATTTCCGCCTACTCCCTCACCGGCGTCTGCCGCGCTTTCGAGCCCCTGCTGCATGACGGTTCTTCGGTGCTGACCATGACATACCACGGTTCCACCAAGGTCATCCCCGGCTACAACATTATGGGCGTGGCCAAGGCCGCTCTGGAAGCTTCCGTGCGCTACCTGTCCTACGATCTGGGCGAAAAGGGCGTGCGCGTCAATGCTCTGAGCGCCGGCCCCATCAAGACCCTGGCCGCTTCCGCCGTCTCCGGCCTGAAGAACATCTTTACCCGCGTGGAAGAGCATGCTCCCCTGCGCCGCAACGTGACCACCGCCGATGTGGGCGGTGCCGCCGTGTTCCTGGCCTCCGAGCTTTCCCACGGCGTGACCGGCGAAGTCATCTATGTGGACAGCGGCTTCAGCCAGCTGGGCATCTAAAACGCCCATCAGGCGGCTGCCACGGCAGCCAAGCCATTTCTTGATGCTGACGGCCCGGCAACGGCGGGGCGGGACCATCCCGCTCCCCTGCCGGGCCTTCCGGTAGCAACGGACGAACTCCGGGACACCCCGGACAGTCTTTCAGGAGATCGTATGGATACCATCTTCATGCTCAATCTGGCCGGCATCGTGGCCTTCGGTGTGGCCGTGCTGGGCTTTTTTTACATGATGGGCAAAAAAAAGCGCGAAGAAGACAGGGACCGCAAGGACTAGGCCATGTGGCAAGCCCTGCTCGTCCTGCTGGTCATCGTCCTTGCCGTGGCCCTGTCCAGGGGCAGGGCCGGGACGCCTTTTCGTCATCACGCCCCGTGAGTGGGCAGCTGTGACCATCTCCGGCGGAAGATGGAGACGAATAACAGCGATAATAACAAGCTGAAATAACAGCTAAATTTTTAGAGAAAAAATTTTTTTGCGAAAATTGCAATTTTTTGCTTGCCAAAGCTAAAGATTCTGCCTATAAAGAACAGGTCTTCACGACACGGAGAGGTGTCCGAGCTGGTCGAAGGAGCACGATTGGAAATCGTGTGTACGTTAAAAGAGTACCCAGAGTTCGAATCTCTTCCTCTCCGCCACCGAGAAAATAGCCCGCTGAGAAATCAGCGGGTTTTTTCGTTTATGGTGTTGCCGGAGCAGGTGTCCCGGACCGCCCTTTTTCCGCGCCTTCCCGTGTGCAGCATCCGCCCGGGCCGCCCTTTCACCTTCGCCCTTTGGTCTTCCCCTCCCCATCCGTTTGCAATCCCCGACGATATTTGTCACATTTTCTTCTTTCACACAGGGGGACGACCCGGCATATCCGTGCGACCGCTGGCCGCCGCCAGTGCCGCCCGCATCTCCAGCAATAGAGGGAACCGTCATGTGCGCCACCAGACATTCGGCCAATGCCGTCACCACTTCCGGCCCGGACAAGCAAGCGTCCTGGCTGTTCGACCTGCAGGACCATCAGCTGATCCAGCTGGTCAACAGTTTCGTGGCCGCCCGCAACATGTCCATGAGCCTGGCCCAGCCTGAAGAAGGCCTGCATCCGCGCGGCATCATCAAGCTGACCACGGACCCCGGCATGCGCATCGCCCGCGCCGTCATCATCCTGCTGGAGAGCCTGGAGGCCCGCGGTCCGCAGGAGCGCCTGCAGGCCCTGCGCCGTCTGCATGACGAGGTCCTCTACTCCGCCCTTTCCAGCCTGCAGAAGAATACGGCCCGCGTCCTGATCCAGATCATGAAAGACCTGGTCCGCGCCGCGCCGCACGTCCATATCCAGCTGCCGCTGGCCCACGATTTCTACCAGGCGGTGCGCGGCACGCCCCACGTCATCCGCTCGCTGCTGCGCCGCTATCATCTGCTGGAGATGCCCGAAGCCTGGAACCAGCAGGCCTTCGACCACCACGTCCATGACGCCAACACCAAGGGCCGCAAGAGCCCCACGCATCTGGTCATGGATGCCTGGCTCAAGGGCCTGCGCTTCATCACGGTGGTCTACTACAATACCGTGGACCCCGAAGCCGCCGGCGAACTGCTGCGCGCGGCCCGCATCATGGGCATCACCGTGCGCATCGGCATCGAGTTCCGGGCCACCTTCCATGACAAGCTCATCGAATTCACCTGGTCGCCGCTCAACGTCCACAGCAGCCGGGCTTTCATCAAATTGCTCCAGCGCCCGGACATCGCGGCCATCCTCAAGGAATACGCCACGGTGAACCAGTGGATGCGCCAGCATGTCCTGCGCCTGCTCCAGGCCTGGAACCAGAAGCACGCGGCCACCCTGGCCCGCAAGCTGGAAGTCCCGCCTCCGCCCCCGCTGGATGCGGACGCCTTCCTGGCTTTCGTGGGCCAGCGCCAGCCTTCGTCCCTGCATCTGGCCGAATACATCCTCCAGCAATGGCAGCCTGCCCTGGAACAGGCTCTGGAAGAGCTCCGTAACGATCCCCGGCGGAACGGCACGGATGAAGAAGCCGCCCGCCTGCGCGCCCATCTGGAAGCCATGGAAGGCCTCATGCCCGACAGCCTGCGCCAGGAATGGCTGGGACCGCAGGCCAACCCGGATATCCTGTTCCCCGTGGCGCCCCACAAGGATCTGCCCCCAGTGCTGCTGCGCGATCCCGAAGTCCTTTTGCAGTCCCTGGTGCCCCTGCACCCCTGCCAGATGATCCTGGGCCTGGAAGGGCTGAACGTACAGGACACGCTGGAACTGCTCTGGCGCGGCAAGGGGCTCATCACCCATCTGGAACTGTTCAACCTGCGCACCTGGTCCAAGGGCCAGCTGCCGCATATCGAGGCCATCAACGAGCTGCAGCGGGCCATCAACGAGGGCAGCCCCCTGCGCCTCAAGCAGGTTGTCCGCCGGATCGTGCAGGACGAACCCGCGGATTCGCCCCGCCGGGACCTGCTGCTGGAAGTGCAGGACAACCTGACCCAGCTGCGGAGTTTTTACGAGCTCTCGTGGCTCGGCTCGCGCATCGGCACGGACTCCACCAGTCGTTCGCACATGACGCACGGCATGGGCCTTGTCTTCACCGAGACCCTGCCCCCGCAGGCCCGGGCCGCCCTGCGTCATGAAAAGAGCGGCCAGCGTCTGACCCTGCCCGTGCATACCGACATCTACGGCTTCACCCATTATCACGAGCCCGCGACCCTGCCGCGCTGGCTCCGGACCCTGCGCCGCCTGCCCCTGCTGCACCATCTGGGCTGTCGCGTGGTCCGTGGCTGGGAGCTGGAAAAAAAGACCACCACCATCAGCCCCGACGGCGGCAACCTGGTGACCCTTGGCGGCGTGGACTCCCGCGGCATCAACGCGGAACAGCACGATCCCGTGAGCATGATGCGCGATGCCGCCACCCCCTGGAACGTCCACTACTTCAACAGCAATCTGGTGAACGTGCTCAAGGTGCTGCTGGGCTTCATCCCCGCGCAGTGGGCCTTCTGGTACGTGGACAGCTGGTGGATCCTGACCTGGATCGGCGCCCTGCTCTGGTTCGCCATCACGGCCGTGCGCAATGTCCTGCAATCCATGGTGGGCGGCGGGGCCTTCTGCCGCTCCATGCTCCTGCCCTGGAACCGCTATGTGAGCTGGAGCCGCATGGCGGACTCCCTGCTCTACACGGGCATATCCGTCCCCCTGCTGGAGGTGGTCGTCCGCATGTGGCTGCTGGAGGACTGGCTCGGCATCACGGTCCAGAACAACGAGCTGGCGGTCTATACGGTCATCGCCATGATCAACAGCGTCTACATATCAGGGCACAACATCTTCCGCGGCCTGCCCAAGGAAGCTGTCGTGGGCAACCTGTTCCGCAGCGCCATCTCCATCCCCCTGTCCATCGTGCTGGGCAAGGGCCTGCTGGTCTGCTTCGTCTGGCTGGGCATCGCCGACCCGGTGGGCGCCCTGCAGAACTGCGCCGCCATCGTCTCCAAGTGCTCCTCGGACATCGTGGCCGCCGTCATCGAAGGTTTTGCGGACCGCAACATGTATCTGCGCATGCGCACCCTGGAGTACGACAGCAAGTTCAGCCAGATATTCAACAATCTCGTGAAGCTGGCCCTGCTCTTCCCCCAGGCCACCATCCGGCGCCTGATGCAGGAGCAGCCCCGCGAGTTCTGGCAGCAGCTTTTGGAAAAGGACCCCAACGCCGCCCGGCAGGCCATCGTCCATCTGCTCGACCTGATGTACATGTGGTACTATCTGCCCCGTTCGCACGACATCTTCTGGCGTCGTCTGGGCAGCATGCCCACGGAAGAAGTGGAAGGCATCCTGGCCCTGCATTCCCTGCTGCGCCTGCAACGCGAGATCTCCAGCCAGGTCCTCGACGGGCTGCTGGGCGACAACTTCGCCAACGCGCTGGCCTTCTACCTGCGTCAGCACGACAGCTACCGCAAGGAGATCCGGTCCGAAGCCGCCCGCAGGAACCTGTTCACGGAGAAGGCAGCGTAACGCGTGCCGCCCTTGCGGGAAGCATCCCCTGTTCTCTCTTCCGGCGGTGTCCGTGAGTCCCCGGGGACTGGCGGACACCGCCGCGGCCCATCCGTCACGGACGGCGGAAAAGAGACATTGTTTCCTCTACCGGCACACACAGGGGCACAGGTGCTCCTGTTGCCCGCCCTGAAAAACCTTTTCCCTTGGACGGCCGGACATCCTTCGAGCCGTCATGCCGTCCCGCGACGGCCCGTTATCAACCTCAAGGTCCGCTCCGGCGGGCCCCGTCCAGGAGCTTCCATGCATATCAGACAAGCCCGCCCCGAAGACCTGCCCGCCATCGCCGCTCTGGAGGCGCGCGGTTTTCCCCCTGCCGAAGCCGCATCGCCGGAAAGCTTTGCCGCCCGTTTTGCCGTCTTTCCCCACTGTTTTTTCGTGGCCGAGGATGACGGCGCCATCGTGGGCCATATCAACGGCTGCATGACCGATTTCGATACCTGCCGGGACGAGCTCTACCACGATGCCGGACTGCACCGTGAGGAGGCCCCGCATCAGGCCGTCTTCGGGCTGGTGGTGGATCCGCAGCGGCAGCATCAGGGCATCGGCGCGGCCCTTGTCCGCCATTTTCTGGAAGTGGCCCGGCAGCGGGGCAAGGAAGATGTAGTCCTTACCTGCAAGGAACGGCTGATCCCCTTCTACAGCTCACTGGGCTTCCGGCTGCTGGGGCGCTCCGACAGCCAGCACGGCCAGGCCTGCTGGTATGACATGCGCTGCCCGCTGTAACGCCCCAGAGGTCCCTCCCCCGCCATATTCCCCGGCAAGGAAAACGTTGCGTGCGGAACGAATCTTGCTTACTGTCGGCGACAGTATCGTGACATTACGCAACACGCAGTGAGGTTCCTATGAGCGCACGCAAGAAAATGGGCCTGCCCCTGCAAATGGGCATCGGCATGGTTTTGGGCATACTGGTGGGCACGCTGGCCCCCAAGCTGGGCATCAGCGCCGCCTTCTTCAAGCCGTTCGGCGACCTGTTCATCAATCTCGTCCGCATGGTCGTCGTACCGCTGGTGCTGGCCACCCTGGTCTCCGGCGCCGCCAGCGTGGGCGATGTGGGCCGTCTGGGCCGCGTGGCCGCCAAGACGCTGGTCTTCTATTTCGCCACCACGGCCCTGGCCGTGGCCATCGGCCTTATCTTGGGCAATATCTTCCAGCCCGGTGTGGGGTTCGACCTTTCCACCGCCAACCTGAGCGCCAAGGAAGTGGCCGCGCCCTCGCTGGTGCAGGTGCTCATGGGCATCGTGCCCCTGAACCCCGTGGATGCCCTGGCCAAGGGCAACATCCTGCAGATCATCTTCTTCGCCGTGCTGGTGGGCATGGCCATCAGCCTGTGCGGTGACAAGGCCAAGCCTGCCGCCGCCTTCTTCGACGCCATGAGCGAAGTCATGATCCGCGTCACCAGCATGGTCATGCACTACGCGCCCATCGGTGTCTTTGCCCTTATGGCCTACACCGTGTCCAACCACGGGCTGGAAGTGCTGCTGCCGCTCATCAAGCTCATCGGCATCATGTACCTGGGCTGCCTGATCCACGTCATCATCACCTACCTGCCCTGTATCCGCTACGCCGGTCTCAAGCCCGGCACCTTCTTCCGCGGCCTGAGCGCCCCGCTGCTCACCAGCTTCACCACCTGTTCCAGCGCCGCAGCCCTGTCCACCAACCTGACCTGTGTGCAGAAGCTGGGCGCCTCCCGCAGCGTCTCCAGCTTCTCCATCCCGCTGGGCAACACCATCAACATGGACGGCACGGCCATCTACATGGGCATCGTGACCATCTTTGCCGCCGAGATCTACGGCATGCCCCTGCCCCTGGACCAACAGATCTCCGTGCTGCTCATCGCCCTGCTGGCCAGCGTGGGCACCATGGGCGTGCCCGGCGCGGCCCTGATCATGCTCTCCATGATCTTCACCCATGTGGGCATCCCGCTGGAAGCCATCGCCCTGGTGGCCGGTATCGACCGTGTCATGGACATGGCCCGTACCACTATCAACGTGCTGGGCGACGCCACCGCGGCCATCTTCATCTCCCGCACGGAGAACGACTTCGATCCCCAGCGGGGCGCCGCCCTGCAGGACGAATAAGTCCCGTCACCGCACAAGGACGTTTCGGGAAGAGGCAGGCCCCGTGCCATGCGGGGCCCCTCTCCCGGATATCCCTTTTCCGGCAACGTTCTTTTCCGACAGGGGCACAGACAGCGGCAGGAGGCCTCCGCCTCGTCCCCCGCTCAGTGTTCCTGCCGTTCCCAGCCCCGCCCGGCGGGGATTTTTTGTACCCGCTGCGCAGGCCATGGGGCCAGCCCCGCAGATCTTCCGCCCTCTCTGACCGGCCCTGACGGCCAGCGACACCAGCAGCAGGCATCAACACCCGGCATCCCGGCAAAGGAGCATCACATGGAATTGAGGACCCTCCGCTATTTTCTGGCGGTCGCGCAGGCAAAGACCATCTCCGCTGCCGCCGAGGCCCTGCACGTGACCCAGCCCACCCTGTCCCGGCAGATGCAGGAGCTGGAAGAAGAGCTGGGCAAGACGCTTTTCCTGCGTGGCAAACGGAGCATCACCCTGACGGAGGAAGGTACGTTTTTCCGCAAGCGGGCGCAGGAGGTCGTCAGCCTGCTGGAAAAGACCACGGCGGAGCTCAAGGCTCCGGACGAGCTGCTGAACGGTGACATCCACATCGGCGGCGGCGAGACCGACGCCATACGCCTCATCGCCCGGGCCGCGCGCCGCATGCGGCAGGATCACCCGCATGTGACCTTCCACATCTTCAGCGGCAATGCCGAGGACGTCATGGAAAAGATAGACCGGGATCTGGTGGATTTCGGCCTCTTCATCGAGCCCGTGGATCTTTCGGGCTACGAGTTCTTCCGTCTGCCGGTCAAGGACCGCTGGGGCGTCCTGATGCGCAAGGACGCGCCGCTGGCAGCCCGGCCGTCCGTCGCCCCTGCGGACCTGCGCGGCCTGCCCCTGCTGGTCTCCCGGCAGAACATGGTCAACAACGAAGTCGCAGGCTGGCTGGGGGAAACGCACGATGCCCTGCAGGTGGTGGCCACCTACAACCTGCTTTACAGTGCTTCGATCATGGTCGAGGAAGGCATGGGCTATGCCCTTTGCCTGGACAGGATCATCCGCCTGCCGGAAGACGGCCCGCTCTGCTTCCGGCCCCTGCATCCGGCCATGGAAGTGGGCCTGAACGTGGCCTGGAAAAAACAGCAGCTCTTCTCCAAACCGGCCAGGGTCTTTCTGGACTATCTGAAGGCCTCGCTCTGGGGCGGGCCCGTCGCGGAAGGAGCATCAGCGGCAGGGACGCCACAAGACGATCCCGCCGCGGCATAGGCCTGCTCGCACAGGCTTGGGCCCACAGACGGCCGTGCCTGTTCATCCCGTCTGCCCGTAAGACGGGTACGGCACCAGGACCGCTGCCATCCTGGCGCAGGATGGCAGACCATCTCCATCCCGTACAGGACGGGGATGCCACAGGAGGCCCCAGGGCAGCCAGAGGCGAACTGATATGCGCTGATTTGGAGGGAGATGGAAGGAAGAACGGGCCGCCCCTGCGGGAACGACAGGCCTCACTGCCGCACAGGGAGGCCTCCGAAAGGCAAGCCCCGCCCGAAAGGGCACGCTCCCCCGCCGGCACCGCCGCAAGAACAGCAGGCAGGAAGCGTACGGAAACGCTTTGAAGGACAGGCCCGAATGCGGACTACAGGGAGACCAGGCCCAGGCGGATGGCCATCTTGGTCAGCTCGTTGATGGAGCCGGCGCGCAATTTGGTCAGCACGCTGTATTTGTGGGTCTCCACAGTCTTGGGGCTGATGTTGAGGGCGTCCCCTATCTGGCGGACGCTGTAGCCGTCGGCCAGCAGGCGGAAGATCTCCTTCTCGCGCGGCGAGAGCATGCCGATGTCCGGCCCGCCCTCGGCGGGGCTGAGACGCTGGCGGTTCTGGCGCATGAGGGCCGCCATGCAGCCGCCGGGGTCCGCACAGCTGAGGAAGACCTCCCCCTGCCGCACGGCATCGATGGCCTGGAGCAGGACGGACGGCGGATCGCTTTTGCAGACGTGGCCCATGATGCCCAGCTGGATGAGCTCCAGCAGATGCCGCTGGTCCTCGTGACCGGTATAGATGAGGATGCGCGTCTCGGGCCGGATCTGGAGGATGGCGCGGCTGGCTTCCACGCCGTTCATGCCCGGCATGGAGATGTCCATGATGACCAGATCGGGCGACAGGGTGGCGGCCAGGCCCACGGCTTCCTTGCCGTCGGGGGCCATGCCGGCCACGCGCAAATGGCTGTGGGGGGCCAGCAGGCTGCGGATGCCCTCCATGAGCAATTTGTGATCGTCCACCAGCAAAATGCGGCAAACGTCGTGCATGGCTACCTGCCTTTGCGTTATGTCCGGGCAGGCCTAGAAGAGGAACATTGTGGCCAGCCCGAGAAAGATGAAGAAGCCCGCGCCGTCTGTGATGGTGGTCAGGAAGATGCTGGAAGCCTGGGCCGGGTCGCGTCCCAGTGCCCGGAAGATGAGGGGGATGGAACCGCCGGCCACCGCGCCCAGCATCATGTCGCACAGCAGCGCACCAGCCATGACCATACCCACCAGCGGGTTGCCTGTGAAGCCCCAGGCGCCGCACAGCGCCAGCATGGCCATGAAAAGGCCCGTGACCAGGCCGATCTTGGCCTCGCGCAGCACGGCCATCCAGGCCTTTTTGGTCTCGAAGCGGTCCGTGGCCAGCTGCCGGATCATGACGGCCAGAGCCTGCTGGCCGGTGTTCCCGGCCTGGTTGGCCACCATGGGCATGAGCACGGCCAGGGCGGCCATCTGGGCGATGGAGCCCTCGAACATGTAGACCACCGATGCCGAGAGCGCCGAATTGACCATGTTCACCACCAGCCAGGGCAGGCGCTTGCGCACGCTTTCCTTCCAGGGGGTGTCCACGCTTTCTTCGGGGTCGGCGCCCACCATGCCCAGCATGTCGGCGCTGGCCTCTTCGTGCATGATGTCCATGATGTCGTCGTAGGTCACCACGCCCATGATGTGGCCTTCGTAGTCCACGACGGGCATGGCAAGATAATTGTAGTGCGACAGAAGATTGGCCACTTCGCCCTTGTCCATGTCATAAGGCACGGAGACCACGCTCTGGCCCGACACGGCATCGCCCACGATGGTCCCGGGACGCGCCAGCATCAGGTCGCGCAGCGAAAGCACCCCCACCAGTTTGTCGTTCTTGTCCACTACATAGGCGTAGTAGGGGCTTTCCTTGTCCTCCATCTCGCTGCGGATGTGGGTGATGGCCTCGTCGGCCGTCATGTTCTCTTCCAGCAGGATCAGCTCGGTGTTCATGACACCGGCCGCGGAGTCGGGGTCGAAGTTCAGCAGGTTGCGCAGCTCTTCGGAATCTTCGCGCGTCAGCTTGCCCAGCAGGACGTCGCGGTGTTCCTCGTCCAGCTCGTCCAGCACGTCGGCGGCGTCGTCGGGCTCCATCTCCGCGATGATCTGGGCGGCCACGTCGGCATCCAGGTTCTCCAGCACGTCCACGGCCACGCTGCCTTCCAGTTCGGCCAGGGCCTCGGCGGCGTCTTCCGTGGGCATGTGGCGCAGGGCGCAGACCTGCTTTTCCAGGCTCAGGTTCTCCAGATGGTCGGCAAGGTCGGCGGGATGGACGAATTCCGCCTCGTCCCCCAGCTCGCGGCAGGCCTCGGGTATGCTTATGCCATGTCCTTCCGCCATCCCGTCGTCTTCGGGGATCGGGTTCGCCATCTGCGGCCGGTCGTCTGCGGTCTGGATCTTCTCTTGTTCACTCATGGCAATCAGCTCCCTCGTCTGTACGCGTGCCGGGCCTCTGCCTGCCCGACGGACTTCTCCCACAACACGGCGGTATCATACAGCATCTTGGTGACAAAAAGAATGCTTTTTTGCTGCGCTGTTGTGAAAAAGCTCTCAAACTTGACGCGCCCCAACGGGCCATTTATCACTATGTAATGCCGTGCTTATGCGCAGGGCTTACCATGCACACCATAGACGGGACAAGAAGAATGTTCACACCTTGGAGCACGTTTTTTTCCGACGAAGGCCGACGCTATCTGCGTCGTTCCATAGAACTGGCCCTGGATGAGGACGGCCCCGACCTGACCGCCCAAGGCCTTTTTGCCGCTGACGCGCCCATGCATGCCGTCATCCGCGCCAAGGAAGACACCCACGTGGTGGGCCTGCCCGTCATCCACGAGGTCTTCGAGGTCATGGGCGCCGACCCGCACGTGGAGATGCTGGTGGAGGAGGCCTCCACCGTCCCGGCCATGACCGAGGTCGTCCGCATGGAGGGCCCGGCCATCGTCCTGCTCAAGGCCGAGCGGGTCATCCTCAATTTCATCACCCACCTTTCGGGCATCGCCAACCTCACGGCCCGCTATGTGCGCGAGCTGGAAGGCACCGGGGTCCGCCTGCTGGATACCCGCAAGACCACGCCCTGCCTGCGCTGGCCCGAAAAATACGCCGTCCAGGCCGGTGGCGGCTGCAACCACCGCAAGAACCTGGTGGAGATGCTCATGCTCAAGGACAACCACATCGATGCCGCCGGTTCCATCACCCGCGCCGTGGCCCGCCTGCGTGAGACCTACTCCCCCTGCCCGCCCATCGAAGTGGAGTGCCGCACCCTCGACCATGTGCGCGAAGCCGTGGCCGCCGGGGCCGACCGCATCATGATGGACAACATGGGCGCGCCCCTGCTGGGCCAGGCCCTGGAGCTGGTGCCCGCCCACATCGAGGCCGAAGTGAGCGGCGGCGTGACCCTGGAGACCATCCGCGGCATCGCCCTCACCGGTCCCCGCCATCCCGATTTCATTTCCGTGGGCCGCCTGACGCATTCCGCCGTGGCTGCCGACTTCAGCATGACCCTGGCCAACGCCTGATCATCCCCAACCCAAAGGAAACCATGTCTCGATTCTCCGACGCCATTACGGCCATCAAGCAAGGACTGGGCGACCGCCTGTGCATCATGGGGCACCATTACCAGCATGATGATGTGGTGCGGCATTGTGATGTGACCGGGGACTCCCTGGAACTGGCCCGCCGCATCGAAGGTATCGATGCCGAGCACATCGTGTTCTGCGGCGTGTACTTCATGGGCGAATCCGCGGCCCTGCTGGCCAAACCGGGCCAGAGCGTGCATATGCCCGCCTGGGACGCCAACTGCATGATGTCGCTCATGACGCCGGCCGGGCTCGCCCGTACCGTGCTGCTGCAGCTGCAGGCCACAGGCCGCAAGATCGTGCCCCTGGCCTATGTGAACACCACCCTGGCCCTCAAGGCCGTGGTGGGCGAATTCGGCGGGGCTGTCTGCACCTCGGCCAATGCCCGCACCATGCTGGCCTGGGCCCTGGAAGAAGCCGGGCCCGACGGCGCCGTGCTCTTCATGCCCGACAAGCACCTGGGCCGCAACACGGGCCTGCAGCTTGGCCTGGGCCCCGATGACTGGCACGTGCTGCGCCTGAGCGGCAAAAACGGCCTGGCCGAGAGCGAACGCCGGCCCGGCAGTGCCGCCGCCTGCCGCCGCCTGCTGCTCTGGCCGGGCTGCTGCGCCATCCACGGCCACCTGCGTCCCGAAAGCGTGCAGGCCGCCCGGGCCGCCTATCCCGGCTGCCGCGTGCTGGCCCATCCCGAATGCCGTCCCGAGCTCATCGGCCTGTGCGACGGCTCCGGCTCCACCTCCTACCTCATCAAGGAAGCGGAAAAGGCCGCCGGCGAAGGCGGCACCCTGATCATCGGCACGGAGACCAACCTCGTCCACCGCCTGCGTGACCGCTTTGCCGGACGCTGCCGGATCGAGCCTCTGGCGCCCGCCATCTGCCCCGACATGGCCAAGGTCACCGAAGAAAACCTGCTGGCCTGCCTGCAAGGCGTCGCTGCCGGCACAGCCCCCATCATGACATTGCAGGACGAGCAGCTGGCGCCCGCCCGGGCATCCCTGACCCGCATGCTCCAGGTATGCGCGGCCCAACGCTAGCGCAAGAAACAAGGAGTCAAGATGAGCTCGACACGTCGTCACGTCACCATCCTGATCATCGGTTCCGGCATCGCCGGTTGTACTGCCGCCCTTACCCTGGCCGATGCCGGGCGTGACGTGCTGCTCATCAACGCCGGTCCCGACCTGGACGACGGCAACACCCCTCTGGCCCAGGGCGGCATCATCTACAAGGCCGCAGATACCCCCCGTGACGCCGAAGCCCGCGCCCTGGAGCACGACATCCTCGTGGCGGGCCACCGCTACAACAACAACCGCGCCGTGCGCTTCCTCTGCCGTCAGGGCCCCGACTGCGTGGACAATATGCTCATCGAGCGCGCCGGGGTCGATTTTGACCGCAACGAGGACGGCACCTACAACCTCACCCGCGAAGGCGGTCACGGTGCCCACCGCATCCTCCACAAGGCCGACTATTCCGGCCGCGCCCTCATGGACGGCCTGGCCGCCCAGGTGAAGATCCATCCGCGCATCACCTGCCTGCACAACCATTCGGCCATCGACCTGCTGACCACCCACCACCACGCCAAGAACTCCCAGTACCGCTACAGCGTCACCAACCGCTGCCTGGGCGCCTACGTGCTCAATGCCGAGACCGACGAGCCCGAGACCATCCTGGCCGACTGGACCGTCCTGGCCACCGGCGGCGTGGGGCAGGTCTTCCTGCACTCCACCAACGCTCCCGGCTGTGTGGGGGCGGGCATCTCCATGGCCTTCCGCGCCGGTGTGGAACTGGCCAACCTGGAATTCATGCAGTTCCATCCCACGGCCCTGTATGAGGAACGCAGCTACCGCCGTCCGCTCATCACCGAGGCCATGCGCGGTGAGGGCGCCCGTCTGCTGGACGACCGCGGCGAGGCCTTCATGCTCCGCCACGACAAGCGCGGCGACCTGGCCCCCCGTGACGTGGTGGCCCAGGCCATGGTGGAAGAGATGCTGCGCCGGGGCGTGCCCTGCCTGTACCTTGATGTGAGCAGCGTCAAGCAGGATCTGCCCACGCGCTTCCCCACGGTCTTCAACCAGTGCCTTGAGATCGGCATCGACATCCGCAAGGAGCCCATCCCCGTGGTGCCCGCGGCCCACTACTTCTGCGGCGGCATCCTCACCGACACCTTCGGCCGTACGTCCATGCCCGGCCTGTACGCCATCGGTGAATGCGCCTGCACGGGCCTGCACGGCGCCAACCGTCTGGCCAGCACTTCCCTGCTGGAAGCCGCCGTCTGGGGCCAGAGCTGCGGCCAGCACCTGGCGCGCATCACGGCCTCCGGCCGCGAAGCCATCCCCCGCGCCCTGGCGGCCGCCATCCCCGACTGGCGCCACGAAGGCAACGAACACCACGACGACCCGGCCCTGGTGGCCCAGGACTGGGCCAACATCCGCAACACTATGTGGAACTACGTGGGCATCTCGCGCTCCAAGGCCCGCCTGCGCCGGGCTTTCGAAGACATGCGCGACCTGGTGCGCCATATCCACGACTTCTACAAGGGCACGCGTATCTCCAAGCCGCTGGTGGATCTTTTCCACGGCTCCCAGACGGCCTACGTCATCACCCAGGCCGCCATGCGCAACAAGAACAGCATCGGCTGCCACCATCGCGTGGACTAGCCTTTCCCCCTCCCAGCGACAACGCGCCGTGGTCTTCGGGCCACGGCGCTTTCCGTTTCCGCGTCCTCCAGGCTTTTTTTCTGTACAAGCAGCCGAAGCCCGGCTATTTTGAAAAAAGCCCCACCCTCAACAGGGGCCATCCATCCTTTTTTCCAAGGAACTACTGCCATGTCGAAAACAGCGAAAGGCCTGTCGGCCGCACTCATCATCTGTGTCCTCGCCGTCGTGGGGGGATTGTTCGCCTGCAAGCCTCTGGTGGAACAGGCCGTCCGGGATGCCCTGCGCAATGTCAATCCCGACGCCACCATCTGCAGTATCGATACGGTGGACATCAATCCCCTGAGCTTCACCCTGAAACTCGGCAACATCCGTATCTCCGACCAGCGCACGTACGACACGGTCCTGAAAGAAGCCACCATGACGCTCAGCCCCCGCTTCGTCCTGGCCTGCGTGCCCTTCCTGCGGGACAGCATCCTGCCCGCCGCAGGGGACGCGCCCCTGTTCTCCAGCGCCACAGGACGTGATCTTACCGAGAAATCTTTGATACCGGGAGAGCCCATGACCTGCACGGTGGAGGCCCTCACCTCCGGCCCTGTGGCCATGGACGCCGCTGTGCTCAAACGTCTGCTGAACGGGCAGCAGGTGCCCGAGGGTGAATTCATGATCTCCATCATCGCGGAGAAGGTCACCTACGGGCCCGTCCGCATCAGCAGCACGGCCCCCGAAACGCCGATGCAGAGCTCCGTCGCCGCCGTCAGCATCGAAGGCGTGGACCGCCGCACCTGGAAGCGGATGACTCTGGATGCCACCGAGGTCATCATCCGGTCCGAAGGCGCGTTCAAGATGGGCAAGATGGAGATCCGCGACATCTTCCTGCCCGACGCTGACGGGTTCGGGCGTTTCCTCAGCCTGGTCCGCCGTGCCGACGATCTCTCCGTCGAGGCATTCGAACCCCAGCTCGAAGCCCTGATCCTGGAAGCCGCGCGGCCCCGGAAGGATGCCGCCGGCAAGCAGATGATGACCCGGCCCCTCTTCGGTCAGCTGGCCATCAGGGATGTCGACATTATCGAATCGCCCGGCAGGACGAACGAGAACCTGTTCCATGCCAGCGATATGCAGTTCGACTGGCTGGGGCTCGCCCCCCATCATTTCAAGAGCAGCCTGACCTGCGACTTTTCCACCAGGCCCTTCCGCGAGATGTTCGCCATCCCGGGCAAGGAGCGCATCGCCCTCAAGTGGCAGGACGATACCCTGGGAAAGACGGGCGCTGCCGGTAAGGACCTCCTGCGCCAGACGGGCCGCCTGAGCCTGGAAGGCCTGGCCGATCTGGACTATGCCTACGACTTCTTCAGTGAAGACCCGAGCATGATGGATGCCGCCGTCTCCGACCTGTCGCTGGATCTGCACGATCATGGTCTGACGGCTGTCCTGGCCTACAATATCGATCCCCGTCCCGAGGCCATGGAAGCCATGATGCCCCTGCTGGGGGCCTCTTTGAGCAGAGACCTCGGTGATCCCGCTGATGCGGAAGCCATCCAGACCTTCCTGGCCCGCCCCGGCAGCCTGTCCATCCGCAGCGAGGACCCGACCCAGCTCATGCCCTGGATCCAGTTCCTCGATCCCGCCGCCCTGGGCCGCATGCTGGCGATCACGGCAACGCCCGGTGAAAAGTCCCTGCCGGAGCAGATGAAGGCCCTTATGGCCCGCTAGGCCCGCACCGGCCGCAGGGGCCCTCCGCTCCCTGGGCCCTGCCCTGACTGACAGGCACGCTCCCTTCAGGGAGCGTGCCTTTTTTTCGTCCCTGCAGCAGAAGGCGCGGGATCGTCCGGTGCCGGCAAGGCGCTCCCTCCCGCAGGGCTCGGGGGCATCATGGTGCTGGCGAAAAATCCATTTTTCAGCCATAGTCATCTGTGCGGCATCGGACAGGATGCCTCCTGCCCGCGCTGCCAAACTTTTTTGCCCATCGGGAGTTACCATGAAGACACTTTGGCTGAAAAAAGGGGAAGACCGCCGCATCCGTGCCGGCCACCTGTGGATTTTCAGCAACGAGATAGACAGCGCCAAAAGTCCCCTGCCCGACTTTGAGCCCGGCGAGAATGCCACCCTGCGCGACGCGCGCGGGGCCGTGCTGGGCAGCGTCTTCGTCAACCCGCATTCGCTCATCTGCGCCCGCCTCTACAGCCGCAAGGCCGACCTGCCCCTGGACGCGGACCTGCTGCGCCAGCGTCTGCAAAGCGCCCTGGGCCTGCGCCAGCGCCTCTACAACCAGCCCTGGTACCGCCTGTGCCACGGCGAGGGCGATCTGCTGCCCGGCCTGGTCATGGACCGTTTCGGCGACCACCTCACCGTGCAGGTCGGCACCTGGGGCATGGAAGCCCGCAAGGAAGAACTGCGCGAAGTGCTGGGCGAACTTTTGCAGCCCCGCTCCATCCTTTGGGACAATGATATCGCCGCCCGTTCGCTGGAAGGCCTGCCCCGCGAGAACGAGAGCGAGGGCCCGGTGCCCGACGTGCTGGAAGTGCCGGAAAACGGCTGCATCTTCCGGGCCCCCCTGCAGGGCGGCCAGAAGACCGGCTGGTTCTATGACCAGCGCCGCAACCGCCGCGAGGCCGCCCGCTACGCCGCAGGCGCCGACGTGCTGGACATCTTCTGCTACGCCGGCGGCTTCGGCGGGACGGCCGCCGCTGCCGGTGCCCGTTCCGTGACCTTCCTGGACGCCTCGCCGCAGGCCCTGGCCCTGGCCACGGAGAACGCGGCCCGCAACGCGCCCGAACTGGCCCGCACCAAGGCCATCGAAGGCCTGTGCGGCGATGCCTTCGAACGTCTGGCCGAGCTGGACGCCCAGGGCCGCCGCTTCTCGCTCATCTGCCTGGATCCGCCCGCCTTCATCAAGCGCCGCAAGGACTTTGCCCAGGGCCTGGCCGCCTACCGCAAGATCAATGCCCTGGCCATGCAGCTCTTGACGCCGGGCGGTGTCTTTGTAAGCTGTTCCTGTTCACACCACCTGCCCGCCGAGTCCCTGCGTTCCTGCGTGCAGCAGGCCGCCGCCCGCCGCAAGTGGCAGGCCCGCATCCTCTATGCGGGCGGACAGGGTGCGGACCATCCCGTGCATGCTGCCATGCCCGAGACAGCCTATCTCAAATGTTTCATCGCGCATCTGCTGCCGTAAGCGGCGCATAAAGGACGCATCATGCTCAACAAAAAACGCCTCCTGACCCCCGGCCCCACGCCCCTGCCCGAAGAAGTCCGCCTTGCTCTGGCCCAGGACATGATCCACCACCGCAAGGGCCAGTTCAAGGAAATCATGCAGCGCGTACAGGGCCACCTGCGCGAGCTTTTCGGCACCACGCAGCCCGTCCTGCCCCTGTCCTGCTCCGGTAGCGGCGCCATGACCGCCGCCGTCTACAACCTGTTCGCCCCCGGTGAGAAAGTGCTGGTGGCCGAAGCCGGCAAGTTCGGCGAGCGCTGGGTGGAGATCGCCCGCTCCCGCGGTCTGGAATGCACCGTGCTGTCCGCCCCCTGGGGACAGGCCGTCAAGGCCGGGGACGTGGCCGCCGCCCTGGACGCCGATCCCGACATCCGCGGCGTGCTGATCCAGATGTCCGAGACCTCCACCGGCGTGCTCCATCCCGTGCGCGAGGTGGCGGCCATCACCCGCACCCGCAACGTGCTCTGCGTGGTGGACGGCATCTCCGGTGTCAGCCTCTCTCCCTGCCCCATGGACCAGTGGGGCGTGGACTGCCTGGTCACCGGCTCCCAGAAAGGCCTGATGCTGCCCCCCGGCCTGGCCCTGCTGGCCCTTTCCGCCCGCGCCTGGGACAAGGCCGAAAAGACCGGTACCGGCTGCTTCTATTTCGACCTGTGCCGCGAACGCGACAACGTGCTCAAGAACCAGACCCGTTTCACCACGCCCGTGAACCTCATCGTGGGCCTGGACGTGAGCCTGAAGATGCTGCTGGCCGGCGGCCTGGATGCCGTCTACCGCAAGCAGTGGGCCCTGACCATGTTCACCCGTGCCGCCGTCAAGGCCATGGGCCTGGAACTGCTGGCGCCCGATGACTTCGCCTGGGGCATCACCAGCGTGCTGCTGCCCGAAGGCGTGGACGGCAATGAGGTCCTGCGCCTGGCTGCCGAAAAGCACGGCATCTACATGGCCGGCGGACAGGACCAGCTCAAGGGCCGCATCGTGCGCATCGGCCACATGGGCTGGGTGGACTGGGCCGACGTGGCCGCGGGCCTCTACGCCCTGGAACGCAGCATCGTGGACGCCGGCGGCTACATCGGCGCGCGCAACTACCTCGAACAGGGCCTGGCCGTGTACCGTGCCGCCCTCGAAGTGACGCCCGGCACGCCCGTGAGCTGCCCCGCCGTCCGCTAGATCACAGCAGCGGCCGCTGCGGCGGCCGCACCGCTTTCGGGGCTGCCGGACGGCCCCCGGAACGCATCAGCAGGAGAACAGCATGAGTCAGAACCAATGCGGTTGCGGCGGCAAGGGCCCCCTGCCGGAAGTGACCTTCTCCACCTTCGTCCTTTCCCTGGCGTCCGCCGCCCTCGTGCATCTGGGCGAGGTGGCCGACCCCGAGACCGGCCAGACCAGCCAGCAGCCGGAACTTGCCCGGCACAGCATCAGCATGCTGGAGATGCTGCATGAAAAGACCACCAAGGGGCTGGACGAACAGGAGCGCAAGATGCTGGAGAGCATCCTTTACGAATTGCGCATGAAATACGTCATCAAATGCGGCCCGGACAGCAAATAAAGGAGAGGGAGATGAAGATATTCAAAGTGGGTCTTGTGGGCGTCACCGGGTACACCGGCATGGAACTGGCCCGGCTGCTGGCCAGCCACCCCCGCATGAAACTGGAGATGGCCTGTTCCCGTACCGAATCCGGCCTGCGCCTGGGCGAGTTCTATCCCTTCCTCGAAGGTCTGCCCGGTTCTGACGTGGTCATCAGCATCTTCGATGCCAAGGAAGCCGCCCGCCGCTGCGACCTGGTCTTCCTGGCCGTGCCCCACGGCAAGGCCATGGAGATGGCCGGCGAACTGCTGGAGGCCGGGACCCGTGTCATCGACCTTTCCGCCGACTTCCGCCTGCGTGACGTCAATGTCTATGAAGACTGGTATGTGCCCCACACCCGCCGCGAGCTGCTGCCCGAGGCCGTCTACGGCCTGCCCGAGCTCTACGCCGCCGAGACCGCCAAGGCCCGCCTGGTGGCCAACCCCGGCTGTTATCCCTCGTCGGCCATCCTGGGCCTGTACGCAGCCTTCAAGCATGGCCTGATCTCGCCGGACAACATCGTCATCGACTCCAAGTCCGGCACCTCCGGCGCGGGCCGCAAGCCCGTGGTGCCCTCCCTGTTCTGCGAAGTCTACGACACCTTCCGCGCCTACGGTCTGGGCAAGCACCGCCATACACCCGAGATCGAGCAGGAATACAGCCGCGCCGCCGGTTGCGACGTGCGCGTCTCCTTCAACCCGCATCTGGTGCCCATGGTGCGCGGCATCCTGTCCACCATCTACACCACCCTGCGCAAGCCCGGCACCACCCTGGACGAAGTCCACGCCGCCTACTGCGAGACCTGGGCCCAGAGCCCCTGGGTCCGCGTGCTGCCCAAGGGCAAGCTGCCCGAGACCCGCTTCGTGCGCGGCAGCATGTTCTGCGACCTCGGCCTGGTGGTGGACCCGCGTACCAACCGCCTCATCGTGGTCTCGGCCATCGACAACCTCTGCCGCGGTGCTTCCGGCCAGGCCCTGGCCAATGCCAACCTCATGTGCGGCCTGCCCGTGGACTGCGGCCTCAACGCCGCGCCCATGCTGCCCTAGCCGAGGCCTGCCATGTCCCTGAGCTCTCCCTATCAGGACCCCGCGCTCTGCCGCGCCCTGCTGGACCGCCTGCAAACGGCCCTGGACGGCCGCGAGCTGCGCTTCATGGAAGTCTGCGGCACGCACACCGTGTCCATCTTCCAGAGCGGCCTGCGTTCCCTGCTGCCCAAGGAAGTCACGCACCTGTCCGGGCCGGGCTGCCCCGTCTGCGTCACCCACGACGCCGAAGTGGCCGCCTTCCTCGATCTGGCCGGTCGTGACGGCGTCATCATCGCCACCTTCGGCGACCTGCTGCGCGTGCCCGGCCCCGGCGGCCGCAGCCTCAAGCACGCCCAGGCCCAGGGGGCCCGCATCGAGATCGTCTACTCTCCGCTGGACGCCCTGAACATCGCCGCCGCCAACCCCGGTGACACCGTGGTCTTCCTGGGCATCGGCTTCGAGACCACCGCGCCCACCGTGGCCGCCACCCTCATGATGGCCGAGCAGCGCAAGCTGGACAATTTCTGCGTGCTTTCCCTGCACAAGCTGGTGCCGCCCGTGCTGCGCGCCCTGCTGGACGACAAGGACGGCTGCGGTGTCCAGGCCTTTTTGCTGCCGGGGCACGTCTCCACCATCCTCGGTCTGGAGCCCTACGGCTTCCTGGCCTCGGAATACCGCGTCCCCGCCGTGGTGGGCGGCTTCGAGCCCGTGGACATCCTGCAGGCCCTCTGCATCATGGCCGAACAACGCCGCGATGACGCCCCGGCCGTGGTCAATGCCTACCAGCGCGCCGTCAGCGACCAGGGCAATCCCCGCGCCCGCGCCCTGCTGGAGACCTACTTCATGCCGTCCGACGCCCTGTGGCGCGGCCTGGGCCCCATCCCGCACAGCGGCCTGGCCCTGCGGCCCGCCTATGAGCGCTTCGATGCCATGAAGCGCCTCGACATCACCCTGCCGGACGTGCCGCCCCTGCCGGGCTGCCGCTGCGGGCAGGTGCTCAAGGGACGCATCACGCCGCCGCAATGCCCCCTGTTCGGCAAGGCCTGTACCCCGGCCAGCCCCGTGGGGCCCTGCATGGTCTCCACCGAAGGCAGCTGCGCGGCCTACTTCAAGTATATGACTTAGGAGCGGGATCTCTCCGGCTGCCCATGCCGCCACATCCTGAACGCCGGCATGGACAGCCGCAGCATCCTGCCTCTGGACAGACGGGGAAGGGGCACCTTCCCCGTTTTTTCCGGCCCGCGCCGCAGCGACGCCCGGCCGTAACCCCAAGACTCCCGGGATCATCATGGACGATCGCATTCTGCTGGATGCAGGCAGCGGCGGACGCGCCTCGCAACGGCTCATCTCCCAGTGCTTCATGCGCCATTTCTCCAACCCCCTGCTAGACCGCATGGACGACGCCGCCCTGCTGGACATCAAGGGCCCGCTGGCCATGAGCACGGACTCCTACACCGTCACGCCCCTCTTTTTCGCCGGGGGCAGCATCGGCACCCTGGCCGTGCACGGCACGGTCAACGACGTGGCCATGCTGGGCGCCCGGCCCCGCTACCTGAGCTGCGCCTGCATCATCGAGGAAGGTCTGGAGCTCTCCATCCTCGACCGCGTGGTGGCCGACATGGCCGCGGCCGCGCAGACCGCCGGCGTGCACATCGTCACCGGTGACACCAAGGTGGTGCCGCGCGGCATGTGCGACAAGATCTTCATCAACACCACCGGCGTGGGCGAGATCTTCGCCTCCCCCGTGCCCTCCGGCCATGCCGCCCGTCCCGGCGACGCCGTGCTGGTCAGCGGCGCTCTGGGCGATCACGGCCTCACCGTCATGGGCAGCCGCGAAGGCCTGTCCTTCCTCACCGACGTGGCCTCGGACTCCGCGCCCCTCAACCACATGATCGCCGACATCATTACCGCCTGCGGCGAGGTCCACGTCCTGCGCGACCCCACCCGCGGCGGTCTGGCCACCACCCTCAACGAGATCGCCGAACAGTCTTCCGTCTGCATCGACATCGAAGAAAGCCTGCTGCCCGTGCACGAGAGCGTGCGCAACGGCTGTTCCTTCCTCGGTCTCGATCCGCTCTATCTGGCCAATGAGGGCAAGTGCATCTGTATCCTGCCCCAAGACAGGGCCGAAGCCGCCCTGCGCGCCATGCAGGCCACCCCCACCTGCTTCCAGTTCACCAAGTCCTTGCTGTGGAAAAGAGGCACACCCGGATAATAAGTAAAGGTGGAAACAG
>ENA-UEPJ01000072-UEPJ01000072.1-human-gut-metagenome-genome-assembly--contig:-NODE-72-length-120495-cov-9.626991_pt1 | contig 120495 bp, 83 predicted proteins | sample MGYA00242890_ERZ507896 | MGnify/ENA primary metagenome ERZ507896 (study PRJEB26167, sample SAMN06115508) | human gut metagenome | host: Homo sapiens | place: China:Qinghai | collected 2015-08-20...
CTTTGTTCATCCCGGAGAGCCGTTTGTTTAAAGCGCTCACTTTTTCCCGCAAACCACAGGAATCCATATCCGGTAAGGTATCCGGTGTCCTTTCCTGTTTGTCCTGCTCAATATGTTTGTCTACCTCACTAAGGACTGCCTGTATTTTCGACTCCAGTTTTGCCTTGTTCTTTTCCACACTCCCACGCCAGACAAAAGTGTAGCGGTTGGATGCCGATTCAACTTTGGTGCCATCGATATACTGTACATCCAAACTGACATAGCCGGATTCCTGTAGCAGCAGAACAATGGCTGAAAACAACGATTTTATATTTTCTTTTAAGCGTTTGCCACGGAAATCATTGATAGTGCGGAAATCGGGAGTACTATTACCTGACAACCACATGAAGTGAATATTCTCCTGTAAGGCCTTTTCTATTTTGCGACAGGAATAGATATTGTTCAGGTATGCATAAAACAGGACTTTGAGCATCATACGGGGATGGTAGCTGCTGGTTCCTCCTCCTTTATATGCCCGCAGCAGACTGCTAATATCTAAGGCATCTACAACACTGTTTACTACACGAACGGGATGGTTCGAAGCTATCTTTTCCGATAAACTAACCGGAAAAAGTACATTTTGGTTGGAAGTTAACTCTTTAAATACTATCTTAGCCATTGCTATAATGTTTGTTTTTTTGCAACGGTAAGATAATTCTTTTTACCGAAATAAACAATAGCAAAAGGGGCTATCCGACTTTTTGGACAGCCCCTTCTTTTATCGCCTATCAGACTTTATTTCGTTTAACAATACTACTTTATATTCACCTCAATGGCTGCCGGATATATTCTTGCCGGATCATAAAAAGTGGCACAACTATTTACCATATGTTCGAGTCCAAGCTTTACTTTTCCCTGAAATGCTTTTTTACCATTGACAATCAGAGTGATTTTCTTATTCAGATCGACTAGCTCCGGACATAAATAAATCACGACCTTTCCCTTGGTTGCCGGCCGATAATCTTTTTCGAATTTCAGCTCTATTCCCCAATTAGGGTCGGTCTCGACCGTTTTATAAGTAACCAGATCGACTTCCAATGAGATTTCGTTTTCTTTTATCGCCAATTCATAATAAGTTCGGGAAGAATAGTCATCATTCGAACGTTCTTTAACGGCCAGATTATAAAATCCCTTCCGGTACACTCCGTCCATCTCGAAATTTTCCCAATTTACATTTTTAGGATAAGGGTTGCGGGTATATTGTTTCAACCAGGGAGTCGTAAGCGTATAATCGATAGCATGTCCTCTCCCTGGAATCAGTTCTATCCGATGGATATAATCTTCCGGATATAATTTCTTTAATCTTTCAAATTCATTTTTGGTATATGTCGTCAGTTTATTCCGGTAGAAACCGGCATCTGCGGCTCCGGTCAGAAAAGAAAAGGCAATATTCCGGCAGTTTTCGACAGGTGCATTTTTCAAAGGTTCTCCCCCGGCCATAGGTCCTGCTCCGGCCAGATAATCGGCATAATAAGAGGCGAGACGCTGGCTACCGTATCCCCCTTCGGATATTCCGAAAAAATAGACTTTATCGGGGTTGATATTTCCGGAAACAAAAGCCAGGCGTAACAACTTTTCCCAGGCAAACTGTTTTGATTTTTGCCACCAGCGGTAATAATTACCCATATTGGGAATCTGGGGTATAAAATAGGCCGAAGGAACATCGTCGAATTTTTGGCAAAGTAAGATCCCGGTTGCCCATTCCTGAGCCTTATCACCGGAACCATGCATATAGAGGTAAAGCGGGTATCCCCCTTCAGGCCCGGGCTCTCCCTTACATCCCCAATAATAGGGCATAACAGCATGCGGTTCGAGCTCTGCCGGCAAATCCCAATTACCGGAGTTTTCCTGCTCCAATTTACCGAGTCCGATCAATTTTTGCTCGTCAAACCGATTGTTCGCTTCTACCCACGCTTCCCAAACCAACTGGCGCTGACGGGCAATATCGACCAAAGATACCGGTTTATTGTCTTGATATAAGGTTTCATCGCCCGCCAGGTAATTTAAAAAGAACCGAACCATTTTCTCTTTCAACGCTTTATTTTCGCCGGCAACAGCTTCGTTTTCATTTCCGGAACCGACGGCCAGAGCCGGACAAGCATACGATAATATCGGAAGTACTAAAAAGCAAAAAATTTTTAAATAGTGGGCAGTAGTTTTCATTTTATTCAGACCAGAAAATTTATAAATAGAAAAGAGGCATCACAAACGACACCTCTTTCCGAAATCTAACCACTCCTGAAAGGGTGTGAAGACAAAATTTATTGAATGACATTCAATTTTTTACCGATTTTGATAAAGGCTGCGATTGCACGATCGAGTTGTTCACGGGTATGGGCAGCCGACAACTGGATACGGATACGTGCCTGTCCTTTCGGAACGACCGGATAATAGAAACCGGTAACGTAAATATGTTCTTTCTGCAGCTCGGCAGCAAACTGCTGTGACAATACGGCATCATAAAGCATCAGTGCAGCGATAGCCGATTCAGAAGGTTTGATATCGAATCCGGCCTCTTTCAGTTTACCCCGGAAATATTCGGCATTGCTCATCACACGGTCACGCAATTCGGTACTTTCCGTCAACATATCGAATACAGCGATAGAAGCCCCGCAAATAGCCGGAGACAGAGAGTTGGAGAACAGGTAAGGTCTGGACCGCTGACGTAACATTTCAATCACTTCTTTTTTACCTGTCGTATAGCCTCCCATAGCTCCTCCCAGTGCTTTTCCCAGCGTACCGGTGAAAATGTCGATACGATCCATCACGCCGTTGTATTCGGCAGAACCACGACCTGTTTTACCGATAAAGCCGGCAGCATGGCTATCGTCTACCATGACGAGGGCATTGTATTTTTCTGCCAGATCACAGATTTCTTTCAATCGGGCAATATCGCCGTCCATAGAGAATACTCCGTCGGTAACGATAATCCGGAAACGCTGAGCCTGAGAAATTTTGAGCTGTTCTTCCAGATCTTCCATATTGGCATGTTTGTATCTGTAACGAACCGCTTTACATAAACGAACACCGTCGATGATAGAAGCATGATTCAACTCATCGGAGATGATAGCGTCTTCCTGACCGAACAAAGGTTCGAAAACACCTCCGTTGGCATCGAAACAAGCAGCATATAAAATAGTATCTTCGGTCCCAAAGAATTTAGAGATTTTAGCTTCCAGCTCTTTGTGAATATCCTGGGTACCGCAAATGAAACGAACAGACGACATGCCGTATCCCCGGGCATCCAATGCTTTCTTGGCTCCTTCGATTACTCGCGGGTGGGAAGAAAGACCCAAATAGTTGTTCGCACAAAAGTTCAATACGGTTTCGCCCGTAGTCAGTTTGATTTCTGCATCCTGAGGTGTTGCGATCAGGCGCTCGGTTTTATATAAACCGGCATCTTTTATAGACTGAATTTCAGCCTTTAAGAAATCTTGAAATTTTCCGTACATAGCAGTAAAGATTATTTATATAATTTCTTCAAACTTAGAAAATATTTCAGGAAATCCCATAAAAATATCACTTAAAGATTTTTTAAAGTTACAATCCGAACCCAAATCCCCCGATTTTCTAAGAATTCGTTAGTTTCGAAAGATGCCGGTAAATATTATTTTTTACTGAGTTTTTTCAATATCGGCTCGATGATCTCTTTTTGTGAAGGACGGGGAGCATCGGCCGAAATGATATTGAAGTGTTCGTCGATCAACAAGAAACGCGGAATGCCCGTAATATCCCAACCGGATTTAGTGCGGGAATCCTGACAGTTCAGTTCGTTGACAGCGCCATGACTACCCCGCCCGATAAAGTTTTTCCAGGCTTTCTCACTTTCATCCACCGAGATTCCGATAAACTGTACATTCGGGTATTTACTGCTCAATTCATTGAAATAGGGCATTTCTCCCATACAAGGGCCACACCAGGTCGCCCAAAAATCGACATACATCGGTTTACCTTTATAATCACTCAGTTTTCCTTTCTTACCCTCGGAAGTCACAAGATCGAGATCGATAGCCGGACGTCCTTCCATCAACTTCGCCCGGCGCTCCAAACGCCCCAGATAAGCTTCGCTGAAATCTTTATATTTCAGTTTACCGGCAAAATCTTTCAATTCCCGGTATTTTTCCGGCGTCAGTTCCCCTTCCAGTTCTTCTCCTTTTTCCAGTACTTCGACCAATTCTGCCAAGCGGGCGGACTTCGGATAATCGAAAACTTTCAAGTTATAGCAACTGACCAGGACATCTCTCACAACGGCCACATCCAGATAATCGTCCGAACCGGCAATTTCCTGCAGAATCGGGTTCATATCCCCTTGTATAGAAGTGTAAAATTTCCCAAGTACCTGTTTGAATTCTTCCTCCGACTTACAATCGCTCAACATCGCGTCCGAATAACCGGCAAAAGACATATAGCTATTCGCCACATCAGCTTTAATCCGTTCTTTTTCGAGCAGCTTAAATTCTTTACTGACATTTTTCAACTCCTCCAACTCTTTCATACGCAGGGCAGCTAAACTATCCACCGTTTTTTTAGTCGCTTCAAAAGTCGGTCTCAGATTTCTTCCGGCCGAAAGAAAGGACCCTGCTTTCGGAAACAAGCGTCCTTTCAGATAGGTATTGGCTTCCATACCTTTCCCCTCGAATGTACTTTGCGGCTGGGAAGTACCCAAATATACTTTCAGTTCATCTCCGGGAGTCAGATACAAGGTATTTCGTCCGATACGGAAATAAGCAGGTTTGCTCAAAGGCAACACCAAATCGAAATTTCCATCTGCGTCCACGGATATTTTTATCACTCCGGCATCCGAAATCTCACCGGCAGCTCCATCCGGAGCCATATTCACTTCTGCCGCTTTAAATTCTTTCAACGAACCATACAAATGCACCGTGTTATTTTTTTCCCCATACACGAGCAGCCCCCACATACAGAGACAAACGATCAAAATACTTTTCATTATTTTCAATTTTATCCTTATTCCTGAAACAATTTCGCTAATTTTTCATTCAACCATCCTCCACGGGCATTGGTGCTGACTACCCGGCCTTCGGCATCGACCAAAACACAGGAAGGCACACCATTGGTTCCGAAGAGTTTCATACATTCCTTGTCATAACTCTTCCCGTTCGCCCCGCAAACCTGTGTCCAAGCCATTCCTTCTTCCTTTACCGCCTTCAGCCAGGCATCCGTGTCGTCTATCGAAATACTGACCATATCGAATCCCTTTCCATGGTAACGTTCATAGGTCTCTTTCAAATGGGGGATATCTGCCCGGCAAGGGCCACACCAGGATGCCCATAATTCCACCAAAGTATAATGACCTTTGCGTAATATCCCGGACAATTTCACCTTTTTCAAACCGGTGGTCAATACCTCGAAATCAGGCAATACATCTCCAACGTATAAAGGCTGGCCCAGGACAGCCTTCTCCAGCTTCTGTCCTTCCGGGGTTTTCCGAAACTCTTCCGGGAAAAGTCCGGCAACCTCCCGGGCAACCCGTCTTTCATGTGCCCGTACATTCAACCCTTTAGCCACATATACGGCTACCGGAGAGGAAATATGCCGACGAATAAAACCGACCCCGGTATAAAAGATACTGTCGCGTACGGCATCCATTTCCCGGACACAGCGAAATACGTCTTCTTCCGTTCCTTTTTTATAATAATACACATGCCGGTAAGCATCGAACAAACTATCGTTCTGCAAAACAAACGGAGTCACCCGTCGCTTATAAGCCATATACAGATCATGAGATTCCGACCCTTTCACCTGTAAACCGGCAGGAAGTTCTTTTTGCAGCTTCGAAGGCATTTCAGCAAAAGGTAAAGTGACCTGAATAGCAGCATTCTCAACATAAACCGGAATATTCAGAATTTTATCCCACCCAAAAACCCGTTGTGAGGGATCTTTAAAATAAGTAATACAACGCAATTCCGGACCGTCAACTTTCCCTTTGAACTCAAACCGTCCGTTTTTTAACCGGGTACTATCGTAATAATGAGTTTGTCCGGTATTTGTCAGAAATACCCAATGATCATCCGGAGCTCCCTTCAATTCACCCTTCAGTACAAAGCCTTCCGGCTTGCCGGTACAAGCTCCTAACATCAATAAACCAGCTAGTATAATAAATACCTTCATACGCTCTATTTTTAAATAAATACAAAATCAGTAATTTCCCCAAAATCAGTATACACTTGCTTGGCCGGATAATGCTCACTATCCCCACCGACACTTCCGGTAGACGATAAATTCAGAATGACAAAATCTCCTTTACCGTTTCCCATATCGAAACCGATACCCAAACTATATTGCACATCAAATTCATAAGCATCGAAAGCATTACTGCTCGAAAGATAGCGCTTAGCAAATTTCATCTTCACCGCCTTACCTCCGGCATGGGTATAAATAGCTGTCGCCTTTCCTCCTGCCTGCTTGAAATCCAAACGATAAACCGTATTGCCGGAAGCATAAAAAAGAAGCCCACTGTACGGAGGGGTAGAGGCAAACACTGCACTCTCGTCCAAACCTTGGGGGATATTTATGGTATAATAGCCATTAAACGAAGCATTGTCCGAATAATTAAATCCTCTCGGATTGAACTCATAGACGAAACATCTGGTATCGTTTTTCGCCAAAGCATAGGCATACACACTGGTCCAGGCAGAAGCATACTGATAACCGGTTCCCAGATACAAGACTTTCTGGTCTTCAGGCAGTTTATTGGGATTTACAGCCGACACATTTCCATCCCGGATCGGTATAGCCTTGATCAGATCCGTATTTTCCTCGCTTTCACTAAAATACAAGGGATCGTATTTCTTTACACCCAACCCGTCACTCGTATTATAATAGAAAGCGAAACGATGTCCTGCTTCATCGTACAACAGCGCATTATTACTGATTTTAGAAGCAAACGTGATATTTACCTCTCCTTCCAGATCAGCAGCCGGCTCATAAATTTTCCCGGCACGGGGCGACTGATAAAGCATGCCGCCGGACAGCAACAAAGCACTGGCAGCGCCATCACCATCTGCCAAAGTGATATGCTGAAAATCAAAACTATTCTGAGCTAACGGAGCAACCATCCGCGTCAGGCTGTCTTTCTTTTCAAAATGTTTCCACTGGCAATACACGCCCGATTCTACCGGATCATCCGTAATGACGGTAAACATATTCCAGCCCGATCCTGTACCATAATACTTGCAGGAAGTCGTATACGACATCAAAGCCTGCGGTTTTCCGGTAAATCTTTTTCCGGTTTCTTCATAATAAGCATCTTCCTGTACGACGATGTCTCCCCCGATATATTCGACAGAACCTAATTCAGTCTGTCCGTTTTTACGGTGTAATATCATCCACGAACCGACATAAGGTTTGATCAATTCGATGGTCGTATTGACCGGATATTCTATATCCGTTATTCTATCGTATACATTCAAACGAAAATAATGGGCATAGGCCAGATTTTTAGCCTCAGGATCGATATGAAAATTTAAATTCTGTTCCAATCCAACCGTGTCGAACTTGCCATGTCCGTAAAAATTATGATTGGTTGTCGAATGCAGCCACGTATATTCCAGATTATCCTCATTTTCTTGTAAGGACTGAGACAATTGCGGTATAATTGTAACCGTCGTATCTTTATCCAGACGCACCGAATATACTTTATTCAAAGAGACATCCAGTGTATTTACCTCCTGATAAGTATAATTTCCCTTATCATCGTAGCACGAAGCCACGAGTAATCCTAATATAAAATAGATCAATCTTTTCATTCTGTTCAAATTTTAAAGTAATTCCGAAATATCCGGGATCTCGATCCATTCTCCGGTGTTCTCATCAATCAAAGGCCGGTTGGCCGGATCCGCCTTATAAGCTTCTAAATCCGTATAAAATCCGTTCGACAAGAGTATATCGTAAAACTGATTGGTCATCATCCATTCATTCAGGGAAGTCCCTCCGTATTTTGTAATCAGATACCGGGCTTTCGTCTCACTATAATCGCCGAAATACATGGCATAGTAACCGTCCCATTCTTCCTCATTGGATCCCCATAAACCGAGATTTACCGTATCTTCGGCTTTTAATCTGAAAAATTGTCTTTCTAAAGTACCCGCTTCAAAATCAGATTGGGCATAATCGAAAGTCAGATTAGCCGAATATGTAGCATTACGTGTTGCCGGACGTTTTAAAAGTATTTTAAACACAGCCTGTCCGGTATCGGCAGGTACATAATAGGCTTCCGGAAATAAAACTTCCAATGCATTTTTATCAGGAGCATCGGTTTTAAATACCACTCTCCGGGGATAATCCACCATAGCACCACTGATTTTCACCCCGATCAGTACGGTATCTACCCGCAATGAATCGCCCAACGGATTTATACCGAAATTCACCTCATAATGCAGATAAGTCGTATCGTCCTCCCAATAGGGCTTCTTATTCTGTCCCAGATAATAATCCCCCATAAAATTAATTTGCTGCCCGGTACCATATTGCACCATTTCATATTCCTGGCAACTGTATATGGCCAAAGCCAGTATCAAAAAGATAGATATTTGTATTCTTTTCATAATTCTTCCGATTAATTGGTTTTACCAAACAAAGTTTCATCATCCGGCCAGGAGAACATATAGTTACTTTCGGTCATATTACTGAGCGGACTATGTAAAAAAGTAGTATACCCATTGCGTTTATAGAAATAGAACAACTGTCCTTCTCCATAAAATTCTTTCCGGTACTCTTTCTCGATCTCATTCAAACGGTTAGTTTCCGTACAAACCGTCGGGTCTATACCACGCATTTCCCTTACCTTATTTAAATATCCGGCAGCCTCTTCAGGAGTTGCAGCACATTCTGCCAAAATGTAATACATCTCCGACAACCGGATCAATACGACCGTACCTTCTGTAGAAGCCCACAAATTCTCCTGTTTGTACTTTCTCATCGTAATCCCGTGAGTCCCGTAATCGAAGCCTACCCCCTCCCGGATGCGTAAGTCATTCGACCCGTCATTGGCCACATCGAAAAGTTCGTCCAAAAACTCTTCCTCACTGATATAATAGGTATTCCCATTAGTGATCGTAGCCACCTGCTGGTCGAAATCGTCCACATACACCGAAAATACAATTTCTTTCGAACGCAATACATCGGAAGCATCTCCGATCAGATCGAAATAACCACTCCCGATCACCTGATTGGCATAATTCTCCGCCTCCGTCTTATTTCCGGCATACAGATACACCCGGGCCAACAAAGCTTTCACCGCATACAGATTCATCCGTTTATGACGATATACCAAAAAACGGTCGCCTCCCATATCCTCTTCCTCATAATCACTAACCGGAAACTCAAAATTCAGGGGATCGGTACCGGTGAGTAAGGTTTCCGCTTTTTTCAGATCGGAAATAATACTGTCCATGACCACATTCGACGGTTGCAACTCCTTGATTTCTTTACTGAACTCAGTCCGGTAGGTAATGCGTTTAGAAGTGGGATTATCCTTATAAACGGGGCCGAACATCCGCAACAGGTCGAAATGCAGGAAAGCCCGTAAACCTAAAGCTTCTCCCTTTATAATCTCATAATAATGACCGGTCGTAAAAACCTGTTTATTCTCATCGCAATAATAGAGCAGGTTGTTCACGTTAGCTATAATGTTATACATTTTTTCCCAGATCGTTTTAGTATAACTTTCCGTTTTGGTAGAAGGGAAAGTATACCACAATTCATTCTGATAAGTCAAGGCATCGCTCGCCTGATAACGCTGCCCCAGAATATCGATAAAACCATAACTCAGATTCCGGGCATATAAATCGGTAGAAGCCATTTTAATATATACCCCGGTCAAAGCTTCTTTGAATCCCAATTCACGGCTGAACACTTTTTCTTCCTCCACAGTCGTCTTCGGTTGTACATCGAGCCAATTGGAACAGGAAGATAAGAATACCATTCCCAAACAAATGCTTACTATATATTTTTTCATATCCATCATTTTTAAAAGATCACATTCAAAGACATAGAAACTGAACGGGAAAACGGATAATCGATACCACGTTCCATTTTTACCGTAGAAAAGCGGCAGATATCTTCCATATACAATCCCAAAGTTGCAGAACTGATACCGGCTCGTTTCATCCAATTGTACTTTTTCCCTTCCAGCCGATAAGATAAATTCACTGTAGAAAAATAAAATTCGTTATCATCCATCACAAAACGTGAACTTTCTTTCGTATCGGTCTTATAAATATTACCGTCTATCGCTTTAAAAAACACCTGATCACCGGGATTCTGCCAACGACTGTACAAAGCCCTCCGGTCGGCATTCAACCGCAGATTGGCATTTTCAACTTTATTGATCAAAGTCTTGTTGTAGGTCTGTCCTCCGAAATGATACTGCCCGGCCAGGGTCAGGCTGAATCCTTTATAGGTAAAAGTGGTCGAAACCGATCCCTGAAGTTTGGGTTCCGTATCTCCGACCGGAATCTGGTCGGCCGATGAATAGATATTTGTCAATCGTCCGTCACGGGTTAAAAACACTTCCCGGCCTGTCTGAGGATCGATCCCCATCGAGCGAACGGCCCAAATCGTCGTTTGTGAATAACCGTTTTCATAACGGGGCAAAGGACTCTTTTCCCGCTTATCGGCGATATCCGTTTCGTAAGGATTTTCAACTTCATCGGCAACGGCCATTTGTTTTTCATTCATGACCTTCAGGGCATTGGAAATTTGTTCGATCCGCGATTTATTGTGCGAACCGGTGAAAATAATATTCCAATAAGCTTCTTTAGAAGGATTACTATAAGGCATCAAACGTAAAGTAACTTCATACCCTTTATTGGAAATCTTACCCAGATTTTCCTTCATGGTCAGAAAACCGACAGAAGGCGCCATACTATAATCCATCAGGGTATTTTTAGTGTATTTTTCATAATACTCGACCTTAGCACTCAAAATATTACGAAACATCGTAAAATCCAATGAAACATTATAATTTTCAGTCTCCTGCCACTTCAAATCGGGATTTCCCAACCCATAAATCTCCGTTCCAACGACATCCGAACTTTTATAGGTTTTCATCAGATTGGAATAAGTATACATCTGTAAAGACTGATAGGGAGTAAAACCTTGAGAACCGGTAATCCCGTATGTCCCCCGCAATATCAATTCATCGAATATCCCCCAATTTTTGATAAATTCCTCTTTCTCGGCATTCCAGCGTAATCCGGCCGACCAGAAAGGAGCATAACGATTGTTCTTTCCAAATTCCGAAGAAGCATTGATACTCATACTATAGTCGACAGCATAACGTTGTTTATAAGAATAATTCAAGGTCATAACAAATGCCAAAGCCCTGGTCATATTCTCGTTACCTGTCGTATTCTGAAATTCTGTTCCCATATAAACTTCACTCAGCCTGTCGTTCGGAAAACCCTTCATCGACAATGCGGTCGTTTTCAATTGGCTCTCATTGATACTATAGCTGGCAAAGGCAGCCAATAAATGGTCGCCCCAGGATTTATTATAGGCACCTGACAATCTCAAACGATAAGAGGTATTTTCATTTTTAGTCCAATCGTACGAACCTTTTAAAGACGGATCTTTCTCTTCGTAAAAATCATTATGCTGGGCTGATTTGAATACCTCTACGGTCCCGTCGTTACGACTCAGTGAAAAGTCCAGGCTCAAGCGTAACGCATCGATCGGCAAATATTCGAGTTTCAAAGCTTCTCTCAACTCAAACTTCCGGCTAGAATTTTTAGATCCAAACTGCTTATTCCATAACGGATTCAAAATCGCTTTATAATAATCACCGACATAACCACTACTATTGTAATCCGTATTCGTCTCCCCGGTATCCAGTACCTGTTTAATATTACCATTCTCATCCGTCTTGCGGTAGTAAGGATTTACAATCGCATAATCCTGAAAAGTCCCATAGGGCGACTCACGTGTCCCATCCGAATAATCCACGGTCAGTGAATTATTGATCAAAATTTTATTCTGACGATAATTCAGATCGATCTTTCCGGTTTTGGTATTCAGATTGGTCTCTTTCATTACCCCCGGATCCCATTTGGCCCCCAAATAGATTTTATACCGTAAAGCCCGATCTCCACCTTCCACTGTCAGGCCATGGCGATGGGAAAAAGCAGTCTGTACCGGTTCCCCCAGCCAATAAGTATCGACACCACGCAATACTTCCTGTTTCAAATGATTATAATAATTCTGTAATCCTACATCGTCCTTATTCGCATAATACCCGGCCAGTTCTTCCACCCTTAGTTTTTCCCCGGCATTCATCAGATCATACACACTCAAATCAGGCCATTCCAAACCGTAATTCCCGTTATAGGTAAACCGCAATTTTCCGGGTACCGGCGCTTTCGTTTCCACCACCACCACTCCGTTTGCTGCTTCCGAACCATAGATAACCGTCGCTGCAGCATCTTTCAACAAAGTGATCGATTCCACCTGTGCCGGGTCCAAATCCATGATCGTCGTCGCATCCACTCCGATCACCCCGTCCAGTACAAACAAAGGCTGATTAGGACGGGTATTCACATCTCCACGCAACACGACAACATCATTGGCTTCATAATTACCTAAACTGGCCTGTCCCCGCATCTGGAAATCAGGGATCGCATTCGGATTCGAGCCGGCCAGATTACTGGTATTCATCCGAAATCCGGGATCCAGCATCTCAAGTGCTTTCAGGACATTGCCAGCTGTCATCTTTTTGATTTCATCCCCAGATACCTGAGTTGCCGATCCGGTAAACCCTTCTTTGTTGCGTTTGAAAATACCGGTTACAACCACTTCCTCCAGATTTTCTTTAGCCACTTCCATCACAACATCGATCACCGTCCGGTTACCCGGCTCTATCTCCTGCGACTCCATTCCCACAAAAGAAAATACAAGTACGACATCGTTCATTTCGGGAATTTCCAGGTTCCATTTCCCATCGATATCGGTAGCGACTCCCAGTGTCGTCCCCTTAATCCTCACCGTAACTCCCGGCATCACATCGCCACGGTTATCTTTGACCGTACCGCTCAGGACCATTTTTTTCTGGGGAACACTGTTCATCACCTGCACGGCAGGTTTCACAATCACGACCTCATCCACTACTTCAAAAGTCAGTCCGGTATCTTTCAGACAAGCTTCCATAATCGTCTCCACATCTGCATCCGTCATTTTAAAATCCCGTTTCTGCAAGTGCCGGATATCATCGTTACTGTACATAAAACTCATTCCGGTCTGTTTTTTCACTTGTTCGAAGATTTCCCGCAACGAGACATTTTTCAATTCGATACTCACCCGCTGGGCATTCACCGAAGCGAATAAAGAGGACACCGATAGAAACACAAATACCAAAGCAATTTTCATCATACGTAGAAATTGACTAAGCCACGGAATCCTGTTCCGCAGGCAAACACTTCTTCTGTTCATAAGCTTGTTTTTGATTTTACATTAAGTCTGTTTGTTATACATTATTCCGGACTCCTGTTTGCGGCACGATATCCGAAACTTCTTATTCGATTTTATTCCTTTTCTCTTTTATTTCATGTCTAATTTATTTATCTTTGAATAATGATTTTACATCAAGCCTGTTTGTCAGGTATCGGGGAGGATGATATTTGCGGTATCATCCTCCTTTTCACTAATAGCTATTGACCACCACCGTACGTCCTTTTTGCGTAAACTTCACTTTGTTCACCCTTTCCATGAGATTCAGGACTTTTGAAATTTCCTCATATTTCAAAATATCGATTGTAAAGTGCATCTCTTTCACATCGGGATCAGCATAAAACAACTCGAAATCATACCAGCGTTGCAATTCGGCCATAATCTTTTCCAGGCGTTCGTTTTCAAATACCATCCGTCCGTTTTTCCAGGCAATAAAGGGATATATATCCACTTCGGCAACCCGGACGTCTCCTTTCCCGGCAATCCGGGCCTGTTCTCCAGGCTTCAACCGGTCGTATGTCCCGCCGCTGCTCACGCCGACTACCCCTTGTACCAAAGTTGTCATCACCTCTTTTTCATCGGTATAAGCCCTGACATCGAATTCGGTCCCTAAAACCGAAATATCGGCTTTATCCGTATGTACTGTAAAAATGAGATTCTCACGGTGAACCACTTCAAAAAATCCTTCTCCTCTCAACCATACCTCCCGGCTCTCTGTTCCGAAATACACCGGAACTTTCAGCTCCGAACCGGCATTCAGATGAACGACGGAGCCATCCGGCAGACGAGTGATGTATTCTCCTCCGTGGGGTATCCGTACCACATTGTATTCTTCTCCTCTCTCCCCGGCAATCACGGGCTGAATGATATCCAGAGTATCCCGGCTGCTGACCAACTGTATCCCCTGAGCCTCGAGACGCAAAGTGGTATCTTTATTAAAAAGGAACTGTTGCCCCCCGGCCAACTCGACAATCGCCTTAGGACTTCCTATCTGGATCGACCCGGCCAAAGGCGAACCACTCCTGTCTTGCCGGCTATTGCTCCACAACCCTACCGCCCCTATTCCCAATGCGAGTATACAAACCGCAGCAGCCACCCTGAAACGGATCAGACGCACCGAACGGCCCCGCCGACGGACGATCCGTGCTTCCAATCTTTTCCATTCCCGCCGTCGCAATGCTTTATTATTATCCGACACCGCTTTCTCCAAAAAGGATCCTGAAACTAATTTTTCGTATAATCGCCGATGCTCCTCCGACTGATTCCGCCATTCGTCCAGCAAACGTCGTTCTTCACCGGAAGCTGAACCTAATATGTCTTTAACGATTATTTTCTTCAACCGATCGAATTCCATCTTTTCAACATTTTTATACTAAAGATGCCATTTCAAAAGGGAGGTGTTATATAAATTTCGCAATTTAACACCAATTAACATTCCAAGAAATAAAATAAAAAACCTTAACGTATTATATATGAAAGGTTATCCGATCCAGGTAATAAAGCAAAGGAGTTTTTCCAGCCGGACACGCAGATAATGATTGGCATTGTTTTTATGCTTTTTGATGGTATTGATGGCAATGTTGAGCTCTTCAGAAATTTCCTGGTGGCTTTTCCCTTCCAAACTTCTGAGGTAAACTTTCCGGCAAGCATCCGGCAACTCCTCGAACACCTCGTTGACCAAGGCATACACTTCGGCCTCGATTATCCGGTCGACAAAAGCCTCTTCGGTTTCTTCCGGCTCATACTCGGCCAGCCTGTGCTCCCGGCGGCGGTTATCGCGGATATAAGTGAGGCAATTATTTCTAACGGACCGGTACAGATAAGCTTTCAGGACCATTTCGTTCTCGAACATCTCTCCTCTTTCCCACAATTTGACAAACAAATCCTGTAATAGATCACAAACCACTTCTTCATCCTCGATATAGCGAAACGCAAAATATTTCAAAGCTGAAAAATAAGCTTCATATTCAGCTTTAAATCGTTTTGCATCTGAAAAATCGATCGAATTTATGGGAATTTCGGATCTTGAGCTTGTCGATGCGATTCGGAAAGGCGAAATAATCGCCTTTCAGGAGTTGTATAAACGCTATGCGGATCTGATGTACCGGAATATCCTGGTTCGGGTCAACTCTTCTTTCGATGCCGACGATATCTTTCAGGATTTTTTTATCAAACTGTGGGAGAAAAGGGCGAATTTTAAAATCGAATCGAATGTAAAAGTGTATCTTTTAGTTGCTTTAAAACATCACATTCTCAATACCATTAAAGAACGGCAAATCCGCCTGAAATATCAGGAAGCCTCGGGACAGGCCCTGATTGAAGAGGATGACTATACCTGGGTGAAAATTGTTTCCGAAGATTTGAGTGTACGAATGAGGGAGGTGGTAGATACTTTTCCACCACGCTTAAAAAATATCTACATATTAAGCCGTGAACGCCATCTTTCTGTTAAAGAAATTGCGGAGAAACTAGCGGTATCTGAACAAACCGTAAAAAATCAGTTGACCGAATTACTCAAAAGGCTCCGGAAAGAAATGAATAATAAAAATTTTATTTTTTGGTTTTCTATATTTTCTTGAAATATTATTCCTAAATAAATAGTTCAATTATTATTCATTTTGATAATTAATTTATTTTATATAAATTTGTAAAACATGTTTGATCAGGAGAAAGATGGGAAGATTTACGTTTTTATACGCCGAATGGCCTCCTATTCCGGCACAGTAACTGTCGAATTTGTTGACAAACCCTTAATTTAACAAACGGGATGATGCAGTAGTTTAAAAACTTACGTTCTAAATTAATCAGTGTATGAAAGGAGAATATATATGGATAGTATTCCTGTTTTTGGTGGGCGGATGTTCATCGAAATCTACTGGTGATATCATGGACATTTCTGTCAACATTGAAAGTGAAGGACGGATGTCCGAGTATTTTCAGGAAGCTGAACTCTTTTTTTTGGAAACGAACGATCAGGCATTGATTTCAAATGTCGATCAAGTGGTTTTGGCGGATAATCGAATTGTTCTATTGGGTAATTTTGCGCGGAACGTTTTTATTTTTAATACTTCGGGGAAGCATATCGCGACAATCGAAGCTTCGGGGAAAGGCCCCGGAGAGTATGTTCTGGCACAAGATATCTGTATTGATTATGATAAGAAAGAATTGGTATTATTGGCATCGGTACCATCGAAATTGATGTTTTACAATTTCGAAGGAAAGCTCGAACGGGAATATGGATTGGAGAATGAAAACTTTTCTTTGAATAATATCGTCGTCAATAAAAAACAACTTTGGGGAAATTATGGTCCCGGTCAGGATTCTTGTGTGGGAATTGCTTTTTGGAATCCGGAAAATGAAAGATTTGAATTCCAGAGAGAAGCTACTTTAACTCAGCCTTATAAAGCACCTGTAGTAACCGAGGGAATGTATATGTTACAAGGAGAACAGGTGAATTTGGTGAAGGATTTCGATCGTACGATTTATACCTATAGGGATGGAAAATTGAGTCCGCGTTATAGGCTGGATTTCGGAGAACAAAATTTTTTGAATATTTGGATGGAAGAGATGGGGGATTCGGATTTTGTCAACAAAACATTAACGCAAGGATATATATATAAATTGCAGAATGTAAAAGAAACTTCCGGATTGATTTATTTTAGTATCAATAATGGCAAGGGGATAGGGATCATCGATAAGCAAACAAGGCAGGCGGTCTTATATCAAAAAATGAAAGATGAGTATTTCGGATTTGATTTCGACCGGATGAAACCTGTGTCAGATGCTGAGAATAAATATTTCGGCTATATGGTTCCTGTCGTATCTTTACAGAAAGGAGTGCAACAAGGGCGCTTAAACGACCGGAAAGAGCTGATCGATAGAATCGATCGGTTAGAAGAAGATAGTAATCCCGTCTTGTTTTTGTATAAGAGTAAAAAATAATTTACTAACTATAATCTTGATTGATATGAAGAAAAAACTTTACATTTTAGGCCTGGTCGTAATATTGGGATTGGGAGGTGCCTATGCTATTGCCGGAAATTCGGATACGAATGTCTGTTTTTGGAAGGGACGTGCCTATCAACCGGGAGAAGTTTGGGAAGAAGTAGTGAACGGAGTGACCTACCGGTACACGTGTAAGGAAAATGGTGAAATCGTTGTTAGTCCACTTCCCTGAGATCGGTAGGCTGAAAGATGAGGGGGAAAATACCCCCTTAAATCTTTTTGTATGTAAGAGTGTGATGAAAGGAGTATCTTGGGGGCTGTTATTCTTGTGGCTCGGAGTCATCTCTTGTTGTCTTTTTGCTTGTCAGCAGAAAGAAGAAGAGGTTCGCTTAACCTTTGAAGATGGGATTGCGCAAGCTTTGCAAACCGGAAAAAAGTTGCTGGTGTGGCATGCCTGGGAAAATGGAATCGATACGACGGATTATTTCGAAAAGATTAAAAAGGAATTTGAATCGGATTCATTGTTCCGGCAAAATTATATTCTTGTACATCATGTAGCCAATATCGTCGGAAATGAAGCTTTATCCCGGATATTGCAGAATAATAAGCAGCCTCTATGGCTGCTGTTTTCAGCTGATTTGAATCTGGAAATGGTGTGGCCCGGAGCGAAAAAGGAGTTGAAACAAAGATTAGATAGTGTGTCGAAGGGATTTGCTCTTACCGAAACGTATACGAATACGTTGCATCTGTCCGATGAAGATTATAAAAAGGTAGTTTCTTCTACGTTAAAAGCGTTTTGGGCCTGTAAAGAAGGAGATGAGGGGAAAGCATTCGATATGATTCGGTATTCGGTACAAATAGCTCCTTATTTTTATAATTCCTATCTGGCTGCTAAAATATATGAAAGGAACGGAAAACAAAAGGAAGCTGAAGAGCAGGCACAGTCGGCACTGCAATCATACGATGAGTCGGATTACTTTTTATATCATGCTTTATGTGATGAATTATATTTCATATTGGGCTGTAACGCTCCTACCGGAGGAGAGCAGAGGCATATCGTGTTTCGCGAGACGATGAAAGACTGCGGGCGAATCGGATACCGTACAAAATGTGAAATCGATTATGAATTTAAAAATATCGGTTCTGTTCCGGTTTTGATAAAACAAGTGGTAAAAAGTTGTAACTGTATGGAAGTCTCCTGGGATACTCAGCCGGTATTACCTGGAGCGACTGGACATATCCATGTGGTTCATAAAGCTGACCGGAAGGGGAATTTTTCAAAAATGATCGCTGTATTTCTCCATCCGGATTCTCCGAAGATCTTCTTGTCTTATAAAGGGAGGGTTTATTGAGTAAAAGTGCTCTCTTCCGGTTAGTTATAGTAAATTGTGTTTAAAATCCCGGGCTCTGTAAGGGCCTTTTTTATTGCCGACAGATGCTCTCTCTTTATGAACGAACGATCGTTATTTAAAATTTTGAAATTTATTGGAAAATTTTCTTCTTTTTTATAGTACCTCCCTATGCTCGCAATTGTCTTTTAAGAAAGAGACAAAAAATAATGAACATTCAGGAATTATATACTTTATTAAAAAAATACCGGGAAAGACGTTGCACAATTGAGGAAAGCGACAAACTGAATTGTTGGTTCGAGCAATTCCAGGAAGAGGCGGATCGGATTCCCGGGATACCGGAGGAAAAACTTGAACGGTTATTTTCTCAGATAGAAAGTAAAATTCTGTTTTCACAGTCTGTACGGCAGATGCAGAAGAGATTATTTCGCCGTTTAGCCGGTCTTGCTGCTATGCTTGCCGTTTGTACGACTGCCGGATATTATCTTTTTAAGGCTCCCTCAGAAACCGTATTACCGGAGAAGCAAGAAGCTGTCCTTATCCAACCCGGTCGTCTTCAGGCCCGGCTGATTTTATCGGATGGCTCTACGGTTCTGTTGGATAGTTCCACCGTCGTGAAAGATTTGCCGGGACAATTAATCAAGACCGCTGCTACTCCCGTTCTGGATTACTCTGCGACAACATCCGGGGTGACAGAAGAAGCATTCAATGTCATTACTGTCCCCCAGGGAGGAGAATATAAGCTCATCCTGGCCGACGGTACGCAGGTTTGGCTGAATTCGGGCTCCTCCCTGAAATATCCGGTCGCTTTTGTAAAAGACAGCCGGCAGGTAGACCTGAACGGAGAAGCCTATTTCGAGGTAACGAAAGACAGCCGGCCTTTCATCGTGAGGACTTTCGATATGGATATCAAGGTATTAGGAACTTCGTTCAATATTTCAGCTTATGGAAATGATGATTGCATCCGGACGACTTTGGTCGAAGGAAAAGTCATCGTAGCCAATAAGCACGATGAGTGCGAATATACGATGGCTCCCGGACATGCCTGGACGTATACCCGCTCCACCGACAAAACGGAAATGACAGAATGCGATACGGAATTGTATACGTCCTGGATCAAAGGAATATTTAAATTCCGGGATATGCCCCTCGAAGAGATTATGCAAAAATTGAACCGGTGGTACGGGTGCTCCGTCCGGTTCGAAAACGAACGGTTGAAACAACTGCGGTTTAGTGGTACTGCCAAAAAGGATAGACCCATCGGATATTTATTAGAAATGATCCAGTCAATCACAAAGGTAGATTTTGAAATTGAAGGGACATCGGTTGTCGTAAAAAGCAGATAAAAGAAAAACAGGGAGCTCTCACCCTCCCTGTCTGAATCAATAAACAACGGTCACTGCTGATAGTTTGCAAGCGGTCAGGTAGTGATGTATTTACTAATTAAATAACAAATGTATGAAAAAAACAGGTAGAATTCAAATTTTGAAACACATGCGAAATCTGTTTCTCTTCATTTTGCTTTCTGCTTCAAGTGTCTGGGCTAAGGGAAGTTATTCCCAGGAGACTCAATTGAAGCTGAATGTTAAAAATGGAACACTGGAATCGATTTTTAATCAGATCACCAGGCAAAGCCAACTGGAGTTTTTTTACAACACCAATGCGTTGGATGTAAAACAAAAAGTGGATTTATCCAAAAAAACGGGAACGTTGGATGAAATCCTGAAGGAAATTCTGGGAGATAAATATAGGTACAGGATAAAGGATCAGTATATTTTGATTTCGGAAGTAGAACCCGAAATGCAGGCGGAGAAAAAATCGGTGACTATAAACGGACAAGTGAGAGACCGGAAAGGGGCTGTTATTCCCGGAGTGACCGTATTATTAAAAGGTACTACCCTGGGAACTGCTACCGACATGAACGGGGAATTTAAAATCACCGTACCGGAACAGCCTGAAATCATCCTCCAATTCTCTTTTATCGGTATGAAGAATAAAGACGTCGAATACAAAGGAGAACCTGCTCTGAAAATAGTACTGGAAGAGGATGTGGCAGAAATGGAGGAAGTGATCGTTACCGGTATTTTCACCCGTAAGGCAGAGAGTTATACCGGAGCTGCAGTGACCGTCACTCAAGATCAATTGAAACGGGTAGGTAACCAGAATATTTTCCAGAGTTTGCGTAATATCGACCCTTCTTTGGCTATCAGCGATAACCTGGATTTCGGTTCCGACCCCAACAAACTGCCGGATATGAAACTGCGCGGAACTTCTTCTTTCCCCGGTGCAGACGACGGATTGGACCTGAAAGGCAACTACATGAACAAGCCCAATCAACCCCTGTTTATTCTGGACGGATTCGAGGCGAGCGTCGAGAAAATTTTCGATATGGATATGAACCGGGTGGAGAGTGTGACTATCCTGAAAGATGCTTCTGCCAAGGCCTTGTATGGTTCCAAAGCAGCCAATGGGGTGGTGGTTATCGAGACCAAACGTTTGTTATCCGGACAGCTGAGGGTGACTTATAACGGGAGTCTGGATATCGAAGCGCCCGACCTGACCAGTTATGATTTGTGTAACTCACTCGAAAAACTCGAAGTAGAAAAAGTAGCCGGGTACTATATAACAGAACGTAGTCCCGAACAACGGGATTATCTCGAAAAATTGTATGCAACCCGGAAAAAAGCAGCGCTGGAAGGGTTGGACACCGACTGGTTGTCTAAACCGTTGCGTACCGGCATAGGGCATAAACATTCCCTCTCTTTTGAAATGGGCGACGAAAATCTGCGGGTGATAGCCGATGTGTCCTATAATCAGATAGCCGGTGTAATGAAAGAATCCGGACGTACCAATCTGGCCGGAAGTATGAATGTTTCTTACCGGCTGAAGAATTTCCTTTTTAAGAACATTATGAGTATTACCAGTAATAAGAGTACCGATTCTCCTTACGGCACTTTCCGGGATTATGCCAGTATGAATCCCTATTGGCGGGCAACCGATAGCAATGGAAATATTCCGAGATACGCCGAAATTATCGATTTGGGATACAATAGTTATAAATATATCACCAATCCGCTATATAACTCGACCTTAAATACGAAATTGGATGCCAGTTATCTGGAATTTACGAATAACTTTTATGCCGAATGGACGATTCTGGAAGGGTTGAAAGCTACTGCCCGTATCGGTATTACTACCAAGAAAAACGAAGCCGATTCTTATTATCCGGCTAATCACACTAAATTTGAAAACTATTCCAAAGAAGATTTCTTCCGTAAAGGTTCGTATCAGTTGAATAATGGAAAAAGCAGTGACCTGAGCGGTGATTTCAATATCAATTATTCAAAGTCTATCGATAAACATTATCTGTTTTTGAACGGAGGACTTTCTTTGAGCGAAAAGACTTTTGACGAAGTGATTCATTATGCCGAAGGTTTCCCGAGCGATAAGATGGACCACATCATGTTCGCTCGCCAATATGCCAAAGATTCACGGCCGACAGGCCTCGAAAATACCACCCGGGATATGGGTATTTTGGGCGTATTCTCCTATTCTTACGATAACCGTTATCTGACGGACATCACTTTGCGGTCGAACGGCTCTTCTCAATTCGGGAAGAACAACCGCTGGGCTTTGTTCTGGAGTGCCGGACTGGGATGGAACATTCATAATGAAAAATTCCTGCGGGAATCCAAGATTATAAAACAGCTGAAACTGAGAGGCTCGGTCGGCTATACCGGTAATCAGAATTTCAGTGGTTATCAGGCTATTTCTACTTATAAATATTATCTGGATAAATCTTATCAGGATTTTATCGGTTCTTATTTACTCGGCCTGGCCAATGATGATTTGAAATGGGAGCAAAAACTGGATTATAATGTGGGCCTGGATGCTTTGATTCAGCGGTTGACCCTGCGTTTCAACTACTATGTGGCTTATACGGACAATTTGTTGACAGACATCTCCTTGCCCACCTCTACCGGTTTCTCCACCATGAAAGAAAACCTGGGTAAAGTAAAGAATGACGGGTTCGAACTCGATGCTTCGTATACGGCTTTCCAAAACCGGAACGGCTATGTAAATTTCACTTTCTCGATAGCCACCAATAAGAATAAGATCATGAAGATTTCAGATGCGCTGAAAAAATACAACGACGAGCAGGATAAGATTGCAGCCAGCAGAAATCAGGGAGCGCCGGTGAAGAAATATGCCGAAGGCATGTCGATGAATGCGATTTGGGCAGTACCTTCTATGGGTATCGATCCGGCAACGGGCCGGGAGATCTATATCAACCGGAAAGGACAGATGACTTATAACTGGAACGTAAACGATATGATCGTCTGTGGAGACTCGGAATCCAAATACCGGGGAAATTTCGGAGTAAACGGAGAGTATAAAGGAATCGGTTTAAGCGTAGTATTCCGTTACCTCGGCGGAGGAAAAATGTATAATCAGACCCTGGTAGACCGTGTTGAAAATATCGATGTATATTATAATGTAGACCGGCGGGTACTGAGCGGCAGATGGCAGGAACCGGGACAGCATGCCGATTACAAGATCCTGGGCGACTATTGGGATTCAGAAAATGAAGTGTGGGTGAATGAGAAAACCCGGGCTACTTCCCGATTCGTTCAAAAACGGAACGAACTGGATTTTGCTTCCCTGACTGCCTATTATGATTTCAAACGGGAATGGATTCAGAAGATCGGACTGGAACGGCTGAAATTGTCTTTCTATATGAACGATATCTGTAAATTCTCTTCGATTAAAGTGGAAAGAGGTTTGGATTATCCTTTCGCCCGTACGATGTCATTTGCCCTGTCGGCTACTTTCTGATTTTGTTGCACCCAATTAAATGAAAAGAAATATGAAAAGAATGTTGAAATATATCATTGCTTCCAGCCTGCTACTGATGTTTTCCGGCTGTAATGACTGGCTCGATGTGCAACCGAAATCTGAAATCCGTTCAGATATTCAGTTCGAAACAGAGGGAGGATTCAAAGATGCCCTGATCGGGGTCTATCTGGGATTGACCGAAGATGCCCTGTATGCCAAAGATCTGACCTGGCATTTTGTTGATATTCTGGCTCAGCAGTATCCTCTGCATTCATTGAGTACGAATATCGGTATCAAAAATTACGAGTACACCTCAACAACGGTGATGCCCCGGATTGAAAATATCTGGCTCAAAGCTTACAATGCAATTGCCAATATCAACAACGAGCTGGAATATCTGGAGAAGGAAAAGAGTATTCTGGATCCGATCAATTATGCTATTATTAAAGGCGAATTGCTGGGTTTGCGGGCTTATGTTCATTTCGATCTGATCCGGCTGTTCGGCTATGGAAATGTAGCCGGAAGAGAGGAAGTCTTATCTAAGGAAACGATCCCTTATGTGACGGAATATACCAAAGATATTACTCCACAGTTGACTTATGCACAAACCTTTAAGCTGATGGAACAGGATCTGACGGATGCATTGGCATTGTTGAAAGAAGATCCGGTGTATGATACGGAACGTCCCGAGGACTATTACCATGTGGTCAATAGCGACGGATTTTATGACAAACGGTCGATGAGAATGAATTATTACGCGGTCAGAGGTCTGATGGCCAGAATGATGTTGTGGCAAGGCAAGAAGAAAGAGGCCTTGGAAGCGGCTGTCGAAGTGATCGAACATGCACCTTATTCTTGGGTCAGCCAGGCAGCTGTTTCGAATCCGACACTGAAAGACCGGGATATGATTTTCGTGGATGAACATCTTTTTACACTCAATGTCATTAAACTGGGCGACCTGATCAATTCATATCTCGATCCGACTATCAACAACAATTATGAACTGCTTTACCAGAGTAAAACAGTGGCTGACGGGATTTATGAAATCAACAATGGGGTCGGAGTATCGGATTACCGGTATATGTACTTATACGATATTTCGGGAACGAACTATGTGACGGCAAAATTGATACAACGCGATTATTACAATGACAAATATTCGAAACGTATTCCTTTGATGAAGATCTCCGAAATGTATTATATCGCTGCCGAATGTTTGTTGAACGGTGAGACAAAAGATCTGGGAAAAGCCCGGGAATATATGAATACGGTCCGGGAAAAACGGGGAATTATTATCCCGATCCCGGAAGGAGCCGATGAAGCAACCCTGGAAACGGAGATCCAGAAAGAATACCGGAAAGAGTTCACCTGCGAAGGACAATTATTCTACTATTATAAACGTAAAATGATTTCTCCGATTCCGGGCACTTCTATTACCTTAACCGATAAGAATACGATGCTGCCTTATCCGGATGTGGAGATCGATTTCGGGCAGAGAGAACAATAACAGGATTTGAATATATAAATTGATGAAGTATGAAAAGACATATCGTTTATTCAGGGATAATCGCCATGCTGACCTATTGTCTATGGGGATGTGAGGAAGAGAAGACATTGCAGTATGTAAACAATCCGGCCATTAATTTTACCGGAGGAACCGGGCTCTTTTCGTTTATCGCCACTCCCGACTTAGCGGATACGGTATTGACCGTCGGATTGGAAATCATGGGATATGCAGCAGACGTTGACCGGGAAGTGAATGTAGAAGTATTACAGGATAGTACGACTGCTATCGACTATGAATTGCTGACTCCGACAATTATCGAAAAAGGGAAATACACCGGACAAGTAAAAGTGAGGGTGAAAAATACACCCTTACTGAAAGAAAAAGAAGTACGTCTCTGGTTGGTATTGAAAGAATCAGATGATTTTTCCGTCGGGGTGAGCGGGATGAACCAGAGCATTTTGAAGTGGAGTAACCGGTTGATCCAGCCTGCCAACTGGAGATGGTTACGCTATTATTTCGGTACTTATAGCACCCGTTTTTATGAGTTCATCATCGAAGTAACCGGAAGGACCGAGTTTCCTTATAATCATCCCGACGCTTCTCTGGAACCGATGGGGGTTGATGAGGTGGAAGCCTGGGCCAATATGGTGAGGGATGCTTTAGACAAATACAATGCCACACACGATGATGTGCTGAGACATGATGACGGAGATGCTAAAGGACAACCTGTAGTGATCCCTTAATATTGATCTGATTTTAAATAATGAAAATGATGAAACGAAATAATATATTGATTTGGATAAGTGTACTCTTTCTCGCTTTAGGTTTTTCTGCTTGTTATGATGACGAGAGTACTTACGACACGAATATCATCCCCGAAGTAGTGATCGATACGACGGGAATACCTGCCCGTCATTCGGTGTTTTTCAACCATGTGATGACCCTGGAGCCTGAAATCTATAAAAAAGGAGATCCGGATGCCGAATTGGAATACCTTTGGCGGATCGATGTCAGTTCGAGCGATACGACAAGAATGGTATTGGGACATGAACCTAAGTTGAATGCTAAAATTACGGTTTCTCCGAATACGCTGGATTATACATTGTCATTGACGGTAACCGATAAATCAAACGGATTGCAATATTATATGTATTGGAAAGTATTCGTTTCCAGTGAGTTCGGAGAAGGATTGATCGTTGCCGATACCAAAAATGGGTCGACTTCGGATCTGAACCTGATTATGGCCAACGAATTTACCGAAGGGTTTAAAAACGAGGGAAAGGATATCATTCACCGGAATTTATATTCACAGAGTAATGGAGAGGAAATCGATGGGGTGGTCTGCGGAGTGTATTATGGAAATGTATACAATAAACGGAGAATTACCGCTATTACACCAAATTCTATCGTACGTTTGAATCCGCTCGATTATCAGTTTATGGACAGGGACGGCGATGCTTTCTTTATCCCGATGGAAAAAATCGCTCCGGCCTATATTTGCAATGGCTATACTTCCGAATACCTGGTAATCAATAAAAAAGTCGCCATTTTATCAGCTCAGCACAATACTAAATACGGTTATCCTTATACCGGTGATTATGAAGTTAAAAAGTATATTGCCGTCAACCCTTCTACCTATTATAATTCTGTCGGGGGAGGCGTTGTGTATGACGAGAAACACAATCGTTTCCTTTGGCTTCCTTACTTCTATAATTCGTCTCCGATGGTAGAATGTAAAGCTTTTGCCGGGGGAGAGTTCGATCCGAACAATGTGGGAGATAAAACTTGCCTGTTCGCTGATTTAGGAAATCTGAACGATTACTATTTTGTCATGAAAGATCGGCAGGCCGAAAACTATTACATTTATGTCGTCGATGGAAATACCGGAGGCAAGGACAACGGTATGTTGGGCAAACATATCTATAATATCAGTCATTGCCCCAAGATCGGGCAGGCGGTTGCCTATGTATTCTCTCCTTTGGAAAATACCTTGTATTATGCTACGGATTCTGAAGTGTATGTCGTTATGCTGGCTACAGAAAACCTGATGACAGAGTTGCGGTATCCGACTTCTGCCGGGAATCCGTTGGCAACCGGAGAGAAAATTACTTCTCTGGAAATTCATAAAGGAGATGGATATGCGACTTTGGGCGAACGTACCGAAGAGGGAAAAGTCGTAAAGGATCAGGTCGGTTCGGAATACCGTCTGTTGCTGATGACAACGTATAATGAGACTTCAAAAGAGGGAGTGGTTTACACCTTACCGATCAAGAACCTGGGAGCAGGGGTGATTGCTGAAAATTATGTGAAGCGCTTCGGAGGATTCGGCCGCGTTTTGGCTACTTATCCTCAGGGTAAATAACCTAAGCATCAGAATAGGCTAATGTGTCTGAACAACACATTAGCCTATCATTTTTCTCTTTTTTACTAAAATGAAACGGTGCCAATTTCTTGAGTAATCCAGCGATTATAACGATACCCCTAACTTCTGACATCTTTGTTCCCGTTGGTTTCCAGTTCACCGGATAGGAAAAGAGATGGTAAAACGGCTTCCTTTACCGACTTCACTCTCTACGCGAATGGTGCCGCCATGAGCTTCGACAAAGTCTTTCGAAATAGCCAGGCCTAAACCACTCCCCTGCACTTTTGTGCCTGGGACACGGAAATACCGATCGAAAATACTTTGATGATAGCGGGGATCTATTCCTTTTCCGAAATCCTGCACATATATTTCGAGCTGGTGTGCCTGCCGGACAACTCCGATGATCACCCGCGAATTTTCAGGCGAATAATGGATGGCGTTCGACAGCAGGTTAGTCACAACCCAAGCAATCTTTTCACTATCTACAAAAAGTTTCGGAACCTTTTCTTCAGGATACTCCACTTCGATATTACATTTAAACCGGTCAGCCAGGACACGAGTGGCATTGACTGCATAAGTGATCAACTCTATCGGCTTGGTCACCTTAGGATTCAGCTGCAATTTGCCGGTTTCCACCTGTGTCATCTTCAGCAATTCGCCTGTAATATTCAACAAACGATCACTATTTTCGTGAATACTCAAGGCCAAAGCCCGTTGTTCTTCGTTCAGATCACCGATCCGCCGGTCTTCCAGTAACTTCAGGCTCATCAATATAGCCGAAATAGGCGTTTTCAACTCATGCGATATCGTAGAAATAAAAGTCGTCTTTGCAGTATCCAGTTCTTTAAACTCCGTAATGTTTTTCAGCCAAATCACATTTCCCCCGAAATGTACATGCTGTTCCCCGGGTTCGGTTGTTTGTATCGGAATATATTGTGCCTGAAAATAACTTTCTTTATTATCTGCATAAATTTTAAGCGGTTCGCGGGAATCTGCAGGAGTCACCAATTCCCGGACCAAACGACGCAACAAATCATTTTTCAGGGCCAATTCGGCAGCAGCTTTCCCGATCACATCTTCCCGTTTCAGATTCAGCACCGATAAAGCTTCGTCGTTGGCGAACAATATTTTCCGTTGTTCATCCAACCCCAGGATAGGCTCATGAATACTATTGACAATCCCTTCGACATATTTTTTAGCCGTGAGAATATCCGCCAGTATACTTTGCCGGTATTCGGACAATTTAGCAGCCATATTATTAAATGAAGTCGCCACTTCTTCAAATTCCCGGGTATCTTTAAAATGTAACCGTTTATCGTAATTGCGGTTAGAAATCTCCACAATCCCATCCATCAATTCCCGGATAGGACGAGTGATAGACCCCGGGAAAACCATTAGAATCCCTAAAGCGATCACCACACAAACGATGCCCACGACATAAATCCACAACAAAGCATTGGTAGCTGTACGTCCGGCAATCTCACTCTTATGGTAAATAGAGTGCATATTGACTTGTATAATATCGTTCAAGTCCTGCCGCAACTGCCTGACCACCAGCTGACCGGTATCTTTCTTAAACTGTTCGAAATGCATCATCAAACGGGTCGTCACTTCGGCTTCGTCTTTCTCGGTAATATTATTCTGCTGTTTCCGGAGATTATCGATAAATACATTTACCGCCGCCGTATCTTTACCTATATTCTCCAAAGAATACAACATCTGGCGCGCATAGCTCAACGACTGATAATTATCCGCCAGAATATTCCTGGTATCCGTCGACATATCGGTAATGTACTTTCCGGCCACTACTCCCAATATCAAAATCAGAATAAACAGGATGCCAATCCCATAGGTAAGCTTAGTTTTAATTTTCATATCTTCTATTTTGAGCTAAAATAATCAAATCGATGTTCAACCGGGCCAAACCGTTCAATAGTTTACGGTAATGTATGACTGATTTCAGCAAAGAAGTCCATCTAAATGCAGGTTTTCCCACACATACAGTGCTGATCTGATATTTACGGCAGACATCGATAATGCTATCGACGACATGATCCGATTGTACCTGAATCACTTCACCACGCAAATCGGTAGCCAACTTAAAATGATTGATCAGATAACGCTGATTGGCCAGGGGAATACGGTCGGGAGCCTCCCGGGAAGTCTGTACGTAAAGTACGGCAAAACCGGCATTATAACGGGTAGCCAAGCGGGCAGTCTTTCGGATAATCCGCCTCGGTGTTTTCTCAGCACTACTGATACAAGCCAAAAATTTCTCATGCCGGATTCCCACATTTTCCACCACCTCATTTTCCACTTTTTTCTCTACACGCAAAGCCACCTCTTTTAAGGCCAACTCACGTAATTGAAGTATATTTTCGGATTTAAAAAAATGGTCCAAGGCCATTTGGATTTTCTCCGGTTTATAAATATGACCGGCTTTCAATCGGTTTACCAATTCATCGGCCGTCAGATCGATATTAACCACTTCATCGGCTTGTTCGAGTACGCTATCGGGAATCCGTTCTTTTACTTCAATGCCGGCGATGGCTTTGACCTCTTCATTCAAACTCTCGATATGCTGGATATTGACTGCACTGATGACATTGATCCCTGCATCCAGCAATTCGAAAACATCTTGCCACCGCTTTTCGTGTTTACTTCCTTCAACATTGGTATGGGCCAATTCATCGACAATTACGATTTCGGGATGTAAATGCAAGATAGCCTGCAAATCCATCTCTTCCAATTCTTTCCCCTTGTAAAAAATCTTCGCCCGGGGAATGACAGGCAATCCCTGTAGTAAGGCTTCGGTAGCGGTCCGGCCGTGAGTCTCGACATACCCCACTTGTACATCCACCCCACTATCAAGCAATTGGTGAGCCTCCTGAAGCATCCGAAAAGTCTTGCCAACTCCGGCTATCATACCGATATAAACCTTAAACTTTCCCCGCCGGGACTGTTTGATTAAATCTAAAAAATGTTGTACACTTTCTTCTTTTTCCATTGGACACGGTTCCTGATAATAAATTTCTAACCAAATCTGTGCCACAAAACGCGAGCAGCAACTATCGCAATGAATATCAACCCACTAAACCGACAAACATCCGGACAACAATCTTACAGACCCTTTCATTTTGAAAAAACATTTCCCAAAATGAAAATTATCCTATCTTTCTTTATTCTTTATATCCCGTTTGACCATCCGTAGTACGAAAATAACGATAATGAAAGCAGCCAATATACGGAGGTAGGCCCACTGGCTGTTTTTTCCCCATAAATCCTGATAATCGATAGCCCAGAAATTTATAGCAAATAAAGCCATGGCCAATCCGAGCAAAACTATTCTGAATATTCTCATAAAATACAATTTTACCTGAGTGTAAAAGTAATAAAATTATCAAAATCCGGTTTCCCCCGACACTTTTCTATATATTTTCCGTTAAAACAGAAAAAAGTATACGATGAACCCGACGCCGGAAAAGACTTCAGTCATGGCCCCTTTCATTCTCATGTTGTTTTTATATTTTATCGTGGGGCTATTTACCGTTATCAACCAGCAATTTCAGGTCCCTCTGAAATCAGCCCTGCTACCCCACGATGGAAATATGACTAACGCTTTAGTCACTTTATTAAATTTCAGTTGGTTTCTGGCTTATCCTTTTTCGGAAGGATTCGCTACCCGCTGGGTCGACCGCCTGGGTTACCGGAAGACATCGGTTTATTCGTTACTGATATTTATTGTCGGATTAGGTTTTTATGAGGCAGCAGTATTACTACACATCTACGCACCTTCGTATATCACGATTATGGGGAATCCTATCTTTACCGGGTTCTTTGTCTTCTTGTCCGGATCTTTTGTAATCGGGATGGCCGTCACTATTTTACAAGTAGTAACAGGACTGTACCTGGACGTGAATCCGGTAGGAAAAACGACTCCGCTGCAACGGCAAATGATCGGCGGAACGACCAATTCCATCGGTATGGCTATCGGCCCGCTGGTGGTCAGTTACATCATATTTTACGGTATTCCTCTCCACAATGTACAATCCCGTGAATTTATCTGGCCCGTGATTTGCCTGATAGCGATTATCTGTATTTTTACCCTTATAACAGCCAGAATCAAAATGCCGGCAATTAATGTAGCCACCCGCCCGGCAACTCAATCATTCCGTAAAAGTATCTGGTCCTTTCCCCAACTCCGTTTAGGAGTAATCGGAATATTCTGTTACGTGGGTGTAGAAGTCGCCGTGGGAGCCAATATCAACCTCTATGCAGTCAGCCTGAATACCACTCTTGCAGCCGCAGCCACGAAAATGGCTGCTTTATACTGGACCGGTATTCTGGTCGGTCGTTTTGCCGGATCGCTATACACCAAGATCTCTTCTCAAAATCAACTGATCTATTCATCTATCGGCTCGATTATTCTCCTGCTACTGGCCATGTTTTTCGCGAATCCCTGGATATTAGTGTTTACGGGACTTTGCCACTCCGTCATGTGGCCAGCGATCTATACCCTGGCCCTCGACAAACTCGGTATCTATACCGCCAAAGCTTCAGGAGCCTTAATGATCGGAGTAGTCGGCGGGGGAATTTTACCTTTATTGCAAGGAATCCTGGCAGATGCGTTGCATGGCGACTGGCGATGGACCTGGGGATTGATTCTTGCAGGAGAAATCTACATTTTATATTATGGACTCAGTGGGTATAAAGCCCAAAGTGCCACAGAGTCCAACCCAACACCCCATTCTGCCCCGCCCTCCAGGTATAAATAAAAAAGCAGTTGTCCCATCGGTTTGGGCATGACCTTACGATCCTCCATACCTCCCGGGGAACAACTGCAGCGCTATTAACCTAGTCATTCAATCACCGAAGTGTGAATCCCAGTACCAAATGAGCATCTTCCATTTTGGGATTACAAATCACCTGCGCATAGAGCGGCAGTGAAAAAGAAGAGCTCAATCGGATTTCTTTAGTTGCTTTTAAGGCAATATTGGTGATAGCGAATCCATCCGTCATATATCCCAGGCCGGCACTCATCGATTTATAAGGTACCAACCCTAAGGTCGCATTCAAAGCGATACCTTTCACAGAAAAAGGATAATTGAATTCGGCATAAGATGAATACTGCCGCTTACCATCGGCATTTTCATCGTCACCGGCAAATACCGTATACCAAGCCATACTCAAAGGAAACTTTTCACAAGGTAAAGCATAAGATACACCTGCTTCAAAATGATGGTCTGTATCCTTATTCCCATAATGGAAATAACGGTTATTTCCTTGTCCTCCCCACCAAAGATCGGCAATCTGAAAGGTAAATCCCCCCACAGAATAAGCGGCCGTCAAATCCAATTCTTTATGCCCCGCCTCAACATCAGCAAGACTCGTAGACCCCCAGGCCGTCAAAGAAAATCCACCGAAACCTAATCCCAGAGTCGGCTGCACACAAGCCTGTGCCCCCTGATAAATACCACGCCATACATAAGAACTCACAAAATCTCCACTTACAGTAAATTGTACTCCTTTTTCTTCCTGAGCTTCAACACTCAACGCCATTATTCCGGCAACTGCGAATATCACAGCCTTCTTCAATAAATTTTTCATCGTTCAGTTTCTTTTATTCTAGTCACAAACATTTGTCTATTTATGCAGTCCGGAGACTGCTTATTTTCATTTACCGGTTTTCTGCTGTTTTCCGGGCTTCATCCAACGCTACATTCAATTTAAGTACATTTACCCGGTCTCCAGGACCAAAAAGCCCTAAAAAAGGACCTTTTACCTGTTCATCGACAATAGCTTTAACCTGCTCTTCAGATAATCCTCGGGCAGCAGCCACCCGTTTAATCTGTACATAGGCACCCATTTTAGAGATCTCGGGGTCAAGTCCGCTACCACTTGCCGTTACCATTTCCGCCGGTACTTCAGCACGTTGCAAATAGGGGTGTTTTACCAGAAAAGTATCGATGCGGGCTTCCACTTCGGTCAGATACTCAGGATTCGTAGGCCCTTTATTGCTACCGGCAGAACTAGAAGCATCATACCCATCACCGGCACAGGAAGGACGTCCCCAAAAATAAATATCCTCAGTAAAATTCTGACCGACATTCGCCGCACCAACGATTTTTCCATTCAAAGTTACGACATCCGCATTTCCTCCATTCGGTCCGGCCACCTTGGCAAACACCCAAAGTATGAATATATAGAACACGCTGAAAAAGACACAAAACGCCAGCGTCAGTTTTAAAGATTTCAATAAATTAGATTTCATAATTTCGACTTTTTACATAAATAAACTTATCAACATATCGATCAGTTTGATTCCGACAAACGGAGCAACAATTCCCCCCAATCCATAGATAAACAAATTCCGACGCAAAAGAGCAGAAGCTCCGATAGGTTTATAAGCCACTCCTTTCAATGCCAGCGGAATCAGAATCGGAATAATGATTGCATTGAAAATCACAGCCGATAAGATCGCGCTCTCCGGACTATGCAATCCCATAATATTCAATGCTCCCAGTGCAGGAATAGAAAGCATGAATAAAGCAGGAACAATGGCAAAATATTTTGCAACGTCATTGGCAATACTGAAAGTCGTCAGGGTTCCCCGGGTCATCAGCAACTGCTTACCGATTTCCACGATTTCGATCAATTTAGTCGGATCATTATCCAAATCCACCATATTACCGGCTTCTTTAGCTGCCTGCGTACCGCTGTTCATTGCAACCCCCACATCAGCCTGAGCCAATGCCGGCGCATCGTTGGTACCATCCCCCATCATAGCAACCAGTTTTCCTCCAGCCTGCTCTTTTTTGATATATTCCATTTTGTCTTCCGGTTTGGCTTCTGCAATAAAGTCATCCACTCCTGCTTTTTCTGCAATATATTTGGCAGTCAGAGGATTATCACCGGTCACCATCACCGTCTTCACTCCCATTTTCCTCAACCGTTCAAAACGTTCCTGAATACCCGGTTTGATAATATCCTGCAATTCGATCACTCCGATAACATTCTCATTCAGAGCAACTACCAGCGGAGTTCCTCCGTCATTTGAGATAGAAGTAATGATCTTTTCGCACTCTTTCGGGAAGGTATGTCCGGCATTTTCAACTATTTTCCGGATTGCATCGAATGCCCCTTTCCGGATCCGTGTACCGTTCATCATATCTACTCCCGAACATTTCGTCTCGGCGGTAAATTTGATCATCTTAGCTCCCACGGTATTCAAATCCCTCATACGGAAACCACGCTCACGTCCCAGTTCTACAATCGACTTCCCTTCCGGAGTTTCATCAGACAATGAAGACATCAGACAGGCCTCAATAAATTCTCTCTCGTCAATTCCGGCAACCGGATAAAAATTGGTTGCTTTCCGGTTACCAATCGTGATCGTTCCGGTTTTATCCAGTAATAAAGTATCGATATCACCGGCCGTTTCCACAGCTTTTCCGGATTTAGTGATCACATTGGCACGCAGTGCCCGATCCATTCCGGCAATACCGATTGCAGACAATAAACCACCAATGGTTGTCGGAATCAGACATACGAACAGAGACACAATGGCTGCAATAGAAATTGCCGTTGCAGAGTAATCACCGAAAGGAATCAAAGTAACACATACGATCACAAATACCAAAGTAAATGCAGCCAGCAAAATGGTCAGGGCGATTTCATTCGGAGTCTTTTGACGGGAAGCCCCCTCAACCAATGCAATCATTTTATCCAAGAACGATTCTCCCGGTTGGGTTGTCACTTTCACCAGAATCCGGTCAGAAAGCACTTTTGTTCCCCCAGTCACAGAACTTTTGTCACCGCCTGCTTCACGAATCACCGGAGCAGACTCACCTGTAATCGCACTCTCATCAATAGAAGCCAGCCCTTCGATGATCTCTCCGTCTGAAGGGATCACATCACCCGCTACACATTCGAAGACATCTCCTTTTTTGAGTTGATTACTACTTATCACTTTTGTCGTACCATTGACGAGCAATTTAGCCGGCGTTTCTTCCCGGGTTTTCCGCAAACTATCGGCTTGTGCCTTTCCACGGGCTTCAGCAATAGCTTCGGCAAAATTCGCAAACAACAAAGTAACAAACAAAACGATAAATATAGCAATATTATATCCTACCGATCCCTGAGTCGTATCACCGGTCACTGCAATCCCAACAATCACCAGCAGCATAACCCATGTTGCGACTTCTACCGTAAACATGATCGGATTTTTAATCATGGTCCGTGGATTCAATTTCACGAACGCCTGTTTCAGGCTTTCTATCACTAACTCCCTTGGAAATAAGGAAGCGGACTTATTATTTTTCATATCTTCTTTGACGTTTCTGATGTTTTATAAACTAAAGTATTCGGCGATCGGTCCCAATGACAAAGCCGGGAAGAATGACAGTGCAGCCACAATGAAAATAACGGCAAAAGTCATCACAGCAAAAGTCACGGTATCGGTTTTCAAAGTTCCGGCACTTTCGGGAATAAATTTCTTATTTGCCAACAATCCGGCTATAGCAACCTGCCCCACTATAGGTAAATACCGACCGAGAATCAGTACCAAACCACAGGTAAAATTCCAGAAATAAGTATTATCGCCCAAGCCCTCGAATCCGGATCCGTTATTGGCAGCAGATGAAGTATATTCGTACAACATTTCGCTGAAACCATGGAATGAAGGATTGTTCAGCCAACCGCCTTCACTTTCGACAAAACCAGGAGCATGAGCATAAAGATAGGCTGCGATTGCAGTGCCTACCAAGATAATAAAGGGATGGCACAAAGCGACAATCGAAGCGATCTTCATTTCGCGGGCTTCCACCTTCTTACCTAAAAATTCCGGTGTACGTCCCACCATCAAACCACTGATAAACACAGCTATGATCAGGAAGGTATAATAGTTCATAAAACCGACACCGACACCACCAAACCAGCAGTTGATCATCATATTCAACATCGTGAACATCCCGGTTAGCGGCATAGTACTATCATGCATACCGTTGACCGAACCATTTGAAGTCACTGTCGTGGTTTGACTCCAGGTAGCAGTACCGGCAGCACCGATCCGCATCTCTTTACCTTCCATGGAACCGATATTCTGGGCGATACCCATTTCGTCAATTCTGGGGTTACCGGCCATCTCGAAATGATGAGCAAAACAAATTCCCACCAAATAAGCCACCAACATTACTCCGTAAATCGTATAGGCCAACTTTTTCCGTTTGATATAAAAACCGAATGCAAAAACCATAGCCATCGGAATGATCAGAATCGACCAACACTCCACCATATTGGTAAGGAAAGTCGGATTTTCCAAAGGATGTGAAGAGTTTACTCCGAAATATCCTCCTCCGTTCGTACCCAATTGCTTGATCGGCACGATTGCCGCCGTAGGACCTTGCGAAACGGTTTGAGCCGCTCCTTCCAAAGTGGTCAGTTCCATCTTACCGTCGAATCCCATCGGCGTTCCGTTCAATATCAGAATAAATCCGACAATCAAAGACAAGGGGAATAAAATACGGGTACAACTTTTAACCAACAGTACCCAAAAATTACCGATCGTCCTGGTTGTCTTGGCTGCCATCGCTTTAAACATTCCGGCCAAAGCCGCCATACCACAGCCTGCCGTAATAAACTGGAACAGCATAATTACAAACAGCTGAGTAAAATAAGTCAACCCGCTTTCACCGCTATAGTGCTGCAAATTACAATTTACCATAAAACTGATACAGGTATTGAAAGCCAAATCAGGAGATTGTCCTGCATTACCATCAGGATTCAACGGCAACCAGCCCTGGCATACCAACAACACCATACCCCAGAAAAACCAGAATACATTCACGGTCAGAAGAGCAAAAAGAAATTTCTTCCAGCCCATCTCCTCATTCGGATCGATTCCGCAAATTTTATACATCCATTTTTCTACAGGAGCCATAAAATCCAACCACGTCCGCTCCCCTTTATATACTTTCGCTATGTAGCGCCCAAGCGGATAAGACAGTACCACCAAGGCCACGATTTGCAATACACTACCTAAAATTTCTGTATTCATTTCTTTCATCTTAATTTAAAAGTCCTGTCTGTTTCCTGCAGAACTTTTCCTTTTTCACTTTTCATGTTTCACTCAAAAGCAAAGCTCCGATTAAAATTCCTCCGGCTTGATGAGCACATACATCATATAACCGAACATCACTACACTTAAAATAAATAATGCTGTAAACATATTGTTCCTCCTTTTTTAAATCTTTTCGAACCAGTCGACACACTTAAAGAAAAACCAATACATCAGTGCTCCCACGGCACAAAGAAATACAAATGATAAAATTTCCATAACTCATCGCTTTTAAATTATAATTTCTCGTTCCCCGCTATGCCAAAGTTATGCCATAAACACTCATCAATTTAATAACACACTATATATCAACACATTATTTATCATCTTCCGATTCTAGACAAAAAAAATGACCTTTTCAAAATGGAAAGGTCATTTCTAAAATGAAAAGCGATATCTACAAGTTTATTCTTCCAGAAGGCAATCTATTTTTTCCCGGGTCCGGTCCATACGGGGTAAAATATGTGACCCATAATCCACGATAACTCCCTCTTTATCGATTAAGAGATAATACGGGCTCCAGAAAATATGCCAGTTTTTCATAATTTCACGGGTATCCGGATCAGGCCAGAAATACTTTTGTCCTTTCAAATCATAATCGTCCGCCCATTTCCTAATTATTGGGTCATCATCAGCAATCGAAACAAAAGCCACCTCATCATTTTTATATATTTCCGACAAATCATTCAAAATACTAAGATTGTCAATTGCAGCCGGACATCCTCCCCAAAAATTAATCAAGATGACTTTACCCTTATTCGCCTGTATCACTTGTTGTAATTTTCTCATTCCTTCGCCGGCAATAATCATCTTTCCATTTTCGGGGGTAACTCCATACAGCATCGCATCGGAAACCGGTTTCGGATTATTCAAATAAGCTTTCTTTGTTTCATATTTTCGAAGCAGAGGTTCGCGTAATATCGGCAAGGTCACGTGTCCGTCGAAAAAATCCCTGTTCTCCTCGAAGAAAGTCACATCATTAAACCCCAGGTGTGTATCGAACAGGGAAGCGACCATAAATTGCGACAAGACCTTATTTTTCGTACTACTTGCGGTTCTCATCAGTATTTCGGTACTGTTTTGCAACGTATCCTTTATCAGACCGGGCCGGGTTCGGAACTTGGCAGCCAGCTCGAATAAACGGGAATGTATCACCTCCCCGGTGAACAAATTTTCCAGGGCAGCATCGAAATTGAAAAATCCGGCAGGCACCGTATCACCGGTCAGGAGGGAATGCAGCGATCCATATTCGAGTAATAAATCATAATATTCGGCTTCCAGCCCTTTCATGATCCACTTTTGCAAATCTTTTCCGATCTGGTATTTCTTTGCAAACCTCAATATTCTTTGTAAACGAACTTCCCGTTCATTATCCATCTTTTTTCGAAATGCAGCAACCGGTAATTTCTGGTCGTCCGTTCCCGCCCGCTGTTCCAGGTAATAGCCTTCACCATCGGTATATGCGTAGAGATCCTGATTCAATTTCCCGGCAGTACCCGAAAACTCCACTTTATTCAGCTTAGCAAAATCCAATTCGATATGCAAACTGTCTCCCGGACGTATCAACAGATAAGGGATAAAGGTCTCTATCGAAATATCACGCAAAGCCAAAGGCTGAAAACGAAAAGTAAAAGTGTGATCGGGCCTGATCGCGCATTCCTGTATTGTCTGTGCATTCCAGTAAGAAGGAATAATCACCTTTAAAGCACTTTGCTGAGGATAAACCTGTCTATTCTTGATATGACCTGTAATCACGGCATAAGCCAAAGGATTCACCGTTTCTTTTTTCTTTTCCTGCCCACAAGCAAGAACGACAAACATTAGTAAAATCAAGCAACCGAATCTCATTTATTATTTTTTAGTTAAAACCTTCCCTCTATCTTATTCCGTACTCCTCGATCTTACGGTAAAGGGTTGTCAGGCCGATGTGCATCAAACGGGCAGCCTCGGTCTTGTTTCCTCCGGTATATTGCAATACTTTCCGTATATGTGCTTTTTCCACCTGGGCCAGGTCGAATTCAGAGTATCCTTTTCCGCCTTCACTTTCCAAAACCGACTGCTGAATATCGAAGGGCAAATCGCTTACAGTCAATACCGCACCGTCGGCAATGATCATACTTCGTTCGATCACATTACGTAATTCCCTGACATTTCCTTTCCAGACATGTTTTTTCAAGGTTCCCAAATATTCAGGTGTAATCTCTTCTATCTTTTTCCCCACACCCGGTCCGAACATTTTCACGAAAGCCCGGACATACAATTCGATATCTTCTATCCGTTCACGCAGAGGAGGGAGTTGAATCCGAAAAACAGACAAGCGGTAATACAAATCTTCACGGAAATGCCCGGCCTCGATCTCTTTCTGAAGGTCTCGGTTCGTAGCGGCTATAATTCTGACATTTACTTTAATAGGACGGGTATCCCCCACTTTTATGAACTCGCCACTTTCCAGTACCCGTAGTAGTTTCGCCTGCAAATCGAAAGCCATTTCACCGATCTCATCCAGAAAGATCGTTCCCTGATCGGCTTCCTCGAACAGTCCTTTCTTTTCCTTCAAAGCCCCGGTAAAGGCCCCCGCTTTATGGCCGAAGATCTCACTCTCGAGCAGTTCTTTGCTAAAAGCCGAACAATTGACCGCCACAAACGCCTTGCCCGCCCGGCTACTATGCTGATGTATGGCCTGAGCAAAGACTTCTTTGCCGGTACCTGTCTCACCGGTCAATAATACAGGTACATCCGTCACAGAAACTTTTCTGGCCAACTCTACAGCCATCCGGATAGGCTTCGATTTCCCGAGAATCGACTCAAAGGAATACTTTTGTCCGACCTGTTTCTCCAATTGTTGCAAACGCCTGGCCATCTCTACTTTTTCCATAGCACGGCTGAGCAAAGGAATAATTTTGTTATTGTCGTCTCCTTTGGTTATATAATCGAATGCACCGTTTTTTATCGCTTGTACTCCATCCGGGATATTCCCATGGGCGGTCAGCAGGATAATCTCGGTCAAAGGTCCGAGCCGCTTCATTTCTGTTATAAGATCGACACCGCTTCCATCCGGTAAGCGGACATCACAGATGATCACATCGGGATTTTGCTGTTCCACTTGTTTCAACCCAGCCTTACAACTGTCGGCCTGAATGACTTCATAACCTTCCAATCCAATAATACGGGCCAATAGTCCCCGTAACTGATTTTCATCATCGATGATTAACACCTTACCCATTATACCCAGAATTAAATCGGTCTACAAACTTTATGAACTTAAATTAATTATACCTACTTCTGTTCGTAAAAGTAAAAAGTAAAAGACAAATGCCCAAAGGTTTGACCGGAAAATCCTAAATTTGCCGCATGGATTCATTGATCGATTTAGGATATTGGGGATTATTTATCGGTTCTTTTCTGGCTTCTACCCTCATTCCGATGAGTGCGGATGTATTACTGGTGGGTATCCTGGCTCTAGGCGGAAATGTATGGGCCTGCCTGGTTATCGCCACAACCGGCAATTGGCTGGGAGGACTCACTTCATACTGGATCGGTTGGCTGGGCCGCTGGGAATGGATCGAACGCTGGCTGAAGGTGAAGGAAGAAAAGCTCCTCCGTCAGAAAAAAAACATAAACCGTTATGGAGTATGGCTGGCCCTGTTTACCTGGCTTCCGCTTATCGGTGACTTATTGGCCGTTGCCCTGGGATTTTACAAAATCAAACCTTATGCCTCGGCCATCTACATGCTAATCGGCCGTTTCGCCCGCTTCCTGCTTTGGACCTGGCTCTACCTGCAATACGGAGAACGATTTTTTTAAACTTTCTCTCTTTACCGCCCCCTCTCACCATTTCCACTATTTTTTTCTGTTCTCTTGCTCTCGCCGTTTTATCTGTCGTCACCGTTTTATCCGTTTCCACCGTCCCAACAACTTTCCTTCCCCCTTTACGTATTTGTAAGAGCACGATCAAACCTCTGCCAATGGGACATGACTTTATCATATTAGCGACCACCGAATTTTGGGAGCATTATGGCTATTTAGGATTATTTGCCGGTTCGCTTTTGTCTGCACTTTTTATTCCTTTAGGTGCAGACCTATTATATGTAAGCATGTTGGCCATGGGATTCAACCCCTGGATCTGTCTTTTCATAGCGACAACCGGTGGTTGGATCGGAGGATTGGTGATTTATGGAGTCGGTTATGCCGGCAATGCCACCCGGATACGGAAATTATTCCATATCAAAGAAGAACAATTGCTGAAACAGAAAAATAAAATCGAAAAATACGGGGGCCTGATGGCACTCCTGGTCTGGATTCCCGTTATCGGCGATATTTCGAATGTAGCACTCGGCTTCTATAAGACGAAACGAACCCATACTTTTATCCTGATGTTTATCGGCAGAATGTGCCGCTTTCTGCTATGGACGCTATTGTTCCTGATCTTTTCAAGCCGTTTTATCAAATTTTTCGATAAACTCTGATTTCCAATCAAAAACTACCGATCAAAGAAGTCAGATTAGAGGTAAATAAGCGAACGGCTATTGCCAACAAGATAATACCGAATAATTTACGCATTACGTACACTCCGCTTTTACCGAACAGACGTTCTACATAATACACATAGCGCAATACCAGATACACCAATGCCATATTCATCGCGACAGCGATGATGATATTGAGAATATTATATTCCGCCCGCAACGACAACAAAGTGGTAAACGAAGCCGCCCCGGCAATCAAAGGAAATACCAGCGGAACGATCGTAGCCGACCCGCAAGGACTATCGTTTTTAAATATCTCGACACCGAAGATCATCTCTACCGCCAAAACCAAAAGCACCAAAGCTCCGGCAACGGCAAAAGAAGAAATATCGACATTGAATAATCCCAATAATGCCTTCCCGATAAACAAAAAAGCTACTAATATAACAAAAGAAACAATAGCTGCCTTTCCGGCCTCTATTTTCTGATTCTTTTCACGCAAACTAATGATAATCGGAATAGCTCCCAGAATATCGATTACAGCAAACAGTACCATAAAAGCACTGATAATTTCTTTAAAGTTAAAATAAATGCCCATTGTGTATATTTTTATCAGCAAAAGAGTTGTTTTGTTTAAAATAAAACAATCAACCCATTTGTAGTTAAATTTGAGACAACAAAAATACTACTTTCTAAAGAAAAAACAGGTACTTTTCCGATAAATTTTAATTCCGGATTCCGGGACGGACCTTTCATTCCGTTTTCGGTCCGTTTCTCTTTTTTCTTCCTACAGCAAGTTAATTTTTATCCGCTGTAACAGTCTCCATTTCAGCTTTACTCCGGCTACCGGTTACCAGATAGACCCCTCCGAATATTAAAGCTACTGAAATGATTTTCACAAAATTAAAAGTATCCATTCCCCAACACACAGCAACAATACTAGCCACCAAAGGCTGAACATAATTATACATACCGGCAACAGTCGGGCGTAGATTTTTTTGCCCGATGACTATCAACACATAACTAATAAAAGTACTCCCCACCACGATAAATATCAATGCTCCGATTTCAGTGCTTTGCAAACTCTTCCACCCTGTATGGAGCAAATCATGATAAGAGAAGGGCAAAGCACAAATAAAAGCATAGGTAAACATCCATTTCATGATGGTAATCAAGGAATATTTATTCACAAAATTTTTAAATAACACAAAATAAAGAGCGTAACTTAATTGTGCCAACAACACCAATAAATCTCCCCAGATATAATGATTTCCAGCCGCTTTAACCTCCGAAACCTGATGGCTCCCTAAAATCAGCAACAACGCCCCGGTAGCTCCGACTGCAATCCCCAGTACTTTTTTTCCTGTAATCGGTTCTTTCAAATAAATCGCCGCTAAAACCATGGCGAGCAAAGGCATACTGGTGGTGATGATGGACGCATCTACCGGAGAAGTCATTCCCACCCCGAAAATAAAACATCCCTGATTAAAAACAATAGCCAGGAGAGATGCCCCCAACAATTTTAATAGATCTTTAGGAGTCACCCGTTCAGGTTTCTGAAAGAATGAAGCGATCCAAAATAACACCATAGCCCCCGTAATCCTCAGATCAGTTACAACGAGAGGAGTAACCGCACCTCCTACCATTACAAATTTTGCCATGGGAGACATCAATCCCCACATCACATTAGCCCCCAACATCGAGCCATGTCCTTTCAGTTTCATCAGATTCATATCGGAATGAATTAAATACAAAAAAGAACCGACTTCAGTCAGTTCTTTTGAGTGTAGCGCTAAGGGGAATCGAACCCCTGTTTTAAGAATGAGAATCTTACGTCCTAACCCCTAGACGATAGCGCCATTTCGAGTATTTTAAAAAAGCCTGCTCTTGCAGACTTTCCCCAGAGCTGTTAGTGAGATTTGAACTCACGACCTCTTCCTTACCAAGGAAGTGCTCTACCCCTGAGCTATAACAGCATTCACTTTTACTTTCGTTCAGACTACCCTTATTTGAAAGCGGTACAAAGGTAGTGGTTTTACAATAGAATACAAATTTTTTGTAGCATTTTTTTTTAGATTTCGATCAGTTTTTATCAACAATTGAAATAAACTACTGAAAATCAATAATAAAATAAGGATAGTTTCCGGTATTCGTGTTCGGGTCCCTGAACACGAATACCGGAAACTGCTTTGCTTATCCTCCCTTAGCGTCTCGGAATATCGACCGAAGTTTCTTTTTGGCCTTTAAGATGCTCAGAAAAGAAATCTACCAGCCGCCAATAGAAATATTCGTCCATATCTCCGAAACTATGACGTTGTCCCGGAAGAATCAGCATTTCGAAACGCTTATTAGCCCGGATCAAGGCATTTACAACACGGATCGTATTCGCATCATGGACATTATTGTCGATATCACCATGTACAAGCATCAAATGCCCTTTCAATTGCTTAACAATTTCGGGATTCGTGGCTATTTTATAGACAAAGGTAGTATCTCCTTTTTCCGAAACGACCTCTTTCACACCATGATGTGTCTCGCTCCACCAACGGTTATAAATCCGGTTATCGTGGTTCCCGGCACAGGATACCGCAGCTTTATAAAAATCGGGATATTGACAAATTGCAGCAGTAGACATAAAGCCACCTCCCGAATGACCATGTATGCCGACTCTGTCGATATCTATAAACTTATGGCGGGCAGCCAATTGTTCGACAGCCACCTTATGATCGGCCAAAGGATAATCACGCATATTCCCATAACCATAATTATGATACCATTTGGAGCGGGAAGGATGTCCACCCCGCTGTCCTACCGAAATCACAATGAATCCGGCCTGAGCCAAACGATCCGTCCGTACACTCATCCGGGTAAAAGGATAACATACAGCTTCAACCTGGGGACCCGGATAAACATAATCGATAATGGGATATACCTTGGTCGAATCGAAATCGTAAGGTTTATACATCACCCCGTATAAATCCGTCACCCCATCGGCAGCCTTGACGACAAAAGGTTCCGGAAACCGGTAACCAGCCGCTTTCAATTGCGAAAAATCACTTTCCTGAATAGTCATCACTTTATTCCCCTCCCGGTCTAACAGATCGGCACAAGGAATCGTATTCACCCTCGAATAATTATCCACAACGAAACGGGCATCGTCATCTATTTTTACTTTATGAAAATACTCCCCTTTTGTAATCCGTTTCAGTCCACTACCATTTACATTCACTTTATACAGCTGTTCATAATACGGATTTTCTCCCTCTTCCTTGCCATTCCCCACAAAATAGATCGTCCGTGTAGCTTCATCCACTTTCAGCACCTGCTCCACATGCCAGGGGCCTTTCGTGATCCGGTTTTTAAGATTTCCCTGATCATCGTATAAATATAAATGAGCCCATCCATCACGTTCACTCCAATGAATCAACTCCTTTCCCTTATTCAAGACAGCCAAAGGCCGCGTTTCCTGATAAGTATTCATCCGTTCCTGAATAATCGGCACAATCGAATCCTGCCCGATCGTATAAGAGCAGATATCGATACGATGAAGGTCCCGGCTACTACGAACCAGAAAAAAACGGTCGTTATCTCCCAGCCAAACCGGTGATACATACTCCATGTCCCGCTGTTTCTGTTCTGCAGGTTTATAGGATAAACTCAAATTTTGATTTTTAAACGCCGCTACTTTTATTTCCTTACGAACATTATTCTGCATATCGAATACATAAAGATGCTCCTCAGGGGCTTCCATCTCTCCAGGCATCTGATATTTATAAGTTTCCAACGTAGGACGTGGCTGAGCGATAGAATTGATCACCCACAATTCCTTTACTGCCCGGTCGTCGGATACCGTTACCGCAAAGTGTCTGGAATCGGGAGACCAACATCCCGATACCCGCCGGCGTTTACCGTTGCAAAGCGTATCGGTATTCAACATACTGTAAGGAATGCCATAACCGAAATCCTTCACTCCATCCTGTGTCAATTGAATCTCGAGAATCGTACTGTCCTTCTCGTTTTTCCGGGCTTTCTCATAATCTTCCCGACTCATCCGGAAAAGGTTACAATCCTTAGCATATACCACCGTCTGGCCATCGGGAGAAAAATTTCCCCATCCCAATTTTTTCGGTTCCTTTTCCTGCCCTTTCAGATGAGTAAGTTTACGGGAAGGATAATCATAAGAGAAATAAAAGACTTCTTTTTCTCCTTTCTTCTTGTCTTTCTCCTCTTTTCTCGGTTTCACTTCTTGCGAAGATTCCACCTCAAAAGTAAACGTCCGGCCGTCTTCCTTTGCCTTGAGATTACGTATCGGCAGATGGCGGGCCTCGAAAGGATCACGAACGATCTCCGTCAGCTGAGCAGCCAGTTCATCCCGGTCGAACAGCAGATTCTTTGTACGCGCAACCGGATCGACCACATACCAAAAAGTTCCTTCACTCGTTTTATACTCGAACCAGAAACAATTTCCTTTCTGAAACCAATGCGGATCGACCAAAGTAGAAAACAACATGTTCTTCAGCTTATCTCCGGTAAACTTTTCTGCCTGCAAATATTCAGGCAACCTCTCTTGCGAAAATACCTTACCGGCACAACAAAGGCCGATAAATAAAAAAATAATAATCCGATTTTTTTTCATATAATAACCATTTCAACGTTGTGTACAAAAATACACATTTTCGTAAAAAGTAATCCGCAAAAGACAAGGAGTAATGAATAATCCGTTGCCAAATCGGATTTATTAAAAATAAATACCAGACATACAAATTTTATGTAATAAATTTTACATGTTTTTGCAATAAAAATTATCTTTGTAATCAGTCACAAGAAGAATACTGTTAAATAGTAAAATATTTAATGCACACCAACAGGAATGCCATAGTATACGGCTTGTCAGCGGGTTCCGGTTTACCGGGACATATTCGCTTCAGTAGAAGTGAATACAGGTATAGTATGCTGTGGTTTTCTTTAATTATCGGTTTTTTGCAAAAAAAATACACTGAGAATTTGGAGGTTATGAAATTTTTTATACTCTCTCTCTCTCTCTCTCTCTCTCTCTCTCTCTCTCTCTCTCTCTCTCTCTCTCTCTCTCTCTCTCTCTCTCTCTCTGGTATCGCGCGTTAAGATATAGATTATTCTTTAATTTTCAAAGAGTTAAGAGAGCGTTTTTTCGCTGGATTTCATACTTTTTCCGGTCTTTTTCGGTTTTCGTTATTTGTTATCATTGCCACCGCCTTTTCCTGCGGAGAGTGCGGTATACTATACCTTCCGGCGGTATGTGGCCTATGGATAGGCCATGCCCGTATGCAGCCGGAACCGTTTGTATATACACCGATCATAGAAAACCAAAAACAATAATACCGGAATAAACATCGCATGAAGAAGATTCTATTCATAGGGCTGCTGTTTGTTTTGGCGGGCACGGGGGTTTGGTCCCAGGAGGTGTCCGACTCAGTCCGCATCCATTACCGCCGGGGATACCGGGGGGTGGATCCCGATTACCACAACAACCGTTCCGAATTGGAACGGTTTATCCGTACCCTGCGCAGGGAACAGGAGTCGGCCCGTCTGGAACGTGTCGTAATCTGCTCGTGGACATCGCCCGACGGGGTGACCCGCTACAACGAGCTGCTTGCCGGCCGCCGTGCCGACTCGCTGAAATCCTGGCTTGTGCGCCACGCACAGATTCCCGGGGAGCTGGTGAGCGTTCGCGGCGAAGGCATCGGCTGGGGCGTACTACGGCAGTTGGTGGCAGTATCCGATATGCTTTATAAGGACGAAGTGCTACACATCCTCGACAATACTCCCGTGTGGATTCGCGACTCCCATGGCAAAATCGTGGACGGACGCAAGAAACAGCTGATGGACCTGCGTGGCGGACAGCCCTATAATTATATGATGGAAAACATTTTCCCGGAAGTGCGTTCCAGTCTTTCGACCATCTGCTACCGAAAATCCGCCCCTTCTATAGACAAGGTTACTACCGGTACTGCTCCCACGGATTCCGCTCTTGCGGAAAAGGAAGAGACAGAGACAGCCGGGTTTCGCAACACAGCGGCGCTGATATCTGCCGGACCGGGAGCGGACACTCCGGCGGAGACCTCCCCGGTAACCTCGCCGAAGGCTTCCGGGAAATTGCGGGAAGCACTCGCCCAAAACCTGGTGATCAAGACCAATCTGCTCTACGATGCCCTGCTCATGCCATCGCTGGAGGCGGAATACCGCTTCAATGACCGCTGGACGGTCAATCTCGAAGGGGAAATAGCATGGTGGAAGAACGACGGCAAACACAAGTATTATCAGCTGGCCACCATCAGCCCGGAAGTGCGCTGGTGGTTCGGACAGCAGAAAAACAACCCCTGGCACGGGCATTACCTGGGCCTGTTCGGCGGCTTCTCGTGGTTCGACCTTGAGAACAAGGAGAACGGTTACCAGGGTGAGGCCGAAATAGCAGGGCTCAGCTACGGCTACATGTTCCCCATTGCCCGTCGGCTCTCGCTGGAAGCGGGCCTCGGACTAGGCTACCTGCACAGTAAGTATGAGGAATACGAACCCGTGCCCCACATGGGCGGCACGCACTATGTTTACCTACAGACCAAACGTGTGGACTATTTCGGTCCGCTGAAACTGAAACTGGCGCTCGTATGGCATTTGCAGGATATTAACAGGAAGAAAGGAGGCGCACAATGAGAAGAACGATATTATGGCATGCAGTAACGGGCCTTGTGCTCTCAGGCCTGGTGACACTGTCCTCAGGCTGCCGTAAAGAGCTTTGCTACAACCACGACGAACATGCCTACTCCGTTAAGGTGGATGTGACTGCCACCTGGGAGCGGGAATGGGAACGCGACCACGGCAGGGGATGGAAAAATACCTGGGAAGGCAGGGGATGGAACAGCTGGATGACGTACGACGACCTGCGTCCCGAAGTACCCGGGGGTATACGCGCCGTAGTATATGATCCGGACGGTAACAGGCATGACGAGCGCAACCTGGCTGCGGAGGGCGGACGGCTGGCCATGACCGAAGGCAGACACTCCATCCTGTTTTACAACAACAATACGGAATACATCGTGTTCAACGACCTGACTTCTTCGGCCACGGCAACCGCCACCACGCGCACCCGTACCCGAGCCGGATTCAGCGAACTGCACAAGGACGAACGCACTGTAGGGCAGCCCGATATGCTCTACGGCAGTTACCTCGGGGAATACGAGGCGAAGCCCGGCTACGAGGCGGTGAGCCTGCCCGTGGAACTGCGCCCGCTGGTCTACACCTACGTGGTACGTTGTGAGTTCAGCCACGGAGCCCAATACGTGGCGCTGGCCCGCGGAGCACTGGCGGGTATGGCCGAGAGCGTCTACCTGCAGGACGGGCACACGGGCAGCGGGGCAGCCACGGTGTTCTTCGATGCCACCGTCTGCGACTGGGGCTCGTGGGCGCAGGTACGTTCGTTCGGCATCCCCGACTGGCCGGGCGACGGATATACCCGGGCTACTGACCGCAACTACACCCTGCAGCTCGAAGTGCGCCTGAAAAACGGGAAATACCTCCCGCCGTTCATGGTGGACATCACCGAACAGGTGAAAGCGCAGCCACGCGGCGGAGTGATCGTCATCACGGGGCTGGAAGTGTCCGACGAAGACGGTGAGTCCGGAGGTTCGGGTTTTGATGTGGAGGTCGGCGACTGGGGCGACAGACACGAATACGAACTGCCGGTCTAGTCCGCTTACAAAGGCATATTCAGAAAAACAATGCTGTTTTTAAAACCATAATATTCCATTTTTAATACTCAATTTTATGAAAAGAAGTCTTATTTTGCTTGGAGCAGTCACAGCGACTCTTGCAAGCTGTAGTAAAAGTGAAGTAGTGGACGTCAATGACAGCCAGGCTATCGGTTTCGAGACGTTCGTGAACAAATCCACACGTGCCGTAACGAATGATGAAGGTACGGTAACCAATAAGTTGCTTGATTTTTATGTCTACGGAGGTTCAAATGAAAGCCAGAATCTGTTTGCCGGTGATAAGGTTTACAGAAGCTCAGCATCTGACCCCTGGAAGTATGACAACACCAAGTATTGGTTTAAAAACCGTACCTATAAGTTCGCAGCCATCAGTCCGGGAGCGGGAGCCAATCTTTCCGCCAATTTTGGTTATAGCGACGGCCACATGGAGTTGACCGCTACCGTAGATAACGCTACCGCTAACCAGTACGATCTTGTTTATGGTGAGGCGACTAAGACCACTTTGGAGGATTTAAGCAGTGTGAGTACCGTTGCATTCAACCTTGGTCATATCCTTTCCAAAATACGTATCCTGTTCGAGAAAAATAGTAATTTCGGTAAGGAAACACAGCTTGTGATTACTAATCTTACGTTGGCAGGTGCAAATACGAGTACAGGTTCAGGCATCTTTAGTAAGGGTGTTTACAAATATAATAATGGCTGGACCTGGACTAAAGCAGCAGAGGGTTCTGCTGACGTTACCTTCTCTACTTCTACCTCTTATACTGTAACCGATAAATCCATAACCGGAGAAACGTCGGTAGAAGAAGTGGGACAGACTTTTTATGTCATTCCGCAGACACCTGATAGCGGAGTCAAACTCTCTTTCACTGTACAGTTGCAGGAACACAATGGAACTGACTGGGAAAATGTGGGTTCCGCTCAAACATTGACTAAAACGATTGCAACAGCTCAGGCAACATGGAATTCCAATAATATTTATACTTATAAGGTAAAATTAAGCGAGACGACCTTACCCGGAGACGATCGTTATGCAATTGACTTTAGCGCTACTGTCGATTCCTGGGGAACGGACAATACTCCAGTTGACGTAGATTTTGCAAATTAAACTACCCGGGCCGGGCGGGGTTGAATGTTCCCTTCCCGGTCACAATGAGAAAACAAATTAAAAAAAACGGACATAAGGTATGAATAAGAGAAATAACACGATCAGGGGCGTGTTGTTGCTGGTTGCGGCGGCGCTGATGTTTTCCTCCTGTGCGGAGACTCCGGGTCCGGAAGAGGAGGTTACGGACACGCGGACGATCAGTTTCGGAACCCCCGCGCTTACCCGTTCGGCCATCGATAACGCGGGGGACATGCAGAAGGAAGAAAACGCTTTCTCCGTATGGGGATGGTACGCAAACGCGGGCGGCACGGAGAGCGGGACAGTATTCAACAATAAGCGCGTTTTCTGGTCGGCTGCCAATCCGGGCTGGGGCTACGAGGACACCCGCTACTGGCATCCCGGCCTCGATTACCGCTTCTACGCCCTCTATCCCTCAACAGACAAGCTGGGCACGGGCGTAAATGCGGCATGTGCGGTGAACGGCACAATCACCATTACCAACTTCGACGCCACGCACGGCACCGACTTGATGACAGCACAGCAGACAGTCCAAACTCCGGATGTGCTGACGAAGGACCCCGGTCCCGTGACCTTCACTTTCGCCCACCAGCTGGCGCGGCTCAGCTTTGCGGTAAAAGCCGTGGGATGCGAGGCTACGGTCACAGCCTTCAAGGTGAACGGCGTGACCTGGAAGGCCAACCTTACCTGTCCGGCATCGGGCACTCCCTCGTGGAGCGGTGGCGAAAAGACCACCGACGGGGACAGCCGGCTGACCAAAGCCGACGGGAATATTACGGTGTCCGGCGGCAACACCATAACCATGCTACAGGATGTGCTGTTGCCTCCCCATACCGCTGCCGACCTGACAGATGCTGTCATCAACATGGCCTACCGTCTCAAGGGCGACACGGGGGACGACCGCACAGCTGAGGTAGAACTCGCCACGACGGAGATACCCCACTGGGATGCGGCCCAGCAGTACAGTTACACCCTGACCGTCTCGGCATCCTCGCTTACCCTCACGTGGAAGGTGAAGCCCTGGGATACGAAGGACACCGAAGTGTCGTGGGGACCGGATGAAACGACCAACCAAGAATAAAAAACAGACGAAGCTATGAAAAGAGAACTGAAATCATATCTTGCCGGATGGCTTGCCCTGTACCTGGCAGCGGTGTGCCTGCCGTTCCTGCTGGCGGGATGTGCCAGTGACAGTGCGGCACCCTGGCCTGTGGACGGAGAAACCACCTCCGTCACCCTGCGCATGTCGGTGGCCGGAACCGTCGGTACGCGCACCGACGGTACGGAGGATGAGTACGCCACGCTGGAAAACCGGATAAACACCCTGCGCGTGCTGGTGGTGACGGACGGTAACAAAATTGCCGTAAACCACAAACTCACGCCGGAAGAACTTGCCGCCCAAACGGTGACGATAGAAAATGTGCCCGTGGGCAAGGTGACTTTCTGTGTCCTGGCCAACGAGGCTGCCTTGGGTAAGGATTACGATACGGAGGAGTTTGAGCTTGTAGACGTACCGGGCCGGACATCAAAGAAGGCTTTGCTGGAAGACCCTGATCGTACGTATTTCCCGAAACGGTTCTCCGAAGTGAATATAGATAAGGGGCTGCCCATGAGCTGGATTGTACGCGACTACGAGGTAAAATCAGGCTCCCCGACAGGTACTCCCGGGGAACCTCTCGAAGCACAATTAGTGCGCTGCGTGGCCAAGCTCAATATCAGCATGAATAACGATCTGGATTCCGAGATCAACATCAAGGCGGTAAATTTCGGCACTTTCTTCGGCGACAGGCTCTATCTTTTCGGCGAACAGTCGCTGGATGTGCCCGGCAGTACTGCGTACGAAGCCAAGAGCTATCCCTATGAAACGGAGGCGGATTACATCAAAATCCCCGCATACGGCGAAAAGATGCTGGTATGCTACATCTATCCTTCCTACGCCTGGCTGCCGGAAATGACGGACTCGCCCTATACCATCGGGTTCGCCACGCTGGCGAAAGGGACCTATCCCCAAAAGGCTTTCATCGCCGAGGGTGCACTGAAATCCATCGCCCGTAATACACAGGTAAACATCCGTGCCACGCTGAGCGTAGATGCCCGCCTGATCCTGAAATATGAGGTGGTGGATTGGGGCAAGAAAGAAATCACCGTTCCGCCGTTCAATTAAACAAACCGGTATGTTATTCAAAGTTATGAAGATAAGATTAAGAAGAATGAGCCGCCTGTTGTCGGTGGCGACGCTGTCGGTAGCGTTGTTTTCGTGTGCCGACGAGGAGATTGTGGGAGGAGGTCCCCGTGTGCAGGAGGGTCTCCCGGCACAGATTGTGCTGAAGGTAGCTTCCGGGGATAACCGCATAGAAACGCGTGCCGCACAGGATGCGGCCAACGAGAAACGGGTGACCAATCTCTATGTATTCGTATTCGACGAAAACGGAGACGTATGCGAAGGGTCAAGAGAATATCACAACGTTCCTGCCAATGGTGTTGTCCTTACAGCCAGATCGAAAAACAATGCGCAGATTGCCGGCATTGCAAACTTCTCCGAGACTGGCGTCAACTCTACCTACCAGCTCTCCCTGGACGCGCTGAAGGAAGTGAAGACGAAAGCAGAACTGGAGGCCCTTATGGCAAAGCTCGACCAGCAGACTCTGGAACGGTCGTCGCAATTCATCATGTCGGGCTATGCTGTAGACGGATCTGGCAATGACGTATTCAATATCCCCGGAAGCGAGAGTGGCGGGATAGCTTCGTTCGAGTGTACGCTGAAGCTGGAACGCCTGGACGCCAAGGTGGAGTTTATCGTGAAGACTGAAGTTCCCGCTGACAAAAATTGGGACAAGTTCGACTTCCGCCCCAAAGGCTGGCGGGTGGTGAACGTGCCCGCGCAGTCGCTGGTGCTGCCCCGGGAGACAGGCGATGCCGACGGTGACGGGTGTACCTACTTTGAATCGCCGGAAATGCCGTTCGAGACTATAGGACGCGACGGAGAGTATTTATTGGATAGTTGCGCTTTCGTGTTTTACATGCCGGAAAGCCGCAAGACCCCCGCAAGGAAGATTTCCGGAGAAACCGGAGTGACGGACGCAGCGGCACGGTACGCCCTGCGCGAAAAGCGGGATAAGGCGGAGTCGAAACCGGGTGATGATTTTAGTAATAAGCCGGGACAGGAATACGAAAACGGCGCTTTCACCTACGCACCTGCAAACGCCGCTTACGTGGAAATGTCGGGCACGCTGTCGTATGAAGAACAGGGTGGCAATACGGTCAATGCCGACGTGAAGTTTACAGTCCATCTGGGTTATGCCAATCAAGACCCTGACGATTACGACACCCGCCGCAATACGCACTACATCTACACCGTCACGATCCGCGGCGTGAACGACATCGAGGTGGAGGTGACCGAGAAAAAAGAATCCCGCCCCGGCTACGAGGGCAACGTGATCGTGAGCGAAATTAAGCCGCACGAACTGGACGCCCACTACGACCGTGTACTGATCACCCTGAACCGCGCACAGGTGCCGCGCCTGACCTGGGGCGTGCAGACCCCGTATGACAAGGCGGTATATAAGGGGGACTTTACGGATGCCAACCCTCCGGGCACATCGTCCGGCACGGGCGAATCTTCCACGGGAAGTGGCATCAGCGACTACCGCTGGATCAAGTTTGCCATTAATGAAGACTATGGGCGGGGCAATAACGAATATGTAAAGTATCCCGGCGATCAGAACTACAAGGGCCTGCCAGGCGGAGGAGAGAAATCGGGCTATGACGGCCATTCCGGCTATCCCAACGCCCGCCTGCTCGACGTGCACCAGCTCCTCCAACGGCTGAGGGATGACTACGACAAGGGGCTTACATCCGGAACCGTAACCATCACCGCCTTTATCGACGAATACGTGTATGTGCGCCACCCGTGGGACCATGATTACAGTGCCGGCAACAACTATCAGCTGAAAAAATGGCGGGAATACGTGGGGGCCGAAGACCGTCTGCTCTACATCATCGACGGGGACAATGCCCACTACAGCCCCGACGGGGCATCGAGCACGATGACCGCCATACAGACTTTCAGGCAGAAATCCATCCGCACGGTGTACAACGTGGATAAGAGCGAGAGCGAGTTACCCACCTGCTGGGGACTGGAGAGCAGCATGGAGGGAGATCTGGTGGACGTAGGTGACGTGAGCCGGGGTAAATCGTCCGGCAACGGCCGTCTCAACACCCTGCAATGCCTGCTCGGGTCAAACTACCAAACTGTACTGCAATGGACGGATGTCTTAGATGTATGGAGTACTAATCCTGAAGACAGATATAAGCTGAAAATCAATGATGCATTGCATGCCGTGCTGACACGTAACCGTGACCTTGACGGTGACAACATTGTTGATCCGGAGGAAATCCGCTGGTACCTGGCTGCCAAAGACCAGCTCGTGGACTTCTACATCGGTGAGAGTGCCCTGGACGACGCCTCTCACCTCTATCCCACTAATCCCGACGACCGCGACGGGCAAACTTACTGGCATTATACGACCAGCACTGCCTACGACGGAGGACAGGGCGGTAATAACGTGGCGTGGGGATTATATGCCGAAGAATGTGTTGCTCTGGGAGCAACCAGTGGCATGGAAAGGCCAGAGTTAGGCAACAAATTCACCTACCGCTGCGTGCGCAACCTCGGCATCGGCCTTGACGCACCGGAGAGTGAACCTGTAGCACTCATCCCCCGGGTTACTGCTGCTGAAGCTGACGGCACCTACGTAATAGACTGCTCCAACCTCAGCCCCAAGGCACGCCGCCAGAGTATCGAGACCGGCAACCAGCCTCAGCATAACGACCTCTCGCCCTACAACCGCCCGTATGCCAAATTCCGCGTGGCGACAAGGGATCAGGATTTTGAGAATGCGGGGCGGGAGAGAACGTGGAGTATTCCTGCGTTTCGTTGGCGCAACTGGCGAGACTGGTCGGAGTATCAGACTATGACAATCACGCCATCGGGATACCGCATACCCAATCTGCGCGAACTGCTGATTATGCAAACCCGCCTGCCTGACGATGCGTGGAAATCCTATCCTGGAGCTGGTCTAACAGACAATGGTGGAGGAAAAGCCATGTACCTGAGTTTTACCAGTTTCAGCCGTAGATCTACAGAAACAGGTGGGGATGGTACTTTACCGAATAAGAACGGCGGTTTCCGTTTCAATGCTGCGGAAGGCTCTGGCTCTATCGGAGCGACTGGAACAGGAGATCTCGACAACGGCTACGTCCGCGGCGTGAAGGACGAACAATAACAGAGGTGTCCACATTTATAATAAAACCTTGAAAGAGGCTGTGCCGTAATCCTGTCTTACGGTGCAGCCTTTTCCTGTTACTTCCCCCCGAATACACAGCATTTTCAGCCTACAACCGTCGGCAGCAAATTCCCCCACAGGATTACCGGATCAACGGCATTCAGTTGCCCTGTACACTTATTGTTCATTCGCTTTCCATTTCCTGGCAGCTTCCGTCAGGCGGTATTTTTGTTCAGGGTGTTTGGCTGGTCAGGATACAGACGTTCAATAGTGCCATCACCCCTTTTACACTCATATAGTCATCGCCCATAAATTCAATCAGTTGCCGTGCTTGGGTCGTATTTGGGTCATACCCGGTTCCTGTTGGTTGGCTTTTAATTTAGCTACAGTCTCTGCCTGATCAGAGCATTGAAATTTTCCCTGTATGGTTTTCTTTTCTATGAACTTTTCATTTTGGTTATTGTTTCTGTATCTTTGCTGTCATCAGAAGTTTTTCAGCAATCCGTTCACGAAAAAATATGTTGATTGTTAAAGAACAAAAATAAACAGATATGGAATATTATATAGATCCCGTTGTTTTTATCGTAGGAAAGACCGGAGGAGAGAACCGGGCGGTACGTAACCTACTCGATTTATTTGCAGAAGGAGCTACAATTCCTTTTATTGCCCGGTATCGTAAAGAGAAAACCGGTAATATGGATGAAGTACGAATCGGGGAAATCAAAACTTTATATACTCAGTTTCAGGAACTCGAAAAAAGGAAAAATGCTGTTTTAGATACGATCCGGGAACAGGAAAAATTGACTCCCGCTTTAGAAAAACAGATCCGGGAATGTCAGGATATCCGGATATTGGAAGATATCTATCTACCCTTTAAACCTAAAAAGCAAACCCGGGCAGCGAAGGCCAAAGCGAAGGGGTTGGAACCGCTGGCTGCTCTTTTGATGCGACAGGAAAATGGGGATATCGTGGTCAAAGCAGCCCGTTTTGTAAAAGGTGAGATACAGGATACAGAAGAGGCTTTACAGGGAGCCAGGGATATCATAGCGGAATGGGTGAACGAGAGCGAAGCGGCACGTAACCGAGTTCGCTGTCTGGTTGAACGGGAGGCGGTTATCACGGCCAAAGTAGTAAAAGGCAAAGAGCAGGAAGGTGAAAAATATACCGATTATTTCAATTTCCAGGAAAGTCTGAAACGTTGCCCTTCTCACCGGATATTAGCTATCCGTCGTGGAGAAGCAGAAGGGATTCTCAAAGTTTCTTTAAGCATCGACGAAGAGAACGCCTTAGAGAATTTAGAGCGGATTTTTATAAAAGGAGACAATGAGAGTGCCCGGCAAGTCTGGCTGGCGATGAAAGACGGCTACAAAAGATTGTTGTTTCCGTCCATCGAAGCCGAATATATGACCTTATCCAAACAGAAAGCAGATAGCGAGGCTATCCGGGTCTTTGCAGAAAATTTACGGCAACTGTTACTCGCTTCTCCTTTAGGTAATAAACGGGTATTGGCTATCGATCCGGGATTCCGTACAGGTTGTAAAGTGGTATGCCTGGATGAAACCGGCAAACTGGTTCATAATGAAAATATTTACCCCCACCCTCCCCGCAATGAGTATAAGCAAGCGGCAGCCAAAGTGACGAATATGGTAGCGACCTACGACATTCAGGCCATCGCTATCGGGAACGGTACGGCCGGACGGGAAACAGAAAAATTTATCCAGACATTACGCTTCGACCGGAAGGTACAGGTGTTTGTCGTCAGTGAAAGTGGTGCTTCCGTTTATTCTGCCTCTAAAATTGCCCGGGAAGAATTTCCGGAATACGATGTGACGGTGCGGGGGGCCGTATCGATCGGCAGACGATTGATGGATCCTTTAGCCGAATTGGTCAAAATCGATCCTAAATCGATCGGTGTCGGACAGTATCAGCATGATGTGGATCAAGGCGGACTGAAAGAAGCGTTGGATCGGGTTGTCGAATCGTGTGTGAACAAGGTCGGAGTGAATGTGAATACCGCCAGTAAATATTTGCTGACCTATATTTCCGGTTTAGGACCGGCCTTAGCTGAAAACGTGGTGGCTTATATTCAGGAAAACGGAGCGTTGAAAAGCCGTGAAGAACTGAAAAAAGTGAAACGTATGGGAGCGAAAGCTTTTGAACAAAGTGCCGGCTTTCTGAGGATCGAAGGGGCCGGAAATCCTTTGGATAATTCTGCTGTTCATCCGGAATCGTATTATATCGTTGAAAAAATGGCCCGCGATCTGGGTGTCGGCGTTCATGAACTGATCGGAAACGAAACACTGTGCGGCCGGATAGAACCTCAACGGTATGTGGATGAAAAAACGGGCCTGCTGACCCTGAAAGATATTGTGGCAGAATTGAAAAAACCGGGGAGAGATCCCCGGACAATGGCGAAAGTATTCAGTTTTGCCGAAGGCATTTCAAAAATCGAAGATCTGCAGGTGGGTATGGTAATTCCGGGAATCGTTACCAATATTACCGGTTTCGGAGCTTTTGTCGATGTCGGAGTGAAACAGGACGGTTTGGTACATATTTCAGAAATTGCCGATCGTTATGTAACCGATCCTGCAGCAGAACTGGTACTGAATCAACAAGTGATGGTAAAGGTTGTACAAGTGGAACCCGGGCGTAAACGAATCGGCCTTTCAATACGCCAGGCGCAGAGTAAAGATTAAATTTAAAATCCATAGATTTATGAAAAAACAGTTGTTTTTTATAATCCTGTTGGGAGTAGTAGAATTATTGGCCGGATGCCGCCCCGAAGGGAAGGAACCGGAAACCGGAGTAAGCATCGGGTTGGCCCGGCAACGCAAACAAGATATAAGCAATTTGCAATACCGGCTGAAATTCCGGATTCCTGAAAATAAACAGGAAGAGGTCATCGGGAAAGTACAGATCACACTGAAGCAGGAAAAAGTACAGCCTGTCGTATTGGATTTTCGCGAAGATCCCCACAAAGTGAAACAACTGAAAGTGAATGGACGACCGGATTCGATCCGGATTTCGAATGAACATATTGTAGTAGGGACCGATTACCTGAAAAAAGGAGCGAATGAGATCGAGATCGATTTTATTGCCGGTAATCAATCCCTGAACCGGAACGATGAATTTTTATACACCTTGTTGGTACCCGAACGTGCCCGAACCTTATTTCCTTGTTTCGACCAACCGGACATGAAAGCTGTTTTTACCTTGCAGCTGGATATCCCGGAGCAATGGGTAGCCGTAGCCAATGCAGCCGTCGAGTCCGAAACCCTCCATGAAGGCCGGAAACTGATCGCTTTTCAGCCGACCCAACCCCTGAGTACCTATTTATTTTCTTTTGTAGCCGGGAAATGGCAACAACTGGCAGAAAGCCGGGACGGTAAAACGATAGTCATGTATTACCGGGAAACCGATCCTCAGAAAGTGGCCCAGCATACGATCATTTTCGATCAGGTTTTCGCTTCTCTGAAATGGCTCGAGGACTATACCGGAATCCCCTATCCGTTCGATAAATACGATCTGGTGATTGTACCGGGATTTCAGTTCGGTGGTATGGAACATCCGGGTGCGGTGTTATACAATGATAAACGCATGTTCTTAGGGCCGCATCCGACCATAGAAGAAGAACTGGGACGGATGGAACTGATCGCTCACGAAACGACACATATGTGGTTTGGAGATGCCGTGACAATGGCCTGGTTCGACGATGTGTGGACCAAAGAAGTATTCGCCAATTATTTTGCCTCCCAGATGACCCGGCCGGAGTTTCCGGGAGTCAATCACCTTCTGAACGATTTGCGTAATTTTTATATTCCGGCTTATGCGGAAGACCGTACAGCCGGCTCAACCTCGATAAAACAACCTTTGGAAAACTTAAAGGATGCCGGTTTGATTTACGGACAGATTGTCTATGATAAAGCGCCCATCGTTATGAATATGTTACTGAAACTATTGGGAGAAGAAGCTTTTCAAAAAGGTATCCGGGAATATTTGCAGACTTATTTATATGGGAATGCCACATGGGATAATCTGATTACTATTCTCAATAAGTATACCGATAAGGATCTGGTGGCCTGGAGTAATAGTTGGGTAAATGAAAAAGGGATGCCGGAAATTTCCGCTTCGTGGCATGACCGGACCTTGGTCGTGCGGCAAAAAGATCCCTGGCATAGAGGATTGAGTTGGCCACAAAATATAAGTGTAGCCCTCTATGAGGGAAAAAATGCAGATACACTCCAGTCCTCTGTGCATGAAGTGACTTTGGTATCCGATTCTGCGGTGACCGTTTTTCAGAACCGGTCTGCGGATGAGTCCTGCATTTTTCTGAATCAAAATGGTGAAGCCTATGGCTATTTCGTACTGGATCAGCGGACGATTACCTATGCTTTAGCGCATTTGAATACTTTCGCGAAAGCACCTGAAACCCGTTTGGCTTTATTGATCAATTTGAATGAAAACCGTCTGCACGGCCGTGTAGATGGTTTGGCTTTTGCCCGGATGTTGATCAGTAATTTGAAAACCGAAACCGAACCTTTGATTATTTCTACTTCGATCGCCTATTTGAATGAGATGGCCCTGCACGGACAGATTGCAGGAAGTGAAGAGCTTGAAGAAAGCCTGCTCGGATTAGCACGCAAACCGGGAGGAAAAGGTTGTCAACAGGCTGCTTTCAGGGCTTTGCTCGGAACCTTCCGGCAACCGGCGACGACACAGAAAATTTACCGGATGTGGAAAGAACAGAAATCTTTTACCGGCTTGGCTTTAGGAGAGAGCGATTATACTAAAATGGCTTATGAATTGGCTGTACGTATGCCTGAAAAATATGAGGAAATCAGGGCGACACAGGCGACCCGTATTCAGGACCCCGACCGGAAAAGAGAATTTAACTTTATTGTCCGGGCCGTAGCTCCTGAAACAGAAACGCGGGATTCCCTATTTCGGTCTTTATTGATCGCCGGGAACCGTCGGATAGAACCTTGGGTTACCCAGATCGTCGGATATCTCAACCACCCTCTCCGGCAACAGCAAGCCGTGAAGTACATCAGGCCGGCTTTACAGGAATTACAGGAAGTGCAGCGTACCGGAGATATCTTTTTCCCCAAGAACTGGATTTCAGCTACATTGCGCGGACATAATTCCCCGGAAGCGGCACAAGTAGTCCGGCAATTTCTGGAACAACATCCTGATTATCCCGTTCTGCTGAAAAATAAGATTTTACAAAGTGCCGACCATTTGTACCGATAAAATATTCAGGCATATACGGTGATTTCAATGGTGTCCTTTACTATTTGAAGGGCAATATAAAGAATATTTCCATTTCGTATAAAATCGGAGTAAGTACCAATAACCAGTTGGCTTTCCGGTGTACTTACAGAGTCTGGCATTTCATCGGCCAGAAGTTCCCTGCTTTACGTCAAACGGTCAATGATTTCGAATATCATGTGTTTATTGCAGAGGAAAGAGGAGACAAATACCGGAGGATCTCTACCGGGATTACCATCCATGATGCCTTTCGGAAACAGGAGAAATAGGATTTTATAACTGATTTGAAACTAAGCCCCTGAGTTCACGTAAAGGGATAAAACGGATAGGTTATGAATGAAAAAAAGTCATTTTATGTGATCGGTATGAGTTGTGCCGGTTGTGCTGCCAATATTCAACAGGCATTATCCGAACGTAAGGGTGTCATAGAAGCCAGAGTAAATTTCGCCGCTTCAGACGTCATAGTGGAATATAACCCTACGCTTGTTTCCGATAAAGATTTGCAAAAAACGGTACAGGAAGCAGGCTACGATCTGTTGTTGGAAAATGAGACAGAGCCTGAACAGGCCGAAATTTTACAACGAGAAGCCTATGATAAACTACACCGGAAAACGATAGGAGCGTTATTGCTATCCCTCCCTGTTTTTGTGATCGGGATGTTTTTTATGCATATGCCCTATGGCAACTGGATCATGCTGGGATTTACCTTACCGGTCCTACTGGTATTCGGAAGGGATTTTTTCATTAATGCCTGGCGACAATTGAAACATGGACATGCCAATATGGATACTTTGGTGGCGGTCAGTACAGGAGTTGCCTTTCTGTTCAGTCTGTTCAATACCCTATGGCCCACCTATTGGACGGACCGGGGACTGGAAGCTCATATTTATTATGAAGCGGCAGCAGTGATCATCGCTTTAATTTTATTAGGCCGTTTATTGGAAAGCCGTGCAAAATCGAATACTTCGACAGCTATCCGTAAACTGATCGGATTACAGCCCAAAGAGGTGATCCGGATTCTCGAAGACGGTACGGAACAGGTGATCCCGATCAAAGCAGTACAACCCGGAGACATACTATTGGTGAAACCCGGAGATAAAATTCCGGTCGACGGCAGTGTCACAGAAGGAGTTTCTTTTGTCGACGAGAGCATGATTACCGGCGAACCGGTACCTGTCGAGAAAGTGACCGGTACACATGTCTATACAGGTACGATCAATCAGAAAGGGAGTTTTAAATTCATGGCCGAAAAAGTCGGGAGCGAGACTATTTTAGCCCAGATTATCAAGATGGTACAGGAGGCCCAGGGTAGTAAAGCTCCGGTACAACAGTTGGTCGACAGAATTGCTGCTATTTTTGTACCTGCCGTAATCGGTATCGCAGCGCTTACTTTTATCGGCTGGATGATTGCCGGTGGAGAACTCGCTTTTACACATGCCTTGCTGACCTCGGTAACTGTATTGGTTATCGCCTGTCCCTGTGCATTGGGATTGGCGACCCCGACGGCAATTATGGTAGGTATCGGCAAAGGGGCTGAGAACAATATTCTGATCCGGGATGCACAGAGCCTGGAACAATTGTGTAAAGTACAAGCCGTAGTTTTAGATAAAACCGGAACGATTACCGAAGGGAAACCTGTGGTTACCGATATTTTCTGGAATCCGGGGATAGATTTACGGCACAGTATGGAAGTTTTATTGTTTATGGAAAGCCGTTCCGAACATCCTCTGGCCGATGCTGTGGTACTCCATCTGACGGAAGAAGGGATAAAGACGAATCTGAAGGGAGAATTCAATAGTCTGACGGGACAGGGCATACAAGGTATGATCAATGGGGAATCCTATTTTGTAGGGAATCGCCGTTTGCTGGAAATGAACGGAATCTCCCGGGAAAGTGAACAGGCAGAACAAGCCGATGCTTGTAGTCTGGAAGGGAAAACCGTCGTTTATTTTGCCGATAGCAAACAAGTGTTGGCTTTAATTGTCATCGCCGACCGGATGAAGCCAGGGTCTGTAAAAGCTATCGAACGTTTGCAGGCAGAAGGTATTGAAGTATATATGCTCACCGGAGATAATCGGATCACAGCCCGGGCCGTAGCCGATAGTATCGGCCTGAAACATTTCAAGGCAGAAGTCATGCCATCGGATAAAGCCGATTTCGTGAAGGAACTACAACAACAGGGCAAGATTGTAGCGATGGCAGGTGACGGTATCAACGATTCGCAGGCTTTGGCCCAAGCCGATGTCAGCATCGCAATGGGAAAAGGTTCGGATATTGCAATCGATGTGGCGAAGATCACTTTGATTACCTCTGATCTGAATGCTATCCCGAAAGCCTGGGCCCTCTCGAAGCAAACGGTCGCTGCTATCCGGCAAAATCTGTTTTGGGCATTTATTTATAACCTGATCGGTATTCCCCTGGCAGCAGGCATTCTCTATCCCTGTTGCGGTTTTTTACTCAATCCGATGATAGCTGCCGCTGCGATGGCTTTCAGTTCGGTTTCCGTCGTTACGAACAGCTTACGCATCAAAGCAAAAAAAATCTGATTTCAATTTTTAAATCTCAATTTTCAATTATTGGGTAACCATTCTGAAGTTTAAGCGTTCGTATGAGTGTAGTTAAATTTATCGTCCCGATAAATTTAAGTTTATAAAGTTTTTTAAGAATAGGACATGAAAACATTTAAGTTTAAAACGAATTTGAAATGCAATAATTGTGTTGCCAAGGTTAAATCACAATTGGATATAACAGATGAAATCCAAAGTTGGTCGATCGATCTGAAAAGCCCTGACCGGATTTTGACAATAAAGGCCAAAGATGAGAAAGCTGTTGCATCGGTAGAACGGATACTTGCTGAAGCGGGCTATCTTGCAGAGGTTTACCCGGTTGAATCATATATAACTAAAAACGACAAAACTATGAAGGACGTGAAAAAAGAATCCGATAAACAATCCAAGCCAACTACAATTAAAGGCTGTGGCTGTGGTAATACCGAAAAACCAGGAAAAAGCCAAAAGATGGCTAATGATGAGACTACCGAGGACGATATTCAGGGAGCTTCAAATTACGAACGGGCAGAAAGTGACCAATCGAAAGGGATTTTTGCCCAACAGACAAAGGCTTATAATAAAACTATGGATGAGCTTATCGAGAATGACGATCAGAACGCCAAAGACAACCTCTCCGATTATATGGATGAGCTGAAGGAAGAATCGGAGACTTTAGACGATCATCCGAAACCTTATGGGACAACGGAAAATTCACCGGATTTTCCGGCAGAAGGAAAATTTACTCCTCCCTATTAGATAATAATACCTGAAGAGACGGTTAGTTATTAAGATAAAACGGGAACAACGGAGCAAACGGAGAATATGCTGTTTTACTCTGTTGTTCCCGTTTAGAAGAAATTTATTTCTTTTTAAAGAGATTCTGTATTCCCTGTAACAGATTACCTTTCAATTCTTTCTCTGCTGCTTTGGTGACCGCTTTGATCGCTTTGGAAAGGTCGGGTTTGATAACCGGCTTCGACAGCGTTCCCTCGACCTTTGCATCGATATCCAGATTTTTAATATTGTCCGAACCCGGAATAGATTTCAGGAGGTTGTCGATGTCCTTGCCGAAAAATTTACGGTCGATGTTCATCGATAAGGTATAATCGAGCTGCCCGTCGACGGTTTGATTTCCATAAATGGTCACCGGATTACCTGCAAAACTGGTCTTAAACGGTTCGACGATAATATTCCCGTTTTCGAGTTTGAAATCGATTTTCAGCTTACTGATACTCAACCGGCTAAGTTCGTCGTTCTTCATCACACTAGCCAACTGGTTCATCGCCGGATTGTCGTTGATCAGAATACCTTTTGATTCGAGATATCCCCCACCGTTTGCTGTCGTCATTACCGGACTCATTTCTTTATCCAGGGTAGAACTGAAGTTCATGGCAGCCGAAACTTGTCCGCTACAGTTCATCGCTACCGGAATACTCTTCCGCAGGAAAGTGAAAGCCTCGTAGGCGGCATGGATATCGAAGTCGGATATATTCAGCTTGAAATCTACTGTCGGAATCTTCGGATTGGCTGTATTATATTGTCCGTTCATCACCATTTTACCTTCCAACATATCCATACTGAGATTTTTCAGTGTGGCGACCGCATTATCCAAAGAAATTTGCCCTTTTACATTACGGATAGTCAGATTATCGAAAAGGATAGTGCTGATATTACTGGTAAATTGTACGTCGATGTTTTTGGGAATCTCCAAAGCTCCTTCTGCTGCGGTCGGTTTGTCCGTCAAGGCGATAGAGTCGGCCGAAGCCCGGGCCGTAGTATCGCTCTTTGTTTGGCGGGCCGCTTTGGCTTGGGCGATGATGAATTCATTCAAATTTATTCGGTTCGAATGCAGAGAGAAGTTACCTTTCAGCGTTTCATTTTTGAAAACATAAGGAAGATAGTTCGAAATATTTCCTTGTAAAGTGAAATCCGAGGAAAAAACTTTTGCCTGTAACTGTTTCAGATTCAACTGAGCCGGAGTAATCGTAACAGATCCCTGCGGGATAGAAATACCTTCCGGAAATTCAGCATTGATCAAAAGAAGATCTTTTAAAATAATATTTCCTTTGGCAATAAATTTCTCATATTGTTCTTTCTCGATATATTGATATTTCCCGTTGAATGTCATATCGGTCGTGACGATTCCCTGCAGGGTAATATCTTTCAGTGGAAGGGCTTTCTTCAGATTGGAGAAATTAATAACCCCGACTGCACCTCCGGCAAGCACCGGATCGTTAGGATTACTGATATTCAAATACATACTGAATGGATTACCCGCTATATCGAACGATAATTTTTTCAGGTTCAGTTGTGTTGAATCGACAGGTCCTCCGGGATTGCTCACGTTCAGATCGATATTGATTTGACGGATAGCTTCCGGTAATTCGGGATATTTTACAGAAGCATTATTGACAAGTAAATTTGCCTGCAGAGCCGGGAGATGATCGGCATAATATTCTCCTTTAGCCGTAACATTCAGCTTAAAATCACCACTGGTTTCCAATCCTTCGATATAATGTTGCAACGTTTTGGGCACCATAGCCAACAAACTGGCAAATTTGGTATCCGGAGCATTCAATTGCAAATCCAGTTTATATTTGTCCTCTCCGACCCCGATATTTCCGGTTAAATCGAGTTTGAGATCATTCAGGGCCAGGTCATTTTTCTGAATATCGAAAGTCATCTCTTTGAGATTGGCTCCGATAACGGCCTGCCATTTCAGATCGGTCTTATTGATCCAGACACTGTTTTGGTGCCGATATGAAATATTTTGCAGAGCAAGGAAAATATCGATCAGCGTATTGGTTTCCGAAAAATTCCCATTGAGTTTTAAATCGATATCTGCAATGCTGGCATAAGTCGAATGCTGAAAATCATTGTAAGTGATGAATAAATTTTCAATGGCGATATCATTTAAACGAAGGCCTCTCTCCGCCTTGCCTTTCGGTTCGTCGGGCGGAGTTTCCGTAGTGGCGGAAGTTTGCGAACCGGAAGACAATAGGATATCCCAGTTGGCTTTCCCTTCGCTATTTACTGTCGGAGCGATACGGCAATTTTTAAGCAAAAGTTGGTTTACAATGAGTTCATCTCCTGCTATCAGTGACTTCAAATTCACCGAAGCCTCGAACAACGGAATGTAAACGACGGTATCTCCTGCAAATTCATCCTGCCCGGTAATCATCACCTCTTTCAAGGCAACATTCAGATTAGGAAAACTTTTGAACATGCTCAGGTTCATATCGCCGATTTTCAATTTCGCATTGATGTATTTGGCGGATTGCTTTTCAATAATTTGGAGTATATCTCCTTTAAAAAAAGTAGGGATGACCATTAAAGCTGTAATTACAACAAGAATGAGTACACCCAGTGTAATGAATACTTTTTTCATCGTCAGTATTTTTTAGTTGTTTTAAACGGCCGGTGTCCACCGGATTGTTCACAAAGTTATTCTATTTTGTGAACTTATTGGAAATAAGGCTTTATTTTTTTGAGTTTATAAGCCGGAAGTACTTTCTTTTCTTCGAGCAGTTGGAAAGAAAGAGAGTCGTATTTGCGCTTGGCATTGAAGATCATCTGTACATCCTCATATTCGAGATAGGGATGCCGGAGTATAGCTTTAAAACTCATGGTGTCCAACCTGTATTTCACGATCTTTGAAGGATCGACGGTAAATACCCCAGCGCACGAATCGACATTGAAGTGATTCATCTTTAACTCTTTCAACTGCCGGACGGCATAAAAACCTCCCAATCGCTGTCGGTATTTGATGATTTTACTTGCATAGTAAGGACCGATTCCCCGGATTCTGACCAACTCACTGCTGTCCGCCGTATTCAATTCCAAGGGAGGAGAAATTTCCCGATGTGATACCGGACGAAGAGAATCCTTTTCTATATTGATTACTTCCGGCAACAAAAAGAATGCAGGTTTCCCCGACCGGACAAACCGCGGAATAACAATAAGGCCTGTGATCAATAACAGCATGACCAGTACCCCTTCCCGTTCTGTACTATTGAATATCATGACACACCCGATTTTAAATGGCCTATAAAAGTTACAACATTTTTCCGGGATAAGAAACAAAAATCCTACCTATTTTGCATTTTTTTTAATATGCTATATAACTTATAACGAATAGATTAAACGAAAGCATATAAAAATATTCAGAAAAAACAGCAACCATTTTTTGCAACTAACGAAAAACTCCCTATATTTGCACCCGCAATTGAGACACATTGTGACCCGATTCAGTAGCTCAGCCGGTAGAGCACAACACTTTTAATGTTGGGGTCCTGGGTTCGAATCCCAGCTGGATCACAAAAACAAGCGAAAAAACAAAGCAAACTCCTGAAATTCAAAGAATTTCGGGAGTTTCTATTTTCAGGCAAAACCTCAAAAACAGCGGATTCCGGGGATCAATCGGAAAATACACACTTTTCGGGACACGGAAGATCCGTCCCAAAATTCTGAAATAAAAGAAACCTTCCAACTTGATGCTGGAAGGTTCCTTTTGTTCGAGCCTCTTGTCGGATTCGAACCAACGACCCCGAGATTACAAATCACGTGCTCTGGCCAGCTGAGCTAAAGAGGCATCATTTCGTTAAAACGGGTAAGCTGACTATGTCGCACCGCTACAACCACATACCCTTGCTGCCTTCCGACCCTGGGGGGGTTCTGCAGGAGCTGGTCGCATAGGACTTACCCGGGCACAAAAGTACAAAAAAACATATTGCTGACAAATATTTGGAATACTTTTTATCAAAAAATATTTCCAATAATCATTAAACAGTTGTATACCAACAAATAAGAGGTAGGTTTATTATTTTCTATCTATTCCGATTTCGGGTTTTATACCGTCAGACCGGTTCGCCTGGACCGGTCCGGTAAGGCTTTCCTTCACTGACCGGCGGAACTCCTCACTACGTTCGTCAGACACCACCGGTCGGACGTTCGGAAAACCTAACCGGACACTCGTTCCTGCTCCAATGGTCTTCCGGCATAAAACCCTTCATCTCACGGCAGAGCTAACCGGCAAAGAAAATACAACCGGAAATTTGCAGTAGCAGGAAGCCGGACCGTCCGGATTATTTCCAGTGCGAATAAGCTTTCTTAAATCAAGACCAATCTGCAATTCAGTGATAACGTTAGTCGGAGGTGATCGGGATTGGCGACCATTGGAGCTCTGGCGAGTGTCGTCTTACTTTTTCTGAACGCCCGACCGGTGATGTCTGACGAACGTAGTGAGGAGTTCCGCCGGTCAGTGATAGAAAAAGCCAGACGACCGACAGAAGCGACCGGGTCGCCAATTCCGATCACCGAAGACGAATAAATAACGACAGAATAATTCTAGAATTAATCTTGTTCTCATTCGTCTTCAGGGCTTGTGTTCGGGGATCCGGTCGCTTCTGTCGGTCAGTGAGGGAAAGACTTAACAGACCGTTCCAGACGAACCGGTCTGACGGTATAAAACCCGAAATCGGAATAGAAAGAAAAAATTATACCTACACCCTTACCTCCTTTAAAAGTTAAATAAGCTCTTCTTCGCAACTTCTCGAACACATTCAAGGTATAAATAACAGGTTTAATTTATAAAAAGCGTCCCAAAATTAACATTCAATGCTATGCGGGACAATACTCATGCTCCTATGGAAATGAAACATATCACTCCTGATGTTTTAATGCGTTTAAGTATTGCATTTACATCCGGTAGTAAATTTTCTCAAAGTTTGGAAAAGGCTTTGGAATTGATCGGCAAAATCAGCAATCATGATCGTATATACATCATCGAGGTTCATCACAATATGACTTATACGATCACTTATAACTGGCATGAAAAGTCGTTAAAAGCCATTCCCGAAGAATTCAGGCACAACAGTCTGATATACGACCGGGAACTTGTACAACAACTTTGTACACAAAATCAGGTAATTATTCAGGAATCGGATGTGTCGGGTAATCCGGAATTAGCAGAGTTACTAAAAGCTACCGATTGCCGCCAAATGTTACTATTACCTTTATTCGAATCGGGATCACAATTTGCTTTTATCGCTTTCACCCAATGTTCGACGACTCACACCTGGACACCGGAAGAAATCAAATGCCTGCAAGATCTGTCCTCGGTTATCGCTTTACAATTGGATAATTATCAACTTATAAAACGCTTAACTGTCCACCTCAAACAAGAGAGAGCTGCCCGGTTAGAGCTGGAAATCAAACAGAATCATTTACGTCATTGGTTACAAGAGATAAAACCGGTCTGGGATCAACTTAAAAACAAAATAGAGCATCCGGAACTCCCCGAAGTGACCAGTCTGGAGCAACATTTTACAAATTTAGATAAAATTTGTTCTATTCCTTCTGTAAAATAATCCTACATGCCAATTAACAACTGTCAATATACTCTTTTAGTGATTACTTCATCCTTTAGTGATCCGGAAAAAATCCTAAAGACTCTCCGGGAAGCTGATTTTATGCTTCTTGAAGCCAGTAATCAACAGGAAGCCATTCAACGAATCCGTACCACCTCTCCGGATCTGATCCTATTGGATATCGACAAATCGGTCCGGCAAGAGAATACGATCTTACAGGATTTCAAAACCAATAAAATCACAGGCGCCATCCCGGTTTTATTCATCACTTCCATGACTAGTGAGAATCACATTCCGGAATGCCTGAATTATGACAATATCGATTTTATCACCAAACCTTTCCGTCCCCAAGAACTGGTCATCCGGGTTCAGCACCAGTTATCCCTGCTCCGGGCCGAACGGGTCATCCGCCGGCAAAACGAGAAATTGAAAAAAAGTCTGGAAGCCCGGGATAAACTGTATTCCATCATCGCTCATGACCTGAGAGCCCCTATCGGCACCATTAAAATGATCAATTCCTCCATCGAGGCACAAAAGGCTAAAATCAAAGATCCTCAAATTTCAAAGTTATTCGAGATGATCAATGAAACGACAGAGGAAGCTTTTAATCTGCTGGAAAATCTCTTGCGCTGGACCCGGAACCAAAATGGTAAAACGAAAATTTATGCTACTCTTTTCAACCTCACACCTGTAGCCAGACAAGTCGTCTCACTATTCAGTGCAATAGCCAATGCAAAAGAAATCGAGCTGATCAACCGTATTGAAGGGAAGTTCGATATTTTCGCCGACGAAGACATGATAAAAACCGTATTACGCAATCTGATTTCCAATGCCATCAAGTTTACCTATACAGGTGGACAAGTCGAACTATCCCTTGCAGACTCGGGTGATTACTGGACAATATATGTCAAAGACAACGGGAAAGGCATACCCAAAGATCTTCAGGCCCATTTATTGAAATCCGATGAATACATCACCACCTACGGTACTCACAATGAAAAAGGAAGTGGATTAGGCCTGATTTTATGCCGTGATTTTATCCGCATGAACAAGGGGAAACTCCATTTCTATTCCCAAGAAGGAATAGGAACCACTTTCTATTTCACTATTCCCAAAGCCTCTTCTTCTGCAGAAGCCGTAAGCCGTTGATACATCTTCAATGCCCCCCATGCATCGGTAGCGGCATAGCGAATCTGGGCTTCAGTCAATGCCGGAGCTTCCCAGTTGGAAGTACGCTGACGTTTAGAAATCTTCACCCCGAAAATAATAGCCATCAATTTTGAAAAAGATTTGTCTTCAATACCAAAGCGTCCGGCATATTCCTGTAGATCTACAAAAGAGGCAGGTGTAAAATCGGTCAACTTACGTAAATTCCGGTTATCGTCGCGGATACCGACACCGATCTTTATAATCCGGGGACTAGCCAGCAGCCGAACCAAAGCCGGTTGAAAACCACATTTATTCAACCGGAACAGAAAGACCTGGTCCGGGACCGCCAGTTGTAATAAGCTCACTTTATAAATTTCTCCTTTCCGAAAAGCGGGACGAGTCTCCGTATCGAACCCCAGGCAAGCATGTCTACTTAAAAAATCAGCCGCCTCCCCGACCTGCCTTGCCTCTTCTATTACCTTCACTTCGCCCGAAAACACGTAAGGAGGTAACAGATCTATTTCTTTCCGATCTATGGTCTTTTTTAAATCAGTCAACATTTTCTCAAACTTAATCGTCCTCATCTTTTATTTGATAGACAGCATGATGTACCGCCCTCAACACTCCGGCACAAGCTTTTCCCCAATACAATTCAAAACTATTATTCAATTGCCATAAAGCCTCTCCGATCACTTCCGGTATCCCACAGCGGAAAGAAGAAATAAAATTCTTCAGGTCCTGGTATATATCACAAGTTTTCTCTGCTATCGAATGTACGACAGGAACTTCACTAAACTGCATATTATCATCGAAAACTTCCAGGTATTCATCGTATTCTCCCAACAGTTGATGAAGCTGTCCATATAAATAATTATAATCGTCTTCGGTGACGATATCTTCGATCAATCCACTATCTCCGCTATCACTCTCCGGCAGCAAGGAGCCCTTCAAATAGATCAAAGGAATAAACTTCTGCAAACGCTGGATAAAATCCCTGCGCTGCATCTGAGGTGCCGTCTCCACAAAATCACAAAATTCCTTGGCTACTGCAACAAACTCGATGACTTCTTTGCTATATCCAACATGTTGAAAATCTTCCATAAACTACTTTCTTTTATTTTACAAAGGTAGCATTTTACCTCCTACCTCGGTATACTTACGGGAAATAAAAATGACATTCCAGGTCCCTCCCAGAATGTCATTCTTTGCGGAAAGACGGGGATTCGAACCCCGGAATCCCTTTAGAGGATTACACGCTTTCCAGGCGTGCCAGTTCAGCCACTCCTGCATCTTTCCTTACTTTGGCGGGGCAAAGATAGGATAAAAAGTAAAAAGTAAAAAGTAAAAGATAAAATAAATTTTAGAAAGGGTAGCCGATCGCAAGATTCAGTACCAGACCTTTCCAGAAACTGCCGTCGATATTATAATATCCGGACTTGCCTGTACTATAAGGAGCATGTATAGGTATTCCCAAATCGGCACGGACCACGATATAGGAAAAATCGTAACGTAGTCCGAATCCGGTCCCCAAAGCAATTTCTTTCAATAATCCTTTGATTCTGAATTCTCCTCCGGGACGCTGGGTTTCATTGTTCAACAACCAGACATTCCCGGCATCCATAAACAAAGCCCCTTTAAACCGTTCGTATATTTTGAAACGATACTCGACATTCCCTTCCAGTTTGATATCTCCGGTCTGATCGAGATAAGAATAGGTCGATTCCTTGGGATGGTAACTTCCGGGCCCGATCGAACGGATATGAAAAGCCCGGATACTATTCGAGCCGCCGATATAAAATTGCTCACTGTAAGGCATTACTTTCGAATTACCGTAAGCATAACCGATCCCTCCCATAATCCGCATGGCCAATTGATTATTATTATCCACAGTCTTATAACCGATTAATTCAGAAGTAAGCTTCAAAAATTGAGAATAACGATTATTGAGAATTTGTTTGCCCTCCCCCTGATGATTCCCGCAGATATACTGCAGGCCCGCTATAATATTACCGGCCTGAGTGACCGAAGTCTGCCAGAACAACCGGTTGGGATTACGATAAGTCGCAGCCCGGTCGTACGTATAGGTATAAGACATCGACGGAATAAACTGATTCTTAAAACTCTGCGCCACTGCGGGATTTTTATTTACAACAGAATCGAAGGCATGAGAAGTACGCAACAGATAGGTATAATTGAGTTTAAAAGGTACGACGGAATGATAATTCCGGGTAGAAGAATTAAAATCATAGGTCGCACTTCCCCAAAACGAGATCATCCTAAAAAAATTATGTCGGTTGAGCAAATCCGTACCGATCTGAAAATGGGTCTGTTCTCTCCTATCCCGTTTCGTTTTCATCAATTTGGGAACCAATAACCGGGGCACGGACAAATTAAAATTCAACCCCAGCTCATAAGAATTGATCAAGCCCGAATTGCCTGTCGATTTTTTATTTCCTCCGATTTGCCATTCGTAGGATCCTGTCAACCGGACACTGAAATTCTCTGCCCGGCGGAACATATTCCGGTTAGTAATCCCTAATGTCAATCCCGGACCGAGCAGATTATTCGACTTGGAAGACATATCCACCTCCACTTCCGTTTCAATGGGCAGGGCAAAATCGCCGTTGATTTGCATATCCAGCAAGCGATCCTGAACCGTATCGGGCACGGTAATCGTCATATTGGCGAACTTAAATACACCCAACTGTACAAATCCGGCTTGTGTACGACTCTGTCGCATAGCCGAATAAGTTTGTCCGGGTCGCGTCTTCACCGCCCGGGTGATCACATTCGGTTTCAGCCGTAACGGAGGCTCATAAATGATTTTCACCTGATCCGCCTGTATCGTGTCTTGCCCGCCGGTCGTTTCATTTCCCGACAGCATCACTTTCACCTCACCGATTTTATAAGGATGAAAAGCATTTTGCGGAATTCCCTGCTTCAATCCGATTCGTACGTCGGCCATTTTTCCACCTTGAGTGGTATCGACTAAAAATTCGATATAATCGGGTTGGAAGAAATAATAACCGTGATTTCTCAACCGATCGGACATGCGTTGCCGCTCCTGATTGAGGACATTCACATCGTATTGCCTTCCCGGTTTCAGTTCGGAGAACCGCATATACGAGCGCACGATACTATCCATCGGAGGATTCCATCCCCACAACTGTACACTACCGTAATGAAAAGGCTGAGGCAAATCGACCCAATAGCTGATGCGGGCTTTTTTAGGATTCCGTTTATGCGGAATAATCTCGTAGCGGGAAGTCGTCCCATAAAAACCGAAGTCTTTCATGGCATTATCCACCATTTTCAACCGTAATTCGGGCTGTACATCTGAAATCAACACCGGTTTCTTAGCCAATTTACGATATAACCACCATTTAAAACCTTTCTCTTTTTTTATATTCCAATTATATACCCACAGCCCGATCGGGAAAGGCGAACGGACATAAGGAGAATACAGCGGATTATTGGGTTTCACAGACAGCGGACCGGAAGCGGCTGAATTTTGTGTACTGTTGAGTTTCACTTTCTGAGGGGCCTCGATCTTCATTTTTTTTACTCCGACATACAATACTTCATCTTCTGTCAGTTTTTTAGTCGTTGAACAAGAAAAAAGAAGGAAAAGGAAAAAGATTAAAGGTAAAAAGTAAGAAGAAGAAAAGGTCAGGGTACTACAAATAGGACAAAAGTGACTGAACCGACTTTTGTCAGACTTCCGGGCATACTTTCTGATGAATTCGACTACTTTCATTTCTGATTCTCCGTTTTTGTTTCTCTTTCCGATTTTCGGTTATTTTTAAAGAGATCTTTAAATTTACGGAAATTTTTCCGCCAAACAATACCGACACCCGTTTGAGTGACTTCGCCGTCCAGTACACTCTCATAGTTGGAATGCCGGAACACTTTCAAAAATAGATTTCTCTTCTTCGTAATCACGTATTCTATAGAAATATCGTCGACGAGATTATCTTCTATGTTATTACTCTGATTTTCATTATTATCTGTAGAAATCCGTCCACCGATCTTCACCCGAATCCGATCATTAAAAAATTGTTTGGAGAACTGATACGTATAATCGGTACGGGTTGTATTTTCATCGGTATTATACGAATCGACGCCAAAAGTAAAACCGGTCTTCCGGGTATACTTATTCAATTCATTTTCTACCAGGCTATATAAAGCATTGTTGGCCATACTTCCTCCGCTTCCCGACTTAGCAGCCCCAGGAGCGGTATAAGTATTATAGATCAATAGATTCAACGCTTGACGGGTACGTTCTTCCTGAGAAAAAGTCGCCAACTGATTCTGTACCACCATATCGTTGGGAGCTGACAGGTCAAAAGAGATATCCGGCCGGGTCAATGTATTCTGTATCCGGATGATAGCCTCGAAAGTAACCAGTCGATTCTGTTCTCCGTCGACAACCGTAGCTTTCACCTGTTCGGAAGCGGATATACTCAACATCGGATTCATCACATTTCCTGTCCATTCCACATAGCTGCCACTGCGAATATTAAATTCTTTTTTACCTGCAATGGGAATATTATAAACCACGGTTCCTCCGGATAAAATATATTTCCCCGACAAGGTAAGTCCGTTTTCAGGACTCATGGCCAGAACCAGATTACCCCCACCCTGGATGACGATATTATTACTTCCATCATCCGATAATTCGACGTTTACTGTCACCTGATCTCCGATCTCGATCAACATTTTTAAAGCAAAGCTACTGGTGTTTACCCGGTTAGTCAGATCGTCACGCTCATTCAAGGTGGTATCCCTGAACGATACGAAACGGACCAAATCGGCACTACGGTCCACAAGTTCGGGTCCGGAACTACGCAAAGTATAGGTAATATTGGTCCGGTTGAGCAAATTGATATTTCCGGAAACGCTTAAATTCGAAAAGGCCCCGGCCAAACGGGAATCCAGATTGATATAAGCCTTCCCATAGATCAGCGAAGTCGGATTTTTCTTTACATTCACGACCTCGAAATTACCGGCTTTTACAGATATATCCATATTCATCCGGTCGAACGGAGTCAGGGTAATCGCTCCGTTCAGCACCATATCACTTTTGTTAGGAGCAATAAACCGATATTGCCGAAATAAAATCTTCCCGTTGTCTACAATCAGGCGGGTGGTATCCAATCCGAATGTGGTACCCAACATCACCACATCGGCTTTTCCATTACGAAAGCCCAATCCACCGTTCAAATCCGGCCGATCTACCGTTCCACGAAACTGTAATGCGCCGGTCAACTCGCCCTCCAGTTTCATCAGATCTTTCGGAACAAAAGCGTTGACCATATACAAAGGTAAAGAAGGTATATCTACGTCCAGCATGACCTCCCGGTTGGTCTCGGATGTAGCGAAAGTCCCCTGCACTACCGCCCGGCGGATGCTGTCGATTTTCAACTCAAAATCTACGGCATGATCGGTTAAATGATCCTTTCCTGCATACTGCAGATCCAAATCGAGGGTACCCATCCGCTGTTCTTCATAAAACAGATTATTCACTCCGATATTTCCCTCGGCACCGAAGGTTTTACGATCGGTATACAACAATAAATCCGTATGCAGGATACCGCTCAGATCGGGTAAGAACGGTGATATTTCGGTCAATTTTTTCAGGTCTATACCGGTAATCTCCACCTGTAACCGATCCGTCCTTTCTCCTTCATCAGGCAGAGACTGCAAACTCACCAATTTATTCTGGTAGGCCATCCGGAGATTGGCATCGATCTTCCAATCTTTATAAACCGTTACTTTATTATCGGCATTGACAATCCACCGGCTATACCCCAGAATAGGAGTCATCGGGAAAAAGCTCACCGTAAAAGCACTGTCCAGCATCACCAGATTGATACCCATATCGAATCCGACTCGTTGCCGGGCATCTTTTTGTTTCAGTTCGATCCGGAATTGATTCCCCTGCATTTTTCCGGTCAGGTTGATATTGAACAGTCCCTTCCAGGCCTGGTCGGAACTACCGGCTCCCAATGCATACACCAGACTCTTGCCGGTCTGCCAGATACCCATCTGTACCGAATCGAGACGTACCGTCCCAAAATAGGGAGCCGTAGCCGTGATCCCCATCCGGATACCTGACCGCTGGCGGGAAACGATATCCAGAGAAAGCCGACGAAATCCCATATTCCTGGCCTTCAAAAATTTAGCGATCGCATTATTTTGATCACCTTTCAAGTGCATACTAAAAACAGGCAACTCCGCTTTGATCTGTTCCATATCGATATCTTTACCGGCGATCTGCTTCCCGACAATCCCTGCAATTTTCCCAGCACTCTCCCCGAAACCGGCCAAAGAAGTATCGGCCCGGAAAGTTAACTGTAAATCACCGGTCTTTACATCCAGTGTCGTCTTCTTCAGATCGCTGGCCATATCGATATCCAGGCTTCCCAAGGTATAAGTCTTCCTGCTATCTGCCATGCTCAGGCTATCGAAGCGGGCTTTTAAAGCATAAGCGGAATGTTCCCCGATAAAACCTTGCAAATCTACTTTCAGCCCCATAGTCAAAGGTTCCTGCATCAAATGCAGGGCCTGCAGATCCACCTTGCCGATATAACCACCCAAACCGACCTGATACTGTTGTTGCAGCGAATCTCCCCGGAAAACCAAATCCAAAGGAGCATCGGGATCTTTACTAACCATAGTCCCCCGTAAATGCGTCTTATCCAAGGTAGCCTGTAAAGTAATATCTTTATATTCGTGCTCTTTATAAAACAACTGACGGATTCCGGCATTTACCGAGGTCTTTGCCTGAGGCCACGAAAAATACCGGCCTTCCAACCGGAAATTGGCCGAGGCGCTTCCTAACGAATCGACAGTCAAAAAGCGATCGAGCGGAAAACGGCTCAGGGTCAATTCGCCGTTATATGTCTCCCGGTTCAAATCATAACTCCCGTCGAGGGTCATACAACCAGCATCGGAACACAAGCGCACCAAAGCCTCCAAAGCTCCCTGATTAGCCTTCAGATTCGCCGACCAGGATACATCGGCCGGGATCTTCACGATTCCTTCTTTTAAGAAAACATTAGCAAAGGTAGCGTCCGGCATCTCCGCCCGCAAATCGATCACCCCACTTATTTTTTTCAGGTCCCGGTAGGATTGCAGTTGTCCTTTTCCAGTCAACCGGAATTTTCCGGTCATACCGGCATCCAGGCGGTCGAACCGGACTCTGTTTTCATCTATACTGAAAGTCGTATTCAAATCTACCTGACTATGTTTTAAGTCCTGAGGGATTCCGTCATAAAAGGGAGTAAGATCGGCCAGCCCAACCCTGGCATTCAGCTGAACGATCAAGGGTACCCGTTTCATCAGATTATTCATCGAAGTATCGGCCCGGGCTGTCAACTCGATCTTGCTATGAGCGGTGCGGATAAATGCCCCCCTCAATGCTGTCCGGGCCGAATCGAGATCCACCTGTGCCTGCATCTGTTGCAGCTGTATTCCGTTTTGCTGTACAGCCCTCAGATCTACCAGGTTTCCCCGCACAACCGTTCCCCGGTTATATACACTGTCGATTTGTACGGCAATACCGGACAGCACCAAATCGGTTTGCCCGGCATCGGCAGTCTTCATGCTAAAGGCACTGTTCTCCAATTGTAATCTCCCTGCACGTATCAGCCAAGGCTGGCTACCGGACGGTTCGGTGACCGGTGTCCCGGACGATTGTTCCGTTCCCATCTGCATGTCACACCAAGCCCCTCCGACAGCGACAGCATCTATTTCGACGGATTGCTCCCCCAACAAAACTTTTCCGCCAGTCAGCGAACCGTCCTTTATTCCGGCCCCCAGGTAAGGCAACCCCTCGGTATACATGCGATAACCGACGTCCCGGATCTTTATCTGCCTGACTTCGATCCCCCAATCCAAAGGATTACTCTGCACTGTATCTTCCACTGTTCCGGCTCCGGATTTCAAAAAAACATCCCCTTCTTCCAGGCTAATCTCAGCGACTATCAATTTTTTCCGTTCCAAATCGATCCGTCCCTCCTGTACCCCCAAATTCCCGACAGCCACCTTCAGTTGCATACCGGTAGTATCGCCGGCTAATCCGAACTTCACCTGTCTCAGACCTAACTGTTCGATACCGAGTTCTTTACGAAATATCCGATCGATATTCACCCTAAGCCGGATCGCCTCTGCAGCAACCAGGGTATCTCCGGCAGTTTTCCCGGCATACACATCGTCCAAAACCAGATCAAAAGGAAAACCCAAACGGAAATGCCCGATCCGGACTTCCAAGTCGTAATGCGAAGCAGCATAACGTTCGGCTTTGCGCAAAAGGAAATCTTGTACAGGAGGTAAATAAAGCAAAAACACGATAAGCAGTAGCAACCCTAAAATTACTAAAATCGTTCTGCCCAGATATTTAAAAAATCTTTTCATGCTTAAGTTTTATTCTTCGCAATTACCATTATTCAGATCGTAAAAAAGCGCTGCAAGGCCTGCCTCCTGCTATTCCGTAAAGTCTTTAATTAACGTAAAAAGATCCTTACGGGTTGCACGAATCGATCAACATTGTTTCGGCTTCGGCAATCGCCTGAGGAGTCCCTAAATCTAAAAAACGTCCTTCGTAAAAATACATCAGTATCGGGTGAAGCCTGGCCTGTGACAGATATTCGTCTATAATCGAAAAGACCCCTTTTCCTGACATACGTTCTAAAAATTCCGGGCTCACCACCTGCACTCCACAGAAAGCATAGTTCCGGGAATCCCAAAATTCTTCATCTACCGGTTTTTGTTCCCCTGTGGCCTTATTTTCCCATCCTTTCAGCATCCCTTCACGATTAAATCTCAATCCTCTGCCTTTCCCGCCGGTCCGGGTAACCAAGGTCGCATCTCCCTTATTTTGCCGATGAAAGCGGAGCAAGGCAGGTATATCGATATCTGAAAATATATCTACATTATGAATAAGCACCGATTCACCCGGGCAGAACAACTCCCTGGCTTTCAGAAGTCCGCCCCCGGTATCGAGTAATTTCTCCCGTTCATCGGAAATCACGATATCCCAATCGAAAAAATGTCGTTCGCACAGAAAAGCTTCTATCTGGTCGGCATAGTGATGCACGTTCACCACAATACGCTGTACATCCGCCGCTATCATTTTCCGTATGACATATTCAAGCAAAGGCTTACCGGCTACTTCCACCAATGCTTTGGGCCGATCGTTCGTCAAAGGCTGCAAACGGGTACCCAATCCCGCTGCAAATATCATTCCGTTCATCTAAATATTTATCATCTTATTTTTAATTGCATACATGACAAGCGCAGCAGTATTCCGGCATCCGGTCTTACTCAACAGATTCGCCCGATGTTTATCCACTGTCCGCTTACTGATAAAAAGTTTATCTGCAATTTCCTGGTTGGAAAGTCCCAGGCATACATGATACAAAATCTCGAGTTCTCTCTCGGATATTTCATTATCAGGGGTTTCAGGTTCCGGTTTATGTTGCCCGCCATCACGCATATTATTGAGAATATTCACCAGCAACTCCTCGGAAAAGTAATTCTCACCGGCGGCGACAGCCCGGATTGCCGCAATCACTTTTTCTATACCGGAATTTTTGAGAACGAACCCCTTTACTCCGACATCGACCATTTTATAGTAATACTGTTCATCCCCGTACATAGACAACACGATCACCTTCAAATCCGGCCTGATCCGCAGGGCCTGTTCCGTAGCTTCTATCCCGTTCATCTCGGGCATTTCTATATCCATCAACACCAGGTCACAATCTACAAAGGAGAGGTTTTCAATAAAGTCGCGTCCACTGGAAGCTTCGTAAATATGGTGTACGAAATCCTGGGTAGACAAAAGCAATTTCAATCCTTCCCTGAATAACTTATGATCGTCAACAATATAGATTCTTAATTTTTTCAAATTCTTTGTGTCCATGAATCGATAAACATTTACATCCGTAACTGATAAACAAAGATAAAAATAAAGTCAGAAAGTCAAAAGACTTTAATAAAAGCGTTGGCCCGCATCCCTTTTCCATGCTCGCTGACAATCTCGATATCCCCGTTACCGGATTGCAGCCGGTAACGCATGTTATCCAATCCCATACCGGTATGTCCGGAAATACGGTTTACATCGAATCCGATACCGTTGTCGGTATATTCTAAATATAATATTCCTTCTTCGAGTTGTAAATCGATCGTCACTTTCGAGGCTGCAGCATGCCGCAATGTGTTGTTGATCAACTCGCAGATAACACGGTAGACCACCACTTCGATATTGTAATTGAAACGTTGATTTTCGAGATTAGTAGTAAAATACACCTTAAAATTATCGGCTTGCCGCATCCGTTTTATGAATGCCTCTACCGCATCTTTTAAGCCAAAATTGTTGAGGATATGCGGGCTGATATTGGCCGAGATGTCCCTGACCCCGCTAATCGCTTCATCCACAGCCTGCCGCAGATTCTGCTTTATCTTTTCGTTGACTTCACTTTCTTTATTGGCATCCAACCCCGAGACCAGCATTTTGATCACACTCAGCAAAGGTCCCAGCCCATCGTGCAGCTCTTTCGCAAAACGCTGCCGTTCTTGCTCTTCCGTGCGGATAACCGCTGCCAGTACCCGTTTCTCTGATTCGCGCCGGATCTCATCCACTCTTCGCATAAATTGAAAAATTTTCCGGATATAAAATACTCCGATCAGGAGGACCAAAGCAATGATAAAAGCCAGAATCTTCTGTACAATAGCCAATTCATCTTCCATTTCGGGATAAATCGTAGGCCATAAATCGAAGACCCTCGACACCACCATCAACAAAAATCCGACGGAAATCAGAATCCAGGAAGCATTGAATTTTGTCCGCTTAAACAAGCTAATGGCAATAACGGCAGCAGCAACCTGTAAAAAAAGCGAAACATAAACGAGAATAGTGGACAACATAGTAAGTTCATTAAAATTAAAACGGATATCCGATAGCTATATTAAATACAGATTTATTAAAACCTCCATTACGATTCAACAACACAAAACGTTGCCCTTCGGCCTGCATCGGATCATGTAATTTCAAACCAAGATCAAAACGCAACAGAAAGAAATTGACATCCAACCGTAGTCCGGCCCCTGTTCCGACAGCGATTTGTTTATAAAATCCGGAGGATAACTTCGTACCCTGACGATTCTCATACCGATTGATATTCCAGATATTCCCGGCATCGATGAATAAAGCTCCTTCTAATAACCAGAATAATTTAAACCGATATTCCACATTGGCTTCCAACTTAAAGTCCCCTACATTATTCGGATACTTATCCGGCGGAGCATAAGATCCCGGTCCCAAAGTTCTCGCCTGCCAGGCCCGGATATCGTTGGCACCTCCGCAATAATAAGCCTCTTCAAAAGGCAAAGCCTTCATGTTACCATAGGGATAACCACAACCCAGAAACAGCCGGTAGACGACCGAATTGGCTTTATTCAGGTAATGGTTGAACCGATATTCACCGTCGGCTTTGATAAATTGGGCATACCGGACACCCAGAATTTTATAAAAACGTTCTTCCTCGGAACCGGATTTTCTGGCCCTTAAAAGTTTATCCATAGCCAAAAGAAAATTCCCGGAAGTCTCCAGATTACCCCGGAAATAATTAAAACTTTGTGCAGAATTGACCACCTGGTCGGTAAACACAGCCGAAAAATTCGCCGACAGAATCATATGGTTGGTATAGGCACTTTTGATATATTCATTTTTCAATTCACTGATAAAACTCGAATCGACACTCGGCATCAGCACATAATTCAGATCGATGAGATCGAAATTATACCGCCATTTATTATCTGCCCGCCGCCAAAGGTAACCGAACTTAGCACTAGCTACACGGCGTTTGTAAAACTGTGTATTTTCCTGACTGAAGGAGAGAGAGATCGAAGTTTTAGGAGCAAAATTGCGGCGGAATTCATCCATACGAAAAACCGGCATCCAAAATTGAGGTGTCACTAACTTCAATTCCGTACCGACTTCGGTGGTACTGAAAATTTCATTTTCCTTCAATTTCTCTTTTTTTAAAGCCCCCCATACACTCAAGGTCAGATTCTCCCCCCCATGAAACAAATTGCGGTGATTATAAGCAAAATTACCTCCGACCCCGATATTCCCGGAATTGTTGGTCCCTTCGAGAAAGACATTATAAGACTGCCGTTTGAGCGGAGTAAGCTGCACTTCACAAAACAACACCGGCTCACCGTCTTCCCTTTGCTCTTCCCGGAAAATAATATTGATAAATTTAAACAGATTCAAGGCTTGCAGGCGGGAATAGGAATCAGCCACTTTACGGACATCATAAAATTCTCCTTCCTTGAACTGGATCGTTTCCAGGATCACCTTCGGCTTAATCTTCATATGGCCACGATAAACAATCCCATATTCACCGTAACGGGTATGCCGGTAAAGCGAATCGAGTCCATTGGCCATCAGCAGGGGATCATAATCCAAATTTACCTGAATGTGCTTTATTTTATATTTGCGGTAAGCCATACTGTCGGACACACTGTTGACGATGCTCAGCAAAAGATGAGCCTGTTCCGGATTACCGCTCCGCGAGGTATCGGCATAATAATGAATAAAATTCTTTGAAAAATTATAATACCCGTTTTGCCGGAGCATATGAGTGATCCGTTCCCGTTCATCTTCCAATATCTCTATATCCATCGGCATTTCCTGATGCAACAAAGTGTGATTGGTATCCCGCAAAACCAATTGTACTAACGGAGAGCTTTCGGGTAATCCTCCGGCCCGGAAACTACTGTCTTCCCGGAAAGTAAAATCTTTTACCCGAGTCAGCGGACCGGGATAAATCCGGTACACAACATGAGCCTTTTTCTTTTTAAACCAAACGGAATCCGTCACCTCAGCTTTATAAAAACCTTTATTGTTCAGGTACAATTTCAACTGGGTCACACTTCTGTCGGTCAGGAAAGGACTATAAATCACAGGAGCTTCACCGATGGAACGCAACCATTTGTTAAAGCGCTTATTCTCATTCTTCCCACTCAGGTTATAAAGTCCCAGATGAAAACGAGCCACTCCCAATATCCGCGTATTAGGACGTTGCCGCACCGTTTTTTTCAATTCAGAAAAATTCACCCCTTTCTCTTCTACCCTCACTTTCACCTTATTCAACAGATATTCATCTTTCCCCACATAACGGGTAGGCGAACACGATACCATGACCAGCATAAAGCCCGTCAATAACAAAATTCCCCCTCGCTTTTTCAGTAAGCTGATGAACGGTTGGCTGATAAAATATTCCGAAACAATCTTATATGGAACCCACTTCTCCAAATCTCAAAAAATGTTACTACTTTTGCACAGCTTCTGAATTGCTCTTTATTCAGGATTAAAACCACGCTAAAACCGATGTAGAGGCACAAACCATGTTAAGCAAACAGGTAACAAAAATAGTCCAAAACCTTGAAAAAAAGAAATTCAGGGAAAAATATAATCTCTTTAAAATCGAAGGGGAAAAACTGGTCGGAGAACTGTTGCATTCTCCCCTGAAAATCCACTCCCTGATCGCTTTCCCGTCTTGGCTCGAACAAAACAAAAAAGCGTTGTCAAACGTAAATATCATTGAAGCCGATGAACGGGAAATGCATGGGATATCCAACTTCCAATCTTTACCCGAAGTCATCGCACTGGCCGAAATACCTGTCCATATCTATCGGAAGGAAGAGGTTCTCGATTCTTTATCCCTGGTATTGAACGGGATACAAGATCCGGGTAATTTGGGTACCATCCTCCGGGTGGCAGACTGGTTCGGAATCGGAAACATATTCTGTGATGCCGATTGTGCCGGTGTTTATAATCCCAAATGTGTACAAGCCAGCATGGGGGCCATCTTCAGGGTCAAGACGTTCTATACGGATCTCCCTGTTTTATTGAACGAACTGAAGCAAGAAGGCCTTCCTGTCTTTGGCACGTTTTTAGATGGGAAAAATATTTATACGACAGCATTAAGTACCCGGGGCCTGATCGTCATGGGGAACGAAGGGAAAGGTATTTCAGCAGAAATAGAAGCGCTGACCGGACAGAAACTAACAATTCCGAGTTTCGCCCGGAATAGCGAATCGACCGAATCGCTGAACGTCGGAGTAGCTACCGGTATTATTCTGTCGGAATTCAAAAGAAGGATGTAATCAGCAATTTAAAATAAAACGAAATGAAAAAGATTTTTACGTTATTATGCATCTGTTGCCTGGGTTTCGGAGCGATGGCCCAATTACCGATCAATCTGGGTGTTCACGGCGGGATTTCCAGTAACCGGATAAAATTCAAAGATATCCCCCAGGCTATCGGGACACAAGCCAATACTGGCTATATGGTCGGCGCATTTATGCGCGTCAATCTGGGAAAACTCTATCTGGAACCTGCTTTAAACTATTCGCATAAGAGAAGTGTGATAGAAGAAAAGGCACAGGCACTAGGAGAAAATCCTGACAACTTCGATCTGAAACTCAACACGTTCGATATTCCGATTATGTTGGGTTTCCAAGTATTGGATTTATCTATCGTTAAACTACGGGCCTTCCTCGGACCGGTACTTTCCGTCGGGAAAGTAAAAAACCTGAAAAAACTAGGAGATATCAGTACCGATAAAACCAACTGGCACGGTAAAGTCGGCGTCGGGGTAGATGTCTGGAAACTGACCTTCGATATCGATTATGAAAAAGCATTCAAAAATTTAGGTCATGAACTGAAAGCTCCCCGGTCGTTCAATTTCACCCTGGGACTAAAGATTATTTAAGACCACATTTAAAAATAGCCCACTGCCCGTCCCTGTGGGCTATTTAAAACGTTAGCACATTTTTTCCCCGGCATTCATTTGTTTTTTCAAAATATTTCCTATTCCTTTGTTTCGTCAATTCAATCCTTAAGAAAGATTGTTTGAATTATAAAGAGGAGTTGAGAGACTGGGCTCTATGAAACTCCGACAACCTCCGGAACTTTCCGAAAGGTGCCAAAACCCGGCCTGATAACAGGAGTTATAATTTAAAACAAAAGTAAGATGAAAAAAGCAGATTATTTAACCCACATCACCGACCGGAGAAACCGGAATCTCAAATTCTTCTCTCTTTTTGTATCTTCTATGGACATGCGCTGCATGCGCTGATCTTTTATACCCCCTATTCCGATTTACCGGCTTACGATATTACCAGGTAGTAGTTGGCAAGCCCCGTTAATAAACATTCGGTTTAATGTTTATTTTATAGTGGTATAGTCGAATCCGAACTATATCCTGACCAATTTAAAGGGTAAACGCCCCAGACATGAAACGCTCATTAAAAAACGACAAAATGAAAACTTACGCAGAAATCAATGAAAAGATAAAAAAAGGGACTGCCGTAGTACTGACAGCCGAAGAAGTATCCGAATTATCCAAGACATTATCACCCAAAGAAATTGCAGAAAAAGTAGACGTAGTAACCACCGCCACTTTCGGAGCGATGTGTTCTTCGGGTGCATTTTTGAATTTCGGTCATTCCAATCCCCCAATCCGGATGGAGAAGATCGAATTGAACGGCATCCGGGTTAGTGGTGGACTGGCAGCGGTAGATACTTATGTCGGCGCTACAGATTGTAACCCATCCTCTCCGGCTTATGGCGGAGCCCATATCATCGAAGACCTGGTCAATGGTAAAGACATTACGCTCGAAGCCTGGGGAAAAGGGACGGATTGTTATCCCCGCAAACATATAAAAGCTATTATCAACAAGAATTGCATCAATGAAGCTATCTTATACAATCCGCGAAATTGTTACCAAAACTATAATGTAGCGACCAACACCACCGATCAGATCAAATATACCTACATGGGTACGCTGCTTCCTAAGATGAGGAATGCCTCTTACAGTTCTGCCGGTGAGCTATCGCCCTTGCTTAACGATCCGGAATGCCGGACCATCGGGTTGGGAACTCATATTTTCCTTTGCGGTACAGACGGTTATGTCACCTGGAACGGCACTCAGTTCAACACTTCCAAAGCGGTAAATGAACACGGTATTCCCACTAGTAATGCCCGTACGATAGCCGTTGTGGGTGACTTGAAAAACATGAACACCCAATACCTCCGGGGGGCATATATCGAAAAATACGGTATCACCTTATATGTCGGAATCGGAATTCCTATCCCTATTCTGGACGAAGATCTGGCAAAAAGAGTGTCTATCCGGAATGAACAAATCGAAACGACTGTCGTCGATTATGGGAATGGCAATCAAATTCTGGGAAAAACGAATTATGCCGCTCTACAAAGTGGTGCTATCGAAATCAATGGCCATAAAGTAAGAACAGCGCCCCTTTCCAGTCTGGCCAAAGCCCGGGAAATCGCAGATTTACTGAAAAGCTGGATTCAGAAAGGTGAATTTTTACTCACCGAACCGGTACGGCCAATGCCTGTACAAGCCAGCCTGAACGGATTGAAAGCCATTGAAGATTAAAATTTAAAACCTTGTCAATTAGAAACATCATGATAAAGAAAGTTGTATTATCCTTCCCGGTAGATGCTACCGACAGATCGCTGACCTATGACCTGGTCAAATTATACGATATCCGGATCAATATACTGAAAGCCGAAATACAAGCCGGGAAATCCGGTAATCTATTAGTCGAACTCGAAGCTGATACCGACAAACTGGACCAGGGTATCGCCTATTTAATCGAAAACGGAGTTACGGTAAGTCCGGTATCCAGTAAAGTATCGTATGACGCGAGCCTCTGTATCGATTGTGGCAACTGTGTATCGGCCTGCTTTTCCCACGCGTTGACCATAGGGGCACCGGATTGGAAACTGCATTTCAATCCGGAAAAATGTATTGCCTGCAAATTATGTTTGAAAGCTTGTCCTCTCAAACTATTCCGGATCGAATTTGCCGAAGCCTGAATTTACCCTATGCCGTATGGAATATATCGATCGTACCTATCGCAAGCATTTCCGTCAGGATCGCTGGAGCTATTTTACCATAGCTTATAAAGAAACCGATCTGTGTATCGGCGTGGACCGGGGTTCCTGGCAACCGGAAATACCGGTCTGTGCAGAACGATTTGTCCGGGAATTACGGACGGATATGGACCGCTGGATCGGTTTACATCCGGATTATGCCCAGGCTTTAACCCCCTTTCAGGCAAGCGAGGATGCTCCCGGCATATTCAAAGAGATGTCGCGGGCAGCACAAACAAGCGGTATCGGCCCGATGAGTGCCGTAGCCGGCGCCGTCGCTCTGAAAGTAGGGGAAAACCTGAAAAAACGATTCGGTATAAAAGAAGTGATCGTCGAAAACGGAGGGGATATTTATGCCGACCTCTGTCAGGATATGGATATTTCGGTATTTGCCGGTTCTTCCCCCTTGTCTGAAAAGGTCGGTTTGCATATCGAGGCAGCCTATGCCCCCCTCGGGATTTGTACCTCTTCCGGAACCGTCGGTCCGTCACTCAGCTTCGGTAAAGCCGATGCGGTGATGATTGTCTGTTCGGATGTGATACTGGCCGACACTTATGCAACCGCTTTCGCCAACACGATTCAGACAGCGGAGGATGTCCAGACCTGCATCGAAAAAATCAGGGAGCAGGAAGACATACTGGCCGCCATTGCGATCAAAGACGATAAATTAGGTATATGCGGTAATTTTGAACTCAAACTTTTTTGAATTGAACGAACGTACAACTATGATACAAGACGAAATCAAGAAGCGGATTCTGATCCTCGACGGAGCCATGGGAACAGCTATCCAGCACTACGGTCTGACAGAGGCCGATTTTCGCGGTAGTGAATTTATCTCCCATCCGGTAAACCTGAAAGGCAACAACGATATCCTGAACCTGACCTGTCCCGAAGTGATCCGGCAGATTCATCGGTCGTATATCGAAGCAGGAGCCGATATTATCGAAACCAATACTTTCAACTCGAACGCCATCTCACAAGCCGAATATCGGGGAGAAAAGCTCGTATACCGTTTAAACTACGCGGGGGCGAAATTAGCTGTAACGGAAGCCCGTGCAGCTTCACACCAGGTATATGTAGCCGGCAGTATGGGACCGACTTCCAAGACATTATCCCTATCACCGGATGTCAACCGGCCGGAATTCCGTCCAGTGGACTTCGATACCCTGGTCTCGACTTATGCAGAGCAGGTAAGCGGATTAATCGACGGCGGAGTAGATCTCTTGTTAGTGGAAACCGTTTTCGACGGTCTGAATGCAAAAGCAGCCCTTTATGCCATTACCCAGGTACAGGAAGAAAAAAGGACTTCACTCCCTGTCATGTTATCGGCCACCATCAACGACAGAAGTGGGCGGACGCTCACCGGACAGAGCCTGGAAGCACTTTACACCACCGTATCCCATTACCCGCTGTTCAGTTTCGGATTGAATTGTTCGTTCGGGGCCACCGACTTATTGCCGTTTATCGAACGCTTATCCAAGACGCTGCCTTGTCCGTTGAGTATTTATCCTAATGCAGGTCTTCCCAACGAAATGGGAGAATATGATGAAAGCCCGGAGCTAACGGCTTCCTGTCTGAAACAGATGGCCACAGCAGGTTTACTCAATATCGCGGGAGGGTGTTGCGGTACTACTCCGGAGCACATCCGGGCCATACGTGAAGCCCTTCAAGCCATTTCTCCCCGACAGATTCCGGTTATCCCGGCCCAGCTTGTGGTAAGTGGTCTGGACAAGGTCGTAGTCGATAAAGCCCAAAATAACTTCATCAATGTCGGTGAACGGACCAATGTTGCCGGTTCCGCTAAATTTGCCAAACTCATCCACGCCAAAGCTTATGAAGAAGCTGCCCGGATCGCCCGGAAACAAATCGAGGACGGGGCATCGGTTATCGATATCAACATGGACGATGCCATGCTCGACAGTGCTCTCGAAATGTCCACTTTCGTCCGTTATATCAGCAATGACCCCGATATTGCCCGGGCAGCCCTGATGATCGATTCTTCGGATTGGAATACCATTTTAGCAGGACTCAAAAATGCCCAGGGGAAATGTATCGTCAATTCGATCAGCCTGAAAGAAGGAGAGGATCTGTTTCTGGCAAAAGCCCGGGAAATACATCATTTGGGAGCTGCTGTCGTCGTTATGGCTTTCGACGAACAGGGACAAGCTGTCACTTATGAACGTAAAATCGAAATCTGTGAACGGGCTTACCGGCTCTTAACCCGGCAAGCCGGTTTCCGTGCGGAAGACATCATTTTCGACGTCAATATTCTGGCTATCGGAACAGGCCTGGAAGAGCACAATAATTACGCCGTCGATTTCATCCGGGCAATAGCCTGGATCAAGGCCAACCTGCCGGGATGCCGTACTTCCGGCGGAGTCTCCAATCTCTCGTTTTCTTTCCGGGGAAATAACCCGGTACGCGAAGCCATGCACTCCGTATTTCTCTACCATGCGATCGAGGCAGGCATGGATATGGGCATCGTCAATCCGGCCATGTTACAGGTATACGATGAGATAGAACCTCAATTACTGGAAGCAGTAGAAGAGGTGGTATTGAACAAACACCCGGAAGCCACAGAACGCCTGATTGAACTGGCCGAACAAATCAAGGGGCAGAAAACCGCAGACGGAAAGGCTATAAAAAATGAAGAATGGCGTACCCGTACGTTATCCGAACGCCTGAATTTCGCTCTGATCAAAGGTAATACGGAATATCTGGAAGCCGATCTGGCCGAAGCGCTGACCGTTTATACCTCTCCCGTCGAAATCATCGAAGGTCCCCTGATGCAGGGGATGGATAAAGTGGGGACACTATTCGGTGAAGGAAAAATGTTTTTACCCCAAGTGGTAAAATCGGCGAAAGCGATGAAAGCAGCTGTCGCAATTTTACAACCGGAGATCGAGAAACACAACGCCGGTACGGGAGAAAATATACAGCGCCCTAAAGTTGTCCTTGCAACTGCCAAAGGAGATGTACACGATATCGGTAAAAACATCGTCAGTATCGTATTGACCTGCAACAATTTCGATGTCATCGACCTGGGGGTGATGGTCGATAACCAAAAAATCGTTGCCGCAGCTAAAGCCCATCGGGCAGACCTGATCGGAGTCAGCGGACTCATCACTCCTTCCTTAAGCGAAATGGAAGCTTTGTGTGAGTTACTACAGAAAGAGCAGCTTCGGATTCCGCTTATCGTAGGCGGAGCGACCACTTCAACCGTACATACCGCTGTAAAACTGGCACCCCGATACGATTATGGTGTCATCCAGGGGGGAGATGCCTCCCGGACTGCAGGGATCATGAAACGGCTACTATCCGACCGGTCGTCCTACCTCGCACAAGTGAAAGCAGAACAGGAAAAAATACGCGGGCAATATTATCATAAACAAGACCGTTTGCTTCCTTATACAGAAGCCCAGACCCTGGCTCCTGTCTTTGACCGGGAAAGTTACCGGTTGCCTGCCAGTTTCGGAGAACACAATCTGTTGGGAAAAAATATGGACTTGCAGGACCTGATCGCTAAAATCGATTGGACTCCATTTTTCCATTTCTGGGGATTCAAGGGTAAATTCCCGGAAATCATTCATCAGCATGAAGAAGCCGACCGTACTTACCAGGCCGCTCTGGAAATGTTGGGCACCGTTATTGCCGGCAATGAATTCGAAGCTTCGATCGTGGTCAACTTCTTCGATGCCTATGCAGAAGATGACGAAATCGTATTGGATAACGGTCACCGTCTCCCCATGTTGCGTCAACAAAAAGCGGGGCAAGAATGCCTGAGTTTATCCGATTATATCTGTCCCAAGGCTTACGGAACTTCCACCATCGGGTTATTCGCCCTGAAAGTCGCCGACAAACAGGGCAGTTGTAACTGCCACGACTTCAGCCATCTGCTGCGTGAAAGCTTATGTGCCCGGTTAACCGAAGCTTTGGCCGAATGGATGCAGGAACAATTGAGTGAAGGTTTGTCCCTGATCCGCCCGGCCTTCGGCTATTCGGCCTGTCCGGATCATTCACTGAAAAAAGATGTCTTCGACCTATTGGATGCACCGTCTAAAATCGGGGTTTCCCTGACCACGTCTTATGCGATCTATCCGACGACAAGTCTTTGTGGTATGCTCATCGCCCATCCTGCTGCCCGTTATTTCAGCATTGGAAAAATCGGTGCAGACCAGTTGACGGACTATTGCACGAAGCGGGCGATCACCCTGGAAGAAGGAAAAAGATTATTAGGATTATAAAACCGGGCGAGCTACGCCCATAACCAGTACATAATGACTAAAGTAATCGATATTATCAATCAGAAAAAGGCACCTTTCGCTTCGTTCGAACTGGTGCCTCCATTGAAAGGAAGCGATATCAACAAACTATACGGAGCCATAGAACCTCTGATGGAATTCGCCCCTCCTTTCATCAATATCACCTTTCACCGGGATGAAGTGGAATTCCGCCAAACGGCCGACGGTACCTTTGAAAAAGTGACCATCACCAAACGGCCGGGATCGGTAGCCATTGCAGCAGCGATTATGAAACGGTTTCCCGTAGAAGTCGTCCCCCATCTGATCTGCGGAGGAGCCAGTAAACATCAGATCGAGAACGACCTGATCGACCTGAACTTCCTGGATATTCAGAATGTAGTCGCTTTACGCGGAGATGCTATCCCCGGCCAAAAATATTTCGTTCCCGAACCCGACGGCCACCGTTACAGTTGCGAACTGGTGGGACAAATCCACAATATGAACCGGGGAATTTACCTGGACGAATGTCTGAAAAATGCCGTACCTACTAATTTTTGTATCGGTGTCGCCGCTTATCCCGAAAAACATTATGAAGCCCCGAATATAGACATCGATATCGAAAATCTGAAACGCAAAGTAGATGCAGGAGCCGATTATATCGTTACTCAAATGTTTTTCGACAATACCCGGTTTTATGAATTTACAGCCAAATGCCGGGCCGCCGGTATCACTGTTCCGATCATCCCCGGCCTGAAACCCATCTCGACGCAAACCCACATCGAAATGCTCCCCCGGGCTTTCAGTATCGACCTGCCCCAGGAACTGATGAACGAAGTCCGGAAATGTAAAGACAATAAAGCCATCTATCAGGTAGGCATCGAATGGTGTACAGCCCAAAGCAAGGATTTATTAGCCCACGGTGCCCCGGCTATCCACTATTATACCATGGGAAAAGCCGACAACATCCGGGAGATTTTAAAACGTACTTTTTAAATAGTTACTTTTGTAACTATTTAAAAAGTAGAATTAACTCAGTTTATAAACCCGAATTCAATAATTTTTCCAATAATTTTTTCAATTCCGGATTCGAGGGACGGGGGGAGTTAGTCGACACTACTTTCCCTTCCCGGTCAAATACCATGAAACGGGGAATTGTGGTAAATTTATAGTCTTTCATAATTTGCGGAGACACGCCAGCAAAAAGCTGTACACCACTAAGCCCCTCCTGCTCCAGAACCTCGAGCCACTTCCGGTGATCTTTCTTCTGATCGATCGATACACCGATAAAAACGACATCTTTACCCTCCATTTCTTTCTCCAGTTTCACGAGATGAGGGATTTCCGCCCGGCAGGGACCGCACCACGTAGCCCATACGTCCACCAGTACAACCTTACCCCGGAAATCGGACAAGGATACCAGCTTACCATTCCGGTCGGGATAAGTGAAATCGGCTGCCATTTCGCCCTTCTTCCCCTGATACAGCCTGGCCGAAACGGCATTCATCCGCTCCCGGTGATTTTCAGTTGTCAGGAAACTGCCATATTCACCGAGTATTTTCTGATAGTTTTCATAAGTCCGGCAACGTTCGGCATACCAAAGCACGACTTCCGCTTTCAGCAAATCATCCGGCAACCATTTAAGCCGATTGGATAAATTGTCTTTTTCACCCTCTTTTGCCAGGGCAAATGTCGTATAACGTTGCAAATAATCGTAACCATAAGGTTGTTCCAGTACCGAAGCATCCGTTAATTTATCCCGGGAGATAATGGTTTCGTAATAGGCCGGGTAATCGGCCGGAGTAGGACGGCTCGGCTTAAAAGTATCTTTACCCGCTTTCAGGGCATTCAAAATCCGGAAAGCATAATAATCGAGATCGAAATCAATCGTTTGTTTCACCAAGCGTGCGAATGTCTCATCCCGGAACGTCAGCTTTTCCTGAAACTCACGGGCCTGTGGCAGAAAATCCATAAAATAAGGAAAGAAATCGCGGTAATCGAACAAAGCATACTTCAGATTATCGACTCTTTCCCGTACCGGAATCATTATCGTTTCCCAACGGGCAAGCAAGAGATTTTCCGGCGTATTCCGTACAGTAATCACGATAGTATCTTCGGGAAAATTCACTTCTCCCTGATCACCCGGTTTCATATAAAGACGGATCCGATCCAGCCTCTCCTTTCCCCCCACCGTATAGAAACCTTTCCGTTCAGGCTGGAAGGTAAATCCATACCAACCGTCCCGGCTCACCTTCGAGGTTGCGATCAGACATTCTTTTCCGTCTTCCACCTTATACAAATTCACTTCATTCATTCTCTCGCGAGTCACCCGACCCCGTATGCCGGCATAAGTCTTGCGGTCGTTCAGTTCTGCTTCATACCGGTCCATATACTCCCGGATCAAGCCGGCCAGCTGAGGGGTAGCCGCCTGCTGTTCGGCCCGTCGTCCCAACTGAATATACCGGACTACTTGCTCATCCGTACCTTCCTGAACAATAAAACCGAAACGAAAAGCCAGATCCATCATCACATATTGGGGAAAATCAGTCCGTTCTTCCAAATTTTTCAACACCCCTTCGATATCCTTACTCAGATAAGCCACCACGTAGTCCAATGTATTCTCGATCTCCGATTTTTTCTCAAAACCGATCTTTTGTATCTGATGGGCGATACGACCAATTCTTTCCGGCCATTCAGCATCCTTACTATTATTGATGCCAAGCAATTCATCTCCATAAACGGAATAAATCTTCTCATCCACTATTTTCTGCCCCACTGTCCGGTCGAAAGCCTCTTTGTGATCCACCAGGTATTCAAACCGGGGATCGGCCGGTCCCATTTCCTGATCGAAAATATACCAGTTTTCTGCACTGCATTTCGCTTTGTCGCTCAGTTGCCCGAAAACTTCCATACAAACGTTCTTCACGGCAGGCCGATCGCCGGCATCTTTCAAAGCCTGAACGTAATGGGGGTATTGTTTCCGGGCAAGCTTACCCTGCTGATAGCGTTCGTTGAGATAGGCATAAGAAGTCGTTTCCTCCAATCCTCTTGCAACCCGTTCGCGGAAACGCTCCCATTGACTTCCTCCGGCCAACCGGTGTTGCACCGTACCGTCCGGCCGGATAATAAAAAATGTCGGGAAAGCACGGACTGCAAACTGTTTTTTCAACCCGATCCCTTCGCCTTTTTCCATGTCATACTTCACACAAACGAAATGCGCATTCATAAACTCACCGGCTTCAGGCAAAGTGAAGACGTTTTTCAGCATATTCTTACAAGGTCCGCACCAGCTGGTATAGCAATCCATAAACACCAGCTTGTTTTCTGTACGGGCCTGTTCCAATGCCTGTCCGAAGGTCAGATCACGGAACTCCACCCCCTGTGCAGCCACCCGGCAAAGGAAACCGCACAACAGTGCGGTCCCTAATATCAATATTTTCTTCATTTTTACAGTTTTATTGCTTGTATTCAAAATCGACTACTTTTCCACACACATTCTTATACCGCGTCACTTCTTTCAGCGAACCGTCCGTACTCATTTCCAATACTACGATAGAACCAGACTTGGCCGTACCAGAACCATCGCTGATGCCTACCCACATCTGATTGATATTCCCCACCTGGTCACATTCGATATAATCCACATTTCCTCCTTCCATCTCATACACATTCAGCAGATTGCCGGTAGAAAAACTGACGCACGCAATCTTGTTATCGTAACCGTAATACAGGAAATTGGCATTCTGAGCGGTAGTAAAGGTATGAGCCTCTCGAGCCCCCTCATAGGTCAGTTGAATCTTCGCCAAAGGTGTAAATACAACTTGATTGTCAACCTTGCTCGAAGTAAAGGAAAGCATCCAGCGTTCCCCGGCATCATCCTCCATCACCATACGCCCGTTATTCAACTTATTATTACTGCCGAATGCACCTCCCCACAACATCTGCATCCCCACATTGTTGGGATTAAACGCACCTGACATATCCTGCAATTCAATCATAACATCACCTTGCAGTGGGCAGTTCAAATAAATGAAACGTTCCCGTCCCTGGTCATAGAACCAGGCCACATAGCTACCTGTCGCATCAAAAAAGTCAAAAGGAGCGATCCGGTCGTATTCCCCTTTAACCGCCACTCCGTATTTCGGATAACCACTCTCCCTATTTTCCCGGCGATAGATAATTCCGTTATTATTTACATATTCATACCAGGTTACTTCGGCAGTTCCAAAGGATTGGGGCTTGATGACTTCCGGTTGTATATAAAACATATCCTTGAAATCCATCACATACGACATATCGAGAGGCTTTACCACCGTACCGCCTTTCTCATCGTCCGTCATGATAACGATCATTTCTTCCGCCTCCGATATCATGCCTGTTATATAACGGATACCCGTAGGGTTCTTACCTGCCGTTTCCCCATTCACTTTCTTATAGGCATTCTCCGTCACCGTACCGACGGTATTCACAAAAGTCACACTCGCCTCTCCATCTTCGCTGCTCAATGCCATCATGCCCTTGGAATAGGAATTGATAACTGTGACAGAAGTGGCATACTCCGTAGTATACGTTATCCCCGTCTCTTTGTCCATTACTTTAAATACCAAACTATAGTCACCCGGGATACAAGTGATCTCCGTATCCAGATTTTTCTCCAGACTCAATGTATCCGCAGAAGTCAGACTACTCATCCCATAAGTTGTATACATATACCACAAATAGGTATAATCCTCAGCTTTGAACTCACCGGAACGAGTTGTAATCTCCGGTTCGATTTTCAGGCGGGTAAACTGTTCCACTGTCGTATCACGTATTTTCCCGATGGTTACGTCATTCAATTCGATGTAGAGGTCATTCCCCTTGTCTTCCAGACAAGAAGCCAAAAGACAGGCTACAAAACACAGCAATAAATATATCTTCTTCATATCGCATTCATTTTACAGATTACACTCCTTCTTACCAAGGCTCGATAATTTTACCATTCTCATCATAAACCGGATAATTTTCCTCGAAATAGTCACTCATATATGCCCCATAAACATCCCACATCCGGCTTTCTGCACTGTACTCGCTTGCCTCGGCAGGGAAATCCCGTCCCAGTTCCAAAATACAAAGCTCATGCTTTTTCCGGGAATATTCCCCGAAATCCCAGGAAATCGTTTCTTCCCAATAAAGCGGTTTTCCTAACATGTTCGACACCAAAAGACGACAAGTCCGCCGGTCAGTAATGCCCAGGTCCAATTCATCAGAAGATTTCAAGGCAAGGGCTATCGTCACCTGTTTCTTTTCCAATTCCTCGTCCTTGTTGTAAATAATTACGGGAATCCTCGTATAAACGGCATCGGCAGGCAATTCGTATACCGGTTTCAAAGCCTCGTAATGAAGGCCCTCCTCTGCAGTCGTTTTCTCATCGTCCGTCACGACAAGAATATCACGGGCATACGGGACGGCATCCCCCTGCAGATTTACCCGAACCCATAACGTATCTTCCTCAACCCCTTTACCGGCAAAAGTATACACCATGCTGTCCAGAGTTTGTGTCCAATAATAATCATCCGTCTGTAGCTGAAAATATACGGCATCTTTTCCCTTGAACGGGTAGTCTGCATTGTCCTGGCAACTCCATAGCACTGCCAGGCATAAAAATATATATCCTAATTTTTTCATCGTCTGTCTTTTTTATTTAATATTACCAAATTCAAGTTCGTTGTCCGGCATCGGGAAAACATAATGTTTTGCCATCGGTTCCGACATCCCCGGTAATTTGTCATAGTTCAACCGTTTGTAATAATAGAAAAGCTGACCTTCAGCAATAAACTCTTTACGGTATTCCGCCTCTATTTCAGCTGTCAGGTCACAATCGTCCGCCAACGGATAATTTACATATCCCCGGTGATCGCGTAAAGTCTGCAACCAACTCTTATCACCCGAAGCCTCCGCAGCAATCAGATACATTTCCGACAACTTCAGCAGAGGAATACGATTCACCCCCCGGTATTTGCCGACATAATACTTCGCCTCACCGGTCTTTAACACAAACATGTTTTGATTACGCCAATCGATATCCACACCGGGCGTGCCGAATATAATCGAACGCCGGCCATCTGAGATATAGCATTTCATTGTACTCTCTTCTCCGAAAAACACATCCGACCGCCCCTCTTCCATATCATACACATAAAGGGAAGAAATATACTCACTCTCACTGCACAAATAGCCCCAGGTATTGTCGCCCTGCAACTGTTTTTCTTCCAGCAATGAAAACTTTCCGCTTTCGATGACCTCCTTCGCACATGCCAGCGCATTCACTTTGTCCCCCTTATACAAATATACCCGGGCCAGAAAAGCTGTCATTCCATAGTAATTCAACTTCGATTTGCGGTAAAGCCAAAATCCTCCACCCTGAACATAATCATCCGTATCATACCCTTTCTCTGTATAGGATTCATGAGACGGTCCCAATGGATCGACTTCCCGGATCAGTTTCCGCGCCTCCTCCGTTTCGGCAATCACCTTATCCACAACTTCTGCCACCGTCGACTGCGCCACAGGCTTGTTCGTCACCTTATCTACGTATGGAATGGCAAGTTCATCCTTACCAATCCCATAGGAAGGAGCAAACCCCCTCAACAGATCAAAATGCAAGAAAGCACGCAAAGCCATCGCCTCCGCCTTTACCGCCTCATACACTCCGCTGCTGAATACACCTTTCTGTTCGTCTACATGAGCCAGAATCTGATTACAATTGGCTATCGCATTATAATTTCCTTTCCAAAAACCATCAATGCAGGCTTCCGAATTTGTCTCCTCATAATTGTATTTCAACACATCCTCATAAGTAGAAGCCACTTCCGTATACACCTGTGCCACCATCTCCAAAAATCCCATCGTCTCATGTCCTCCGTACATGTCCGTACGTGCCATTATTGTATAAATACCTGTCAGTGCATCCTGGAAACCAGCCTCCGATTCAAACAGCACCTCCTGTTTTACCTGCGATTTAGGATCCACATCCAACCAATTGCTGCAGCCTCCGAATAACAGAGCACCTGCCAGCATGCCGTATTTCAATATTGTATATTTCATAACCTTCTATCAATTAATCGTAAACATTTAGAAACGCGCCTGCAATCCTACACTAAAATTACGGGCAAACGGATAATCGATTCCCCTCTCCTGTTTCACAGTGGAAGCGCGGAACACGTCGTTCATATAAAAGAGGACTTTCAGCCGTTTTAACCCCACCTTTTTCATCCAGGGCATACCGAATTCATACGAGAGATTCAACGTGGACAATTCCAGATAATTGTTATCCTCGATAAAACGGGAAGTCGGTTTAGTCAGGCTGGTCGCATTGGCATTTATCCCAGGTCCGAATTTGGTGAACATCACTTTGTCACCGGGTTTCTGCCAACGTTCCTCGAATACGCGGCGGTCCACATTACCACGCAAATCGGCATCCTGCACCTTATCTACCAGTGTCTGGTTATAAATCTGTCCACCCAGACTGTAACGGAATATCATATTCAACTGAAATCCTCTCCACTGAAAGTTTGTTCCGAAAGTTCCTTCCAATTCCGAATCCGTACAGCCGCCGATCACATAGTTGTCTGTACTCCATTCTGTCACGATATCTCCGTTTTTCGCCAGAAACAGTTCATTACCGGTAGCCGGATCGATCCCCAGAGACCGGTTCACCCAAATGGAATTCATGGACTCCCCTTCAATATAACGTACTTTCGGACGGTTAGACTCTTTCTTTTTGGAACCCGCCATAGAATCCTCATCCTGCGAATCATTATAAGCCCTCAGGGCATTCGATATCTTCATCAGCTTATTTTTGTTGTGTAAAGCATTGGCATTTACGCTCCAAAAGAGCCGCTTGGCCGGATTCTTCAAAATTGCCACGCGCAAGCTTAATTCATACCCATAGTTCTTTACCTCTCCTAAATTGTCCATATAAGAATCAAAGCCCAAAGAAGGAGGCAAGGTTACAGAGGTCAATACATCTTTTGATAGTTTTATATAGTAGTTCCCGGTAATATTAATGCGTTCATTCCAAAGATCGATATCCAAACCGTAGTTCTGCTGCAAAGTACGCTGCCATCCCAGCTTTTCGTTCCCCAATGCCATTACTTCAGCCCCCACAATATGATGATAACGTTCTCCGGTGAGATATTTGTAGGTCGTCATCGCCTGATAGGGATTATAATTCTGACTACCTGTCAACCCATACGAACCACGTATTTTTAAACGATTGATAAAAGTTACATCCTTCAGGAATCCCTCATTGTGCAAATTCCAACCTAAACCAGCCGACCAGAAGGGTGCCCACCGTTTATCGGCACCGAAACGCGAAGAAGCATCTTCACGGAAAGAAAGGTCCAGCAGGTACCGTTCGTCGTAACTGTAATTCAGGTTACCCAAGAAACCTACCAGGCGGGATGTATACTCATCCCCTGCAGGAGCTCCTTCTTTTTCATATTGCGTTGCAAAACTGATATAATCCAGATTTTCGTTGGGGAACCCCTCGGTTTTTACCGTAAACTCCCGGGTCACGTTTTCTTGTAAGTTCCACCCCAGATTAGCATTAACCACATGTTTATCAAGCTGCCAGAAATAGGTCAGTACTGCACTGGCATCATAGCTGAAATTCTCTCCACGCGAACCAATATACGCTCCTCTTCTGTCAAAATCCTCGTCGCTGTAATCCGCAAAATCCGTATGTCTTGCAGGCTTAAAATTGTCGCCGTAGGTATTCTGGTGTGTAAAGGAGAAACTGCCTTTCAGCCGTAAACCTTCTATAATTGTCCAGTCCACACCGAAATTGTTGGTTACGTCGTTGTATTTTTCTTCATCTATTGTATTCAGTGTCGTATTGTACAACGGATTATAAAATGTCTGTCCTAATCCACCTCCGCTGATAGGAATATACCGGTCCACCTCGTAAATATAGTTTCCATCATCATCTTTATACCGTACATACGGATTCCGTTGGGTATAAGTACTGAACGAGCCATAAGGGGAATTAACCGCCTTCACGTTAGAATAGGTCAGGGTATTACGGAATGTCAAATTCTTATAGATATACTGTAACTCCATCCCCAAGGCCAAACGCCGCCGCCCCGACTCTTTCATTACTCCCGGCGTATTACTATAGTTCACTTCCAAACCGTAACGGATATTATCGTTACCGCCATCCAGACGCAGGGTGTGTTTGTTCGCTACGGCCACCGCGTCCAACGGCTTGTCAAGCCAATACGTATCGTATCCCCGCTTGATATTGGCCAGTTTCTCATTATACCATTTATCGAGCGTCACCTGTGAATTCACGGCAGTAGAGGTATACATACCCGCAGCCTTTTCGATCGCCAGTTTTTCTTCAGCATTACACACATTATAATCACTCAAGTCCGCAATATAAAATGAAGCGTCCACATTATAACTCACCTGCATTTTTCCATTGGCCGGAGCATTGGTTGTAATAACTACCACACCGTTGGAAGCCCGTGAACCATATATAGCTGTTGCAGCAGCATCTTTCAGCAAAGTAATGGAGGCTACCCGGTAAGGATCCATATCGTAAACTTTCTCGGCAGTCATCTCGAAACCATCGACAATGAATACCGGCGAATTCGGATTTCCTTCGTATTCACTCTCTATACCGGAAATACTCCCTGCACCGCGGATCTGAAATTCAGGCACCACGTTCGGATTACTCCCCGCCAGATTGTTATCTATTTTCATAAACGACGGATCGACATTCTGCAAAGCCGTCAGAATATTTTGGTTTCCCCCCATCTGTAACTCTTCTGCCGTAATGGTTCTGGCAGCACCGGTAAAACTATTTTTTGCCTGAGTATAATATCCGGTTACCACAACATCTTCCAATTCACTCACCGCCTCTTCCAGTACGACATCGATCCGGGTGCGTTTACCGACCGTCTCCTCCTTATCCTGCATACCCACCATAGAGAATACCAATACCTGGGCACCAACCGGAACCGAAAGGGAATATTTTCCGTCCAGATCCGTAGCCACCCCAATTTTTGTCCCTTTGATCAAAACCGTCACTCCGGGCAGAGCATCTCCCCGCTTATCCTTGACCACCCCCTCGACTTTAATCTGCTGAGGTTGTTCCTGCTCTTCGTCTTTACGCGAAACGACAATAATATTATCTACTACGCGGTATTTGTAATCCCGACCGAAAAGTTGTAACACCAATTCATCCAAATCAGCATCAGACAACTGCAAATCGACCTTCCGTTCCAAATCCACATTCTCGCGATTGAAGAAAAAATTCTGTTTCAACTGTTTTTCTACCTTTGTCAAAGCTTGTTCCACCGACACATTCTTCAAGGTAAGATTGACCACACTATTCTGACTTTTTACGCTGGCAGAAAGGTGGGTCAGACTCAGCAACATCATAAAAAACACCATCTTCATTACTCTCGAAATTTGCGAAAGTTTATACCGGAAATCCCAGGGATCCCCGTACCGTTTTCTGTTCATAAAATGTAATGTTTTAAAGTTAAAAAATCATCTTTCGGTTCTTTACCGGGATAGTTGGTAGTCCTTCCCGATAAGCGATTATCATAATAGTCAATTATTATTCTTTCCCCGCCAACATCTTCCGGGTAGCCTCGTACATCGGCTTTTTCTTTTCCCGGATAGTCGTCCGGGGCAAAGCATCCAACAGCTCCATCCCCTGTTTTCTGATTTCCATATCCTCGCACTCAGCCACATAGCGTAAAGTAAAATTCAGCACCTCATCCCGGGAATCCAGCCGGAAATAATGATATTTCACGATATCTTCCAACACGTTCAACACTTGAGTATATTCCTTCTGATGAAGATATTCCCCGGTATATATCGTCGCCAGATACTCTCCGGCATAAGGTAAAGCTTTCTGGCTCAGGAAAAATTCTTTCAGCTGCCGGCACTCTTCCGGGTGAAAGCTTTTCCGTCCGGCATTATGAATAAAGCTTATAGCTTTTGCCGACAAGGCTTTGTCGATTCCCTGATCCACTCTTTCTTTTTCCACCACGCCGTAAAACTTATCCCGGTTCGGAATAACTCTCGATATCAACAGGGATATTGCTGCCTGACCGTTTTCCTCGATAATGTTCCAAACTTCCGGAGTATAAAACCGGTTGTCGTCCAATCCGCCCAAATCCGTCGAAATAATTTCCCTCATGAGGCTATCCTGATAAGCCTTGGATAATATCCGCAAATACTCCCGCAACATCTCCGGCTCCCGTTCACCGGCAGCATATCTTTTTCGCATACCCGCCAGGTTATTTTCCGGCTTCAGAGCCCGTTCTCCCAACGCGATCAGTTCCTTGGGTGCCAGATAACCGGCATGATAATCTTCCAATTCGCCTTGTTCATTGATAAACAACAAGGTTGGATAAGCATGAATGCCATATTTTTTTACCAGTTCTACTCCTACTCCCTCTTCCATATCCATCTCTACATTCACAAAATGCTGATTATAGAACCGGGCCACTTCGGGATCCGTAAATACATATTGGGCTAAAACCTTACAGAAGCCACACCATTTGGTATGACAATCCAAAAAGATCAGCTTCTTCTGACGTTTGGCCTGATTCAATTGTTTTTTCCAGGAGCCCTTCGAAAATTCGATTCCCACCTCCTGAGTCAAAGCTCTTTCGGGCATCCCGAGCATAAAAAGGAAAATAATTACACCAACCCAGCGATAACCCCTGTTGTTTTTCCAATTTTTTTTCATAAATTTGTTATGTTTTAAAGTTTTAAAATCATCCCTTTCGGGACGCTAAGCGGGAATTGTTGGTAGCAATTCCTGCTTTTTTATTTCCTTACCAGAATCGTTTTCCCCTTGATATCGAATTTCAGATCGGTCGTTTCTTCGATAATATCCAAGGCCTGACGGATATCCATGTCACGGCTCAATACTCCTCTGAACCGATAATTTTTCACTTCCTGCTGTTGAAAGAACACTTCGAAATCATACCAGCGTTGCAATTGACGTAATATAGATTCCAGGTCTAAAGATTGGAACACAAAGCGCCCTTCGATCCAAGCCGAATAAAGAGAGGGATCGACCTCCGAAACAACCGTTTTTCCGGTAGCCACTTCCATATCGCTCTGCATACCCGGTTTTAACAAGATCCGTTGTTTATTCTGACGGGAGTAAAAAGCTACACGACCTTCTTCGAGCGTGGTATACACATGGGCTTCATCCTCATAAGCACTGACGTTAAAAGCCGTACCCAATACAGTAATCTCGGAATTCTGCAGATGCACGATAAATTGCCGGCAGGAATCTTTACTTACCTGGAAATAACCTTCCCCTTTCAAATATACTTCCCGTTTTCCTCCGACAAACCGAACCGGATATTTCAATTCCGAATCAGCGTTCAACCATACTTTTGTTCCATCCGACAATACCAGCTTATAAAAACCTCCGACCGGAATTTTCAGGGAATTGTATTCCTCCTTTAAAGGTTCATCATGCGTTTCTATCGTAGTATAATGTAATCCATCTACCGAATCGTTGAGAATTGTTACCACCTTACCATCGTCGAGCCGGATATTCCCCTTTCCTAACTCCACTTTCTGTCCATCGGCTAATGTCAGGAAGGCCACCCGCTTTCCCGGTAAGATTTCCGTCTCCGACAGGCTATTTCCTGCTAAAGGTAAATTTTTTTCCTGCTGCAATCCGAACCAAACCCCGATCCCCACTCCCAAAACGACGGTTGCCGCCACAGACATCCATAATCTCAACACCCGTGTTTTGGAGAGATGGAGCTGATTTTTCAAAACTTTCCATTCATTCGCTTTTAAAGCAGAAAAATCCCGTTTATCCAGTTCTTGTCTCGTTCGGGCCAATTGGTCCAAGACAGCCCGGTTCTCCGGATGCTCCAGCCATTCCTGAACTTCCCGATCGTCTAACTGTTCACGATGATTCAAAAGCCGCCCGGCATATTCGATTTGGTCGTCACTAAAATCTGTGTGCATTTTATTTGCTTTTGTAATTACACACGCAACCCTTCGTAACGGGTGACAACAATTTGTCACTTTTATTGCAAATCATTGATTTTTTTTAGGACTCACCCTTAAATTTTCAGCAATGGGAAAGTACCGTCAGTATGGAGAGAATAAAGAAAAGTATTGAAAAACTAGTTATATTTCAGCATAAAAAGCAAGGTCAGCCCGTCGGGTAATTCTTCCCTCAAAAAATGGACAGCACGTTTCAGATGAGTTTTCACCGTATTCAAGGATATATCCATCTCGTCGGCAATCTCCCGGTACTTTTTTCCTTCTACGAAACATTTTATCAATACCTCTCTTTGCTTATCCGGCAAAGCCGCCAGTCCGGCTTGCAGACGTTCTATTTTCTGATCGTAATCCTCCCATTCGTCCTGAATACTTTCCATCTCACGCATCAAAGCCTCCTCGTTCTGAGCCACCACTTTCTGATGGCGGAGATAATTCAATGCATAATTACGTGACAAAGTAAACAGATAAGATTTTAATGACCAGGAGAAATCCAAATGTTCCCGATGATTCCAAAACGTAAGAAACACATCGTGTACAATATCGCGGGCAACTTCCTCATTGCCGACATAACCGTATACGAACCTCATCAAATCCTCGAAATACTGATTAAAAAGATCCTCAAAACTCTTATAACCAAAGATTTCTTTTTTCATTTGCCTCAAAGGAAACTCCCAAATTAGCTTTCCTCACTGACAAAAATAATATATTCCACCAGAAAAACAATCATATATCCGGCTGATAAAAATTTCAACAACCGGATATAATGAATGTTTATTATAACTTTAATTTCCAAATACCTCTTTCAACTTTTCATCGATCGGGGCAGACTCTCCTACCGTCTTCACGATAATTTTTCCTTCCGGATCGATAAGTACCTTTGTCGGGAAAGCGGTAATCCCATAAAGTTTTACCACATCACAAACCTCCCGGTCCTCGTTATTCAAAATCTGGGTCCAGGTCATCTGATCCTCCTCAACAGCCTTCAGCCAAATTTTCCGGGCATCGGCTCCGTTTTCCTGGGCAATATTGATCACTTCAAGCCCTTGCGGCCCATAATGAGCCTGTAACGCTTTCAGATGGGGATGGGAAGCCCTGCAAGGGCCACACCAAGACCCCCAGAAATCCAACAGCACATATTTTCCTCTCAGATTCGCCAAGTCACAACCTGTTCCAGAAAATGGGTTATTTTTATTCTTTAATTACAGAATAATCGTTTTCGCCGGGTTCATAGGTATTGACAAGCCATTTAAAGCCACCGGCTTCGGTAAAAAACATATTGTTGCGGTTTTTGTCGAACCACTGTCGCCACTGTGTCGGGGTTGAGAAGCGTTTAAGGGTATAGCGTTCGGCCAATATACGCCCTGTCACCGCCTCGTCTCCACCTTTCTCCATCATGGTGATAGCCGTGTCAAGCAAACGGATGTCGTTGTTGGCAATACCGAGTTCACGCGCTTCCTGATCGATCTTCTCTAACCATGGCTTATCACTTGCCGGGTCGCCGTAGAAATAGGGAGCGTTCCGGTCATAGTAGTCCATATAGCTCTGTTCATCGGTTCCGAAAAGCTCGAAGAGTCCCGGTCTGGCATGCTGTTTCAAATGTTCGGCATAAGTGACGTCAACCGGTTCAGTCATATGCGAGAAATATTCAAGATACATCTTGTCCTCTTCGTCGAGCTCCTGTCCGGCAGCCTTCTTGGCTTCAGCTTCAGCCGCCCCCTCTTTCATGCTCTCATACGACGAACGGTTCATCTCGTTATAGTGTTTCCACCCTTTCTGAGAAACCAAGAACTTGCTTTCCGCAATCATCGGGCGTGTGAAACACACTTCGTTTATTTTGCGTGCTATAATCGGCTGTGTACAAGCTTTTGCGGTATAGACAATTGCATTAGCCAGAATTTCACGGGTAGCTGGAAGCATATCAGCAGGAGCGGCGGCAAAACCCCAGTGAAACATGTTACCGTGGCGGCCAATTGCAACGGCATCGATCGACTTGGCCGAAACTCCTCCGGAAATCACTTCAGCCTCAGGCGAATCGAGATACCCCCACGGACGACTCACCATTCCGATGCGGATATTTCTATGTCCGGGGTCTTTGTAACTATATTTCGATACCCGAAACATCTCGAGTTCTTTCGGCGCAACATAGTCATAGAATTCGCCATACTCAACAGCGCTTTTCGGAGTCGGATACATTTCCGTTTCGAGATTCACCTTAAACGGACCGTTGAAAATAGGATGCGATTTATTCCAGTTATAGGCGTAGTTGTCGAGACAGAGACACATCCAATCGTTCTTCGAACCTAAGGCATTGCCGAGCTGTTTGCTGTACGAAGCGATGCACAGAGCAGGGTATTTGAAGTCGGAAGGCAGATATTCCGCTTCTTCATAGCGGGTAACATTCCCCTCGGCATCCCGTTCCATCACCCGTTCCTTGACAACCGGAGGCATTCCGTCGAAAATGGTAACATCAACGGCGGCCGACATGCCGGGACTGTAGTTCTTGCCATCGACAGCGGTTACTTTGGTGAAGTGCTGCCGGAGAAATTTGATGAAATCGGCAGTGCGTTCCTTTGCCGAAGCCACAACTGCGGCGGGATCAAGATCCCGCGTTCCGAATGTCTCTATATTAGCGGAACCGCCCACATAAAGGACGTTCAGCTTCTCTTGTGCCGACAAACCCGAAATGGTCAGCCCGCCGGCGAAGATCAGTGAAAAAATCTTTTTCATTGCATTTTCTTTTATTATTGAGCTAATCAGACTGATTGGTCTTATTCGTCTGATCGGTCGGTTATAGCGTTACTTTTACGGTTGTCGTTACAGGGAGTTTGCATTCCGAGTGGTCGCATGCCTGATAACGGATTTTCGCGCCAATCTCACCCTTCCCGTTACCTTTAAGCGGCTGACGGAATTCTACCGTGTCGACGTAATACGACGTTGCGTTCGATGTCGGTTGGAATGGAGGCATGATCATGTCACCGTCGGCTTCGACGCCTGCAGGATATTCCATTTCGATTGTCGTCAAGATATACGGATCTGCCGGATCGAGCCTGGCATAGGTATGATAGCCGGGGTGAATCTTCATGGTCAGTACATATTCCTTTTTACCGTCAGCACGGGTGTCGATACGTGCGGTAAGCACAACGGGATTATCCTTATCGGTTGTAAGATTGTCGTTGTTCACTGGAACCGGAGCTACAGCTTGCGCCGAAACAGCTTCAGCGGCGAGAACAGAATAGTCATTGGCGTCTTTTTCGTTCACGAGCCAGAGATAACCACCAGCTTCGGTAAAGAACATTCTCGGGCGATGGATGTTAAGCCAGTTACGCCACTCGGCAGGGGTCGCGAAACGCTTGAGAGTGTAACGTTCAAGGATAGTCTTGCCGTCGGGATTACCTTGTTCCATCAGTTCGATCGCTTTGTCGAGCAAACGGATATCGTTATTGGGAATTCCGAGCGCCCGCACTTCCGGATCTATGACAAGTTCGTAACCGCGCAAGTCGGGGCGCATATATGGAGCGTTTTTCTCGTAATAGTCCGCATAGGCAGCTTCGTCGGTTCCGAATACTTCATAGAGTTTCGGATTACGCTCCTTCAGATATTGTCCGAAAGATTTCTTTACGACCGGAGGCATCTGCGGCATATCAAGATATATGGCTTCAAATCTCGAGAGCTCCTCACCTTTGTTTTTTTTCTCTACGGCAACAGCATGAACACTATCTATCATTTGGCGGAACGTCAGATTTGTTTCGTTGATATAGTCGTTCGCCTTACGTGTACAAGCCCATTTTGTCATCGGCAGATGATCGCGTGTGACGATTCCTTCGTTCATTTTGCGCGCAATGAGTTTCTGTCCGTTGAACTTCGACGCATAAACAATGGAATTGAGCAGAATCGCCCGTCCGGCGGGAGTGAGGCGCTCGGGATCGGCGGCAAAACCGAAGTGAAACAGATTCCCGTGGCGACCGATGGCAACGGCATCGATACTCTTTCCACAAAGACCGCCCGAGATTACTTCCGTGTCGGGAGAGTCGAGATAACCGCCGGGACGGCTTACCATGCCGATGCGGCAGTTGCCTGAAGCATTCTCTTCTTCCGTCCAGTTGGGATGCATGAGCAGCATAGGCATTTCTTTCGGAAGCGATTCGCCCATCATTTCGGCAACTTCAAGAGCAGGAGCGGCTGTAGGGCGCATCTCTGTTGTCATGTCCACTTTGAACGGACCGTTGAAAACCGGGTGCTCGTTCTTCATGCCGAGAGCATAGTTATCGAGACAAAGACAATACCAGTCGTTTTTATTTCCGAGACTGCGGCCAAGCTCCTCGCTCATATGACCGATCATGACTGCGGCGCAGTCGAACGATTCGGGCAGATAGCTGTCGCGCTCGCCTCTCATGCGGTCGCCTTTCATGAAGGGAACAGGCCTGCCATCGAAAACCGTAACGTCATAGGCGGCCGACATTTCCGGAGTATAGTCCTTCCCTTCTATCGATTTCACATTAGTGAAGTTCTTTTTAAGGAATTTGGTAAAGTGAGCCATACGCTCTTTGACCGAAGCCGCAAGTGCTACGGAATCGACAGATCCAGGGGACATGAGTATGGGATCCATATTGGCTGTGCCGCCAACGTAAAGAACGCTCAGTTTTACTTTTGCCGACAATCCCGAAACGGCCAGCATGCCGACGAGAATCAGTGAAAAAAGTTTTTTCATTACATTTGATTTTATTGGATTAAAAATTTTTCCGACCGGTCGGAATATTAAATTATTCTGCAAAAATTTCGGCAAGGGTTGAATCAAGCTGCTCGTCGTTCCCGATCTTACCAATGATTGTTCCATCGGCAGCGATCAGATATTTCGTAGGTAAATAGTGGACAGCATACTTGTCACTTTGGTCGTTCGATCTGTCGAAACCAACGAATTCGCCGTTCTCATCCGTGAGCGTTTTAAGTCCGCGCAAAATGTGGTGATAGTTCTGCATGCCTACTTTGCTCCCAGCGATGAAGTTTTTCCATTCGTCTTCAGAAGAATCGTTATCGGCCACACAGAAAACTTCAAATCCTTTGTCATGGTATTTGTTGTAGAGTTCCTGAATGTGGGGAAGCGAGGCAACGCATGGTCCGCACCAGGTGGCCCAGAAATCAACCAGAACAACCTTGCCTTTCAGATCACTCAGCTTTATTTCCTTGCCTTCAGGATTTCTATTTATCAGGTCGGGAGCCGGTTTCCCCGGCAGCACGGCTTCGAGGGCATCGATTTCTTTTTTAGTCCCGGCAGCTTCGGGCTGAACCTCGGGAGCAAGAGCGTCATAGAGTTCTTTCATCGTCGAGTAGTCAAGGTTTCCCTGAATCTGTACAAGAACCCAAGGAGCAACGAACGACTTGCCATTGTTACGAATAAAGTCAATGCTCGTTTGCTGCATACTTTCCCGGAGGGTTTCGAGCGAATCACGCAGGGCAGCATTGTCCGGGTCGACTTTTATCGACTCATGCAGACGAGTTATCTGTTCTGTGAACGGTTGGAGCAAGCTTTCATATGCTTTTTGCTGGTCGGTCGACAGCGAACCGGCTATGGCAGCATGAGAGAAATCCGAGCCCATAAGCCCTGAAACGACGATTTCACCCGGTTCCACAAAAAGCCCCACACGAGTTTTGTTCTTCCCGTTCCGTGGGTCGCCCATCATAAGGATCGCCCCGATTGGAGTTTCCTGAATGCCTTCGAAAATAAAACGTCCGTTCTCGATCACAGCTGTGTCGACCGTTGCAGCCGAACGGTTGTTTGAAGTTCTGTAAAGATAGATTTCCCGACCGTCGGCATCGGAAATTTTGCCGCTTACGCAGAAATAGCCAACCGGCTTTGTGTTGCAGGCACAGAACATGGCGGTTACACCTGCAAGAAAAATGATTTTTTGTGCTTTCATTTGATTTAATTGATTTTTCGGACAAACCGGATAAGTCCGGCTTGTCCAATATTCTGTTAGACACGATTGTGGGTCCTATAGATCCGAACCGGTCGATCAATCATTAGTTTTGGGTAACCGGATAATTGTGTTCGAAATTACCGTTCTTTTCCATCAGACTCTTCGGAAACGGGAACACCCAGATGGTTGATTCCGGTTTCAACGTGTAAGTCGTACCCGAGAATGTCCAGTTGATATCCTCTTTGTAATCACTGAGCAGTGTCCAGCGTTTAAGAGTAATGAAGTCGTAGATGTTAAATACATTCTCGCCATGGGCAACTTTTCTGAGCATCTCTATGGCATCGTTTTTTGTTGTTACCGAGCCTTTCAGCGCATGATAGTCTTCCGGAAAGAAGCGGCCCACACGGATTTTGTCGAGATAGTCCATTGCGTCGTCGATCAGGTTGTTGTTGATGGCATTCTCGGCGAGAATCAGATACATCTGCGGCACGCTCAGATTTATTCGTCCGACGCGGCCATTTCCTTGTACTCCGTAGCTCATGGAACCTTCGGTAACCCCAAACATACTTTCCAACGCCCCCTTTACCACCTGAGAGGTCGTCTCCCAGCTACCCATCCACATCATGGTGTGATAGGTGGCAAACCAGTCTTTCTGAATGTTCTTCTGTTCATAACGTTCGTAGTAGCGCGGTGTAAGCCACGAGAAAAATTCGACATCGGTATCAGTAAAATAGTCTTGGGCAAGTGCCAGTTGGGGCGTCTCGAATGTTTTTACCAGAATTCCCGCACTGCTCGGTGCCTCGGTGCAGTAGTTGGCATAGTCTGATACCGAGCTGTTAACCGCAAGCGCTTTCTGTGCCTCTTTTGCAGCTTCGCCGGGCTGCTGCATATACATCAGCACATGAGCTTTGATCGCATGCGGACATGCGGCGTTGAAGCGCATTCGGTTTACAGCCGACTGCGGAAGCGCGTTCAGCTCGATCGCAGCATCGAGGTCAGCGAGAATGTATTCGTAGACCTCTTTCTGAGTAAGCTGTTCGGTAGGTTGTTTGATATCCTGTGTTTCCAGAACATATGCGATAGATTTCTCGGAGTCAGCCGTAGCCGGATCATAGGCTTTGGTAAACTTCACGGCAGCGAGCCAGTGGAAATAGGCGCGGATCGTCAGAGCTTCGGCTTTTAGTGCCGTTTTCTTTTCTTCGGAACCTGTCGCGGCATCCACAAGACTCAGAATAGGATTGGCAACTGTTCCGATATAGTTGTAGCAATTTGCATAATAACTGTCGCTCGAAGTCAGGTCTACCTGTTCCAAAGCATGCCCCGCCTCGTCGTATTTCAGAAGGATCTGGGTTGTTGTCTTAACCGGATTGGCAAGAACAGTCCCTACGTTGCCGGGATAATACTGTACCGAACCGCATACACGCTGAATATCGGCAATTCTGATATTATACTCCTGGTTGAGAAGCATCTCGAGCTGGTCAGTGGTGGAGAGAAGGTTCATTCCTTTCTGGTCGATTTCTGTGAAATCGGAACAGGAACTAAGCACCGAAGCTCCCACCAGAAAAAGACCTACGATATATCTTGTTTTCATTGTCATGTCAAAATTAAATATTACTAAATGTTAGAGACTCAGGTTCACGCCGAACATATACGATGCCTGTTTACGGATTCCGAGTGTCTCGGGGTCGATTCCGGCGTTGTTCTTAATCCAGAGGGCTTTCGGGTCGTTGATCTGAAAACGGAGTGAAATCTTACTGATACCGACTTTTTCCGTTAGGTACTCAGGAAGATCATAACCGATAGTTATATTACGGATTTTCAGGAAATCAGCGTCATAGAGACAGTTTGTCGCCGTACGACATTCACTGCCCAGTGACGTAGAGGCATATTCGCCGATACCCGGAACATCGGAATGGTTTTCGGGAGTCCAGGAATTGAGATAGACAATGTTCAGCGGACTGTCCCATGACGATTCGAACACTTCCGATTTGGGCTGGGCGAACATTTTGTGGCCACCGTAGTAGACAAGGAGAAATCCGAGACTCAAGCCATTCCAGCGCAGCTGATTATCCATTCCGACGATCGCTTTCGGATCGGACTGACCACCGAATTCAAGAACGTCGACGCTAGCACTACTTGCGTTGTGCGATGTGTTGCCATTCTCAACGTAATACATCGACTGGCCCACCAGACCCGGCCGGTCATCGATCCCAGCGAAACGATAAGCCCATAGCGCATTTACGGGATAACCGGTCTTATAAGGTAAGCTGACGAGATCATAGGCGCGAGTGGCAGGATTCTCCACTTCGAGAACCTTGTTCTTATTGTAGGTTACGGTGAGGTTGGTTGTCCAGCTGAATCCACGGCGGTTTCCGGGAACAAACCAGTCATAGCCGATGGCAAGCTCAATACCATTGTTCCGGATTGAGGCCACGTTGGCAACCATCGATGAGAAACCGGTTGTCGGGTCAAGAGTGATCGGGGCAAAAATATCCTTACCGGTCTTCACGTAATAGTCGAGCGATCCACGCAAACGATAGCTCATAAAACCGTAGTCGAGACCGACGTTGGTCGTCCGGTTCTGCTCCCAGCGCAAGTCAGGATTGGCGGGCGATGAAATAGAGGCGACAGGCAGATTGGTCGTTGAATTTATGTCGCCCGACGATGCCGTCATGTGAGAGGTAGCACCTTGATAGATATTACCGGTAACACCGTAGGAGAAACGGAGTTTCAGGAAATCCATCCAGGACAGGTCGCGGAGGAAACTCTCGTTGTGGGCGTTCCAGCCTATACCTACCGACCACAGGGGTCTGCCACGGAACTTGGCGTCGAGACCGTAGATGTCGGCATAGTCTTTTCGAAACGAACCGAAAATGTTATATTTGTTATCATAGGTGTAGGTTGCGTTGAAATAACCCGAACCATAGCGATGGCGAACTTCTTTCACGATTCCCATTCCGTTTTCAAGATAGGGTGTGAACGCGAACTGGTTGCACGGGAAAGGAGAGCCGTTCATTTGAAAGTAAGGCGAATTGCTCATCTGCGATAAAGTTCCGAAATCAACAGTATGGGTAGCACTGCTTTGAAGCTGTTCGTCATATCCGAGAACAAGCGATTTGTCACCACTGGTTTTCGTCTCCCGGAATTCCAGACCAGCGATAGCCGAAATCTCGTGCTTGCCGAAAGTGTTGGTGTAGTTCAGCTGGCCACGGGCAGTCCAAAAGTTTCCGCTGGTATGAGTAGTCTGAAGAAATCCACCGGTTTCGGGAGTCATATAAACGAGCTTGTGGCTCTCTGTATCCATTTTGGCGTACGCATTCTTGATTGTGCGTGCGGCGTGACTCTCCTGTGTCGCATGTTGCTGGACGTTCTGAGAGTTGACTTCATATACGAACTGGGTCTGAGCCGTAAGTCCGGGGATAATCTTAAAGAGAAGATCGCCATGGTAGCGCATTTCCTGACGGCGCGTCTTTGTCTGGTTATCCCTAAGCTCGTCAACGAGGTTGAATCCGAGATCTTCCATGCCTTCCTGAAGGGGCATGTATTCATTGCCGCAGTACCATGAATAGAGTTTCTTAACGGAGCCGTCGGCATTATAGAACGACTGATACTGGGCATAGGAGAACGGGTCGAGATTAACGTTGTAATCGTTGCCATACTGCTTTATATTGGCGTATACGCCGTTTACCGAGAATGTGGCCACGAGCCATTTTGCAAGGTCGCAACTACCTTTGTAGTAAACGTTGAGCCAGTTGCTCTTATGCTCTATGATGCCCATGTTGTCAGTGCGATAGTTTATCACTAAGTTGTTGCGGAACTTGTCGGAACTACCACGGAGCGAGAGGTTATACTGCTGCATGACCTGGCGACGATAGATGTTGTCGGCGAAATCCTGTGCGAAGTTGTTTTTCGACAAATCAGCGAGAATGTTGTCGAGTTCGGAGCGACCGATATTGCCCGCCGCGTGCTGATACCAGGCATAGGCCACGGGGTTTATCTGAGCGCCGTCGGTAATGTTCTTTCCGAAATTCTCTATGACTTTGTCCCGGGTCATACTCGGATCGTCGGCATACTTGCGGTTGAAATAATAGTCATAGTATTCGCTGGCGCGTTCCACCTGTTCTTCGGCGTTCATCAGGAAGTTATCATGATAATCGACATTCTTGTTTTCATACAAGGTTATGTTTGCCTGGAAGTCAATGTCGATCTTGCCTTTGTTACGGGCATTCTTGGTTGTTACAACAATGATTCCGTTTGCGGCGCGCGCACCGTAGATAGCCGACGCTGCAGCGTCTTTCAGAACGTTCACCGAAGCGATGTCATAGGGATTGAGGTCTTCGATAGAGCCTTCGACCGGAAGACCGTCCACAACGAGCAACGGAGCCGATTCGCCATAGAGCGTACCCGTTCCGCGGATAATCGGTTTGCCGCCGTAGGTCGACAGACCGGCAACGCGAGCCTCAAGATTCTGGATAAGATTCGGAGTGTAACGGTCACTAAGTTTTTCGGAGGAGATGGTGGTTACCGCCCCGGTCATTTTCTCTTTCTTGACTTCCTGGTAACCGGTAACGATAACTTCTTCCATTTGAGACACATCTTCCAGCATGACAATATGTAACACTTGCTGACCGCTTAAGACTACTTCTTGCGTTTTCATCCCCACAAACGAAAATACAAGCGTCAATCCCGATTCCTCCGGCACTGTCAGAGTGAAATTTCCATCCACATCACTCACCACTCCCACGGCAGAACCTTTCAGCAGAATGGTTACTCCCGGCAACGGACGTCCCTCTTTGTCTTTTACATTCCCGGTAAGGGTGATTTTTTTCTGAGGAACATCAGGTTGCCTGAATTTCGGAGAAATCACAATGATATTGTCTTCCAACCGATACCATAAACCTGTATTTTTCAGGCATACAGCCATAATCTGTCCAAGATCACAATCTTGCATATCTACACTTACCTTTCCGGTCCGTTGTAACATTTCATTACTGTACACAAAATGATACCCCGTCTGTTCAGTCAGTTTTTCAAACACTTCCTGCAAGGAAACCTCGTTTACCGAAATACTGATTTTTACTTGTGAAAAAGCATTGCCATAGACAGTAGAAAATCCTATCAGAAGGAAACAAAACAGCAATTTCATAGTCAACCACATTTTCCAAACTACACCGGAAGCTTTTCCGACATCGGATTCTTGATTTTTTTTCATAGATTTGTCGTGTTTTAATTAAGTGAATAATGACCCTTCGCCAAAAGGGCGTTATTTATTATCGACAGGAAAGTGTTAGCGCGCTTTCCTGTTTTTCTTGAGTCAATCCCGTCTCACCACAACCGTCCGGCCTTTTACTTCAAATTTCACACAAGCCGCATATTCAATGATTTCCAACACCTTATCCATATTTTCGTATTTCGGTAAATTAGCTGTCAAATGTAAATTCCGGATTTCATCGTGCATGACAAACACTTCGACATCATACCAGCGTTCCAGGTCTTCCAATACCTCCCCTAATAATTTATTTTCATATACAAAACGGTGCTCCTTCCAACCGACATAATTCATGACATTCACAGAAGCCACCCGCAGTCCTTCATCAGTTTCGACGGCCTGTTGGCCGGGCCTGATGACAACCTGCTGCCGATGCCAATTGACAGCCACCTGCCCTTCTATCAAAGTCGTCTGACGCTTAACGCCGGGGTAAGCCGACACATTAAACGAGGTACCCAGCACCTTTACTTCCATATCCCCCAAAACGACTGAAAAAGGTCGCTTCACATCTTTCGTCACTTCGAAGTAAGCTTCCCCCTTTAACACCACTTTCCGCTGATCTGCTGAAAAATGGTCCGGATACATCAATTCCGATGCAGCATTCAACCACACCCGGGTACCGTCGGCCAAAACCAATTTGTATTCTCCTCCACGGGGTACCGACAAAGTATGCCATTGTATCCTTTTACCGTTTTCCTGTTCATAATAAACCAGTTGTTTTCCATCATTTACAAAATTCTCGCCTTTCAATTGCTGGCATCCCCTATCCACTTCTAAATCCACGCGACGTCCATCCGGTAAGACCAACTGCGCTTTTGAACTACCTGGACGAATAGTTTCAACCATCGAGACAGGCTGCTCAGATTTTCCGGTATTTTTATATTTTATCATCCAGGCAAGCCCTATCGCTATCAGTACCAATGCAGCATACGGCAATAAATACCGGAAAGGAACACGCTTCCTCCGTTTCATCGCTACTTTCACCCGTTTCCAATCTTTCCGGGAGTCGTATTTCATATATTCTTGCCATTCTGTTCCTTGATATGAACGGGCCCCGAGGCTTTCATAAAACGAGCGGTTGTCTGCACTCTCTTCCAACCATTCTTCCAGTTCGGTCATTTGCTGTTTATCTGCTTCTCCGTGCCAACAAAGCAAAATCAAACGGGCAATTTCCTGAGGAGTATATTTTTTAGAGGTCATCTTTTCTTCATTTTCTATTAAAACCGGTGAAAGAAGCAAAAGGATGACAAAAGATGAAAAAATAATCAAAATATTCCGAAAAGTTTTAGAGCGACCATTACTAATGCAAGCAATAAAATATAACGTATGTACTTCGCTCCCCATTTCACACTCAACCGGGTCCCGATCCAGGCCCCCGCCATGTTACCGCAAGCCAGAATCAAACCGGTACGCCAATCTACCAAATCATACCAGACAAAAATAATGAGTGCCCCGAAAGTATAGATCAAGATAAGCAATACTTTCAAAGCATTTGCCTTGAGCAAATCGTAGCCACATCCCAATACCAAACCACCCAGCATAAAAAAACCGACACCGATTTGTATAAAACCGCCATAGAAGCCGATCCCCAAAAATATCAAAAAACGTACCCAGGGATGCCGGGCTTTTGCTTTTTCAATATTAGATTTCACCCAGGTATTGGGATCCAGCAAAATCATAAAAAACATCACCACCAATAATCCCCCGATCATTTTTTGTAAAACGGCAGCCTGGATGTCGACAGCCGTAAAAGCTCCTAAAATACTTCCCAAGGTAGTGGGGAGCAGTAAAGGATAATCCGTTTTAAAATTCAATATTTTCTTCTGTCGAAAAGTAGCTGTCGAAACGATATTTTGCAGAAGAATAGCCACCCGGTTGGTTGCATTAGCCACATGGGGCGGCAAACCGAGAAAAATCAAAAACGGAACCACCAACATCGATCCACCTCCGGCGAACATATTGATAAACCCGGAAGCAAAACCCAATAAAACGAGATATAACATGCTGTTATCATTCATGGAATTCAAAATTAATGGTTTTATTAGAGAAAATTCTAAGATAAAGTCATAAATTTGATCGTCGAATTATCAGAGCCAGACATGAATCCGGAGATCACAGATCAAACGCTCGTTTTACAACGACTCAAAGAGGGCGATGAAAAAACTTTCGAATTGTTATTTCATCGTTATTACGCCGCATTATGCTTTTTTGCCAATAAAATATTAAAAGATGAAGAAGCAGCAAGAGATGTCGTTCAGGAAGTGTTTATTCGTTTCTATGAGAAAAGCTATGATTTCCCAAACCTGATCGCTCTGAAATCATTCTTGTACAGCTGTGTACAATCCAAAGCCCTGAATGCTTTGGAGAAGCAAAATACCCGGACATTTTTAAAACAACGTCTGGACACTCCCAAATATGAAGAAGCCACCTATTTCCGCCACCAGATCGAAGCGGAGATATTCGAGGAAATTTTTGCTGCCATTGAAGAATTGCCTTCCGAATGCCGGCGGATTTTCAAAATGAGCTACCTGGAGCACATGGACATCCGGGAAATTACAGAAAAATTACAAATTGCCGAATCTACTGTAAAAACACAACGCCAACGGGCAAAACAATATCTCCGCAAACGCTTAAAAAACTTGTACACTTTAGTTATTTTCCTATTTTTCGAATAAAAGATCAGCCTACCGAACGCAAAATATCGATCACGATCGGTTTTAGCCCGCTAAAGAAAAATTCGACAGCAATCACCATCACGATCAGCCCCATCAACCGCATCATCACGTTATTGCCGGTTTCGCCGAGTATCTTGATAATCCGGGAGGAACTTCTTAAAATAAGATATACCAAAGTAATCACCACAGCTACGGCGATGACCATAATCATTTTGGTTTCCCAATCGGTAGCTTTGTTCCACATAACGATTGCGTTGGTAATCGCACCAGGGCCACATAACATCGGAATAGATAAAGGCGTGATCGAGATATCGTTGACATAACTCTTCACTTCCGATTCTTTCACCTTGGTTTTCACCAAACGGGCTTGCAACATATCCATCCCCATAATCAAGAAGATGATTCCTCCGACAATCCGCAGACTATCGATGGAAATACCGAAAAAACGGAATAACAAATCGCCTGAAATAGCAAAAAACATCATGATGAGAAAAGAGACCAAAGAAGCCCGGCGGGCCACTTTTCTACGTTCTTTTTCATCCAGCTCCATCGTCATGGTCATAAAAACCGGCATCGCTCCTAACGGATTGATCAACGTAAAAAACGAGGTAAAACAAAGTAATCCAAATGTAAACATCTCTATTCTATTTTATCGTGAAGAGCCGTATCCGTCTTCTTCTTTCAGTGCGACAAGATAACGTTTTTTATTGTTTTTTATAAATATAAGGTAGGTTTAATTTTTTTTCTTTCTATTCCGATTCCGGGCTTTATACCGGAGGACCGGTTCGCCTGGAACGGTCCGT
>ENA-UEPJ01000088-UEPJ01000088.1-human-gut-metagenome-genome-assembly--contig:-NODE-88-length-112485-cov-10.797550_pt1 | contig 112485 bp, 113 predicted proteins | sample MGYA00242890_ERZ507896 | MGnify/ENA primary metagenome ERZ507896 (study PRJEB26167, sample SAMN06115508) | human gut metagenome | host: Homo sapiens | place: China:Qinghai | collected 2015-08-20...
TCTAGGAGATTTTTTGCCATGAGTCACGCTTTTTTTGAAAACTGTACTGTTGCACTTATATTGTAAATGTGAAATTTTATTTTATTTGTCGGCTTACGCCGCCAAACTCTGCGAGGCTTTTTTGACAAGCTGAGCCCAGCCGGGAAACCGGCTGGGTATATTTTTTGAAAAACCGTAAATACCTCTTGACAAATAATACTACGCAATGTATAGTATTACTCGAAGGGAGGTATTCCATGGACATTCAATTGAAACGCGGCCTGCTGGATGTGTGCGTTCTGGCGGCCATCAAGGATGAAGACAGCTATGGCTACCAGATCATCAAGGACATTCACCCCTATGTGGAAATTTCCGAATCCACATTGTACCCCATTCTGCGGCGCATGGAAAACGCCCAGCTTTTGACGGTACGTTCCGCCGAACACAACGGGCGGCTGCGGAAATACTACCATATTACCCCGGCCGGATTGGAGCGGCTGGAGGCCTTCCGGCAGGAATGGCAGGAAATGATGGCAATTTATAAATTTGTGACCCGGGAGGAAACGCATCATGAATGAGGCCTTGTATCGAAATTTTGAATTGCAGCAGCTGCTCCAGATGGAGCCGGGTCCCCTTGAGAAAAAGAATTGGCAGGACCTTCTCCGGGAGGAGCAGCCCCGGAAAAAGAAAAAGGGCTTTGTAAGGAGGAACGGAAGATGAAAAAGCAGGAATTTCTGGATGCTCTGGGTGCCGGGCTTTCCGGCAGCAGCGATGCCGAAGAGGTGCTGGACTTCTACCGGGAGATGATCGAGGACCGGATGGAGGACGGCATGGAGGAAGAGGCTGCGGTGGAGCAGCTGGGGGCCGTGGAGGACATTCTTGCCCGCTGTGTCCAGGGGCTGACGGTTCCGAAAGCGGTTTGTGAGACGACTGCGGGCAGCGGCATTTCCCGGGTGGAGATCCGGGAAAAGGAATTTGATGTGACCGTCTGCGAAGGCACGGAGGATACCTACCGCCTGGAGGAGAGCAGCGAGGGCTATCACGATGTGACGCTGGAAAATGGGGTGCTGCGCATTGTCCGCAACAAGCGGCAGCCGGAGCGGCGGCTGTTCTTCTCCACTTCCGGGGAGCTGACGCTGTACCTGCCCAAGGGACAGATACAGGCCCTGGATGTGACCACGTGCAGCGGCGATATGGAAGTACGGAAGGATTTTGAAACCGTTCATGTCACCGGGGCCAGCAGCGATGTGACATTGTCCGGCAGCTATTCCGGCAAGGTCGCAATCCAGACAGCCAGCGGAGATGTGACGCTGGAGGGCGTATTTGCCGGGTCCCTGGAGCTCCAGACCTCCAGCGGCAGCCAGGAACTGAAGGGATGCTTCCATTCCGGAAAGCTGCGCGCTGCCAGCGGCGATATCGAGATCGCCCAGGCCAGCGTCACAGAAGATCTGGCGGTGGAAACCGCCAGCGGCGATGTGGAGCTTACCAATGTGAAGGCCCGGGAGCTGCGGCTGCGCAGTGCCAGCGGCGATATACAGTTGGAGCGGATCTGTGCAGAGCTCCTGGCAATCGAAAGCAGAAGCGGCGATATGGAGCTGCAGCAGGTGCTTGCCAAGGAGGAGTTCCTGTGCAGGAGTACCAGCGGCGATATCTCTCTGACAGGGTGCGACGCTCCCAAGATGGGCTTTGCCACGGTTTCCGGCGACATCACCGGCAGTCTGCTGCACGGCAAGCGGTTTTCCAGCCGCACGGTCTCCGGCGATATCCACCTCCCCGGCGGGACGCCTGAGGGAGAGTGCACCATCTCCACCGTCTCCGGCGACGCAAACCTGCGGGTGGAGGAGTAAAAGAGAAAGCTTTTACCGCCTGCCGATCGAAGTCGGCAGGCGGTATCAGTCTGTCAAAAAACTTCAAATCTGGGGGCTGTTGCATTTTGAGAATTGGCGATGTGGTTTTTCTTTGGGGCGCTTATCAAACAATCGTGGGGGAACAGCTTCTTTGCGTTTATTCTTCGTATTCGTCCGGTTTGGGAAGCAGGGCCTCACCGGCTTCGGGGTAGGGGCGGGTGGCAATCAGCTGGGTCTGGCCGGTGCCGTTTAGATAGACCGCCTCGTAATAATAGGAATCCCAGGAAATCCCAAATTCAACCTTCCACATATCGCTTACGGGATCATAGCTGACAGTATACACATTATAGTCTGCCCGTGTACATTCCTGTTTTGCAAGCTCCAAAGCACGATCCCTGTCCATGCCGGAAACCGGAGAGGTATTCCGAAAATCGGAACGAATTTGCGCGTAGGAAAGATGGGCAAGGGCCTCCGTTTCCTGTGCATAGGAGAAGCTCCGGGGCGTGACAACGTCAATGTCCTGAACCCGGGTGCGGATCGCTTCGGGGGTATCGTCCAGGACCTCTACAGCAATTGTACGGTCCCATTCCTCATCTACAAAAGTGAGGTTTGCGATGGCTCCGGAGGCGCTGTAGCGCACTTCCACGCGCCGCACACCAAAATGAACACCGTAGATCGTTTCTTCTTCTTTCCGGAGAAGGACGGCACTGCCGTCTTCCGTCACGGAATCAACACCGGTTTTGAAGAAATCAAATTCGGACAGGTCAAGCGTAAAATTGAAGGGTTCCAGAAAGCCCACTTCCATTACGGTGCTCGGGGCTGTGTCGGCTTCTGGGGAGCCAAAGGCCAGCTCATAGCCGGAACCATTTCGCAGCAGATTTCCAAAGTCCCAGCAGTAGTTTCCGTCCGAAGAATAAGTAACACTGTGCTGGAAATAATTCTGATCAGCCTTCCAGACCTCTGTGATATTGTATTTACCCGCAACCATGGGGTCATTGCCGTAATGCTCTTCTACACGGATATGGAATGTATCACCCTGGATGAGTGCGTCAAGCGCCTTTGCATAGGAATCCACGTAGGGCCCGATTTCCTCGGTATAGATCTGGAATTTGGCGTAGCAGCCCATTTCCGTCCGTTCGCCGGTGGGGGAAAGGAGGGCAATCATCATGCCAAGCCGGTAGTGCCCGGGTGCCAATTGACCGAAATTTTCGGAGTAGTCGGCGGTCCAGGAGAAGGAGCCGCTGCAGGGCAAGGTCTGGGTGGGAACCTTCCAGGGTGTGCCATCCAGGGTTGGGATCTCCTGATAGGACGTACCATTCCATTTCTCGATCCAGTATTCACTTCCCGTTTCCAGGGTTCCCTCTGCCTTTTCAGTCCAGGTTTCCGCAGAGATGGAAAGCGCACCGGATACCGGCTGGTCGATGGAAAGATAAACATCCACGTCGCCAATATACCAGTCCATGGCCGCAACACCGGCGCCGGTTTCCTCGTTGTAGGAAGTCAGATTTTCCTGCGTTTCCGGGGACCAATTGAGATTTCGAATCACGGCGGCATAGGCGGTTGCAGAGAGGGAAAGGATCACGGCTGCAATCAGCAGCAACTTGAGGGTGGATTTTTTCCCTTTATGGGGGTGTCCCCGGGAGCCCGTTTCCAAGGGTGCAAAACCCTCGTTTTCTGCTTCCGCATAGTATTTCTGGCTGATATCGCCGAATCCAATCAATAAATCCTTTCCGTTCATACGCGGACCCCCTCCTTTGCAAGATGGCTGCGAAGCTTGGCCCGTGTTCGATGAAGCTGGGTTTTGACCTTACTCTCACTGATGCCGTATCGGGCGGCGATCTCTGCCGTTGTGTCCAGATAGAGGTAGCGCCGCAAAAAGATCAGGCGGGTTTCCTTTGGCAGTCCTTCCAGGAAACGCTCCATCGTATCGCGAAGCTCGATTTTGCTCAGTTCCCCGTTCCGGGACATATCGGGGATGCAGGCTTCCATCTCCTGCGTCAGGGCAACTACCTCGGCATTCCGCTTTGCTGCCAGCCTCCAGTCCAGACGATTAAAAGAGACATGTCGGCATATGGATGCCAGAAAGGCATAAAAATACTGAGGGCGCTGGGGCGGAATTGTTTTCCAGGTTTCCATATACGTATCATTCACGCTTTCTTCTGCGTCCTGCCTGCTATTGAGAATGCGGTTGGAGAGGGCATAGAGCTTTCGGCCATAGGCGGCGTCCGTCTCCTGGACGGCCTGCTCATTGCGCTCGAAAAACAGAGCGATGATGTTCGCATCTTCCACGCTGGATCACTCCTTTCTGCTTTTGTTGTTCACCCTAATAGTAAGCATTGTGCATTCCAAGGTTACACCCAAAACAATATTTTTGGAAAAAACAAGGCTGCTATGCCAAACGGCAGGTCTCGCATAGGAGGCCTGCCGTTTTGAATGCAATTGTTTTTGCGAATCCGCTTTACCCGATGCCAAAATACCCTTCCCGCATCAGAATTTCCAGCACCTTGGCCTCTCGTTCCAGCATATTCTGGTCCTTGGGGCCGTGGTCGGGGAGGCGGTTTGTCTGAATGGCGGTCTCCGGTGCAACAAATTCCAGGGTGAAATGCTCCTCGGCTTCGTAATCATCCAGGTGCTGGCTTTGCACTTCCGGCCGAACGTCGCAGAGGTAATAGTAGTTGTCCTGAACGAACATGGCAATTCCGGGCTGATCGCTTTTTTGGACACGGTGGACCAGGCCGTATTCCCGGATGGATTCCGGGCGTACCTGTAGGCCGGATTCCTCGGCTACCTCCCGAACGAGGGCCTGGGGCCTGGTTTCCCCGGCCTCGATGCCGCCGCCGGGGAACTTGTAGTAGTCGTATTTCAGACTGTGGACCATGGCGACCTTGCCGTCCCGGAGGATGATGCCCCGGACGGAGGGGCGGACAAAGGCGGGCCCCTTTGGGTCGTAGTCCTTGGTATCGATGTCAAAAAGGGCGCGCATGGTCATTTCTCCTTTTCTGCCCACTCGGAGCGCAGGATCGCATAGTGGGCAGTGTCGCACAGGCCCTGGTTGTTCCAGTCCGCTTCCCGGGCGGTGCCTTCGTAGGTCATGCCGCATTTGCGCATGACATCGCCGGAATGGGGATTGTGGGGGTCATGGCGGGATTCAATGCGGTTAAAGCCCACTTCTTCAAAGAGAAAACCCAGAACGGCATCCAGGGCTTCGGACATGATGCCGCAGTGCCACCAGTGTTCCCCGATACAGTAGCCGATTTCGGTGGAGCCGATTTTATCATCCACTTGGCGGGCGGTGATGTTCCCAATGGGTTCTCCCAGGGATTTGAGGACGATCATCCAGTTGTAGTTCTTCGGGGAGGCGCATTCCTCGATCCAGCCGCTTAAAACCTGTTTTGTAACATCCAGGCTGGCATGGGGCGGCCAGGTCAAAAACTTCGTCACCTCCGGGCTGGAAGCCCAGTTGCGATACATGGGTTCGGCATCGCTGATCTCCGCCCGGCGCAGGAGCAGCCGGGGCGTTTCAATGGTTTGGCTGCCCTTGTGGGTCAGCGGACGGCGGCCCTTGGGATTATAGAGAATGGATTCCTCGGAGTTTTCAACGGTACCGTACCGGGTCTCATAGTTACAGGTTTTGATAAACCGGAAGCCGCATTTTTGGATGACCCGGGCAGACTGGCGGTTCCAATCAAAATGCCCCACCAGAAGAAAATCCAATCCGACGGTATCAAACAGATAGGCAGTCACGGCCTTTACGGCCTCAGGCATCAGCCCGCGGCCCCAGTAGTCCCGGGAGAGTACGTAGCCCAGTTCCCGGCCCCGGAGATAGGCTAGCTCCGGATAATGTTCTTCGTTATATTCCTCGATGCCCAAAGAGCCGATGACTTTGCCCTCATATTCCAGGGCAAAGGTCCGCTTCAGGGCGATAAATTTCTGTAGAATGGTTCGGGATTCTTCCATATTCTTGTGGGGCGTCCACCCGGCCATCTGGCCCACGCCGTCTACTTTGGCGTAGGCGTAAAAGTCCTCCAAATCACTCTCCCGCCAGGGCCGCAGGGTCATGCGGGGGGTGCGCAGGGTGATGCCGGTAATATCAATGGGTGCGTTCATAGGTACCCCTCCTTTTTGATGTTGCCAGATTTTTATGCGATTATACAGCGAAGAATATACGCTGTCAAGCGGGAATTACACCACCTCCGCAATTTCACAAACCCGCCCGCCCGTCCCCGCTGCCCCGCCCGGCAGCACAGAGTGATCTTTGAAAGTCCGTGCTATTGCATTCGCAAAGAAAACAGTTTATACTATGAAGTAAGAGAAAAACCGGTGGTTTTGCTGAATAGGAGGAACGGTTTATGAATGCAAGCGCGGCAACAATTTTTGATATGGCCAGACAGGGGAATGCGGCGGCTATGGGAGAGGCCGAAGACTGGATGCCCAAACTGGAAGTGAATGAGCTGATTTCCCTGGTTGTTTCCGTTTGGGAGGAAAAAGAGCATCGGCAAGAGGCGGCAGCTAGGGCGGCAAAGCAGTTGGCCCAAAAGTACAAAAAACCGATGGAGGTTTATTTGAATGCCTTTGGGGTATTTGCCGTGAAGACCGGCCTTGAGCAGCAGGAGGAACTGGATTTTTCCAAGGAGGGAACAGAAGAACTTACCCGGAAAATTGTAGAGGTTGCAAAAACCCTGGAAAAAACAGTGAGCGATTACTGCCATGGAAAAATCAGAGAGGAGGATTTTATCAGCGGCCTGAATCAGTCCGGTGTTGGGGAAATAAGAGACAGTTTTCTCCGGGCGGCGGGCATTGACCCCGCCGAAATAAAGGAACAGATCCAGGGCGCATTGGGAGAAAAAGCAACGGGTGTCAGTGCCTTGCTGGTATCTTTCTATGCCTCTGCGGCGGCGTATAAAATACTGAAAGAATCCTTGCAGGATGCGACTCTCATGCGGGAGAATCGGTTGCGTATTGAAGAAGAATGCGCCAGAAGCGTTGCGCAGATGCGTGCCTACCGAGAGAAAATGAATGCTGCTGTCTCCGACTGCCTGTATATCCATGCGGAGACGTTCAATGCGGGCATCGCTGCAATGGACGGGGCTATTCTGGATGGGGATGCCCAGGGATTTATCCGTGGAAATGTAATGATTCAGGAAATCCTGAACTATCATGTTCAATTCCGTAATCAGAATGAATTTGACGCATTGATGGATGGAGATGCGGCGTTCGTACTATAGGAGGGAGAGCAATGGCAAAATTCGATTTTAAGAAGCTGGTCAATGATTCCGCGGACAAGCTGAAAAACGGTGCGCAAAAAGCCCAGGAGGCGGTGAAAGAATTTGATATAAAGACAGCCGCCGGTGATGTGATGACCAAAGGAAAAGACGCGGCGGAATACTTCAAACAGAAAACCGATGAAACGGTTCAGGCAGTTTCCCAGGCCGTCCGAAAAAAAGAGGAGGTTCGTGGGTTTATCACCGCCCAGGGTGCCGTCAAGCTGATGTGCATGATGATGGCTGCCGATGGGGACATTTCCAAACAGGAGCTTGGCCAACTTCAGGAAATCGGGAACGAATTGGATGAACACTTCCCGGAGTATCAGGGAAAGATAGTGGAAGAATGCACAGCCCTTGTGGAAAAGCTGGATGCAGAGAATTACCGGGAAGAACTCTATGATGTTGTCCGGGATGTGATTCAGGAATCGCTTCATGCTTCCGGGGCAACGGTGCCTGTGAAACTGCTGCTGTGGAATCTTCTGGTGGTTGCCCAAAGCGACAGCTGCTATCAGGAGGAGGAAGCAAAGCTGATCCGCTATATTGCCAGACATCTGGAAATTGACAAGAGCATTGTCCCGGAAATGGAACATGCGCTCCGGGCCATGCTGGCCATTGAAAACGAAATGGAGTGGCTTAAAAGTACGGACAGACCCTTTGGCACGGTGGAACCTGTGCTAACGGAACTGGCCGAGCGAAAGGCCACCATTGTACAGGCCGTCCATGACCTGATCGGGGACTGATAGGAGGGAGAACCATGCCGTTACCACTATTATTTATTGGAATCGCCGCTGCCACGGGCCTTGCCGGGGCGGGGAAAACTGTAAAGGCCGTTGTGGACAACACCAATGCCAATAAAATCAACACCGCAGCCAACGAGGGCGTGGACAACGCCAGAAAGCGTTTGGAGCAGCAAAGAGGGGCGGTTGCTCAGTCCCTTGAAAAGCTGGGGGAGGAGAAGCTGCAAATTCTCGCCGGTACGGTCACATCTTTTGTATCTGCCTTTGAGAAAATCAAGAACATCGATTTTACTTCCTCGGTGGGCCTGGAGGAATTGGAAAAGCTGCACATCGACCAGAAAGATTTTGAGGAACTCAAGGAACTGGGCAATTTTGCCATTCAGGTTGCCGGAGGCGTGACAGCCGGAGCAGCCGGAGGTGCCCTGACGGCCATTGGTGCCTACGGTGCGGCCCAAACCTTTGCGGCGGCTTCTACCGGAACGGCCATTGCCTCTTTGAGCGGTGCCGCCGCCACCAATGCAACCCTTGCTTTCTTCGGCGGCGGTTCTCTGGCTGCCGGAGGTCTGGGAATGGCGGGCGGTATGATGGTTCTGGGCGGCCTGGTGGCAGGTCCTGCACTCCTGGTCATGGGGTTGATCACCGGCGCAAAATCCCAGGAAAAGCTGGATCAGGCGTTGATCAACAAGGCCCAGGCAGAGGAAATCATGGAAGCACTGCATGTTGCCTCCGACCAGTGTTCCGCCATCCGCAGACGTGCTTATCTGTTTTATAGCCTTTTGGCCCACCTGGATACCTATTTGCTGCCGCTGGTCTGGCAAATGGAGGATATTATCGCGAAGGAAGGAACAGATTACCGAACCTATTCCCCGGAATCCAAAAAAGTCATCATGGCCGCCGCCAGCAACGCAGGCTCCGTAAAAGCGGTGCTGGATGTCCCAATCCTGACCGACGACGGATCTCTGACGGAACAGTCCGGAGAAATTGTGGATAAAATCGGGAAACTCCTGTACAAATAAGGAACGACAGATTATTGCAATTAAAAAGGAACACGGTGTACCGGTTTTGAGGTGGTACACCGTGTTCCTTATATGGAAGATAAAAACTTTATTTTGATGAAAGCCAACGGACGGAAACTCCTAAACAAGCTCCGCAATGTCGTAAATCAGCCGTTCGGTCTTTTCCCAGCCCAGGCAGGCGTCGGTGATGGACTTGCCGTAGACTCCGCCGTCCACCTTCTGATTGCCGTCCTCCAGGTAGCTCTCCACCATGAAGCCCTTTACCAGATCGTGAACGCCATGGTCACAGTTCCGGTTTTGCAGGACCTCCCGGATGATGCGGCCCTGCTGGTAGGGGTTCTTGCCGGAATTGGCGTGGTTGGCGTCGATGACCACGGCGGGATTTTTCAGCCCCTGCTCTTCGTAGAGCCGGTGCAGGAAGATCAGGTCCTCATAGTGGTAGTTGGGCCGGGATTCGCCGTGCTTGTTGGTATAGCCCCGGAGAATGGCGTGGGCATAGGGGTTCCCGGCAGAGGTGGCCTCCCAGCCCCGGTAGATGAAGGTATGGCTGTGCTGGGCGGCGTTGATAGAATTCATCATGACGGACAGGTCGCCTCCGGTGGGGTTCTTCATGCCCACGGGCACGGAGATGCCGGAGCTGGTGAGCCGGTGCTGCTGGTCCTCCACGGACCGGGCTCCCACGGCCACATAGGCCAGAACATCGTCCAGGTATTTGTAATTCTCGGGGTACAGCATTTCGTCGGCGCAGGAGAAGCCGGTCTCCCGGAGCACCCGCATATGGAGCTCCCGGATGGCAATCAGCCCTTTGAGCATATCCGGGGCGGCGTTGGGGTCCGGCTGGTGGAGCATACCCTTGTAGCCCGCGCCGGTGGTCCGGGGCTTGTTGGTGTAGACCCGAGGGATGATGAGCAGCTTGTCTTTCACCTTTTCCTGGATGGGGACCAGGCGGGTGACATAATCCAGAACACTGTCCTCCCGGTCGGCAGAGCAGGGGCCGATGATCAGGGCCAGACGGCTGTCCCGGCTGCCTAAAATATCCTTCAGCTCCCGGTCCCGCTGCTCAAACACCTGGGCCATATCGGCGGTAACGGGGTATTCCTGTTTCAGGTCGTAGGGAATGGTCAGCTTGCGCTTAAAATCCATGTTCATAGTCTTACCTTCTTTATCTCTTTCGATCAATGGAGCCAGTATACCGTTTTTGGCTCTAAAAAGCAAGAAAAATCCCGCCAAAGCGGGATTTTTACGCGATCGGGCCTATAAGCCGGGTTCTGTCTTGACAGCCATCTATCTAGCCCTGCGATCGCTCGCAGGATCAAGCCACCTCTTGGGGACGGCCGGGCAAGCCTATTGTCCCACACACGGTGTTGCTCCGGATAGAGTTTACATCATAAAACCCATGTCTCCATGGGCTGGGTGCGCTCTTACCGCACCTTTTCACCCTTGCCTCGTCGATGCAAGCTCCATATCCCTCGCCCCGCCGCAAGCGGCAGGGCTCGCTCATTTCGCTGCATCTCCTCTCCCCACAAAAACCTTCGTTTTTGCGGGGGCCCCATTTGACAGGAGCGGAGGCGGTATCTCTCTGTTGCACTTGTCCTGGGGTCACCCCCGGCAGGCGTTACCTGTTATCCTTGCCCTGTGGAGCCCGGACTTTCCTCATCTGGCGCCTTTCGGCATCCATCCGCGGCTGTCCGGCCCGGTCGCTCCAGTATTGTACTCTAAATTGGGCCGGTTGTCAAATATCTTGCAAAATCTTTTCCGGTGGGATATACTAATAACTATAGTATTGAAAAAAGGCGGGTATCGCTATGGATGCTTTTGAAAACTATTTTGCGGGACTGAGGAACAAGTCCATTGCCGTCTTGGGCCTGGGGGTCAGCAACCGGCCCTTGGTGCGGCTGCTGCTGGAATTTGGCTGCGACGTGGTGGGCTGCGACAAGACCCCCCGGGAGAAGCTGGATGACGAGGTGCTGGCGCTGGAGGCGGCGGGCTGCAAACTCCATGTGGGGGAAGGGTACTTAGACGGAGTCCAGGCGGACGTGGTCTTCCGTACCCCCGGAATGCACCCCGGGAACCCGGCCATCCAGGCGCTGAAAAGCCGGGGGGCCAGGATCACCTCGGAGATGGAGGTGTTCTTTGAGGTCTGCCCCTGCCACCTGATCGCCGTCACCGGTTCCGACGGCAAGACCACCACCACCACTCTGGTCAGCGAAATGCTGAAGGCCTCCGGGAAGACCGTCTGGCTGGGGGGCAACATCGGCACGCCCCTGCTGCCCCTGTGCCGTCAAATGAAAAAGGAGGACTTCGCCGTGGTGGAGCTCAGCTCCTTCCAGCTCATGGACATGGAGCGCAGCCCCCAGCGGGCGCTGATCACCAATCTGGCCCCCAATCACCTGGATATCCACAAGGATATGGAGGAATATGTGGAGGCCAAGAAGAACATCTATCGGTTCCAGGACGAAACCGGCATCCTGGTGCTGAACGCGGACAATGCCATCACATCCCAACTGCGGGGCAACGGGGAGACCCGGTTCTTCTCCCGGAAGGTGCGGACCAACTGCGTCTGGGAAGAGGACGGCGTGATCTACCGCCGGGGGGAGAAGATCCTGGAGAGCAAGAACATCCTGATTCCCGGCACCCACAATATTGAGAATTATATGGCGGCCATTGCCCTGGTGGAGGGCCTGGCCACGGACGATGCCATTCGGCAGGTGGCTAGGGCTTTTGGCGGCGTGGAGCACCGCATTGAGCTGGTGCGGGTGAAGGACGGCGTTCGGTTCTACAATGACTCCATTGCCTCTTCTCCCAGCCGGACCATTGCAGGGCTGCGCAGCTTCCCGGAACAGGTGATCCTGATCGCCGGCGGCTATGACAAGCACATCCCCTATGATGTACTGGGACCGGAGATCTGTAAGCATGTGAAGAAGCTCTTCCTGGGTGGGGCCACCGGCCCGAAGATCCGGGCGGCGGTGGAGGCAGCCCCGGAATATGTCCCCGGCAAGCCGGAGATCGTGGACTGCAAGGACTTTACGGAGGCAACTCTGGCCGCTGCCAAGGCGGCGGAATCCGGAGATGTGGTGCTCATGAGCCCCGCCAGCGCGGCCTTTGACCAGTTCAAGAACTTCATGGTCCGGGGTGAATACTACAAGAAGCTGATAAAGGAGCTGTGAGCATGGAGCTTTCAAAGGCGGCCCGGGCGGCCCGGAAGGTGCTGCCCCTGAAAAGCTGCGGCGCGGTGATCGTGGCGGCGGGCACGGCCTCCCGGATGGGGGGCATAGACAAGGTCATGGCCCCCCTGGGGGGAGAACCCATGATCGTAAGAACGGTAAGGGCCTTTCAGGACTGCGAGGCCATCCGGGAGATCGTCATCGTCACCCGGGAGGATCTGATCCTGCAAATTTCCGAGCTCTGCCGGGAGATGGACAAGGTGAAAGCTGTGGTTAAGGGCGGCGGCAGCCGGCAGGAATCCGTCTGGTTGGGGCTGAACGCCCTGTCCAAGGACATGGAGCTGGCGGCCGTTCAGGATGGGGCCCGGCCACTGATCACCCCGGCGCTCATCGACAAAACCGTCCGGGCGGCCCATAGCTATGGGGCGGCGGCCCCGGCTGTCCCAGTGAAGGATACCATCAAAATAGAGAAAAGCGGTCTCATCGAATCCACGCCGGACAGAAGCACCCTCCGGGCGGTGCAGACTCCCCAGGTCTTTGACTTTGACCTGCTGCGGGGCGCGCTGCAAAAGGCTGCATCGGACAAGGCTGCCGTTACGGACGACTGCTCTGCCGTGGAGCGGCTGGGGATGAAAATTCGCCTGGTGGCGGGGGACGAGCGGAACCTGAAGGTGACCACCCCTCTGGACCTGAAAATCGCGGAACTGCTGTTGGAGGAAGGGCAATGAGAATCGGACACGGTTATGATGTACACGCATTGGTCCCCGGTCGGGACCTGATTTTGGGCGGGGTGAAAATTCCCTATGAGCTGGGCCTGGAGGGCCACAGCGACGCGGATGTGCTGCTCCACGCCGTCATGGACGCCCTGTTGGGTGCGGCGGGGCTGGGAGACATCGGTCTTCACTTCCCGGATACGGATATGCGCTACAAGGGCGCGGATTCGGGGAAGCTGCTGGACAGTGTAGGCGAAAAAATCGATGCTGCGGGCTATAAAGTTGGCAACATCGATGTGACCATGATCGCCCAGAGACCCAAGCTGCGGCCCTATATCGACCGGATGCGGGAAAACATCGCCATACATCTGGGCATTGACCCCGCCAGGGTCAACGTAAAGGCTACCACGGAGGAGCACCTGGGCTTCACCGGCGAGGGCAAGGGCATGGCCTGCCACGCGGTGTGTCTGCTGGAAGAAAAATGAAAAAAGGAAACGCTGAACCAATCGACTGCGGCTGAGCGGCAGATACCCTGCCCGGAAACAAAATCTCTTGCGGTCAGCTCTTGCCGCTTTATTCAGAGCTTCCCTGACAAAATTTCCCTCTTGGGCATAGAATGTGCCCGGGAGGGAGTTTTTTATGAAACAGTATATGATCACCTTCCGCTCGGTGACCTACGCCCAGCGGGGGGAGCGGAGCCTGGGGAAACGGGGGATATCCGTGTCCCTGGGCAGGACGCCCAAATGGATGGAGCAGCAGGGCTGCGGCTATGGGCTAAAGCTGCGCCTATCCAACATTCAGGATGCCGCCCTGGCTCTGGCCCAGGATGGGGTAAGCTGGCGGAAAATCTACGTATGGGAAGCGGGAAGCTACCGGGAGATGGCCCTATGATCTATCTGGACAACGGGGCCACCTCCTTCCCAAAGCCGCCCCAGGTAATCCGGGCGGCGGCAAAAGCCATGGCCTGTGCCGCTAACCCCGGCCGGGGCGGCTATGAAGCCGCCATGGAGGCGGCGCGAACCGTCTTCGACTGCCGGGAGCAGGCGGCTGGGCTCTTTTCCTGTAAGCCGGAGCAGGTGGTGCTGACCGCCAACTGTACCCACGGGCTGAACATTGCCATAGAGAGCATCATCAAGCCCGGCAGCCGGGTGCTGGTTTCCGGCTTTGAGCACAATGCCGTTATGCGGCCCCTATACGCCCGGGACTGTCGGGTGACCGTTGCCGGACGGCGGCTCTTCTGCAGGGATGCGCTGCTGGAGGAATTCCGGGCTGCATTGCGGCAGGGCATGGACGGGGCGGTATTCACCCATGTGTCCAACGTGTTCGGCTTTATCCTGCCGGTGCAGGAGATGGCTGCCCTGTGCCGGGCGGCGGGGGTACCCTTTATTCTGGATGCAGCCCAGTCCGCCGGAAGTCTTCCGGTGGACATGGGGACTTTGGGGGCGGAATTCATTGCCATGCCCGGCCACAAGGGGCTGCTGGGCCCCCAGGGCACGGGCCTGCTGCTCTGCGCCCAGCCGGGAAAGCCCCTGCTGTTCGGCGGCACGGGGACGCTGTCCCGGGAGAAAACCATGCCGGAGGACCTTCCGGAGCGCCTGGAGGCGGGGACCGTAAATGTGCCCGGGGCGGCGGGACTGGCGGCGGGGCTGCGCCTGGTGCGTTCGCTGACCCCGGAGAAGATATTTGCCGCTGGGCACGGCCAGACCATGGCCTGTGCCCGGGGACTGAAAGCGCTGGGCTATCGGGTGTTTTCCGGGCCGGACCAGGCCATGACGGTGTCCTTTCAGGGCAGGGCCGACTGCGAGGAAATTGCGGAATTCCTGGGGAGCCGGGGCATTGCCGTCCGGGCGGGGCTCCACTGCGCGCCCCTGGCCCACGAAAGCGCGGGCACCCTGGATCGGGGCACCGTCCGGGTCAGCTTCGGCCACGACGCGTGCCCGGCCCAGACCCGGGCGCTGCTGGAAGCTCTGGGGGAGCGGAAAATGCGGAAGGGCTAGGAACGCACAGAAAATTTACATTTCCCGGGAAACGTGCCGCGTCCCGGGAAAATTTTGTGTTTGGGTCGGAAATGACGCTTTGGACCAGAAAGAAGCCGGAGAGAGTGCCGGAAACGGGCGAAAGGAGCGGGACTGCTGGAAAGAATTTTATGCAGAATATCTATTGCCAACCGGGGGAGAATCCGCTATAATAAACCGGATAATAGATAAGTATACCATAGCATAGTGTGCGATTTGAAAAAGTTGACATAAAAGAGGGTTCGAGCATGGAAGCATTGCAAAATCTGCTGCAGCAGGTCCTGCGGATGCAGTGGTCCGATTATCTGGACATTGCAGTCGTTGCGTTTTTAATATATCGGTTACTGCCCCTGGTCCGTACGCCCAGCACCATCCGGGTGGCCCGGGCTGTGATCGTCGTGGTGATCATTGCGGCCCTGACGGACGTGATGCACCTGTATACCCTGAGCTTCATCATCAATCAGTTTTTGTCCATCGGACTGCTGGCGCTGGTTGTTCTGTTCCAGCCGGAGCTGCGGCGGATGCTGGACCATCTGGGCAGTGTGCGCCTGGGAGCCCTGTTTGGCGGGGTCAAGCCTGTGGCGGAGATGGATATGGTCATCAGCCAGACCGTGGCCGCCTGTGACTGCATGAGCCGGGAAAAGGTAGGCGCACTGATCGTCTTCACCCGGGAGACATCTTTGGAAGACTATGTGAAGACCGGAACCACCATCGACGGCCAGGTCTCCGAGCAGCTGATCCGGAACATTTTCTTCCCCAAGGCTGCCCTCCACGATGGCGCCATGATCATCCGGGAGGGGAAAATCAAGGCGGCAGGCTGCGTGCTGCCCCTGTCCACCAGCGACCGGCTGGCAGCGGACCTGGGAACCCGGCACCGGGCCGGTGTGGGCATGAGTGAGAATTCCGATGCGGTAGTGGTCATCGTCTCCGAGGAAACGGGCACCATCTCCGTGGCCATGGGCGGCATGCTCAAGCGGCATCTGGCTCCCAAGACCCTGGAAAAGCTGCTGCACAATGCGCTGTGCCCCGATGAAAACCAGGAGGAGGACAAGAACATCCGCCGTATCCTGAAGCAGAAGCTCATAAAGCCGGGAAAGGAGAACCAGGACAATGAAGCGTAAAATCGGGTCTGTACTGCTGTCCCTTGCCTGTGCCTTCGGCCTGTGGCTGTATGTCATCACGACCGTGAGCCCCGGCTCTACCGACACCTATTATAATATCCCCATCGTCTGGGAGGGCGAGTCCGTGCTGAACGAGAACGGCCTTATGGTCACGGCAGTCTCCTCCAATACGGTGAACCTGCGCCTGTCCGGCAACCGGTCGGACCTGAGCAAGGTCAATTCCGCTAATATCACCATCAAGGCGGACTTAAGCAAAATCCGGGAGCCCGGAACCCAGATCCCCATCAGCTACACCTCGCCGACCTTCCCGGGAGACGTGGCCAGCAATGCTTTCGTCATTGAGTCCAAGGAGCCGGACACCATCTATGTCACCGTGGTCAAGCGCATCAGCAAGACCGTTCCCGTTGAGGTCACCTGGGTAGGCACCACCGCCGAGGGCTTCATGATCGACCGGGAGAACAAGACCCTGGATTACCCCGAGGTCACGGTGACGGGCCCCGAATCCGTGGTCAATACCATTGACCGTGCCACCATTACGGTGGATCTGGACGGGCGGCGGGAGTCCATCAGCGAAAGCTACACCTACACGCTCTGCGATAAAAACGGCGACCCTGTGGATGCCAGACTCATCACCACCGATGTGGAAGAGGTACGGCTGGACGTGTCCATCCGGCGGGTCAAGGATCTGCGCCTGACCTACAATCTGATTCCCGGCGGCGGCGCGGATGCAGACAATACCACCGTTCAGCTCAGCGCGGAGACCATCCGGGTATCCGGCAGCGAGGCGGCCCTGGAGAATCTGGGGGATACCCTGAGCATCGGCACCATCAATCTGGCGGATATCACCAAGAACACCAGTGTGACCTTCGGCATTTCCCTGCCGGACGGTATCACCAATCTGACCGGCGTTACGGAAGTCACGGCGGACATCTCCTTCCATGGCCTTTCCATCAAGGAGCTGACCGTCACGGACATTCAGAGCATCAATATCCCCGAAGGACTTTCGGTGGAGCTCATTACGGAGAAGCTCACCGTAACCCTGCGGGGCCCCACGGGTCTGATCTCCAAGGTGACCCCGGAGGACCTCCTGGTGACGGTGGACTTCACCGGCGCAGAGGTGGGAACCTCCACCTTCCGGGCAACGGTGAGCCTGAGCGGTGAATACAGTGCCCTGGGCACGGTGAAGACGGAGCCTGTGTCCGCAAAGATCGACGCGGAATAAGTTTATCGCCGCAAAATGCGCGGCGAGGGAATAGAAGGAGATCATGACCATGGTTAAAAGCATGACCGGCTATGGCCGTGCCGTAGAAACGGTAAACGGCCGGGAATTCACCGTGGAGGTGCGCAGTGTCAACAATCGGTATCTGGACTGCACGGTGAAGCTGCCCAGAGGGCTGTCCTTCGGCGAGGATGCCGTGAAGCAGGCTGTAAAGGCCACCATTTCCCGGGGCAAGGTAGATGTGTTCGTCTCCGTGCGCAGCGAGGGGGCCCAGGATACCGCCGTGAGCCTGAATAAGCCCATGGTGGAAGGGTATCTGGCGGCGCTGAAGCAGCTGCAGGCGGACTACGGCGTGACGGGAGAGATCACCGTTTCCATGCTCGCGGGCCTGCCGGATGTATTCCTGCTGGACAAGCCCCAGGTGGATGAGGCGCAGCTGCTCGCGGACTTCCTGAGCGTTGCGGAAAAGGCGCTGGCTTCCTTCGATGCCATGCGCACGACCGAGGGGGCAGCTTTGGCCGAGGACCTGCGCAGCCGGGGGGAGACCATCCTATCCCTGGTTTCCCAGGTGGAGGCGGGCAGCCCCCAGACGGTGGCGGACTACCGGGCGCGTCTGGAAAGCAAGCTTAAGGAGGTCCTGGCGAATACGTCCATTGACGAAAGCCGCATCCTCACCGAGGCCGCCATCTTTGCCGACAAGGTGGCCGTGGACGAGGAGACCGTCCGCCTGCGCAGCCACCTGAGCCAGATGAATACCATGCTCGCCTCCGGCGGCCCCATCGGCCGGAAGCTGGATTTCCTGCTCCAGGAGATGAACCGGGAGGCCAATACCATCGGCTCCAAGTGCTCCGATGTGCGCCTTGCCCGGGTTGTGGTGGAGATCAAGGCGGAGCTGGAAAAGATCCGGGAGCAGACCCAAAATATTGAATAAGGGGCGGAAGACATGAAGCTTCTGAATATCGGCTTCGGCAGTATGCTGGCACAGTCACGGGTGCTGTCCATTCTGGCCCCGGATTCTGCTCCGATCAAGCGCATTGTCCAGGAGGCCAAGGATCGGGGCATGCTGATCGATGCCTCCTATGGCCGCAAAACCAAATCCGTCATTCTCATGGACACGGACCATGTGATTCTCTCTGCGCTGACTCCGGAGGTGCTCACGGCACGCTGGAGCGGCGAAGAGGCAAAGGATGAAGAGGAGAGAGCGTAAAAATGGGAAAACTGATTGTGATTTCCGGCCCCTCCGGTGTGGGCAAGGGCACGGTGGTCAAGGCGATGATGGCGAAGGAGGACAACCTGTTCTTCTCCGTTTCGGCCACGACCCGGCCCCCCAGACCCGGCGAGGTGGACGGAAAGGACTATTATTTTGTGGACCGGGAGCGGTTTTTGAATCTGATCCACCGGGGCGAAATGCTGGAATATGACGAGCACAACATGAATTTTTATGGCACGCCCAAACAGCAGGTGGAGGAAAAGCGGCGCTTAGGCCATGTGCTGCTGGACATCGAGCCCATCGGTGCAAGAAATGTGAAAAACAATTACCCCGAAGCGGTGCTGGTGTTTATCATGCCCCCCTCCGTGGAAGAATTGGAGCACCGCCTGCGGGGCCGCAACGATACTCCCGAGGACCAGATCACCATCCGCATGGAGCGGGCCAAATGGGAGATGGAGCAGCGGATATGGTATGACCATGTGGTGGTCAATGACGACCCGGAGCGCTGCGCCGACGAAATCCTGAGAATCATTGAAACATAAAACCCGTAGGGGACGATGCCCACATTACCTCACCGCGTTTTTGAGAGAACCGGGAGCAAATGTGAACGCACCTGGCGGGGCGATGTGGGCATCGCCCCCTGCGGCGTGAAGATAGATCATTATGAATTGTTTTTGGAGGAATCAAAACTATGCTGTATCCACCTGTTGCTGAATTGTTGACCAAGGTTGAGAGCCGCTATCTGCTGGTGAACCTGGTTGCCCATCGGGCCCGCCAGATCGCCGCAGAGGCGGAGGAATTCCATGAGGACCTGCCGGAGAAGCCTGTGACCATGGCCATCCAGGAGGTCGCCGACGGCGAGCTCAGCGCCACCGTCAAGGAAGAGTATAAAAATTAAGCTTTTTCGGAAACTCTGAACAAATCGTCTGGAGCTGACTGCGGGCTCTCGCCGATTCCACCGGAGCTTTCTTAGCGCGTATCTACGGGAACAGGAGGCGGGAATATGGTTGCAGGAATTGCCGTTTCGGCGGCAAGCTATTCCATTGATAAGCTCTATTCCTACCGCATCCCGGAGAATATGACCCTGCAGCCCGGCCAGCGGGTCCAGGTCCCCTTCGGACGGGGCAATGCGACGGCGGAGGGCATCGTAGTTACGGTGGGAACCGGCCCGGAGGAAAAGCTCAAGGCCGTGGAAAGCTGCCTGGACGAGGAGCCTTTGCTCAGCGAAACCCAGCTGCGTCTGGCGGCCTTCCTGCGGGAGCGGTACTTTTGCACGTTTTATGACGGGGCCCGGGCCATGCTCCCGGCGGGACTTTGGTTCCGACAGCAGGATACGTTTTCTCTGACCGAGGACAGAAGCTGGGAGACCGCTTCCATCCGCAAGGAGGGGGCACGGGAAATGCTGGAAACCATGCGGGATCTGGGCGGTGGGTGCCGGGATTCGGCCCTCAGCGCGGTGATCCCGGATGGCGAGAAACGGGCGGATGTGCTGCGCTTTCTGGCCCGGAAAAAATGGATCACGGCCCAGACGGAGCTTCTGCAAAAGACCCGGGATAAGACGGAAAAAATCGCGTCTCTGGCAGTCTCTGCCGAGGAGGCTATGGCCTTTGCCGTGAGCCGCCCAAAGGGAGCCGCCATGCAGCGCAGTGTTTTGCAGCTGCTGTGCAGCGTGGGCGCTGCCAGCGTGAAGGATATCCTGTATTATACGGGAGCCTCTTCCCAGACGGTGAGCCGCCTGGAGAAGCTGGGTTACGTGGTATTGTCCGAACGGGAAGTGCTGCGCTGCCGGGAGATCAAACCGGCCCAGGTACAAAAACCCCTGGTGCTCAGCGCAGAGCAGCAGCACTGCTTCGAGGGCCTTCTGGGCCAGTCCCGGCAGGATCACCCGGGAGTGGCGCTGCTGTATGGCGTGACGGGGTCCGGCAAGACCTCTGTCTACATTCGCCTGATCATGGAGAATCTGGAGCGGGGGAAGAGTGCCATCCTCCTGGTGCCGGAAATTGCCCTGACGCCCCAGCTGCTGGGGCTGATGGCTGCCTGGTTCGGGGAGAAGGTGGCGGTGCTCCACTCCAGCCTCTCGGATGCGGAGCGCTATGACCAGTGGAAACGGGTTCGGCAGGGAGCTGCGGGGGTCGTTGTAGGCACCCGCAGCGCCGTGTTTGCACCCTGTGAAAATCTGGGCCTCATCATTCTGGATGAGGAACAGGAGCACTCCTACAAGTCTGAGAATTCCCCCCGCTATGCCGCCCGGGAGGTGGCTATGTGGCGGGGGCACAAGGAAGGGGCCCTGGTGCTGCTTGGCTCGGCCACCCCTTCCGTGGAAAGCATGTACCATGCGAAGCAGGGCCATTACCGGCTCTATCGGCTGCAAAACCGTTACAACGGCCGCGCTCTGCCGGAGACACAGATCGTGGATATGCGCGAGGAGCTGAAGCTGGGCAACGACGGTACCCTGAGCATCCCCCTGCGTCAGGCCATCCACGATACCCTGGCGGCGGACAAGCAGGCCATCCTGCTTCTCAATCGCCGGGGCAACAGCCGCGCTCTGGTGTGTGTGGACTGCCGGAAGGCGCCGGAGTGCCCCCGGTGCAGCGAACGGCTGACCTATCACAGTGCCAACAACCGCCTTTTGTGCCATTACTGCGGCTATTCCGTTCCCGTGCCGGACCGCTGCCCCAGCTGCGGCGGCCCTCTGAAGACCCTGGGCACGGGGACCCAGCGGGTGCAGCAGGAGCTGAGCGCGCTGTTCCCGGACGTGGAGGTGGCCCGCATGGATGCGGACACCGTCAGTGCCAGCAATCCCCACGAGGTGATCCTGGACCGGTTCCGCCGGGGAGAGCAGAAGATCCTGCTCGGCACCCAGATGGTTGCTAAGGGGCTGGATATGCCGAATGTGACCTTGGTGGGCGTCCTGGATGCGGATCTGAGCCTCTTCACCGGAGGCTTCCGGGCAGGGGAGACCACCTTTGATATGCTGACCCAGGTGGTGGGCCGGGCAGGCCGGGGCAGCTTTGCGGGCCGGGCTATTTTGCAGACCATGGTCCCCAACCACGAGCTGATCCGTTTGGCGGCACAACAGGACTATGACCGATTCTATGACCTGGAGATCCGCCTGCGGCAGGTGCAGCATGTGCCGCCCTTTGCGGACCAGGTACTCATCGGTTTCCAGGGACTTCAGGAGCCACAGGTGCTTATGGGGGCGGCGAAATTCCGGGATAGCCTGCTGCAATTGCAGCGCAGCGGCAATTTTGGCCCCATGGAGCTGCTGGGACCGGCCCCAAGCCCGGTACCAAAGATCAACTATCAGTTCCGCTACCGGCTGACCCTGCGCTGCCGTATGGAAAAGAACATCCGTGCGGCCCTGCGCTATCTGCTTTGCGCCTTCGGAAAGGACAGTAAGATGCGGGGCGTCAGCGCCTTTATTGATGTAAACGGATTTATGGATTAGGAAGGCTTGAACGAATCGTCGGGAGCCGGAGAAAATTTTTCACCGACGCTCGCCGATGGGTTCAGAGCTTCCCGGAATAAGGAGAAGAGAAATGGGAATTCGGAAAATCATGACGGTGAAGGAGCCTTGCCTGCACAAGGTCTGCCGCCCTGTGGAAAAGTTTGACGGCAAGCTGCATAAGCTGCTGGACGATATGAAGGAGACGCTGCTGGATGCCAACGGCGTTGGCCTGGCTGCCCCCCAGGTGGGCATTCTGCGCCGGGTGGTGGTCGTGGATACCGGTGAGGAGATGCTGGAGCTGGTGAATCCCGAGCTGCTGGAAACCAGCGGAGAGCAGGAGGGAGCCGAGGGCTGCCTCAGCGTGCCCGGAAAGTACGGCCTGGTCAAGCGGCCTATGGTGGCCAAGGTCCGTGCCCAGGATCGGGACGGAAACTGGTTTGAGGTGGAGGGCGAAGAGCTGATCGCCCGGTGCTTCTGCCACGAAATCGACCATCTGGACGGCATTGTCTACACGGAGGTTATGGAGCGCTTCCTGACAGAGGAAGAGCTGAACGGGGAGGGCTGAGCATGCGCGTTGTGTTTATGGGCACGCCGGACATTGCGGCCACCTGCCTGAAACGAATCCTGGCGGACGGCTTTGAAGTGGTGGGCGTGTACACCCAGCCGGACCGGCCCAAGGGCCGGGGCATGAAGCTGACGGCCTCTCCCACGAAGCAGGTCGCCCTGGAAGCAGGGATCCCCGTGTTTCAGCCGGAGTCCTTCCGGGAGGAGGAAACCGTGGAGCAGCTGCGGGCGCTGAAGCCAGATCTCTGCGCCGTGGTGGCCTACGGGCGGATCCTGCCCCAGAAGGTGCTGGATGTGCCCACCTTCGGCTGCATCAATATCCATGCCAGCGTCCTGCCTGCCTATCGGGGCTCTGCGCCCTACCAGTGGGCGGTACTGGACGGCCTGAAGGAGACCGGCGTCACCGCCATGTATCTGGTCCGGGAGATGGATGCCGGAGATATCATTGACGTTTCCAAGACCCCCATCGGGGAGAATGAAACCGCCGGAGAGCTGCTGGACCGGCTGGCAGCGCTGGGTGCGGAGCTGCTGAGCAAGACCCTGACCCGGTTTACCCGGGGAAAAGTGCCAGCCCAAAAGCAGGACGAGACCAAGGTCAGCTACGCCCCTATGCTGGAAAAGAGCATGTGCCCCATCGACTGGACAAAGACAGCCCAGCAGGTTCACGACCATGTCCGGGGCCTGCAGCCCTGGCCGGTGGCCACCATGGAGCTTCATGGAAAGCAATTCAAGGTCCACGAGACCCGCATTGTACCCGGCAGCGGCAAGCCCGGTGAAATTCTGGGTCTGACGAAGACGGGGCTGCAAATTGCCTGCGGCGAAGGTGCCGTGGAAGTGCGGGTTTTGCAGGCCGAGGGCGGCAAGCGGATGGCGGCCCCCGACTATTTCCGGGGCCATCCCCTGGAAGGCTAAATGGGCGCCCGGGAAACGGCGCTGAATGCGCTGATCACCTGCCGCAGATATGAGGGCTGGAGCAATGCCGTGCTGAAGGACTGCATCCGCAGGGACAAGCTGGATGCCCGGGATGCGGCGCTTGCAACCCGGCTGTGCTACGGTGTGGTGCAGAACCGGGGCAAGCTGGACTTTTACCTGGCCCAGCTTTTGAAGGGCTCCGTGAAAAAGCTCCACCCGGCGGTGCGGGACATCCTGCACATGGGGCTGTATCAGCTTTTGGAGCTGGACAAGATCCCGGACAGTGCGGCGGTGAACGAATCCGTCCGCCTGGCCCGGAAATACGGCCCTCCCGGCTGCGAAAAGCTGGTGAACGCCGTGCTGCGCAATGCTGCCCGGTCAAAGGATACTCTGGCTCAGCCCACCTCCTTCGAGGACAAATACAGCCACCCGGCAGAGCTGGTGGCCCTGCTGAAAACGGCGCTTCCCAAGGGGACCCTGGAATCCGTGCTCCAAGCGGACAATCAGGCCCCGGAGACCGTGATCCAGGTGAACACCCTGAAAACCGACCGAGAGACGCTGGAGAAGCGCCTGGAAGGGGAGGGTGTCACAGCCCGGCCTCATAAGTGGATGGAGAACTGCCTGGTGCTGTCCGGTACCGGCAGCCTGGAGCAGCTGCCCTCCTTCCGGGAAGGGCTCTACTACGTCCAGGACCCTGCCAGCAAGCTCAGCGTACTCTGCGGTGAATTAAAGCCCGGGATGGAAGTTCTGGACTGCTGCGCCGCCCCCGGGGGCAAGAGCTTTGCCGCGGCCATGGCCATGGCGGGGCAGGGAAGCATCCTTTCCTGTGATGTGCACCCCCACAAAATTACCTTGATTGAAAACGGGGCTGCCCGGCTGGGAATTCCAAATCTGAGCGCCCAATTGCAGGATGCCTCTGCGTTCGTGCCGGATTGGGAAGGGGCCTTTGATGCTGTCATTGTAGATGCGCCCTGCTCCGGCCTGGGGATTATCCGGAAAAAGCCGGATATCCGATACCGGGATCTCAAGCAGACGGAAGACTTGCCGGAGCTGCAAAAAAAGATTCTGTGGAATCAGGCAGGCTACGTCAAAAAAGGCGGCTTGCTGCTGTATTCCACCTGCACGTTGCTGCCCAGAGAGAATGAACAGGTGGTGCAGGCCTTTTTGGAGACCCATCCGGATTTCTTCCTGGAGGCGCTGCCCCTGCCGGAGGAATTCCCCAAAAACGAAACGGGAATACTGACCCTGATTCCCGGCCGGCACGATACGGACGGCTTCTTTATTTCCAGAATGCGGAGGAAACCATGAATCTGAAATCCATGACCCTGGGGGAGATGACCCAGCTATTCAAAGATATGGGCCAGCCCGCCTTTCGGGCAAAGCAGGTATATACCTGGCTCCACAGGGGCGTTCGCAGCTACGAGGAAATGACCAATCTGCCAAAGCCCCTGCGGGAGCGTCTGGCGGCGGAATATCCCATTTATGCGCCAAAGGTGGTTCGCAAGCAGGAATCCCAGCGGGACGGCACCATCAAATACCTCTGGCAGCTCTCCGACGGCAACTGCGTGGAGACGGTGCTTATGCGCTATCACTATGGCAATACGGTCTGCATTTCCACGGAGGTTGGCTGCCGCATGGGCTGCGCCTTCTGCGCCTCTACCTTAGGCGGCCTGGTGCGCCGCCTGGAGCCCTTTGAGATGCTGGACCAGGTGCTCTTTACCCAGGTGGATTCCGGTCAGCCCATTTCCCATATCGTGCTCATGGGCATTGGAGAGCCTCTGGACAATTTCGATAATGTGATGCGCTTTCTGGAGCTGGTGAACAGCCCGGAGGGCATGAATATCTCCATGCGCCATATCAGCCTTTCCACCTGCGGCCTGGTGCCGAAGATCGACGAGCTGGCAAAGCGCAATTTGCAGTTGACTCTGTCCGTATCCCTCCATGCGCCCAATGACGCCGTGCGGGATACCATTATGCCGGTGAACAAGGCATATCCCAGCCAGGAGCTGATCGATGCCTGCCGCCGGTATTACGAGGCCACCTCCCGGCGCATCTCCTTTGAGTACGCCATGATCCAGGGGGTCAACGACAGCCGGGAGAATGCCAAAGAGCTTCTGCGGCGGATGAAGGGGCTGCCCTGCCACTTCAATCTAATCCCCCTGAACCATGTGGAGGAGAGTCCGCTAAAGCCCAGCTCCCGGGAGAACGTAGCGGCCTTCCAGAAGTGCCTGGAGGACGGGGGGATTCCGGCCACGGTCCGCAGGACCCTGGGCGGCGACATCGACGCCAGCTGCGGGCAGCTGCGCAGAAAGTATACAAAAGAACAGAAATAAAGAGAGGTGCGAAGCCATGCAAAGCTGGGGCCTGACAGATGTTGGGTGCGTCCGAAAACAGAACCAGGACGCGTTTCATATTGAAAAATTGGGGCGGGGCGCTTTGCTGTGCGTGGTTTGCGACGGCATGGGCGGCGCAAAATCCGGCAATGTGGCCAGCTCCCTGGCGGTGGACGTATTCGTCCAGGAGGTCAAGCGCAGCTGGTCCCACAATGCGGACTGGGACAAGACCGATATGATTTTGCGCAGCGCCGTCAAACTGGCCAATTTTACGGTTTACGACCAGGCCAAACAGTTCGAGGAATTTGAGGGCATGGGCACCACCCTGGTGGCGGCGCTGATTCGAAAAAATCAGGCCTCCATTGTCAATGTGGGGGACAGCCGGTGCTACGGCATCTCCAACGGCAGCATCCGCCAGATCACCAAGGACCACTCCGTGGTTCAGATGATGGTGGACCGGGGGGAGCTGACTCCCGAAACCGCCAAAAGCTACCCGGGCAAGAATCTCATCACCCGGGCCGTGGGCACAGAGCCCACCATACTGTGTGACCTCTACCGGCAGGAGCTGGAAAAGGGAAGCTATCTGCTCCTGTGCTCCGATGGCCTGAGCAATATGCTGGACGATCAGGAGATGCTCTTTGAGGTGGTCCACGGGGTCAACAAGCAGAAGTGCTGCAAGCGTCTGCTGGATATCGCCAAGCTGCGGGGTTCCCCCGACAATGTGACCAGCATTCTGGTATCGGTTTGAAAGGAGGCTGTCAAACATGAATCATTATATTGGGCAGCTGCTGGATGACCGGTACGAGATCCTGGAGGTCATCGGTACCGGCGGCATGGCTGTGGTATACAAGGCACTGGACCATCGGCTGAATCGGCCCGTTGCCATTAAAATCTTAAAAGACGAATTTTCGGGAGACGATGAGTTCCGCCGCCGCTTCCGGGCGGAGGGCGAGGCCGTGGCCATGCTGAGCCACCCCAACATCGTCCAGGTCTATGACGTTTCCTCCTCGGATACGGCCAATTACCTGGTGATGGAGCTCATCAACGGCATCTCCCTGAAGCAATATATGGAGGTAAAGGGCGTCCTCAATTGGAAGGAGACGCTGCACTTTGCCATGCAGATCGCCAAGGGCCTGGAGCACGCCCACAGCCGGGGCATCGTCCACCGGGACATCAAGCCCCACAATGTGATGGTGCTGAAGGATGGCAGCGTCAAGGTCATGGACTTCGGCATTGCCCGGGTCATGAGCAAGAGCAACACCCTGACCAAGGAGGCCCTGGGCTCCGTGCACTATATCTCTCCGGAGCAGGCCAAGGGCGGCTACACGGATTCCCGGTCCGATATCTATTCCCTGAGCGTTGTGATGTACGAGATGATGACGGGCCGTCCGCCCTTCGACGGGGAGTCTCCGGTGGCGGTGGCCATTCAGCATATCAACGGCGGGGCCCCCAAGCCCTCCACCCTGAATCCCAATATCCCCGTGGGCCTGGAGCAGATCATTCTCAAGGGCATGGCACTGGAGCCAAAAGATCGGTATGCCTCTGCAACGGAAATGATCCAGGATATGGAGGAGTTCCGCAAGAACCCTGCCATTGACTTCCGTTACCAGGCTTCCGCCCCAGCCGAGCACCCCATTGCCATCCGGGGGATTCCCCAGACCTATCCCAAGACCACGGCAGAAAAGGTTGCGGCCTCCCGAACCAATCAGCCCAGACCGGCGACTGGACGTATCCCCCAGCCGCAGCAGGCGCCCAAGCGGCCCCAGCAGGCGGACCAGGGAACCCGACGGCAGACCGTCAGCCAGAATACCGATGCCATGCGTCGGGCGGCCATGCAGCGGAAAAAGGAGGAGCAGCGCAAGCGGGAGGAACGAAATCGCATTGCTACCATTGCGGTGATCGTGTGCAGTGTGGTGGCCATCATTGCCATTGGCGCGTTCCTGATTGCGGTGTTCAATGGGGCACTGCTTAACAAGGACAAGGACCTGGTGGAGGTGCCCTATCTCATCGGCACCGAGTATACCGATGATTTGATTACCAAATATTCGGATTTTACCATACGCTTTCAGCCACAGCAATATGACAGCACCTATAAAAAGGGGCAGATCATGTATCAGGAGCCTGCGGGGGGCAGCCGGGTCACCAAGGGCACGGAGATTGTCATCACCGTGAGCCTGGGGGAGGAGCCAACGCTGAAGATCATGGAGGACCTGACGGATGTGAACCAGGCAGAGGCGGAATCCTTCCTCACCGGGCAGGGCTTCCAGATCCTTGTCCGCCAGGAGGCAAGCGATACGGTGGAGGCCGGAAAGGTCATCCGGACGGAACCGGCCAAGGGTGCTGAGCTTACCGACGGCCAGACCATCAGCATCTGGGTCAGTACAGGGCCGGAAACGGTGACCATGCCCAATGTGGTGGACATGACCCGAGAGGCGGCTCTGAGACTGCTGGGAGAGATAGAGAATATCAAGATCGTTGAGCAGAGCGAATCCAGTAACTATGTGGAGAAGGGCAATGTGACCCGAACGGACCCCAAGGTCGGCACGGAGCTGGCACCGGGGCAGAACGTCATCGTCTATGTGTCCACAGGGCCGGCCACGGCGGTGATGCCCAGCGTTGTGGGCCTCTACAGCCAAACCGCCCAGAAGCAGCTGGCGGACCTGGGCTTTACCAATGTGCGCACGGAGACGGTCCGCAGCGACCGGCCCAAGGGCGAGGTGGTTTCGCAGTCCGTCCTGAAGGACACGGTGCTGAAGTTGGATGACGAGATCGTCCTGCGGCTGTCCGATGAAAGCGGCACCCAGACCACCGAGACACAAGCCCCCACGGAAACGACGGAAGCATCCGAAAAGACACTGACGGTCCGCTTCACAGTCCCCAACAAGGAAGAGCCCTATTTGCTGACCATTCTGCAGGACGGCGCGGTGATCGTGGAGGACGAGAAAATTCCCGCAGGCTGCACCGACTATTCCCTGACGTTGACGGGTTCCGGGACCAAGGAATACGACCTGTATATCAACGGCGAAAAATACGTGACCCAGAGAGTGAATTTTGATGGCTGAGAAGTTAGAAACAGGCAGGATCGTTCGGTCCCTCAGCGGCTTTTATGACGTGGTTCTGCCGGACGGCACACTGACCTGCAAGGCCCGGGGGATTCTCCGAAAGCAGGGCCTGTCCCCGCTGACGGGGGATATGGCCGTTGTGACCCGGCAGGGAGAGAAGGGCATGGTGGAGCAGATTCTGCCCAGAAAAAACAGCTTCGTCCGCCCGGCAGTGGCCAATGTGGATGCACTGGTGATCTTTGCCGCCAATGTGAATCCCGTAACGGAGCCCTTCCTTATCGACCGGGTGACGGCCATTGCGGGCAACAAGGGCGTGGAAAGCATTCTTTGCGTGAACAAAACGGACCTGGATCGGGCGGAGGAGCTGGTAAGGGTTTATACCCATGCTGGCTTCCGGGTGATCTCCACCAGCGCCGAAACGGGTGCCGGACTGGAAGAACTCCGGCAGGCTATTCAGGGAAAGCTCACCGCCTTCACGGGCAACTCCGGCGTGGGCAAGAGCAGCATTCTCAATCGGCTCTGCCCCAACTTGGCCCTGCCCACGGGAGAGGTTTCCGAAAAGCTGGGCCGTGGCCGCCATACCACCCGGCATGTGGAGCTCTTCCCACTGGATGCGGAGACCTTCGTCATGGATACTCCGGGCTTTTCCTCCTTTGATACGGACCAGATGGATATTATATTGAAGGAGAACCTGCAATACGCCTTCCCGGATTTCGGCCCCTTCCTGGGCAGGTGCCAGTTTCAGGACTGCGCCCACCGCAGAGAACCGGGCTGCGCTGTCCGCCGGGCCGTGGAATCAGGCGAGATCGAGCCCACCCGCTATGACAGCTACCTTCGCCTTTACGAAAAGGCCGCCCAGTATAAAGAATGGGAACATAAGTGAATGCCCCCCGGCAGGCTGTCAAAACCGCAGCCTGCCGGGGCTTGTTTCTGCCTCACCTTCCCCTCCGGGGAAGGTGGCCCGCCGACAGGCGGGACGGAAAGCCAAAGAACAACCGCGGCTCAGGATGCGTCCCTTAAAGACGCACACTTGGTTTTCTCCTCTTTTACCAAAAATGCCGAAGAAATTTTGTAAAAAACTCTGAAAAAGTGCTTGACAAACGGTTACATAAATGGTATCATATCTCAGGTTGTGCGGGAAGTATGCGCACAGCTATGCGATGATGCAGGAGATTGCGCCGAAAGGCGGTAACTTCTGCGGAGTATGTCCGGTCATCGGGCGGCTGAACTGCTTCTGTTTCGCTGGCGTATATCGCCGGGGCAGGAGAATGGTCGGCGCTTGTCGGCCAATTTTCATGGCCCGAAGTGATACGCACGGAAGCGTGAACACCAGTTCGACCGTACCCAGACGCTACGCAAACTGAGTACGATACATCAAGGAGGAAACACAAACATGGCAAACCAGATGATCCGCATTCGGCTGAAGGCTTATGATCACCAGCTGATCGACTCCAGCGCGGCAAAGATCGTTGAAACCGCAAAGCGCAACGGCGCTCAGGTTTCCGGCCCCATCCCCCTGCCCACCAAGAAGGAAGTTGTCACCATCCTTCGGGCTGTCCACAAGTACAAGGATAGCCGTGAGCAGTTTGAGCGCAGAACCCACAAGAGACTGATCGATATCCTCAACCCCAACCAGAAGACCATTGAGGCTCTGATGAGCCTGGATCTGCCCGCTGGCGTTGAGATAGAGATAAAGCTGTAATCGCTTAACATTCTATTAAGTGATCTCAGCTGCCCGCACTGTCTGGCATCGGGCGGACGGGTCATGTTGGCGGCGTCCCCAATGCGTCTGTCAACCAATAACCTAAAAAAGGAGAAAAGCAACCATGAAAAAAGCAATCATCGGCAAAAAAGTGGGCATGACCCAGATCTTCGATGAGAGCGGCAAGGTCATCCCTGTTACCGTTGTGGAAGCAGGCCCCTGCGTCGTTACCCAGAAGAAGACCGTTGAGACCGACGGCTACACCGCCGTCCAGCTCGGCTTTGGCGACATCAAGGAGCATAAGCTGAGCAAGCCCGAGGCAGGCCACCTGAAGAAGGCTGGCGTTGCCCCCAAGAAGTACCTGAAGGAGTTCAAGTTGGAGAACGCTGCTGACATGAACGTCGGCGACGAAGTTAAGGCTGACACCTTCGCTGCCGGCGACAAGATCGACGTTACCGGCATCACCAAGGGCCACGGCTACCAGGGCGTTGTGAAGCGCTATGGCGCAGGCCGTACCCCCATGACCCACGGCGGCGGCCCTGTCCACCGTCACGCAGGCTCCATGGGCGCTTCTTCCCACCAGTCCCGTATCTTCCCTGGTAAGATCGGCGCAGGCCACATGGGCTGCGAGCAGGTCACCATCGAGAACCTGGATGTGGTGAAGGTTGATGCAGAGCTGAACATGATCGTTATCCGCGGCGCCATCCCCGGCCCCAAGGGCGGTCTTGTGTACCTCCGCAACACCGTGAAGAACAACCGCGTCAAGAACGTGGAGACCGGCATCAGCAAGAACCCGCAGAAGGCTTCCGGCAGAAATCCCCAGAAGGCTTCCGCAAGAGGCTAAGGAAAGGAGATCTTAAATCATGCTTAAGACGAATGTTTACAATATGTCCGGCAAGCTGGTTGGCGAGATCGAACTGCCCGAAGCTGTGTTTGGCATTGATCCCAACGGCGCCGTTGTCCACGAAGTGGTCAAGAACCACCTGGCCAACCTGCGGCAGGGCACTCAGAGCGCTCTGACCCGCGCTGAGGTTTCCGGCGGCGGCCGCAAGCCCTGGAAGCAGAAGGGCACCGGCCGGGCTCGTCAGGGCAGCACCCGTGCTCCCCAGTGGACCCATGGCGGTATCGTTTTCGCTCCCAAGCCCCGGGATTACAGCTACACCCTGAACAAGAAGGCCAAGCGGCTGGCTCTGAAGAGCGTCCTGTCCGCCAAGGCTGCTGAGCAGAATGTGGTTGTCATCGACGAGATCAAGATGGACGCACCCAAGACCAAGGCTTTCGCAGCCTTCCTGAACGCCGTGGGCTGCACCTCCAAGACCCTGGTCGTTACAGCAAATGCTGACCAGAACGTTGTCCGTTCCGGCCGCAACATCGAAGGCTGTGAAGTTACCTTCGCCAACCTGCTGAACACCTACGACGTGCTGCACGCCGACAAGCTGGTTGTCGATCAGGCCGCACTCCAGAAGATCCAGGAGGTATTCGCGTAATGAAGAACGCTTTTGACATCATCAGAAGACCCGTTATCACCGAGCAGTCCATGGAGTCTGTCGCTGATAAGAAGTACGTCTTCATGGTTGACGTGGACGCCAACAAGACCGAGATCAAGGCTGCTGTTGAGCAGGCCTTCGGCGTGAAGGTTGCCAAGGTCAACACCATCCGGATGCAGGGCAAGGTCAAGCGCACCGGTGCTTATCCCGCCGGCAAGCGCGCCGCCTACAAGAAGGCTGTCGTCACCCTGACCGCTGACTCCAAGACCATCGAGTTCTTCGAAGGCATGGTCTAAACCAATCTCAATAAAGGAGAGAAACGCAAATGGCTATTAAAACTTTTAAGCCTTATACCCCGTCCCGCAGAAACATGACCGTTTCCGCTTTCGACGGCGTAGATAAGAAGGCAAAACCTGAGCGTAGCCTGGTTGAGAGCCTCAAGAAGAATGCAGGTCGCAACAGCTATGGTCACATCACCGTCCGCCATCGCGGCGGCGGCAACAAGCGCAAGTACCGTGTGATCGATTTCAAGCGCCAGAAGCTGGATATGCCCGCTACTGTGCAGCGCGTTGAGTACGATCCCAACCGTTCCGCTTTCATCGCTCTGATCAAGTACGAAGACGAGACCCTGAGCTACATCCTGGCTCCCTATGGCCTGAAGGCCGGCGACAAGGTCGTCTCCTCCGCTACTGCTGATATCAAGCCCGGCAACTGCCTGCCCATCGCCAACATCCCTGTCGGTACTGTGATCCACAATGTGGAGCTGCAGCCCGGCCACGGCGCTCAGCTGGTCCGCTCCGCTGGTGCTGCCGCACAGCTGATGGCTAAGGAAGGCGAGCTGGCTCAGGTCAGACTTCCCTCCGGCGAAGTTCGCTACGTTCGGATGAACTGCACCGCCTGCATCGGTCAGGTTGGCAATCTGGATCATGAGAATGTCCACATCGGTAAGGCCGGCCGTACCCGCCATATGGGTATCCGTCCCACCGTCCGCGGCTCTGTCATGAACCCCAATGACCATCCTCACGGCGGCGGCGAGGGCCGCGCACCTGTCGGTCGTCCCGGCCCTGTCACTCCTTGGGGCAAGCCTGCTCTGGGTTATAAGACCCGGAAGGGCAAGAACCCCACCAACAAGTTCATCATCAAGCGCAGAAACAGCAAGTAAGGAGGAAATGAAATGAGCAGAAGTATCAAAAAGGGCCCTTTCGTAGCTCCTGAGCTGTACAAGCGCGTTGAAGAGCTGAACAAGGCCGGTGAAAAGAAGGTTCTGAAGACCTGGTCCAGAGCCTCCACCATCTTCCCCTCCTTCGTTGGTCACACCATCGCCGTCCACGACGGTCGGAAGCACGTGCCCGTCTATATCACTGAGGATATGGTCGGCCACAAGCTGGGCGAGTTCGTGCCTACCAGAACCTTCCGGGGTCACTCTGGCAGCAAGACCGCCAATGCCAAGTAAGGAGGTACGAAAATGGAAGCATTTGCACATGTAAAGTACGTCCGGATGTCTCCCCGTAAGGTCAAGCTCGTTTGCGACATGATCCGGGGCCAGGACGTCAAGACCGCTGCCGCGTACCTGAGCCAGACCTCTAAGGCCGCTTGCGAGCCCATGGCTAAGCTGCTGAAGAGCGCTGTGGCAAACGCCGAGCACAATCACGAAATGAACGCTGAGAACCTGTACGTCTCCACTGCGATCGCTAACCCCGGCCCCATCCTGAAGCGCGGCCGCATCGCATCCCGTCGTGGTTTCGTTCGGATCAATAAGAGAACCACTCACATCACCATCGGTGTGAGCGAGAAGGCTTAATCAGGAGGTAGCTATGGGACAGAAAGTTAATCCCCATGGACTGCGTGTTGGCGTAATCAAGGACTGGGATTCCCACTGGTACGCCCGCGAGGACAAGGTCGGCGACCTGGTCGTTGAAGATTACAACATCCGTAAATATCTGAAGAACAAGCTGTACGCAGCCGGCGTGGCAAAGATCGAGATCGAGCGCTCCAACGGCAAGGTGAAGATCAACATTCACTGCTCCCGTCCCGGCGTGGTCATCGGCAAGGCCGGTGCCGAGATCGAGAATCTGCGCAAGGACGTGGAAGCTCGTCTGGGCAAGAGCGTGAACCTGAACATCGTTGAGGTTCGGTCTCCTGACCTGAACGCACAGCTGGTCGCTGAAAACATCGCTCAGCAGCTGGAGAAGCGTATCTCCTTCCGCCGGGCTATGAAGAAGGCTATGCAGCAGGCTACCCGCCTGGGTGCCAAGGGCATCAAGGTTACCTGCGGCGGCCGTCTGGGCGGCGCTGAAATCGCTCGCTCCGAGAGCTATCACGAGGGCACCATCCCCCTGCAGACCATCCGTGCCGACATCGAGTACGGCTTCGCTGAGGCTGCCACCACCTACGGCCGCATCGGCGTGAAGGTTTGGATCTACAAGGGCGAGGTCCTGAATACCACCCTGCGCGCTGCCGCTCCCGAACCCGCTCCCCGTGAGCGCCGGGACCGCCGCAACGGTGACCGCCGTCAGGGCGACCGCCGCAATGGCGACCGTCGGCCCAGCGGTGACCGCCGCCAGGGCGACAGAAACAATTCCCGCAGAGAAGGAGGTAACCGCTGATGCTGATGCCTAAAAGAGCAAAGTACCGCAAGGTACAGCGTGGTCGTATGACCGGCGTTGCTTCCCGCGGTAACAAGGTTTCCTATGGTGAGTTCGGCATCCAGGCTCTTGAGCCCGGCTGGATCACCGGCAACCAGATCGAAGCTGCCCGTATTGCCATGACCCGTTACACCAAGCGTGGTGGTAAGGTCTGGATCAAGATCTTCCCCGACAAGCCTTATTCCAAGAAGGGCCTGGGCACCCGTATGGGTTCCGGTAAAGGCGCTCCCGAAGGCTGGGTAGCAGTTGTTAAGAACCAGAAGGTGATGTTTGAGATCGGCGGCGTTTCCGAAGAGGTCGCCCGCGAGGCTCTGCGTCTGGCGCAGCACAAGCTGCCCATCAAGACCCGGATCATCACCAAGGAAGCAGATACTGAGATTGGTGGTGAATAATGATGAAGGCAAAGGAACTGAAGAATCTGTCTGTTGAAGAGCTGAACAAGAAGCTGGACGAGCTGAAGAAGGACCTGTTCATGCTGCGCATGCAGCACGCCACCAACCAGCTGGACAACCCCATGCGTCTTGCCGCTGTCAAGAAGGACATTGCCCGCATCAAGACCATTATTCGTGAGAAAGAGACCAACATCTGAGGAGGGAAACAAGTATGACTGAAAATACCAGAGCTTTCCGCAAAACCAGAATCGGTCAGGTTGTCTCCGACAAGATGGACAAGACCATTGTGGTTGCGATCGAGGACAGCGTGCAGCATCCTCTGTACAAGAAGACCATGAAGCGGACTTACAAGCTGAAGGCCCACGACGAGAACAACGAGTGCGGCATCGGCGATACCGTTGAGGTCATGGAGACCCGTCCCCTGTCCAAGGACAAGAGATGGAGACTGGTCAGAATTATCGAAAAGGCTAAGTAAGGAGGTCGGCAGAGAATGATTCAACAGGAAAGCTACCTGAAGGTTGCCGACAACACCGGCGCTAAGGAAATTCACTGCATTCGTGTCCTGGGCGGCTCCAAGCGCAAGACCGGCAACATCGGTGACATCATCGTTGCTTCCGTTCGCAAGGCCACTCCCGGCGGCACTGTGAAGAAGGGCGAAGTCGTTAAGGCTGTTATCGTCCGCACCAAGCGGGGCGTCCGCCGTGAGGACGGCAGCTACGTTCGTTTCGACGAGAACGCAGCCGTCATCATCAAGGACGACAAGAATCCCCGCGGCACCCGTATCTTTGGACCGGTGGCCCGCGAGCTGCGTGAGAGAGACTTCATGAAGATCCTCTCCCTGGCGCCCGAAGTCATCTAAGGGGGAACCGAAGAATGAATATTAAGAAGAACGATACCGTTATCGTCCTGTCCGGCAAGGACAAGGGTGTTAAGGGCAAGGTCCTGGTGGCCATGCCCAGCGAGAACAAGGTCATTGTCGAGAAGGTCAACGTCGCGACCTGCCACACCAAGCCCCGCCGTCAGGGCGAGACCGGTGGCATCGTCAAGAAGGAGACCCCCATCCGTACCTGCAAGGTTGCCCTGTACTGCGAGAAGTGCGGCAAGGGCGTCCGCGTTGGCTACAAGGTCGACGGTGACAAGAAGACCCGCGTTTGCCGCAAGTGCGGCGCCGAAATCTGAGAAAGGAGCTTTTGAATTATGGCTAACAGAATGAAAGACCGTTATGTCGCTGAGATCGCTCCTGCTCTGAACAAGAAGTTCGGCTACAAGAGCGTTATGCAGATCCCCAAGCTGGACAAGGTCATTGTGAACGTCGGCTGCGGCGAGAGCAAGAACAATGCCAAGGAAATTGAGGCCATCTGCAAGGATATCGCTACCATCACCGGCCAGAAGCCCATCACCTGCAAGGCCCGCAAGAGCGTTGCAAACTTCAAGGTCCGTGAGGGTGAAACCGTCGGCGTGAAGGTTACCCTGCGCGGCGACAAGATGTACGAGTTCCTGGACCGCCTGTTCAATGTGGCCCTGCCTCGTGTCCGCGACTTCCGCGGCATCAACCCCAACTCCTTCGACGGCCGCGGCAACTACGCCTTCGGTCTGAAGGAGCAGCTGATCTTCCCTGAGATCGAGTACGACAAGGTGGACAAGATCCGTGGTATGGACATCTGCATCTGCACCACTGCTACCACCGACGAGGAAGCCAAAGAGCTGCTGAACCAGCTGGGCGCTCCCTTCACCGCTTGATTAGGAGGATTACGTAAATGGCTAAGAAGTCTATGATCCTGAAGCAGCAGGCAGAGCCCAAGTTCTCTACCCGCCGCTACAACCGCTGCAAGATCTGCGGCAGACCCCACGCTTATCTGCGGGACTACGGCGTTTGCCGTATCTGCTTCCGTGAGCTGGCCTACAAGGGCCAGATCCCCGGTGTCCGCAAGGCTAGCTGGTAATCTGCCGGAAACCAGGTCGAGAACAATGTGAAAAAGGTTTGGGAAGTCCTGGGAAGATGGGTGCTCACCCGAGCATCGCATTCCCCGGATACCCCCGAGCCTTCACGGGTTAAGCCCGTAACTTCTTAAAGGAGGATATAAACATGCAAATCACCGATCCCGTAGCAGATATGCTGACCCGTATCCGGAATGCGAACTCTGCAAAGCACGAAACCGTGGATGTCCCCGCTTCCAATCTGAAGAAGGCTATTGCCCAGATTCTGCTGGACGAGGGCTACATCAAGTCCTACACCGTGGTCGATAACGGCAACCAGGGCGTGATCCACATCACCCTCAAGTACCTGGCCAAGAAGCAGCAGGTCATCACCGGCCTGCGCCGCGTCTCCAAGCCCGGCCTGAGAGTGTATGCCGGTGCCGAGGAGCTGCCCAAGGTCCTGAAGGGTCTGGGTATCGCTATCGTTTCCACTTCCAAGGGCGTTATGACCGACAAGAAGGCTCGCGAGAACCACATCGGCGGCGAAGTCCTGGCATTCGTCTGGTAAGGAGGATTCAGAAATGTCTAGAATTGGTAGAAAGCCGGTTATCATTCCGGCAAACGTCACGGTGGATATTGCCGAGGGCAACAACGTTACCGTGAAGGGCCCCAAGGGCACTCTGAACTACACCTTCCATCCCGACATGATCCTGAAGGTCGAGGGCAACGAGCTGATCGTTGACCGTCCCGATGAAGAGCATCTGCACAAGAGCCTCCACGGCCTGACCCGCACCCTGCTGCACAACATGGTTGAGGGTGTTGAGAAGGGCTTCTCCAAGGAGCTGGACGTCAACGGCGTCGGCTACCGCTGCGAGAAGAAGGGCAATCAGCTGGTCATGCGTCTGGGCTTCTCTCACGAAGTGTTCGTTGACGAGATCCCCGGCATCACCATTGAGGTCCCCAACCCCAACAAGATCATCATCAAGGGCATTGACAAGCAGGCTGTCGGCCAGTTCGCTGCCGAAGTCCGCAGCAAGCGTCCCCCCGAACCCTACAAGGGCAAGGGCATCAAGTATACCACCGAAGTCATCCGCCGCAAGGTTGGTAAGACCGGTGGTAAGAAGTAATGGAGGTGTGCCGAAATGGTCAGCAAAATTGATAAGAATGCAATGCGCCTGAAGCGGCATGTCCGCGTTCGTGGCAAAATCTCCGGCACTCCCGAGCGTCCCCGTCTGAACGTGTTCCGTTCCAACGCGAACATCTACGCCCAGATCATCGACGACGTGAACGGCGTTACTCTGGCTTCCGCCAATACGCTGGAGAAGGAATTTGAGGGTCTCACCGGCAACTGCGAAGGTGCCAAGAAGGTGGGCGCGGTCCTGGCAGAGCGTGCCAAGGCCAAGGGCATCAGCGAGGTCGTTTTCGACCGCGGCGGCTATATTTTCCATGGCCGTGTTGCTGCTCTGGCTGAGGGTGCTCGCGAGGGCGGCCTCGAGTTCTAAGGAAGAGGAGGAAATCAAATGGCTTACAATAAGACTCCGAACAATGAAGCTCCCGAGCTCATTGAGAAGGTCGTTTACCTGAACCGTGTCAGCAAGACCGTTAAGGGCGGCCGTGTTATGAAGTTCTCCGCTCTGGTGGTCGTTGGTGACGGCAAGGGTACCGTGGGTTATGGCCTGGGCAAGGCCGCCGAAGTTTCCGAGGCTATTCTGAAGGGCATCGCCGATGCCAAGAAGAACATGGTTAAGGTTTCTCTGGCCGGCGACACCATCCCCCACGATGTCATCGGCATCTTCGGTGCCGGTACCGTTCTGCTGAAGCCCGCCCCCGAGGGCACCGGCGTTATCGCCGGCGGCGCTGTCCGTGCCGTTATGGAGGCTGTCGGCATCAAGAACATCTGCGCAAAGTGCCTGCGTTCCAACAACCCTCAGAACGTTGTCAAGGCCACCATGGCTGGTCTGACTTCCCTGCGTTCTCCTGAGCAGGTTGCTGCAATCCGCGGCAAGAACGTAGAAGAAATCGTTGGTTAAGGAGGGCAATTAACATGGCAAACCTGAAAATTACGCTTGTTAAGAGCCTGAACGGCCGTCTGGAAAAGCACATCGCTACCGCTGCCAGCCTTGGCCTTCGCAAGATCGGCCAGACTACCATCCAGCCGGACAACACCCAGACCCGCGGCAAGATCGCTCAGATCGGCTATCTGCTGCAGGTTACCGAAGTTGAATAAGGAGGAGAACAGAAATGAAGCTCCATGAACTCTCTCCTGTCGCAGGTTCCACTTTTGTGGGCAAGCGCAAGGGCCGCGGCATCGCTTCCGGCAACGGTAAGACCGGTGGCCGTGGTCACAAGGGCCAGAAGGCCCGTTCCGGCGGCAAGGTCCGTGCCGGTTTCGAAGGCGGCCAGATGCCTCTGGCCCGTCGTATCCCCAAGCGTGGCTTCAACAACATCTTCGCAGAGCCCCTGACCTCCGTCAATGTGTGCCTGCTGAACGGTTTTGAAGACGGCGCTGTCGTGGATGCAGCCGCTCTGATGGAGGCCGGCATCATTGCCAAGTGCCCCTACGGCCTGAAGGTCCTGGCCGGCGGCGAACTGACCAAGAAGCTCACTGTTAAGGCCGCGGCTTTCTCTGAGTCTGCTAAGGAAAAGATCGAGCAGGCAGGCGGAAAGGCCGAGGTGGTGTAAGTGTTACAGACCCTTAAGAATGCATGGAAGATCCCTGAGCTTCGTAAGAAGATCATCTTCACCCTGTTCATTCTTCTGATCTATCGGGTCGGCAATGTCATTCCCGTCCCGTACATTAACACTGCGACCCTCGCCCAATACTTTGACAGTGTCCTGTCTAACACCATTCTGGGCCTGTACAACGCGATGTCCGGCTCCGCTTTCAGCAGAGCGACGATCTTCGCGCTGAGCATTCAGCCCTATATCAACGCTTCCATTATCATCCAGCTGCTCACCATTGCCATTCCCGCTCTGGAGCGGATGGCAAAGGAAGAGGGCGAGGAAGGCCAGAAGAAGATTGCCCGGATCACCCGCTACACCACCGTGGGCCTGGGCCTGCTGATGGGCTGGGCTTACTACCAGATGCTCGTCAACTACGCTTCCTCCGGCTTCAACATCATCACCGAGCAGGGCTTTGTTCCCGCTCTGGTGATCATCCTGACCTTCACTGCAGGCTCTGCCTTCGTGATGTGGCTGGGTGAGCAGATCACCGAGTTCGGTATCGGCAACGGCATCTCTATGATCCTGTTTGCAAACATCATCTCCGGAATCCCCGGTATGATCGGTACCCTGTTCTCCATGGTCTGGTGGCAGATCGCCATTGTGCTGGTCGGCATGGTTGCGCTGATTCTCTTCATCATCTTCATCAATGATGCAGAGCGCCGCATTCCCATCCAGTACGCCAAGCGCGTTGTGGGTCGGAAGGTCTACGGCGGCCAGAATACCAATCTGCCCATCAAGGTTAGCATGTCCGGCGTTATGCCCATCATCTTCGCACAGTCCATTTGCTCCCTGCCCGCTACCATCTGCGCCTTCACCGGCAAGACCAGCGGCTGGTGGTATAACAATGTGTGGAGCTCTTCCAGCTGGTTCTACGCTGTGATGTACTTCCTGATGATCTTCTTCTTCAGCTGGTTCTATTCCACGATTCAGTATGATCCCGTGGAGATTGCCAACAATCTGAATAAGAACGGCGGCTTCATCCCGGGCTTCCGTCCCGGCAGACCTACCGCCAACTTTATCCAGAAGGTTATCAACAAGATCGTTGTCTTTGGTGCTGTATACCTTGGCATCGTAGCCCTGCTGCCCATTGTCGCCGGCAACCTGATGAGTGGTGTCCGGAACCTGGCAATCGGCGGTACCTCCGTCATCATCGTTGTGGGTGTTGCCCTTGAGACTGTGAAGGCGCTGGAGGCTCAGATGCTCATGCGGCATTACAAGGGCTTCCTGGACTAAGAAGGAGGTATGGCAGGATGAATCTCATTCTACTGGGCGCTCCCGGCGCCGGAAAGGGGACCCAAGCTGAGCTGCTTGTTTCCAAGCTCTCAATCCCCGCCATTTCTACCGGGAACATGCTTCGCGAGGCCATTGCCAACGGCACTGACCTGGGCAAAGAGGCAAAGAAATATATGGACGAAGGCGGCCTGGTTCCCGACGAGCTGATTCTTGGCATCGTCGCGGAGCGGGTAGCCCAGCCCGATTGCAAAAACGGCTTCATCCTGGACGGCGTGCCCCGCACGCTGGCCCAGGCCGAGGCCCTGGAAGCAAAGGGCGTCCGTATTGATCATGTGATTTCCATCGAGGTTGACGACAATGATATCGCCAGGCGCATGGGCGGCCGTCGGGTCTGCTCCAAGTGCGGGGCCAGCTATCATGTGGTCGCCAAGCCCCCCAAGACCGAGGGTGTCTGCGACAGCTGCGGCGGCGAGCTGATCATCCGCAAGGACGATGCTCCCGAAACCGTGCTCAAGCGCCTGGCAGTCTATCACGCTTCCACAGAAGTGCTGAAGGACTACTACGCCAAGCTGGGCCGGCTGCACACCGTCAACGGCAACCAGTCCATTGAGGGTGCCAACGAGGAAATCCTGAAAGCAATCGGGGCAAAGGCATGATCACAATCAAAAATTCTCATGAAATTGAGGCGATGCGTGAGGCGGGCAGAATCACTTCTGCCGCCCGCGCCCTTGCGGGCGAGCTGGTAAAACCGGGCGTATCGACCAAGGCAATTGACCGGGCCGTTCATGACTTTATTGTCAGCCACGGAGCGAAGCCTTCGTTCTTAGGGCTATACGGTTTCCCTGCAAGCGCCTGCATCTCCGTCAACGAGGTGGTTATCCACGGCATCCCCGGCGGATACATCCTCAAAGAAGGCGATATCGTCTCAGTAGACGTTGGCGCGTTTTACAAGGGATTTCATGGAGATTGTGCGGCAACCTTTGCCTGTGGTGCCATCAGCACCGAGGCACAGCGGTTGATCGATGTGACAAAGCAGTCCTTCTTCGAGGGAATTGCCTTTGCCAAGAAGGGCAACCGTGTGCAGGATATCTCCCATGCCGTACAGACGTACGTGGAGTCTAACGGTTTTTCAGTTGTTCGTTCTTTCGTGGGTCACGGCGTAGGACGACAGCTGCATGAGGAGCCGGAAGTTCCGAATTTCGGTGCTCCCGGCCGGGGCCCCAGACTGCTCCCCGGGATGGTCATCGCCGTTGAACCCATGGTGTGCGAAGGCACCTATGAGGTGAATGTCCTGAAGGACAAGTGGACGACGGTAACCGCCGACGGCAAGCTGGCAGCCCACTATGAAAATACTGTACTCATCACCGACGGCGAGCCGGAAATACTCACCGTCACCGAAGGACTTTGACTATGGACCCAGAGAACCCCATATCCATTGCGGACGTGGTGATCTCCACGGCGGGCAGAGATCAGGGAGAACTGTTCTATGTCGCTGACATCAATGACCAATTTGTGACTTTGGTCAACGGGAAGAACAGACCTGTGGAAAAGCCCAAGCGGAAAAAACGCAAACACGTAGAAAAGGTACTTCGATCTGAGACCAGAGTTGCCGAGAAGATCCGTTCCGGTGACAAAGTGCTCAACGGCGAATTACGAAGAGACCTGGCTTCCCTGAGCCGGGCCATGCAAGCAAACAACCTGGGAGGTTAATGACTTGGCAAAAGACGACGTAATTGAACTTGAGGGCATCGTGACAGATGCTCTGCCGAACGCAATGTTCAAAGTGGACATTGGCAATGGACACACCATTCTGGCACACATTTCCGGCAGGCTCCGAATGAATTTCATTAAGATCTTGCCCGGTGACAAGGTAACCGTTCAAATGTCTCCTTATGATCTGACGCAGGGTCGGATCACCTGGAGAAGTAAGTAATCTAAAGAGAACCATTCTCATATGGAGGTTAAACAGTATGAAGGTAAGACCGTCCGTTAAACCCATGTGCGAAAAGTGTAAGATCATCAAGCGCAAGGGTCGCGTTATGGTAATTTGCGAAAACCCCAAGCATAAGCAGAGACAAGGCTAATAGGAGGTGCTGAAAGAATATGGCACGTATTTCTGGTATTGATCTTCCCCGCGAAAAGCGGATCGAAGTTGCCCTGACCTATATCTACGGCATTGGACCGGCTCGCGCAGCCGAGGTCCTGGCCAAGACCGGCATCAGCCCTGACGTTCGCGTCAAGGACCTGACCGAGGATCAGGAAGCACTGCTTCGTGAAGCCATCGAGCATCAGTATATCATCGAGGGCGACCTGCGCCGTGAGACCGCTATGAACATCAAGCGCCTCAGCGAGATCGGCTGCTACCGCGGCCTGCGTCATCGCCGTGGCCTGCCCGTTCACGGTCAGCGCACCAAGACCAACGCCCGTACCCGCAAGGGTCCCAAGAAGACCATTGCGAACAAGAAGAAGTAAGGAGGGATATGTAAATGGCTACCAAAGCTACTAAGAAGATTGTTAAGCGCCGTCGCGAGCGCAAAGTCGTCGAGAAGGGTGCGGCACATATCCGCTCCTCTTTCAATAACACCATGGTTACCATCACCGACCTGGAAGGCAATGCCCTGTCTTGGGCTTCCTCCGGCGGTCTGGGCTTCCGTGGCTCCCGGAAATCCACTCCCTATGCTGCCCAGACTGCTGCCGAGACCGCAGCCAAGGCCGCTATGGAGCATGGCCTGAAGACCGTTGAGGTTTATGTGAAGGGCCCCGGCCAGGGACGTGAGGCTGCGATCCGCGCCCTGCAGACTGCCGGACTGGAAGTTGTTATGATCAAGGACGTCACCCCCATTCCTCACAATGGCTGCCGTCCCCCCAAGAGACGTAGAGTCTGATTTAGGTATAGGAGGAATTTTGCGAAATGGCTAAGAATATGCAGCCCGTGCTGAAGCGTTGCAGAACGCTGGGCGTTTCTCCTGCCGCGATGGGTTATTCCAAGACTTCCACCAAGAACCCCGGCGGCCAGAGAAGAGCTAAGAAGTCTGAGTACGCTACTCAGCTGACCGAAAAGCAGAAGGTCAAATTCGTGTATGGTATCCAGGAAAAGCAGTTCCGGAACTACTATGACAAGGCCGCTCGTGCCGAGGGCAACACCGGTGAAAACCTGCTGACCCTGGTTGAGCGCCGTCTGGATAACGTGGTTTACCGCCTGGGCTTTGCGGCTACCCGCCGTCAGGCTCGTCAGCTGGTCAACCATGGCCACTTCACCGTCAACGGCAGCCGGGTCAACATCCCCAGCTACCTGGTGAAGTCCGGTGACGTGATCGCTGTTTCCGAAAAGAGCGCTTCCAATGCTTTCTTCAAGAAGCTGAAGGAAGACGACGCTTTTGTTGCTGCCCCCAAGTGGCTGGACCGTGACAAGAACACCCTCCAGGGCAAGGTCATTGCTATGCCTACCAAGGCCGATATCGACTTCGATATCGCTGTGCATCTCATCGTCGAGTTGTACTCCAAGTAATCCTCTGACCCTGTTCGTTATCGTTTTATCGTGGGGAGCCTGCTCCCCACCCATCTAAGGAGGGTTTTGATTCATGGTAGAAATTGAAAAGCCCCGTATCAGCTGCTTTGATTCCGCCGAGGACCCCTCTTACGGCAAGTACGTCGTAGAGCCTCTGGAGCGCGGCTACGGTATGACCCTGGGCAACTCCCTGAGACGGATTCTTCTGTCCAGCCTGCCCGGCTACGCTGCCACCTCTGTAAAAATCCAGGGAGTACAGCATGAGTTCTCCACCATCCCCGGCGTGACTGAGGATGTGACCGAGATCGTGCTGGCAGTGAAGCGGATCATCCCCAAGCTGCACACCCCCGGTGTCAAGACCGTGCATATCGATGCCGTTGGTCCCTGCGAAGTGACCGCCGGTGATATCAAGGCTGACGCGGACGTTGAGATCCTCAACCCCGAGCTGCATATCTGCACGCTGGGCGAGGATGCCACTTTCAACATGGAGATCACTCTTTCTCAGGGCCGGGGCTATGTTTCCTCTGACCGGAACAAGACACCCCAGACTGTGATCGGCGTGATTCCCATCGACTCCATCTATTCCCCTGTAACCAAGGTGAATTACGCTGTGGAGCCCACTCGTGTCGGCGACAGAACCGACTACGACAAACTGACCCTAGAGGTCTGGACAGATTCCACCATCTCCGCGAAGGATGCCGTCTCTCTGGGGGCCAAGATCCTGAGCGACCACCTGACTGTTTTTACCAACCTGAGCGACGCTGTCACCAGCTCCTCCACGGTTGTGGAAAAGGTGGCCGACCATCCGGATGCTAAGCTCTCCATGACCATCGACGAGCTGGATCTGTCTGTCCGGAGCTTCAACTGCCTGAAGCGCGCCAACATCAACACCGTTGCCGACTTGATTGACAAGACCGGCGAGGATATGATGCGGGTCCGCAACATGGGCAAGAAGTCCCTGGACGAAGTTCAGAAGAAGCTGGAAATGATGGGCCTGTCCCTGGCCAGTGAAGATTCTGGCAGCAACAACTAACGCTTAAAGAGGAGGAAACGCGAATGTTTGGCACTCGTAAGCTGGGCAAGACCAGCGCACAGAGAAAGGCCCTGCTGCGTCAGCAGGTTACCGATCTGCTGGCAAACGGCAAGATGGAAACCACCTTCTATCGTGCTAAGGAAGTGCAGCCTGTGGTCGAGAAGATGATCACCCTGGGCAAGAAGGGCGACCTGGCCGCTTACCGCAAGGCTCTGTCCTTCATCACCAAGGAAGACGTTGCACACAAGCTGTTCAAGGAGATCGCTCCCAAGTACGCTGACCGCAACGGCGGCTACACCAGAGTGACCCGTACCGGCGAGCGTCGCGGCGACGCTGCTGAGATGGCTGTCATCGAATTGGTGTAATCCAAAATGCTTTTCAAACAGGTATCCGGTTTTCCCGGATGCCTGTTTTTTGACGGAAAAAATCCATAGGATGGTTATTGCGTTTCGACCGGAAATCCCTTATAATGTAGCGTGATTGATTTTGACTTGAAAGAGGCGGCTATCATGGTTCACAAGGCGTTTGACAACGATAAATATTTGCAGATGCAGTCGGAGCATATCCGGCAGCGCATTGCTCAGTTTGGCGGCAAGCTGTACCTGGAGTTTGGCGGCAAGCTCTATGACGACAATCACGCATCCCGGGTACTTCCCGGCTTTCAACCCGACAGCAAGCTGCGGATGCTTTTGCAGCTGAAAGACCACGTGGAGATGGTCATTGCCATCAACACCGGTGACATCGAAAAGAACAAAATCCGGGGCGATCTGGGCATTACCTATGACCTGGATGTGATCCGGCTGATCAATATCTTCCGGAATTTTGGGCTCTACGTCTCCAGCGTTGTGCTCACCCGGTATCACGACAACACCGTGGCAAAGGCCTTTCAGGCCCGTCTGGAGGGTATGGGCATCAAGGTTTACCACCACTATGCCATCGAGGGCTACCCCTCCAATACCTCCTTCGTGGTCAGCCCCGAGGGCTTTGGCAAGAATGACTATATCGAAACGACGCGGCCCCTGGTGGTGGTGACGGCCCCCGGCCCCGGCAGCGGCAAGCTGGCCACCTGCCTGAGCCAGCTGTACCATGAGCACGAGCGGGGCATTACGGCGGGCTACGCCAAATTCGAGACCTTCCCCATCTGGAATGTGCCGCTGAACCATCCTGTGAACCTGGCCTATGAGGCCGCTACGGCGGACCTGAACGACGTGAACATGATCGACCCCTTCCATCTGGAGGCCTATGGCACCACCACGGTGAACTACAACCGGGATGTGGAGGCATTCCCGGTGCTGGTGGCCATTTTTGAAAAAATTCTGGGCTACTGCCCCTATAAGTCCCCCACGGATATGGGCGTAAATATGGTTGGCAATTGCATCATCGATGACGAGGCCGCCTGCTTTGCTTCCCGCCAGGAGATCATCCGCCGTTATTACACCGCTCTGGATGACCAGAAGAAGGGCAAGGTCGCCGATGAGGTGGTTTATAAGCTGGAAATGCTCATGAAGAAGGCCGGCGTAAGGGCTGAGGAGCGGGCGGTCATTGCACCTGCCCTTACCCGGGCAGAACAGACCGGCGCACCTGCGGCAGCCATGGAGCTGCCGGATGGACGGATCGTCACCGGCCGCACCTCTGAGCTGCTGGGCGCTTCTTCGGCATTGCTGCTGAACGCGCTGAAAACCCTGGCAGGCATTCCTGACGAGCTGCACCTGATTGCCCCGGCTGTGCTGGATCCCATTCAGCACCTGAAGGTGGACCACCTGGGCAACCGGAATCCACGGCTGCATACCGATGAGACCCTGATCGCTCTGTCTATCAGTGCGGCCACCAATCCCACGGCGGAGATGGCCATGGAGCAGCTGAGCAAGCTGCGGGGCTGTGAGGTCCATTCCTCCGTGCTGCTGTCCAGTGTGGATATGAATATGTTCCGCCGCCTGGGCGTAAATCTGACCTGCGAACCCAAATACGAAGCGTGAGGTGAGGGGCTGTGGTCATCAAGCAGCCATTCAATTATTCCCCGAAGAATCAGAACCGGACGCTGCACATCTACCTGCCAAATGACTACGATGCAAGCGCAGAGCGTTACCCCGTTATGTACTTTTTCGACGGGCACAACCTGTTCCGGGATTCCGATGCAACCTACGGCAAATGCTGGGGGCTGGAGGCCTTCCTGGACGGCTGGCAGAAGAAAATGATCGTAGTTGGCATGGAGTGCGGCCATGAGGGCCGGGAGCGCCTGGATGAATACTGCCCCTACGATGTTCGGGGCGGCAGTCTGGGAGAAATTCACGGCATGGGGGGAAAGACCATGGAGTGGATCGTCCACGAGGTGAAGCCCTGGGTGGACAATGCCTTCCGGACCTATTCCTTCCGGGAGGCCACGGGCATTGCGGGCTCCAGCATGGGTGGACTCATGTCCATCTATGCAGCGGCAAAGTACAATGCGACCTTTTCCAAGGCGGCCTGCCTCAGCAGCGCCATCCGTCTGTGCCGAAAGCAGCTGCTCTCGGAGATCGGTGCCATCGACCCGGACACACGGGTGTATCTCAGCTGGGGCACCGAGGAGAGCAAAATGGTGGGCAAAATGAACCCCACGGCCATTGCCAACCGGGAAATCGCCGAGGCCTTTTGGAAAAAGCACACCATGGCCACGGTGTACTGCCAGGAGGGCGGCCACCACTGCGAAGCCGACTGGGAAAAACAGGTGCCCCAGTTCATGGAGTACCTGTGGTTTTGAGCCAAAGGCGACCTGTGGGCGAGAGAATCAAACCCTTCAACGAGAGAAGAGAAAAAGAAACATCATGAAATACATATACCAAGCAACGATCATTTTCGGCTTTACCCTTTTGGGAGAGCTTCTGCACATTCTGCTGCCGCTGCCTGTGCCTGCGGCGATTTACGGGCTGGTGCTGCTGTTTTTGGCCCTGCAAACGGGAATCGTGAAGCTGCACCAGGTGGACGCCGTCAGTAAATTTCTCATCGCCATTATGGGACTGCTGTTTGTGGCCCCTGCCGTAAACATTGTGGAGATCTGGCAGGAGATCGCCCCGGTGCTGCTGCCCATTGGGGCGGTGCTGGCGGTATCCACAGTTTTGGTCTTCGCCGTCTCCGGCCTGGTGACCCAGTGGATGCTGAGAAGGGGAGGGAAGTGCCATGAATGAGCTTCTGACGGCGACTTCTCTGTTTGCCATTGTCCTGACGCTGGGAGCCTATGAATTCGGCATCTGGCTGCAAAAAAAGCTGAAAAGCCCCATTTGCAATCCGATCCTCATTGCGGTGATCCTGGTGATTGCCGCAATCAAAATCCTGGATGTAGCCCCCCGCGATTATGCGGCGGGCTGTGAAACCTTTTCCTGGCTGCTGACCCCGGCTACGGTGTGCCTTGCCGTGCCTCTGTACGAGCAGGTAAAGGTCCTGAAAAAGAATCTGCCGGCCATCTTTGTGGGCGTTCTGGCGGGAACGGCGGTGAGCCTGGGCTGCGTGGCAATCCTCTGCCGGGTTTTTGCCATGGAGGACAGAATGCTGGCCTCCCTTCTGCCCAAGAGCATTACCACGGCCATGGGCATCGCCATCAGCGAGCAGCTGGGGGGCGTGCCTGCGGTGACTACCGCCGTGATCATCATTACGGGCATTCTTGGCAACATCTGCGGCAGCTCTCTGTGCCGCCTTTTGAAAATTCAGGAGCCCATTGCCCAGGGCGTGGCCTTTGGCACTGCTTCTCATGTGGTAGGCACCAGCCGGGCTTCGGAAATTTCCGAGCTTACCGGCGCGGTCAGCAGCCTTTCCCTGGTGGTGGCGGGTATCCTGACGGCAATTGCCTGTCCGGTTCTGTATTCGGTGCTGTAAAAAATATACCTATAAGGAGTGTATCAATTATGCGCAAATCCGGTATTCTCATGCATATCACCTCTCTGCCCGGGCCCTACGGCGTGGGCACCATGGGCAAAAATGCCTATGCGTTTTTGGACTTCCTCCACAAATCCGGCCAGCAGTCCTGGCAGCTGCTGCCCCTGGGCCCCACGGGGTATGGAGATTCCCCCTACCAGTCCTGCTCTGCCTATGCGGGCAACCCCTATCTGATTGATCTGGATACCCTGGTCCGGCAGCATCTGCTGACCAAGGAGGAGCTTCTGGCTGTGGACTGGGGCGATGACGAAGGAGAGGTGGATTTTGGCAAGCTCTACAACGGCCGGTTCCCCATTCTGAAAACCGCCTACAGCCGCTTCCGCAACGACCGGGCCCTGAATGCCTTTATCAAGCGCAACGCCTCCTGGCTGCCTGACTTTGCCCTGTACATGGCTCTGAAGGAGACCCACAATTTTGCACCCTGGTTCCAGTGGGAGGACGCGTTGAAGCTGCGCCAGCCGGAGGCTTTGGAACAGGCTGCCCAGGAGCTGGCGGAGCCCATCCGGTTCTACAGCTTTGTGCAGTATGAATTCTACAAGCAGTGGGATGCCCTGAAAAAGAAGGCAGGGGAGTACGGCATTGAGCTCATCGGCGATGTGCCCATCTATGTGCCCTATGACTCCGTAGAGGTCTGGAAGAATCCGGAACTGTTCCAGCTGAACGAGAAGCTGGAACCCACAGATGTGGCAGGCTGCCCCCCGGATGCCTTCTCTGCCGACGGCCAGCTCTGGGGCAACCCCCTGTACCGCTGGGACGTGATGGAGGAAACCGGCTACAAATGGTGGCTGGACCGGCTGGGAGCCGCAGGCAAGCTCTTTGATGTGGTGCGCCTGGACCATTTCCGGGGCTTCGAGGCCTTCTGGTCCGTGCCCTATGGGGACGAGACCGCCCGGAACGGCCACTGGGTCAAGGGCCCGGGCATGGGCTTTGTGAATGCTCTGAAAAAGGGGCTGCCCCAGCTGGACTTCATCGCCGAGGATCTGGGCTTTTTGACCCAGGAGGTGCTGGATCTGCGGGATGCCTCCGGCTATCCCGGCATGAAGGTGCTGGAATTCGCCTTTGATTCCAAGGAGCCCAGCGACTACCAGCCCCATACCTATACCCGCAACACTGTCTGCTACACCGGCACCCACGACAATATGACCATGCGGCAGTGGTTCGAGACCGCCCCTGCCGAGGCGGTGAAGATTGCTGCGGACTATATGGCATTGACCCGCAAGGAGGGCTATGTCTGGGGCACCATCCGCACCTGTATGAGCTCCGTGTCCGACCGGGCCATTGTGCAGCTGCAGGATTATCTGAACCTGGGCGGCGAGGCCCGGATGAACTTCCCCGGCACCGTGGGCTCCAACTGGACCTGGCGGGTGAAGAAGGGCTATGGCTCCAATGCCCTGGCTGCGAAGATTCTGGAACTGACGAAGCGGTATGACAGAACGGTGTAAGTTTCGGCCTAAATTCGACAAAAACACAAAAAATTGTTAATTTTTAACAAAATGTGAAGCTGGAATTTGGCAGTCTCGATAGCCGAAAATGCACATTTCTTAGTTGACTTTGCACATATCTTAGGTGTATAATATGCCCTGCATGGATGGTTTGGCGCAAACCGGGTCATGCAGGGCTTTTTAGGAGGTCCTGCGGATTCACCATTTATGCAAATCATTACTTTGGAGGAACTGAAATGAAAAAAACACTTGCGATTCTCCTGTCCCTCGTCTTGATCGTGGGCCTGTTTGCAGGCTGCGGTGCCAAGACCGAGACCCCCGCGGCAACCACCGCAGCTCCCACTGCTGAGACCACTGCCGCTGCCGAGACCGAGACCGAGGCTCCTGCTGCCTCCGCTACCGGTTCCGTTTACTACCTGAACTTCAAGCCCGAGGCCGATGCCGCTTGGCAGGAACTGGCCAAGACCTACGAGGAGCAGACCGGCGTGAAGGTCACCGTCGTTACCGCCGCTTCCGGTACCTATGACGACACCCTCACCGCCGAGCTGGACAAGGCCGCCGCTCCCACCATGTTCCAGGCCGGCAACCAGGGCGCCATCGATGCTTACGGCGAGTGGTGCATGGACCTGCGGGACACCGATGTCTACAAGGAAATGACCACCGATGACTTTAACCTGACCGGCGACGACGGCTCCGTGCTGTCCATCGGCTACTGCTACGAGTCCTTCGGCATCATCGTCAACAAGGCTCTGCTGGAAAAGGCCGGCCACTCCCTGGATGAGATCACCAACTTCGAGTCCCTGAAGGCCGTTGCCGACGACATCCACGCCCGTGCTTCCGAGCTGGGCTTCGATGCCTTCACTTCCGCCGGTCTGGACGGCTCCTCCTCCTGGAGATTCTCCGGCCACCTGCTGAATATGCCGCTGTTCTACCAGTTCCGTGACAACGACGTGACCAAGCAGCCCGCCACCATCACCAATGCTTACCTGGACAACTTCAAGGCCATCTGGGACCTGTACACCACTGACTCCGCCACCACCGGTGCTGCCCTGACCACCGCCACCGGTGACCAGGCTGAGGCTGAGTTCGGCAAGGGCGAGGCCGTCTTCTACCAGAACGGTACCTGGGAGTACGGCAACCTGACCGGCACCTTCGGCATGAACCCCGACGACCTGGCCATGATCCCCATCTACTGCGGTGTGGAAGGCGAGGAGAAGGCTGGCCTGTGCTCCGGCACTGAGAACTGCTGGGCTGTTAACAAGGAAGCTGCTCCTGAAGACATCCAGGCTACTCTGGACTTCATGAAGTGGGTCGTGACTTCCGAGGAAGGCACCACCATGCTGGCCGAGCAGTTTGGCCCCTGCCCCTTCAAGAACGCCAAGACTCCCGAGAACGTGTTCTGTGCTGACGCTAACAAGCTGGTTGCTGACGGCAACTACTCCGTTACCTGGGCCTTCAACTGGACTCCCGGCGTGGATGACTTCCGTGCCGCCGTTGTGGACGCTCTGACTCAGTACGTTTCCGGCACCGGCGATTGGGCCGCTGTGGAGACTGCCATCGTTGACGGCTGGGCCGCCCAGTACGCTAAGAACGTAGGCTAATTCCTAGATTTTCCCATGCAAGCAATCGGGGCGAGCGGTTTCGCTCGCCCCGATTTTTATTCAGAGTTTCCATAACCGTACTCTGATCCGTCAGAGCTTTTCAAACCGGAATATCCGGAGGCCGTTCCCTCGGTACTCCTCAAAGGAGAGATGACTATGGCTTTATTCAAGAAAAAGAACGACGGTGCGGCACTGAACTCCGTTCTGGTCCGTCGTCCCATTCAGAAGTGCTTCCCCATTTTCCTGCTTCCCACCTTTATTGCCTTCTGCATTGGGTTCCTTTATCCCTTTGCAAAGGGTCTGTTCCTTTCTTTCTGTAACTTCAAAACCACCAGCAAATGGACCTGGGCGGGCCTGGACAACTATGTAAAGGCCTTTGCGGATGAAAGCTTCCTCCATGCCTTCTGGTATACGGCAGGCTTTGCCCTGGTTTCTCTGCTGATCATCAATATCCTGGCCTTTACCGTGGCCTACCTGCTGACCAAGGGCATTAAGGGTTCCAATATTTTCAGAACCGTGTTCTTCATGCCCAACCTGATCGGCGGCATCGTCCTGGGCTATATCTGGTCCATGATTTTTGACGGCATTCTCTCCCGCTATAATACCTCCATTCTGCTGAACTCCACCTACGGTTTCTGGGGACTCATCATCCTCATGGCCTGGCAGCAGATCGGCTATATGATGATCATTTATATTGCCGGACTCCAGGCGGTGCCGGGGGATATGCTGGAGGCTGCCAAGATTGACGGTGCTTCCGAGTGGAAGACCCTGTGGGACATCATCATCCCCAACGTCATGCCTTCCATCACCATCTGCACCTTCCTGACCCTGACCAACTCCTTTAAACTCTACGACCAGAACCTGGCCCTGACCAATGGCCGCCCCTACAACGGTGCCATCCACACCACCGAAATGCTGGCTCTGAACATCGTCAACTCCAATACCCTGAAAACCAAGGGCGTTGGACAGGCCAAGGCCGTCATGTTCTTCGTTCTGGTTGCCATTATCGGCATTTTCCAGATGAAATCCACCCATGATAAGGAGGTGCAGCAGTAATGGCAAAGAAACCTGCTACCATCCAGGGAGAAAAGCGGGGCAAGACCGTTCTGTCCATTGTGTTTGCAGTGGTCGCAATCGTCTACCTGCTGCCCATTTTCCTGGTACTTATGAATTCCTTCAAGGCCAATGCCTACGTCAACACCGAGACCTTTGCCCTGCCCAATGAAGAATCCTATGTTGGATTTGCCAACTATATCAAGGGCATGACCTTCGGCAACTACCCCTTTGCCAAGTCCGTTGGCTACAGCTTGTTTATCACCATTGTTTCCAGTGCCCTGATTCTGGTTTGCACCTCTATGGCGGCCTGGTACATCGCCCGGGTGGGCAGTGCCTTCTCCAAAATCGTGTACTACCTGTGCGTGTTCTCCATGGTGGTGCCCTTCCAGATGGTCATGTTCACTCTGCCCAAGACCGCAGATACTCTGCACCTGAATACCCCCTGGACCATTCCCATTATCTACCTGGGCTTTGGCGCAGGCTTGGCAGTGTTTATGTTCTCCGGCTTCGTCAAGTCCATCCCCCTGTCCATCGAGGAGGCGGCAGCTATTGACGGTTGTGGCCCTGTGAAGACCTTCTTCTCCGTGGTGCTGCCCATGATGAAGCCCACCATGATCTCCGTGGGCGTTCTGGAAATCATGTGGGTCTGGAACGACTACCTGCTTCCCTATCTGGTTTTGGACCGGAAGAAGTATATGACCATTCCCATCCATATCCAGTATCTGAAGGGCTCCTACGGCTCCGTAGATATGGGCGCAACAATGGCCCTGATCCTGCTGAGCATCCTGCCCGTCATCATCTTCTACCTGACCTGCCAGAAGTACATCATCAGAGGTGTAGCTGCCGGTGCGGTGAAGGGATAAAAACACATCAAAGGCCTGCTGCGGTTCGCAGCAGGCCTTTTCCTATGAGCTCCCCCAGAGGAGCCGGAGTATCGGCAATGACAAAAAACTGGGCGGCCCAAACGGCCGCCCAGCAGAGGCTTATTTGATGCTGAAGCTGTTGTTTGCAACCGGGGCACCGTTGAAGTACACGGTGACGGAGTAGCTGCCGGATTCTGTAGGGGCCTTGGGGAGATTCAGCTCGCCCAGCTGGTATTTGCCGTCGTAAAACAGGTCGTACCAGTCGATGGTTTCCTCGGATACCAGGTTGGGCAGAGGATTGCCGTCGGCATCCCGATAGACGTACATAACATCGATGTCCTCGTGCTCCACATAGAATTTGACGGTTGCCTCCAGCACCATGGAGAGCTTATCGCCGGACTGGAAAGTGGTGGCGTAATCCTCCTCCTTTACATCGTCGGCCAGCCATTTGGTGCCGTCCGGGGTCTTGAGCAGCCGGGACTGGATCTTGTCAGCGGACAGACCCTGGGTGGAGAAGGTCTCTGCGGCGGCGGTGGTGTAGCTCCGGGTCCCGCCGAAGATGGAGGTGTCAGAGGTCAGCTGCAGGGTGATGTTGTAGGTTGTATCCGGGATGCGAGGGACGATGGTCCCCTTGGCTTCGGTGCACTTGACAACGCTGGTGGCATCGGAGCTGTTCATGGAGTACATCAGCAGCCAGCCCTCACTGGGGGCGTTGCCTTCAAAGTCCCAGCTCACGTCCAGTCCACCCTCTTCGTTCTCCGTGAAGTGGAAGTCGGTGACGGTGATGGGGTTGGCGGAGATGTTCAGCCGGGAGGGCTGGGTCATGCCGGCAGGGGTGACCTCAATGGTGTAGGCCTTGTCATAGCTGGTGCCCCGGAAGGTGGCCAGGGTGGAGACAACGGTCTGGGTCTCGTCATAGTCGTCGGAGTAGCAGCGGACGGTCCAGCTCTCCACAGGGGTGTCCGGTGCATCCCAGCCCACGGTCAGGTCTCCGTCCAGCCGGGAGATGACCTCCAGGTTGCTGGCAGAGACGAGGCTAAGCACCGTATATTTCATGGTGGTCTGGCCTGCCAGCTGGGAGCCGTCGGCAGCGGTGAGCCGAAGGGTGTATTCCTTGCCCACGTGCATGCCCTTGATGGTGACGGAGTGGCCCGTAAAATTCTGCATGATGTTGTCCTCGCCCTCACAGGAGGCGGAGAGCACCCATTCCTCCGGGTCGTGGCCGCTGACGGTCAGGTTCACCAGGGCGCTGCCCTCGTCCGGGCCGGTGACGGCGGTCATGCTGACCACCTCCGTCTGGCCCTCCGTGGTGAACACATCGGAAATCTGCCCCGTCAGCTTGTGCAGGCCGGAAACGTGGACCTGAATATTGTACAGGGCGTTGGGACTCAGACCGGAGAATACGGCGGTGCCGCCGGAGACCTGGGCAACCTTGGCAGAGCCATAGGCATCCGTGCAGGAGACGGAGAGCAGGCTGTCCGCGATCTGGGTGTCCAGGGTCACAGTGAGCTCCGTCTGGCTGCCGGAAACGGTGATGCCGTTCACGGACACCAGATAATAATTGTTGTAGAACCAGTAGGAGAAGAAGCCCACGGCCATCAGGATAACCAGCACCAGGGCAATGGTCAGCGGGGCCTTGCTGCGGCGATTCTTCTCCACGTCCACGGGACTGACGTTCTGCATGACGGGCTTTCGAACGGGCCGGGGAGGCTGTGTGGGATATTTTGGCGTTTTCAGCAGGTCCTTCACCGCGTCCAGCTCACTGTCCAGATCGAAATCGTCCTGCATCTGGGGGGCGATGACGGGGAACACCACATCGTCCTCCTCCTTGGGCTGCTCTGGCGCAGGAGGCTCTTCAACGGCAACACCCGCAGGGGAGAAGCGCACCGTCCCCTGGTCCAGCACGGAGGAATCCGGCGTATGGGAGCTGCTCTCCGGCAGGTCCATGCGGATGGTGGCATCCGACAGGGGCATCTGCCCATCCGTGACCGGAATCTCTTCTGCCGGTGTGATCTCTGCTTCCGGAGCTGTTTCCGGGACGGTCTCGGCGGGGAACGCCTCAGCAGGGGGGCCCTCCGTCACTTCCGGGACCTGGTCAGCGCCCGGCTGGGGCTGCTCGGGAGCCGCCTGGGGTGCGCTCTGGGGCTCCGGGGCCAGGGGGGCAATGGGCTCCTCTGCGGGGGCGGCGGATTGCAGGTAAGCGGCCAGAGCCTGGCCCATATCCGCAGGGTCCTGCCAGCGGTCCTCCTTGGCCGGTGCCAGGGAGCGCAGAATGATGGAGGTCATCTCCTCGTCAGCGTACTGGGGCGCCTCCAGGGGCCGGGCCGGATCGTCCGGCAGCTCCGGCAGCTTCCCGCCGTTGTAGATCCGGTAAAGGATCATGCCCAGAGCGTAGGTGTCCATGGTCAGGTTCAGGGTGGCCATGGGGTCCCGGGCCTCCGGGGCACAGTAGGGGCTCAGATACTTGTCCGGCATGGATGTGTAGTCCAGAAACTTGGTGGATACAAAGCCCAGGTCGCCGATCTCATAGTGACCGTTTTCGCTCAGCAGAATGTTGGTGGGCTTCAGGTCCACATAAAGCTGACCGGCCCGACGGCAAAGGGACAGGGCACCGCACATATCCAGGCCCAGATTCACGGCCTGCAGATGGGTAATGGCGGTTCTGCGCATGACCTTTTCCAGCGTGCGGGTGTAGCGGCTCACCAGATACACATGGTAGCCCAGGCGGTTTTTCTTCATGGGAGCCACTTGCCACCCTTCAAAGCTGCAGAAGCCCTCCAGCTTTGCCATGCTCTGCAGGAACTCTGCCTCTGCGGCGGCATCGTCGGCGCTCTGGCGGTAATAGTCCAGAGCAGCGGCAGGGTCTTTGTAGGCCCCCGTCAGCAGAAGCGCATCCAGCTGGGTCTGGGATGCGGGCATGGAAAGAATTTTAACGATGTATTTTTGATCGGAACCCTCCTTCATGGCGGGGCAGCAGCACACGCCGGGACGACTGCTCATGGGCGCACCCAGAGCAAAGCCATCCAGAAGGGGGGACACGAGATTGGATTCAGACATTTTTTTCGCCTCCTTGACTTCCATATCATAAAATAAATTAACAAAAAAATCAACAGTTTCCTGCTTGTTTTCTGAAAAGAAAAGTGGTATAATTTGACGATAATAGAGCAAATATATCTTAGGGATGCTTTCTTGGAAGGAAAGACGTCCCGTAAGGAGGCAATTCCATGAACCGGATCACCTGTGAAGTCTGCGGCACTGCCTTTCAGGATACTTCCGCCTGCTGTCCAATCTGCGGATGGCGGCCGGATGGCGGTGCAGAGGAGCCCGCGGTAGACCCTGCGGAGCTGGAGAACTTTGACTTGGACGACCTGACCAAGGAGCTGAATGGCGACAGCAAGAAAAAAGAGCCAAAGCGGGTCTTTGATTTTGATGCGGTCAATCCCCAGAAGAATGCCGCAGTCAGCGATGAGGATGACGACACCGACTATTACGCTTCCGTCCCGGATGAGGAGGAGCCCCAGAAGACCAATGTGGGCCTTGTGGTGGTGCTGGTGATCTTCATTGCCCTGGTGCTGGCAGCCACTGTGTTTTTGGCGGTCAAGTTCCTGATTCCCGGAAAGAAAGCGGATACAAATCAGACCACGGCACCGGTGGTGACAGCGGAGACCGTACAGACCCTTCCCACCGAGGAGGAGACCACCGTTCCCACTGTTCCCTGCACGGGTCTGGCCATGTCCAGCGGCGTGGATACCCTGACTTCCGAGGGGGGAAAATGGCTGCTGCACGTGCTGGTCACCCCCGAGGACACCACCGATACCGTGGAGTACCGGTCCGAGGATGAGAGCGTTGTGACTGTGACTGCCGACGGCTGTATCACTGCCGTGGGCAATGGCACCACCAACGTGGTCGTCACCTGCGGTGACCAGACGTTGAAGTGCCCCGTTACCGTGGCCATCGAGGCGCAGACGGAGCCCACCACCGAGGCGACGAAGGCTACCGTGGCCACCGAGGCTGCTACGGAAGCGACCACCGGCAGCACCACCCTGAAGCTGAAAAAGTCCGACATTACCTTCGGCAAGATCGGCGTTTACACCACCCTGGAGTTGGATTGTGACTTGAAGCCCGAGGATGTGAAGTGGCGGACCAGCGACTCCAGCATTGCTATGGTGCGCAACGGTGTTGTCACCGCTATGGGCAAGGGCGTGGCGAAGATCACGGCAACCTACAATGGCGAGAGCGTCAGCTGCGTTGTCCGTGTGAAGTAAAGCGAATATGTAAAAGGGCAGGGACCGTTTTAAAAGCGGCCCCTGCCTTTCCTTACGCAGCGTCCCGGAATGCGGCCTTCCGGAAGAAAAAGGTGATGCACCACAGCCCCGCCAGCCCCACCAGTGTGTAGAGAATGCGGCTGATGAGGCTGCCGCTTCCGCCAAACAGCCAGGCTACCAGGTCAAAGCGGAACAGACCCACAAGCCCCCAGTTGATGCAGCCGATGACGGATAGGATCAACGCGATCATGTCCATAAATGCTAATGTCCCTCCTTTTTGAGACTGTTACCAGTCTGCCCCGTTTCCCGGGAAATATCCCGCATTGCTTTTTGCGCCGATTTCCGCTATAATGGAGAAAAACAAGAAAAAGGAGATTTGCGCAATGACGACCCTTTATGAAGGTGCTTTTGCCAAAGTGAACCTGACACTGGATGTGCTGGGCAAGCGGGAGGATGGTTACCATGACCTGCAAAGCGTAATGCAGACCATTTCCATCCGAGACGATGTGGAGATCGACGTGGGCACGGGGAAGCCCTGGGTTTTGGAGTGTTCCCGGGAGGATATTCCCTGCGGCCCAGAAAATCTGGCATGGAAGGCTGCGAAGGTTTTCTGCGATTCCCTGAAGATCGATCCCAATGGCCTCGCCATCCGCATTACCAAGCGCATTCCCTCCGGGGCGGGCCTGGGCGGCGGCAGCGCCGATGCGGCGGCGGTCCTGCGGGCACTGAACCGGCACTTCGATTCCCCCCTGTCCATTCTTGCATTGGCAGAGCTGGGTGCCCGGGTGGGCAGCGACGTGCCCTTCTGCGTGGTGGGCGGCACTGCCATGGTAGAGGGCCGGGGCGAGCGGCTGCGGAAGCTCCCAGACATGCCGGAGTGCGTGTTTGTGGTGTGCAAGCCGGAGTTCTCCGTGTCCACCCCGGAGCTCTATCAGAAGCTCGATACCGTTGCTATCCCCCTGCACCCGGACAACCGGGCCATGGAGACGGCCCTGCTTGCCGGGGACCTGAACAAAATCGCGGACAATGTGTACAATGTCTTTGACCCCGTGGTTACGGCGGACCATCTGGAACTGAACTACATCAAGTCCATCTGCAACAGCTATGGCTCTCTGGGCCAGCAGATGACCGGCTCCGGCAGCGCCGTTTTCGCCATTATGCCGAGCTTTGAGTATGGTGCCGTGGTCTGCAACATGCTGAAGGAAAACTATTCTGAGATTTTCCTGGCAAAGCCCGTATAAATTGAAGAAAAACCGTCCAGACTTTCTGTAATATTCTTGTCTGGACGGTGTTCTTTATGATAAAAACCATCAAATGTCTGCTGTTGGCCGCAGTTTGCTTTTTCGCGGGATCCATGGCTGCCTACAGGCTGACTCTTAGCCGGGAGGTGGTCCGGATCCGTGTGATCGCCGCCTCCGATTCGGACCGGGACCAAGGCCTCAAAATGAAAGTCCGGGATGCGGTGCTCTCCGATTTGGAGGACGTTCCACGGGAGGCGCTGGAAGAGCAGCTTCCGGAATTGCAGACCGTGGCCGAAAGGGCCCTGGAGGCCCATGGCGCGTCCGTCCCGGTCCGGGTCACGCTGGGACGGGAGCCATACCGGCGGACACCGGAAGATGTGCCGGACCTGCCCTCGGGGACCTATGAAACCCTGTGCCTGACCATTGGTGCAGGGGAAGGGCACAACTGGTGGGGGGTGCTGTATCCCAAGCTGTGCTACGGAGCGCAGAGCTGCCTGGAAACCGGCACAGAGCGCCGGCTGCGCTTCTTCGTCCTGGAAAAGCTGGACGGGGTCAAACAGTGGGTGGAAGAAATTATGGCTCCCCAGAAAGCGGGAGCTGTCAGCATAGCTGACTGAGGGGTTATGCTTGGCCTTTGACCAAGCATCGCCGCAGGCGAATTGCCGGGACAGCGGATTGATACTCTATTTGCAGCGGAGGCTTTTCGTTCCGAAAAGCCGAGACCCCTCAGGCTCGGCAAATGCCGAGCCCTTTTCAGGGGAGCCTAAAACAGAAAGGAGCCCAAGTATGCTTCGATTGCTTTTGGGGAAGGACTGGAAGGTCCTTCGCAGAAAAATACTCTCCGAGGTCAGCGGAAACGTGGCGGCCCGGCAGGAGGGCACCGTGCTCATCGTACCGGAGCTCATCAGCCACGAGATGGAGCGGGCTCTCTGCGCAGCCGCTGGGGATACGGCCAGCAGGTATGCGGAGGTCCTGTCCTTCTCCCGGCTTTGCCGGGCCGTTGCGGAGGAGGTGGGCTGCGCCGGTATGCAGTGCCTGGATAACGGCGGCCGGGTGGTGGCTATGGCGGCGGCAGCCCGGCAGCTTTCCAGCCGGCTGAAAGCCTATGCCGCCCTGGAGAGCAAGCCGGAGTTCCTCAAGGAGCTGGTGGATGCGGTGGACGAATTCAAGCGCTGCTGCATCACCCCCGAGGAGCTGAAGGCCGCTGCCGCCCGGACTACGGGAAGCCTGGCCCAGAAGCTGGAGGAGCTGGGACTGCTTATGGAGAGCTACGACAGCCTCTGCGCCCAGGGCAGGCGAGACCCCCGGGACCAGATGACCTGGCTGCTGGAGCGGCTGGAGGACTGCGATTACGGCGAAAACCATGTGTTTTACATAGACGGCTTCCCGGACTTTACCCGGCAGAATCTGGCTGTTTTGGAGCACCTGATCTGTACCAGCTCCATGGTCACCGTTGCATTGAACTGCGATGAGGTGGATTCTTCTCTGCTGGCCTTTGAAAAGCCGGGCAAGACCGCCGGAGAGCTTTACCGTATCGCCAAGCGCCGGGGCGTCCGGGCAGAGGTTTGCTGCCTGGGATCCCCGAATGATGCTCTGGCTCTGACCAGGGAGCGGCTGTTCCAGGGGGCGATTCCGGCCGGGGCTGCCAAGGATGTGCTGCACACCTACCGGGCGGAGAATATCTGGCAGGAGACCATGGCGGCGGCCCTGGAGGCGGCGCGTCTGATCCGGGAGGGCTGCCGGTACCGGGATATCACCCTGGTGGTGACGGATATGGCAAGCTATGCCGGTCCTGCGGAGATGATCTTCCGCCGCATGGGGATCCCTCTGTATCAGGCGGGAACCCAGGATATTCTGCGCCAAAGCGTCATTGCTACCGTGATTGCGGCCCTGGAGGCGGCGGACTCCGATTTTGAGCCCAAGGCCATGCAGCGCTACCTGCGCTCTGCCATGTCGCCCCTGGATGCGGACCGATGCGATAAGCTGGAAAATTATGTCTATCTATGGTCCATCCGGGACAAGCAGTGGCTTGCGCCCTGGACCAAGCACCCGGGTGGCTTCTCCAAGGAGATGGAAAAAAAGCCGCTGACGGCGAAGCAGAAGGCACAGCTGGAGGAACTCAACGCTCTGCGGCGAGAGATTGCAGAGCCTTTGGAGCGGCTGCGCAAAAGTCTTTCCGACGGGAAACCCCTGGCGGACCAGGTGAAGGGGCTTTTCCGTTTCCTGGAGGAGCTGCAAATGGAGCGTCGCCTGGAGGAACAGGCCCGGGAGCTGGATGCCCGGGGCGCGTATCGGCAGGCACAGATCATAAACCAGCTCTGGGAAATTCTCGTGTCGGCCCTGGAGCAGATGCATGATGTGCTGGGCCAGACTCGCTGGGAGCCGGAGCAGTTCCGGCGGCTTCTGCGGCTGCTGCTGAGCCAGTATGACGTGGGTACCATTCCGCCGGTGCTGGATGCGGTGCAGATGGGCCCGATTTCCGCCCTGCGGTGCCATGAGGCCGGGCATCTGCTTGTGCTGGGAGCGGGAGAAGGAAGCTTCCCCGGCTATTCCGGCTCCAAGGGCGTGCTGACGGACCAGGAGCGTATGGCTTTGCGAAAGCTGGATGTTCATCTGACAGGCGGCGGAGAAGAGGGCATTCAGGAGGAATTTGCGGAGATCTACGGCGTGCTCTGCGGTGCGGAGCGGTCCGTCCGCGTGTATTGCAGTGACGAGCAGCCCTCCTACCTGTTTTCCCGGCTCAGCGAGCTCTGCGGCGGACCGGAAAAAGCGGATGTGCAGCTGGAATTTGCCATGGCGGGGAAGCGGGAGGCAGGCGCCTGGTTTGCTCAGCAGAGGCTGCCGGAGCTGGCGGAGGCGCTGGGGGCAGGAGAATCCTGCGCCGAGATATTGTCCCGGCAGGACTACCGGCTGGGAGACCTGCAGCGGTCAACGCTGGAAGGCCTTTATGGCCGGGAGCTTCGGCTGTCCGCCTCCCAGGTGGATACCCAGGCGGAGTGTCGGCTGCTGTATTTCCTGAAATACGGTCTGAAGGCCAAGGAGCGGAAGCCCGCCCAGGTGGATCCGGCGGAGTTCGGCATCTTCGTCCATGCGGTGCTGGAGGATACGGTGCGCTGTGTCCGGCGGCAGGGAGGCTTCCATGCCGTTTCGCTGGAGGAGACCCAGTCCATTGCCCGGGAAAGCGCGGAGCGCTACCGGAAGGAGCGGTTCAGCGCGCTGGAATCCGCCCGGGTGCAAACCATGATGACCCGGAATCAGCGGGAGCTTACCATGATCGTGGAGGAGCTGTGGAGAGAGCTTCACGAGGGGCAGTTCCAGCCGGTGGGCGAAGAGGTGTCCTTCGGCGAGGACGGAACCCTGCCCTGGATCCAGATCCCCGGGGCAAGCATGAAAGCGGCGCTCCAGGGCAAAATCGACCGGGTGGATGCCTGGCAGGGGCCGGGGAGCCCCTATTTCAGGGTGGTGGACTACAAAACCGGCCAAAAGGCGCTGGACCTATGTGATGTGACCCAGGGCGTTGGGCTGCAAATGCTGCTGTATCTGTTCGCTCTGGAACAAAGCGGGGATGCATTCTTTGGCACCCGGTGCTATCCCGCCGGTGTGGAATATTTCCCGGCCCGGGCACCGTATCTTCCCGTCAAGGGGGATGCGGATGGCTCGGAGCTGCAAAAAAAACGGCACAAGGCATGGCAGCGGTCCGGAATGCTGCTGAACGACGGCAAGATTCTGGAGGCAATGGAGCCCGAGGATGTAAAGAAAAAGGTGCTGCAGGATGCCTTCCGGGCGGACCGGGCGCAGTTGCGGAAGCTGGAAAGCTATGTCTTCGGCCTGCTGACCGACACGGTGAACGACATTGCTTCCGGCGATGTGACCCCCGATCCCTATACCCGGGGTACGTCCTTTGATCCCTGCACCTTCTGCCCCTATGGGGCGGTATGCCACCCGGAACAGAATGCCCGGCGGCGGAATTTTGAAAAGATCGATGAGAAGCGTTTCTGGGAAACGGTAGAAACGGCGGAAAAGGAGGGCAAGCACCATGGCTGAGCAATTGACCCCTGCCCAGGCTCTTGCGGTGAAAAACCGGGGCGGGCGGCTGCTGGTCAGCGCTGCTGCCGGTTCCGGCAAGACCAAGGTCCTGGTGGACCGGCTCATGACATATCTGACGGACCCCAACGACCCGGCCCAGCTGGATGAATTCCTGGTCATTACCTATACCCGGGCCGCGGCCGGGGAGCTTCGGGCGAAGATCGCCAAGAAGCTTACGGAGCGTATCGCCCAGGATCCGGAAAACAGTCACCTGCAAAAGCAGCTTCAGCGCCTGTATCTGACCAAAATTTCCACGGTCCATGGCTTTTGCGGGGACCTGCTGCGGGAATATGCCTACCGGCTGAATCTGGATGCGGATTTTCGGGTTGCGGATGAGGATGTGGCCCGGGAGCTGCGGCAGCAGGCCATGGAGGAGATGCTGGAGCGGGCCTACAGTACCCTGCAGACCGACCAGGATTTCTGTGCCTTTACGGACAGCCAGAACCTGGGCCGCAGCGACAAGCAGATGGGGGAGATCATTGAAAAGGTCTATGCCAGTGCCCGCTGCCACAAAGACCCTGAGAAATGGCTGGAGAGCTGCCTGGAATCCTCGGAAAGCCTGCCGGAGGACGTGGGGGAAACGGTTTGGGGCAGAGCCCTGATGGAGAGCCTGTTTCTCTGGCTGGATAGCTACATTCCCGCTCTGGAGCGCTGCGTCCGGGCGGCGGGGGATATGGAAAAGGTCCGCGCCAATCTGGAAAATCTGTTGGACGCGGCGAAATATCTCCGAGGGAGCCGGACCTGGGATCAGGTGGCGGCGCGCATCCGGATCAGCTTTGGACGGCTGGATTTCCCCAAAAAGAATGTGGACGAGGATGCGAAGGCGCTCATCAAGCCCGTCCGGGAGGGCTTCAAGACGGAGCTTGGCAATCGGGCCAAGGTTTTTGGCAGGACCTCTGCGGAGATCGCCGGGGATTTTGACCTCTGTGCCCAGGCCCAGCGGGGCCTGGTGAAGCTGGTGCGGCAGTTTTCGGCGGAGTATGAGAAGCTGAAAAAGCAGAGGCATATTCTCGATTTCAGCGATTTGGAGCACCGGACCCTGGACCTGCTGCTGGGTAAGGACCGGTCTACCCCTACGGCGGTGGCGGTGGAGGTTGGGCGGCGGTTCCGGGAGGTGCTGGTGGATGAATACCAGGACTCCAACGGCGTCCAGGATGCGATTTTTGACAGCCTGACCCGGGAAAAGCAGAATTGCTTCCTGGTGGGCGACGTCAAACAGTCCATCTACCAGTTCCGCCAGGCAGATCCCGGTATTTTTCTGAAAAAGTACGATGCCTATGGCCCCGCCGAGACGGCCCGGCCGGAGCAGGGCCGGAAGGTGCTGCTGAGCCACAATTTCCGTTCCGGTCCGGAAATTGTGGAGGCGGTGAACTATGTCTTCTCCCACTGCATGACGAAGGCTGTGGGGGGGCTCGACTATGGCCCTGCAGAGGCCCTGCAGGAGGGTGTGCCCCGGGAGAAGCTGCCGGACCCTGCTGCAGAGCTGTGGGTCCTCACCGGGGCCCAGGACAGCAGGGCGGGAGAGGCGGCCTTTGTGGCAAAACGCATTCGCCAGATGCTGGAAAGCGGCACGCCTATCCGGGGGGATAAGGGGCTGCGGCCCGTTACGGTAGGGGACATTGTGCTCCTTATGCGCTCCCCCAGCTCCCGGGCAGCGGCATTCCAGCAGGCGCTGGAAAAGCAGGGCATTCCCTGCCGCACGGATGCGGGGGTAGATATTCTGGCAAGCCCGGAGATCGCGACCCTGCAAAGCCTTTTGCAGACCGTTTCCAACCCCAGGCAGGATATCCCGCTGCTGGGGTGCCTGGCAAGCCCGCTGTTTGGCTTCACGGCAGAGGACCTGGGGCAAATCCGGGCCGGCTCCCGGGAGGAGCGGTTCTTTGATGCCATGCTGGAAAGCGACAGCCCCAAGGTCAGGGCCTTTTTGGAGCTGCTGGACCGGCTGCGCAGCGTCGCCCGCATGGGGACGCTGACAGAGCTATTGGAGCTGATTTTTGCGGAGACGGACCTGGAAAGCATCTATGGAGCAGGCCCCCAGGGGAGCGCTGCCAAGGAGAATCTGCGCCAGTTCTATTTGTTGGCTGCAAGCTTCGAGCAGGGGCAGCTGTGCACATTGGAGCGGTTCCTGGAGCACCTGGAGCGGTCTGCGGAAAAGGGACTGTCCCGGGCGGCGGCGAAGGACGAAAATGCCGTGACTATTATGAGCATCCACCAGTCCAAGGGCTTGGAATTCCCGGTGGTGTTTTTGGTGGACCTGTCCCACCGGTTCAATATGATCGATGCCGGAGAGCAGCTGCTGTGTCACAAGACCCTGGGTCTGGGGGTCCAGATGGCGGATCCGGAGAAGCGTATCCGCTATCCGTCCTTGGGAAAACTGGCCATTGCGGACAGGATCCGGCAGGAGACGGTCAGTGAAGAGATGCGGGTGCTGTATGTAGCCATGACCCGGCCAAAGGATCGGCTGGTGATGACCTATGCCGTACCCAATGCCAACGGTCCTAAGGCGATTGATGTATTGGCATCTACGCTTTCCATGCGGGGCATGGAGGCACTGTGCCGGGAGGCCCAGTGCATGGGCCATTGGATTTTGCTTGCGGCTCTGGACCGCCCGGAGGCTGGACAGCTGCGGGACCTGGCCCAGACCCATGAGGTCGCCCCTTCTGACGGCTGCCCCTGGACCATCCGTGTGGTTCCGGAGGAAATAGAGGAGCAGACCACTGCCCGGGAAGCTCCCCGGCAGCAGCCCCAGCCTCTGCCGGAGCAGACCATGCAGGCCTTGCGGCAGGCCCTGGCCTTTGCCTATCCCTACCCTCAGGCGGCGGTTGCCCCCTCCAAGCAGACGGCAACTGCCCGGAAGGGCCGGGACAAGGACCAGGAGGCTGCGCAGGACGCCCCGGAGGAGCGCCAGCCCCAGAGGGTCTGGCGGACCCCCGGTTTTCTGGAAAAGACCCGGGACGGGCGGGCCTATGGCAGTGCTATGCACCGGGCCATGCAGTACCTCCACTTTGAGGCCTGCGGCGACAAAAAAAGCGTCCGCCAGGAGATCGACCGGCTGGTAGCCGAGGAATTCCTGACGGAGGAGGAGGGCAAGCTCGTCAATTGCGCCCAAATCGCCCGGTTCTTTGAATCGGATATAGGCTGGAAGCTGCGGCTGGGCGGGCAGCTCCTGCGGGAATTCAAGTTCTCCATTCTGGATGACGGCCGCCATTATGGCGCCGGGCTGGAGGGAGAGCGGGTGCTTTTGCAGGGCGTTGTGGACTGCGCCATTGTGGAGGAGGACGGCATTACGGTGCTGGACTTCAAGACGGATCGCGTCACCCCCGATACCCTGCCCCAGGCCGTAGACCGCTACCGCACTCAGGTGCAGACCTATAAGGAGGCCCTGGCGCGTATCTACGAAAAAAAGGTCAAAAAGGCCCTGCTGTACTTTTTCCACCTGGATCAATTTGTGGAGCTTTAGCGCGATTCTTCCCATTGCGCCCCTATCTGCCCGTCCTTTTCGGCCAGATAGGCGTCCTTGAGCCGCTGCAGGTAGGCGAAGGGCTCTTCCGGGGAGATGGGGGCAAAGTGGGTGCGCGGTGCATCGTGCTTGCTCACCAGGCGGAAGGACAGCACTCCCTCGCCCAGGCGCTTTACAGGCCGCCGGGTGTCCAGACCGAAGGAATCCCCCATGGGCACCAGAACCCCTAAGTCCTCCTGCTTTTCTCCACAGCTTGCAAACAGCCGGAAGGCTGTTTCTCCGGAAAGCGTGCAGCGGCAGCGGAAGACGTAGTATAGCCCCTGCCGCTCTACCAGAACGCGGCCTACAGACCTGTCCCCAAAGAATAATTCCTGTTCCATAAGAGAACACCCCCTGCCGCAAAGCTATGCGGCAGGGGGATTTTCTATGCAATTGTCAGGGCCTTAGCGCAGGGTAGCGCCCAGCTTTTCTTCCAGGGCGGCAAGAACCTTGGCGGTGACTCCCTCGGAGTCGGCGTCGGTCAGGGTCCGGTCGTCGGCCCGGAGCTCCAGGGAGAAGGCCATGCTCTTTTTTCCGGCGGGCACGCCCACGCCCCGGTAGATATCGAAGAGCTTCACGTCCCGCAGCAGCTTTCCGGCGGCCTGGGAGATGATGCTCTCGGCCTGGGCCACGGTGACGGCCTCGTCGCACACGATGGCCAGGTCACGGCTGACAGCCGGATACTTGGGCAGGGGCACATAGGTGGGCTCGGGCAGCAGGTGGCAGAGCATTTCGGAGAAATTCAGCTCGGCGCAGTAGATCTCGCAGTCCATGCCGTAATTCTTGGCGACCAGGGGATGCACCTGGCCCATGACGCCGATGTCCGCGCCGTCCACGCTGAGCTTGGCGCAGCGGCCGGGATGGTAGCTGGGGTTGTTCTTCTCGGCGGTGTAGTCCACCTTCTTCAGCCGCAGACCGGCGAAGATGGCTTCCAGCTCGCCCTTCAATGTGAAGAAGGTCTCGCCGGAGCCGTAGGTGCCGAACATGAGCATCTTGGGCTCTCTGGGCAGCTTCTCGCCCTCTACGGGCAGATAGACCTTGGCGACTTCATAGAGCTTGGCAGCCTTGTTGTGGTAGGCATTGTTCCGGCTGAGGATTTCCAGCATGGAGGGCAGGGCAATGGTACGCATAATGGAGGTATCCTCGCCCAGAGGATTCTGAATCTTCAGCACATTGCGCAGAGGGCTGTCTGCGGGAATGCGGATCTGGTCAAACACCGTGGGGGAGACGAAGGAATAGGTGATGATCTCGCTGTAGCCCATGGCCCGGCACAGGGTGCCCGCCTTAGCTTCCAGTTTCATCTCCTCGGAATAGCCGCCCTGGGTGGAAATCTTGAAATCGGTGACGGGGATGGCGTTGTAGCCGTAGCTGCGGCCAACCTCCTCGGCGATGTCCGCCATGCGAACAAGGTCCGGCCGGAAGGAGGGGACCAGAATATCGTCGCCCTGGACGGGAATTTCCAGCAGGTCCAGATACTTCACCATATCCTCTCTGGGAATATTGGTGCCCAGGAGCTTATTGATCTTCTCCGGCTCCAGCTTGACGGTTCTGGGCTGGGGCACGTTGTTAATGACGTCGATCATGCCGTCCAGCACATCGCCGCACTGCAACAGCTCTACCAGCTCACAGGCCCGCTCCACGGCGGGAACGGTCAGCATGGGATCCAGGTGCTTTTCAAATTTGCCGGATGCCTCGGTACGCATGCCCAGAGCCAGAGCAGTCTGGCGGATGGAGGTGCCGTCGAAGTTGGCGGATTCGAAGACCACCATGGTGGTGTCGTCCCGGATTTCACTGTTCAATCCGCCCATAATGCCTGCCAGGCCGATGGGCTTATTTTCATCGGCAATGACCAGCATACCGGGCTTCAAGGCCCGCTGGGTGCCCTCCAGGGTGGTCATGGACTCGCCCTCCCGGGCTTCCCGAACCACGATCTTGCCGGAGGAGACATAGCGGTAGTCAAAGGCGTGCATGGGCTGGCCGTATTCCAGCATGACATAATTGGTAATGTCCACGATGTTGTTGATGGGCCGGACGCCGTTGGCACGCAGACGCTGCCGCATCCACTTGGGGGAGGGGCCGATCTTCACGTTGGCGATCATCCGGGAGGTGTAGCGGTTGCACAGATTCTCTGCCTCTACTTCCACATCCAGGTGGTCGAAGATGGAGCCTGCCTCAGAGCCGTGGACCACGGGCTCGTGGTGGCGCATATGCTTGCCAAAGGCGGCGGCTGTTTCCCGGGCCAGGCCGATGATGGAGTAGCAGTCAGGGCGGTTGTTGGTGATCTCGAAGTCAACGACGGTGTCGTCATTGCCGATGATTTTGTTGATGTCGTCGCCGGGCTTACCTGCGTCGGGCTCCAGAATCCAGATGCCGTCGGCGAAGACGCCGGGCAGATCGTTCTGGGTCAGGCCCAATTCTGCAAAAGAGCAGAGCATACCGTTGGACACCTCACCCCGGAGTTTGCCCTTGGTGATGTGAACGCCGCCGGGCAGATAAGAGTTGTGCAGGGCGGCGGGTACCAGGTCGCCCTCGTGGACGTTCTGAGCGCCGGTGACGATCTGTACGGGCTCGGCCTGGCCCACGTCCACCTGGCAGATGAACATATGGTCAGAGTTGGGGTGGCGGACGATGGACACGACTTTGCCCACCACCACATTTTTGATTTCCGCATCCATGCGCTCCCAGGTCTCTACCTTCTGGCCGAAGACCGTCAGCGTTTCCACAAATTCCTTATCGGAGACCTCGTGCAGATCCACGAACTCCTCATTGATCCATTTTCTGTTCAGTTTCATTTTCTTTCCCCCCTCAGAACTGGTTCAGGAACCGGACATCGTTGTCGAAGATCAGACGCAGGTCGTTGATCTTCAGCCGGCCCATGGCCATGCGCTCCAGGCCCAGGCCAAAGGCAAAGCCGGAATATTTTTCCGGGTCAATGCCGCAGTTTTCCAGAACCGTGGGGTGGACCATGCCGGCACCCAGCAGCTCAATCCAGCCCTCGCCGTGGCAGGTGGAGCAGACCTGGCCGTCAATCTCGCCTACGCCGTGGCACTTGTGGCACTGCATATCCATTTCGCAGCTGGGCTCGGTGAAGGGGAAGTGGTGGGGACGGAACCGCATCTGGGCATCGTGGCCGTAGATCTTGCGCATGATGCCGATGAGGGCACCCTTCAGGTCGCCCATGGTGATGTTCTCTGCCACCACCAGACCCTCGATCTGATGGAACATGGGGGAGTGGGTGGCATCGGCCTCATCCTTCCGGAACACCCGACCGGGGGCCAGAATGCAGATGGGGGGCTTGGTGTTTTCCATGACCCGAATCTGCATGGGGCTGGTCTGGGTCCGCAGCAGCACGGAATCGTCATCGGTGAAATAGAAGGTGTCGGAGCGGTCCCGGGAGGGGTGGCCCTCTTCGATGTTCAGCCGGGTGAAGTTGTAGTCCGCCAGCTCCACCTCAGGGCCTTCAACAACCTGGTAGCCCATGCCCACAAAGGTGTCCTTGATCTGCTGGAGCACCTGGTTCATGGGATGCTGATGGCCCACGCAGTAGCTCTCGCCGGGGATGGTCACGTCGATGGCCTCGGCGGAGAGCTTTGCCTCCAGAGCGGCGGCGTGGATGGTGGCCTTGCGCTCTTCCAGCTTCTCCTCAATGGCGGAGCGGACGGAGTTGGCCATCTGGCCCATGACAGGCCGCTCTTCGGCGCTGAGCTTACCCATCTGCTTTAAGACGGCGGTGAGCTCGCCCTTTTTGCCCAGCAGCTTCACCCGCAGCTCTTCCAGAGCGGCAGGGGTTTCGGCATCCTCCAAGGCAGTTATGGCCTTGAGGCGAATGCTCTCCAACTGTTCTTTCATAATGCTTCCTCCTAGTAAAGAAAGATGATTTTGGGTATAAAAAATACCCTCCATCCCACATTCGGGACGAAAGGCAAACCTTCCGCGGTACCACCCGCATTTGCCGGAAACCGGCACACTCTTCGGGCGCAGACACGCCCCAGACGGATAACGGCGTCACCCGACCAACCCTACTTGCGTTTTTTGTGATTTCAGGCGGCGGCTCCTGGGAGAAAGCCCGTTTGCTGCACATACGGAGATTCCACCAGCCCCCGCTCTCTGAAATGCAAACCAACAAAAGGCAGCCCAATCGCAGCTTTTGAATATTACGTTGGTATTATAGCACCGGAATTGCGGTTTTGCAAGTGTTATTTGAAATAAAATGCGGCATTTGAAGGAAGTACGTCAATGGTGCGCATCAGACAAAAGAAAAAGCAGCGAACAGAATGATGCGCGCCATGGCTGCGCGGCCCAGACAAAGCCGAGAGGCATTCCGTTTCCTCATCAACCTAATGCTTTCCTGTAAGTCCTGTCAAGGCGCACACCTCCTTCACCGTTTTATACTGCTCCATAGTCCCAGTCCTCCGAGGGTAATATAGAGCATTCCCGGAGAACGGTTCAACCCGCATAGAAATCGCCCGGGTCAGCACTCGACCCAGCAGCACAGCCTGTATATATTGTTCGTGATTCATAGAAGAACCCCCTGTTGGTAGTAGCGCATCGCGCTCCACAACAGGGGGTGTAAATTTTGCGAGGTAAAATTGCCGCCGCCTGCACACGGCAAGCAGTTTTGCCCCTCGGCGGGTGGGAATGCCAGTTGCTTTTCGGCGGGAAATGGGGTATTATATAAGTATATTTTTGGCGAGGAGGAACCACCCATGGGAATTGAAATTGGGCTTGATGAATATACCCATGCGCTGAAGCTTGGGCAGCGGGAGGTTGCAGAGCTGTCCGCCCGGGGGAAGAGCACCAATCCCGTCGTGCTGGACGAGATCCTGCCGGATAACAGCACCAATGTGGTGCAGGATCTGGGCGTACTGGAAATTCCTTCCCAGCAAATCATTGGTACAAAGTCCGCCGGGCGCATCACCGCCTTTTCCCCCAGCTTTCTGCCGCTGCTGAGTCCCCAGTCGGAATTTGCAAACAAGTGGGCAAACCTGTGCGTCGCCCACCTGGGAGAGGTTGGCATCCGGGAGCCCATTATCTGCTATGAATATCTGGGCAGATTCTATGTCCAGGAGGGCAACAAGCGGGTATCCGTGCTGCGCTATTTCGGTGCGCCAAGGATCCCCGCCACGGTGCACCGGATCGTGCCGCCCATGGACGGCACGCCGCGCATTCAGGCCTACTACGAATTCCTGGATTTCTTTAAGGCCAGCAGGCTCTATACCGTTCAGTTCCGCAGACCCGGTGACTATGCCAAGCTGCTGCAGGCCGTGGGCAAAGAGCCTGGAGAAAGCTGGACGGAGGAGGAGCGGCGGACCTTTAACGCCTACTATTCCTATTTTCGGGATGCCTTTTCCCAGCTGGGTTCCCTGCAGGAGGACGTACTTCCCGAGGAGGCGCTGCTGCTGTGGCTCCAGCTGTACAGCTACAAGGACCTGGGCCGATTCTCCGTCTCTGAGATCCGGAAAGCCCTGACAGCCATGCGCTATGATATGCTCTCCGCCGCCAGTCACGACTCCATCAAGGTCCAAACCACCACAGACACCGGAAAGAGCGGCATTTTCTCCCGACTGGCAACGCCGGTCTATCTGAATGTGGCCTTCGTCCACCAGCTTTCCCCGGCGGCCAGCGGCTGGGTGCTGGGCCATGAGCAGGGCAAGGAATATCTTGTGGAAAAGCTGGGCAACAAGCTCACCGTCCGCAGCTATTTCAATGCCGACACCCCAGAGGAGGCCACCCGGCTGCTGGAAGAGGCGGTAAAGGATGGAGCCCAGGTGGTTTTCACCACCGCGCCGCTGCTGCGGGCACCTACGCTGAAGGCCGCCATTGAATATCCCAAGGTTCAATTTCTCAACTGCTCCGTGGACCAGCCCTATTCCAGTGTCCGGTCCTACTATGGCCGGGTCTACGAGGGCAAATTTATTACCGGCGCCATTGCAGGCGCACTGGCCCAGAATAACCGCATCGGCTACATTGCCTCCTATCCCATCTATGGGCAGCTGGCCAATATCAACGCCTTCGCCCTGGGGGCACAGCTGACCAATCCTCGGGCACAGATCGAGCTGCGGTGGTCCTGTGTGGCAGGCAACCCCCAGGCGGATTTCTTTGCCGACGGCATCCGCGTGATCTCCAACCGGGATGCGCCGGGGCAGAACCGGATGTATCTGGATTTTTGCAGCTACGGCACCTATCTGATGGACGACAAGGGGGAGCTGGTCCCCCTGGGCTCTCCGGTATGGGTATGGGGCAAGTTCTATGAATATGTGCTCAATTCCATATTCTCCGGCACCTGGAAAAGCGAAAAAACCGGCTATACCGCCTTGAACTACTGGCTGGGTATGGACAGCGGAGTCATTTCCGTGAACCTGTCGGACCGGCTGCCTACAGGGCTGCGGACCCTGGCCGGGTACTTGCAGATGGGCCTGGCCACCCGAATGGTTGACCCATTTGCCCGGCGGATCACTGCCCAGGACGGCACCGTGAAGAACGACGGAACCCACAGCTTCACCCCGGATGAGCTGCTGCACATGGACTGGCTCTGCGACAATGTGCTGGGCGGGCTTCCGGCAGAGGCGGATATTCTCCCCATCTCTCAGGCCATGGTCAAGGAGCTGGGCATCTACCGGGACAGCGGGAAGAAGGGCGACACATGAAGATACTCTTTCTCTCCGACGAAGAATGCCCCGCCCTTTGGGACTACTATGTGCCGGGCCGTCTGGCTGACTATCAGCTGATCATATCCTGCGGGGACCTGAAGGCCAGCTATCTGAGCTTTCTGGTGACCATGGCCCGGTGCCCCGTGCTCTATGTCCACGGGAACCACGACACCCGCTACGGCAGCAACCCACCCGAGGGCTGCGACTGCATCGACGGCCGCGTGGTGGAATACAACGGGGTGCGGATCATGGGTCTGGGGGGCTGCCTCAAATACCATCCGGGTGAGCACCAGTACACAGACCGGCAGATGCGGGGCCGCATTCTCAAAATGCGCTGGCCCATCCGCAAGGCAGGGGGCGTTGACATTCTCGTCACCCACGCTCCGGCCGAGGGACTGGGGGACAGTGAGGATGTCGCCCACTGGGGCTTCCCTGCTCTGCGGGCCTTTCTGGACAAATACCGGCCCAGCTACCACGTCCATGGCCACGTCCATATGACCTACGGGCAGGGCATTCCCAGACTGCAAACCTATAACGGAACCACGATCATCAATGCCTACGAGCGCTACGCTCTGGAGCTTCCGGACAGAGAGGTTCCGGAAAAGGATAAAAACAGGCTGATCTGGATGAACGATCCGCCGGAATATGCACGCTGAACAAAGAAGGAAAAAGCTATGTTTGAAGGTTTTACCCCGGAAACCATTGATTTTCTCTGGGGCATTCGCATGAATAACAACCGGGACTGGTTCCTGGAGCACAAAAAGCAATATGTAGATACCCTCTATACTCCCATGAAGGAACTGGGCCAGCTGCTCTTTGAGCCCTTTCTGGAAAAGCCGGGCAGCATTTTAAAGGTCTCCCGCATCTATCGGGATGCCCGGCTGCACCATCCGCTGCCCTATAAGGAAAGTCTCTGGTGCTGCATCCGGCAGGATGTGGACTGGTGGGCGGAAAATCCCTGCCTGTTCTTAGAGATCCGGCCGGAGGGCGTCAGCTATGGCTTCACCCTCTGGCGGCCCAAGGTGACTACCATGGATGCCTTCCGCCAGAAAATTGCCGCTGCCCCGGAGCCCTTCCTGGGGCTGCTGCGCAAGACGGAGCAGACCACCGGCATCCCCGTCACAGCGGAGTGCTACAAGCGCCCCAAACCCGCCCCGAGCCCCGCACTGGAGCCCTATTTCGCCTGGAAGGGGGATATCAGCTGCATTCGGAATGAAGAAGTCAGCGAAGACCTCTTCGGCCCCGCCCTGGGCGACCGGGCTCGAATGCTCACGGAGCAGCTGATTCCGCTGTATGATTATTTCTGCCAGGTGACGGCAGGGTAAAAGAGGCCTTCCCCGTAGGGGAAGGTTGGGAGAAAAAGCTTCCCCTACGGGGGAGCTGGCTCGGCGCAGCCGAGACTGAGGAGGGGCGTAACGGACGGGAGTGCTACGAAGAAAGCAGCTTACCAACCGCTCTCGCACGCAACACCCCTCTTCCACCACCGCCTACGGCGGCGGTCCCCCTTCCCCGCAGGGGAAGGTTTGCGGGAATTGCGATATTAGAAAAGGAGAATCCCTATGAAGAAAACGATATTCAAAGGTATGGCTACGGCCATGGTAACACCGATGACCCCGGAAGGGGTGGACTATGAAGCCCTGGGCCGGTTTATTGACTTCCAGCTGGAAAGCGGCATCAACGCCCTGGTGGCTGTTGGCACCACCGGCGAAAGCGCGACCCTGACCCCTGAGGAGCGGGAAAAGGTCATTGCCTTTACCATTGACCGGGTGGCGGGCCGGGTGCCTGTCATCGCCGGAACCGGAACCAACAATACCCAGCACGCCGTGAACTTCTCCGTCAGCGCCGCCCAGGCCGGGGCCGATGCCCTGCTGGTGGTGACCCCCTACTATAATAAAGCCACTCAGAATGGCCTTATTGCCCACTTCACCACCATTGCGGACAAGGTAGACAAGCCCATCATTCTCTACAACGTCCCCTCCCGCACCGGCTGCAATCTGCTGCCGGCCACGGTGGAAAAACTGGCAGAGCACCCCAACATTGCCGCCATTAAGGAAGCCAGCGGCAACATGAGCCAGGTGGTGGAGCTGTTCGCCCGGTGCGGCGACAAGATCACCGTCTACTCCGGCGAGGATGGCCTCACTGTGCCCATGCTGGCCATGGGCGGTATGGGCACCATCAGTGTGCTGAGCAATGTGGTACCCAAGCAGGCCGTGGCCATGACCGATGCCTTCTTTGCAGGCCGGGTTCAGGAGGCTGCGGACTGGCAGTGTAGGCTTCTGCCGCTGATCAACGACCTGTTCTGCGAGGTGAACCCCATTCCCGCCAAGGCTGCCGTCAGCGCCATGGGCTATGGCGAGGAGCATATCCGCCTGCCGCTGACCCCCATGGAGCCCGAGAACCGCGCAAAGCTCTTTGCGGAAATGCGCAAGCAGGGGGTGAACGTATGAGAGCGGTTGTCTGCGGTGCCAATGGCGCTATGGGTCAGCTGATCTGTGCCGCCCTGGGAGAAGCTCCCGTGGGAAAGGTCAGTGTGGATGGGGGAAACGGTGCCTGCAAGCACTTTTCCGAGCTGCCGGACGTGAAGCCTGAAGTGGTCATCGATTTCTCCCACCATAGCGCTGTGGCAGACGTGCTTCGCTACGCCGTGGCACAGAACTGCGCCGCTGTCATCGGCACCACCGGCCATACGGAGGAAGAAAAGCAGCTGATTCATGATGCCGCCAGGAAAATCCCTGTGTTTTTCAGCGGTAATATGAGCCTGGGCATTGCGGTGCTGTGCCGCCTGGCTGCCCAGGCCGCCGCAGCCTTCCCGGAGGCGGATATTGAAATCCTGGAAATTCACCACAATCGGAAGGTGGATGCCCCCAGCGGCACCGCCCATATGCTCTTCCGGGCAGTGAAGCAGGTCCGGCCCAACGCCGTGGAGCACTGCGGCCGTTCCGGGGAATGCAAGCGGACAAAGGAGGAAATCGGCATTTCCTCTCTGCGCATGGGCAACGTTGTGGGTGTCCATGAGATCCACATCTGCACCCCCAGCCAGACCCTGACGCTGCGCCACGAGGCCCACAACCGGTCCATGTTCGCCGATGGGGCCGTGGAGGCCGCCCGGTTCGTCCTGGGCAAGCCTGCCGGGCTGTATGATATGGAGTCCCTTCTGGCGGAGGGGCAGGCATGACCTATTTTTGCATGAACGGAGCCGGGAACAGCTTCGTGGTTCTGGATGCCCGGGGGAAGCGCCTGGATTTTCCGGAGCTTGCCAAAAGCCTGTGTGCCCTGCACCGAGCAGATGGCCTGATCGCCGTTGGAAATTCGGACAAGGCCGATTTCAAAATGATTTTTTACAACGCCGATGGTTCTCTGGGGGAAATGTGCGGCAACGGTGCCCGATGCATCTGCCGGTTTGCCCATGACCAGGGCATTGCAGGGGATACCATGGTTTTTGAGGCAACCGCAGGCCTGGTCCGGGGCTGGCGGGTGGACGAGAGCCAATACCGGGTGGCCCTGAACCTGCCCTCTGTACTGGACCTGCACCGCAAGGGAGATATCGCCTATGTGGAGCTGGGGGCTCCCGGTGTGCCCCACGCCGTCCGGCTGTGGGAAACAGAGGAGGACCTCTTCGCGCACAAGGATACCCTGCGGGAAGAAATGCGCGCCCTGCGCTTTGACCCGGCCTTCCCCAAGGGGGCCAATGTGAACTATTGTCGGCTGACCGGCCCCGGAGAGGCCCAGGTGCTCACTTTCGAGCGGGGAGTGGAGGACTTCACTCTGGCCTGCGGCACAGGCTGCGGCTCCACCGCCTGCGTCCTGTGGAAAATGGGCCTGCTTCCCGAAAACAAGCTTACCGCCCAGGTCCCCGGCGGCACGCTGCGGGTCTGGGTAGAGGGGGGCGAGCAAGTGACACGCCTGCTGCTGGAAGGCCCCACAGAGATCACGGAGGTTTTGGAAGGCTGATGTTTCGCTCAATTTTTCGGCCCTATGGCCTGGTCTGGACCGTTCTGAACACCATTACGGATGTGGTTGGCCTGACGCTGTGCTGGCTGCTGTGCTGCCTGCCAGTGGTTACCCTGTTCCCGGCTACGGCGGCGCTGTATGACGCCGTGGTCCATGGCATTCGCTATCGGGAAGAAGGGCCCTACAAGCGCTTTTTCAGGACCTTCCGAGCGGAGTGGAAAAGCGGCATCCTCTCCACCCTGCTTTGGGGCGCGGTTCTGGGCTTTTTCGGCTATCTGCTGGCGGTGCTGCTGACCATGGCCCGGCAGGACAGCGGCTTTAGCCTGTATGCAGGCGTTTACCTGGCAGGAATGCTCCTGCCCATCGGTGCCGCCTGCTGGAGCGCCGCCATTATTTCCCGGTTCACCTTTTCTTTCCTGGCTCTGACGGGCACTGCGGTGCGCTTTGTCATTGCCCATTTTTTCCGTTCCCTGGGGATTGCCGCCTGCACGGTGGCCCTGGCGGTCTTCACCTGGAATTATCCCATCTGGATCTTTGCCGCACCGGCCTGTCTGATGCTGCTGTGGTCCGTGTTTGCCGAGCCTGTCTTCGCAAAATACGGCGCTGCCATCACCCCTGTGACCCCGGACGAGGATTGAGCAGAATACACAATGTCCATGCTGAAAATTTGGCATGGACATTTTTTACGAAAAGACGGTGTAAAATTTGGCGAATAATCATTTGCCATTTTCAATTCCATCTTGTATAATATTCTCGCTGACGTTGACACAAAAGCCCATCTGCTTTGTCGGGATGTTTTCCGGCAACGCGGAATTCTTCTGCCATCACCCAGCGTTACGGTTTATACGAAAGGAGCATATGCGCTGTGATTCAGAACTTGAATCAGGTGAATTTTCAGGGGTTCGGCACAGTCCTTCCCGAGCGTGCCCAGGCCAATCAGACACCTCCCAAAAATGCCGTCCAGATCAAGCTTCCCCAGCCTGAAGCTGCCGTCTTTCGGACAAAAGCAGATACCCTTTTGAGCTGCTCCGGCAATATGTGCGTTCTCTCCGTCAGCAAGGACGGTCAGGAGTATCAGCACTATTACCTGGACAAGTCTGTCTCCCTGCGGGAGGGACTGCTTTTCTCCCTGAACGTTTATAAAACAGAAGCCACCGTCATCCTGTCTACGGATGTTCAGCCGGAGAAGGTGGGCACGGATGTGGTACGCAGTATGCGTATCGACAGCCAGCTGCGCGTGGCCGGTATCTATACCTTCTTCTATCAGGAGAAGGAGCAGGGCTTCCTGTTCTCCGGCGAATCCCATCCAATGCCGGAATTCACCTATGTGGACCAGGGCAGCCTGCATTCCGTGGCAGACGGCCAGGACTGGCTGCTGCACCAGGGCGACGCCATGATCTATGCCCCGAACCAGTGGCATATGCAGTACGCAGATATCGGTGTTGCCCCACGATTTGTGACCGTCTCCTTCGATTTAGAGGGCGGCGATCTGTCCAGCCTCTATGGCCGGAAGCTGGCCGTACCCCAGGAGGCCGTGACGCTCCTGCAGCAGATGCTGCGCACCCAGGAGCGGGTGGACCCCTACTCTACGGATATGCTCATGGCCCAGCTGACCATGCTGCTGCTGGTGCTGCTGCGGGAAGCCCAGGCCCCCTCCGGCGTAAAGCTTCAGGGCACCAACACGGTCCACAGTGAGAACGAGATCATCCGCCACGCCCAGCAGTATATCTCCGCCCATATCCGGGAGAAGCTGTCCGTGCGGCTCATCGCCCAGCAGGTAGACGTAAGCCCCAGCTATCTGACGGTGCTGTTCCAGAAAAATCTGCAGATCTCCCCCGGCGAGTACATCCGCCGCATCAAGCTTCAGGAGAGTAAGCAGATGATTCGGGAGAACAACCTGAACTTCACCGAAATCGCTGCCGCCCTGCAGTATTCCACCGTCCACCACTTCTCCCGCCAGTTCAAAGAAAAATTCGGCATCACACCCACAGAGTACGCACGATCTGTGAGATGATCCAAAGGGACCGTCGAAAAAGGTCCTATACGAGCCAAAACGCAAAGAAGACGCCATTGAGGAACAATGGCACTTTGTTAAGTCAAATCCCCCTTTTATCACAGATTTTATGTGATAAAAGGGGGATTTTGAAATTTCGACGGCTTCAAAAAAGTACCGTAAGATACCAACAGGTAGAACTGTTCCTGCCTGTAGATTGGCCTCTTACGGCGCTTGGCTGCTCAATGATGACACATCACTGCCTTCGTTTGCACAATTTGAGGGCACATTATTCGATTGGTTTATTTCAACCTGCTTGCCATTATAGAATATGTCCTCGGTTTTTCGCGCCCTTACACAATGATTTCCGCTGTGCTTCCACCGCTCGGTTTTTTGGAGACAACGATTTGTCTGTCGATCCGCTCCTTCAGCTCTGCCACATGGGAAATGATCCCAACAAGGCGGTTGCCCTCGGTCAGGCTGGCCAGGGTGTTGTAGGCTTTGTTGAGGGCTTCCGGGTCAAGGGAGCCGAAGCCCTCGTCCACGAAGAGCGTATCCAGGCGGATGCCCGTAGACATCTGCACCTCGTCCGAAAGGCCCAGCGCCAGTGCCAGAGAGGCCAGGAAGGATTCGCCGCCGGAGAGCGTATTGACGCTGCGCTCCGAGGCGTTGATATGATCAACGATATCCAGCTCTAAACCGGACTGACTTTTATAACCATCCACTGTATCCCGGCGCTTCAGGTCGTACTGCCCACCGGACATTTTTTGCAGGCGGATATTGGCCCGCATCAGAATCTGATCAAAATAAGCCCCCTGAATATAGGTTTCCAGCTTGATTTTCTGCTTCCCGCTGACGTCGCCGTTGGCGGTATCGGACAGGGCCTTCATCCAGGCATATTGCTGCTCCAAATCCGCAAGGGTGGATGCCTGGGCGGCGATATGGTCCCTCGCCCCCGTATTGGCGGTAATGCGATAGCTTACGTTACCATGTGCATTGCGGAGTTCAGTCTTCCGTAAGGTCAGGGCCTCCTTTTGCTCGTTTAGCGCTTCCGTATCCCATTCGGTCTGGTCGGCAAGCCGCTGGTTTAACTGCGTAATGGCAGATTGAACTACGGTCAGCTCTTTGTCGCAGGCACTGTATTTTTCATTTGCCTCTGCCTGTGCCTGCTTCAGCTTGTCCAGCTGCTCCCGGTCGGCTTCCTGCTGGGCTTTGGCGGCGGCCTTATCTGGGGATGGCAGCTCACTGCGTAATTCGTCAGCCTGTGTTTGCAGTGCTTCAATGCTGCCGTTGCAAAGTTTTATTTTGGTGTTGGCATCTGTGTACGCGTTTACGGCTTTCTGGTATTCCTCTTCCTTGCTCGGAATCTGTTTTTCAAGCGCCTGTTTACGCTGAATCTTTTCCTTAATTTCGGCAAGTTCTTTGTTTAAGCCATTGATTTCGGACTGAATCTCTGCTGCTTCTTTTTTTGCGGCGGCAGAGGCCTCCTCCAAGGAGGTGCCAGGAAGCAAATCGGAGACGGTTTTCAGAAGGGCTTCCCTGGCCGTTTCCACGGTGCCGTTCTGCTTGCTTGCTTTTTGGGACGCAAGCTGGGTTTCTTTGTCCGCGTCCTCGTATTTTTTTTTGGCGTGCTTCACATCCGCCTCAGAGGGGGCGTCCTGGGACAGCGCGGCAAGGACCGGATGGTGAATGGAGCCGCAGACAGGGCAGGGTTTTCCTTCCTCCAGATTGCTGGCCATCATTCCGGCCTGCTCCCGGAGAAACGCTGTATTCTTGTCATTGTAAATTTGCAGGAGGCGGCTGGAGGTGGCCAACGCAGCCTGAAAAGCTTGCTGCAGTTCGTTGAGCTTTTCCTGCTCAGCGTTGAAGCTCTTTATTTCGGAAAGCAGCTTTGTGAATTTCTCTTTGCGATCGCTTGCGTTGCCTAGCTGGTTGGAGAGCCGCTCTTTTTGTGCTTCAGCGCTGGACAGCTGCGAATGTTCCTCTTTTAAGCTTTGAATTTCCACATTCAGCTGCGCTTGTAAAGCTTGCGCAGTCTCGCGTTTCCGCATGGCATCTGCAAGGTCCTTTTTTGCTGTTGTCAACTTGGCTTCCAGCGTATTCAGGTCATCGTATTTTGGCGATAGCAGCTCCCACTGAGCAAGTCTGTTGGTCAGCTCCCGCTGCTGGGGTTCCGTGTCCTTGGCGGCGTCCTTTGCGCCCTTGGCTTCCTGGAGCTGGGTGGATAACGCTCTCTCCTGTTCCTGTTTTCCGAAAAGTTCTGTTTTTGCTTTCTGATAGGCTTCGGCCTTGGTCAGCTGCTCTTTTACCGCATCCAGTTCCTTTTCCACCGCGTCCAGGTCGGAATCCAGCTTCTTTTGTGTATCGGTGTCCTCTTTCAAAATTGCTTCCAGCACCTTCTGGAATTCCGCCATAGGCAACTGTCCCGCCCGTGCTTTTTCCACATCTGGAGAATATACGGAATCTTCCTTGCAGGTGACACTGCGCATATACTGGCCAATACTGCGGGAAATTTCATCTTTCTCGCGCCCCACGGCCAGGACGTTTTCCTTCAGCTTGCTTTGCAGAAGGTCATAGAATTTCGTCCGGAAAATATCCCGAAAAATCTTCTGCCGCTCCTCGGTCCCGGCTTGCAGCAGCTTTCGGAAATCCCCCTGAGAGATCATGGCGATTTGGGAGAACTGCGCCCTGGTCAGGCCAATGATGTCCCGAATGGCGGTATTGACCTCCTTCAGCTTGGTAACTACGTTCCCATTCGGATAGATGAGTTCCGCCGTGGCCGCCTGTTTGGTGTTTCCGGTGCCCCGGGTTTTGGCACGAGTGTACTCCGGGCTGCGCTTCACTTGATAACTTTTTCCGCCGTAGTCAAAGGTCAGCTCCACATAAGTTGGGGTGTCCGGGGCGGCGTACTTGGAGCGCAGCATGGAGGCATCCCGGCTGTCGCCGCTGGCTTCCCCAAACAGGGCATAGGTGATGGCGTCAAAAATGGTGGTTTTGCCTGCGCCGGTGTCGCCGGTGATCAGATAGAGGCCGCCGGTGCCCAGACGGGAAAAATCCAGCTCTTGTGTGCCGGCGTAAGGGCCAAAGCCGGAAATGGTCAATTTCAAAGGCCTCATGCGTTTTCCTCCTCAATTTCTTCCATGAGCTTCTGAACATAGGCACGCTGCGTGTCGCTCATGGGCTGATTGTTCTGGGTCTGGTACAGCGCGTCAAATAGCTCCAGGGGGCTTTTGCGCTTGACATCTTCCGCACAGTCTACCACCTGGTTGGTTCTGGTGCGGGTATTGTCATAGCTGAACTGCATGTAATTGGGATAGATCATACGGAGTTTTCCACTGGCCTCCGGGATGTCCTCTTCGTCGGTGAGAATAATGTGCAAATAATCCTCGGTGTTGGTACCGTCATAATAGGCCTTGTCCGTCAATTCCGCAAAGCTTCCCCGGATCTCCCGCAGATCATGCCTGGGGATCAGCGGTACCAGTTCCAGGTGCAGTTCTCCCTTTTTCCCCAGCTCCACAACGGTGACGCTTTTGTGATGGGCCGCCTCGGAGAAGGAATACTTGAGGGGCGTCCCGCAGTAGCGGATTCGGTTGGAGCCCACATTCTGGGGGCTGTGGATATGGCCCAGCGCCACATAGTCAAAGTCCGCGAAAACGGAGGCATCTACGTTGTCCGAGCCGCCCACGGATACCGTTTCCGACTCGCAGGTTGCGGCACCGGTGACGAACTGGTGCGCAAGGAGTACATTGCGTGCGTCCTTCCGCAGCGGCATATGCTTGATGGCGGCGGCGCAGGCATCCGTGTAGCTTTCGATGGTTTCCTCCGGGAAAAACTGGCGGACATGAATCGGCTTCAGGAAGGGCAGCAGCCAGAAATGTACCTCTCCAATGGCATCCGTCAGGGTGATTGGCTGGAGGTCCCCGTCGTAAACCTTCGAAATATGGATACCGCTGCTTTGCATCAGGCGGCCGCCGAAGGCCAGCCGTTCCGGGCTGTCGTGATTGCCGCTGATGATCAGCACCGGGAGGCTGCGTTTGGCCAAACGGTAGAGAAAATCATCAAAAAGGGTGACGGCCTCGGCAGAGGGAATGCTTTTGTCATACACATCCCCGGAAATCAGCAGGGCGTCCGGCTGCACAGTATCGATGATCCGGAGAATTTGGGAAAGAATATATTTCTGGTCATCCAGCATGGAGATTTCGTTGACCCGCTTTCCAAGGTGCAGGTCGGACAGGTGAATGAATTTCATGGGAAGCCTCCTCTGTTTCTGCTGCGCGAACGAATTGTACGTCTATTGTAGCCCATTCCTCATAGAAAAGCAATCCGTTCCCAGGCCCCAATACCATTGTCCTTTACAATTTCCACAAAGGAACAGGAAGTGCGGCAGAGCTCAAAGTTAATTATATTGACCAATATTCCCCTTTTCCTTGACTTGTAATTGTGCAAACAGTACAATCGTATTGCTTGATAGGGCTGCTGCCTGCAAAGGGAATATACCGGTTTCATAGGACCGGCTGGAAGGACAGAACAATGCGTTTCTCAAAATCGAAATATTGCCGCCATGATGGAAAAAACAGCCCGGTGCCTGGAAGCGGGTGTCGAGAATCTTTGTGAAGCCTCTTTCCGCTATGAGAGGCTCTACTGCGCAGTGGATATCCTGCGGAAGCAGGGCGGAGGCTATGCCATCTACGAGGTGAAGAGCGCATCCCACCCGGTGGAAATTTACGGCGGGTCCTTCTCATCGACAGCTGGGAAAGCCAGGAGGCCATTGACGCACATCAGAAAATCCCCCTCTGCCGTGCCAAGACGCTGGGCGGCAGAGGGGGATTATTGCGCACTTCTGCTGCCGGACACCCATCAACGTGTCTGGCAGCTTTCTTTGTGGGGGGATTTTTATATCATGGGGATGCTCTCAAATTCCTGATTTGACAGGTCAAAGTAGTACACCGTTCCGTTTTTTACCGACCTGCCGGTTAGAAACTGAACGCACAGGGAAACCTGCATTGCGGCACACAAGGCGGGGGTGAAGCTGAGCACGCTTTTGCCCCGGAGCACGGTTCCGGGGGGATAAAGCTTTTCCATCAAATCATCCCCCGGCGCACACAGGGCCGCCTGGGCCACCCAACCGCTGACAGCTCCGTAAACCAGAGGAACTCCGGCTTTTTTGCATTCGGCGGCAAGCACCTTCCGAGCATGGATTTGATCCAACCCATCCAGGACAATATCGCAGGATGCCACCAGGGAATGGACATTTTCTTCCGTCAGGAACTGTTCGACCGCTTCCACCGGAATCAGAGGGTTGACCTGTGCTACATGGTGAGCAGCAGCTGCTGCCTTGTTCATCCCGAGCAGTGCAACCTGGGACAGCAGCTGCCGATTCAAGTTGGATGGCTCAAAAACATCGCCGTCCACCACGCGCAGAGCACCTACTCCGATCCGGGCAAGCATATCGATGAGGTGTCCGCCCAGTCCGCCGCAGCCAACCACCAGAATTCGCCTGCTCTGAAGCAGCTTCCATTCTTCCTCGGTCAGGGCCGGTATATTTCGCACATATCGGGGCTCCATGGTCAGCCGCCTCCCACCGGGGGGAACAGTGCCACAATATCTCCGTCCTTGACGGGGCTTTCCGGCTTCTGGTGAAAGCCGTTGATCAGCAGAATGGATACTTCCTCCGGGGGAATGTCCATCTGGGCCAGAATATCCCCGGCACAATGGATCCCGTCCGGGGGGAGCAAGCTCACCTTGTCCCGGCCCTGACGCAGGGTTGCAAAAACACGCACCTCGATCACAGCTTCCGCCTCCTTATTTGTGATTGTGAATTGTGAGTAAGGAGGGGGAAGTGCATCCCCCTCCTTACTTCAAAAATATCCCAGGAAAAATGATTTGTCAAGAATGATTTATTTTCCGATGCACTCGTCCAGCCCCAGCTTTTTCAGAGTCTCATCAGTGGGGAAGGCATGGACCCAGCCCCGGGCCTCGTAGTATTGGGGCAGCGTCAGAGGAAGCTGAGAGGTCATGCCGGTGGAAGGACCGTTGACCACAGGCTCCTCCAGCAGCCGCTTGGGCAGCCGGTCATCCTCGGGCTTCATGCCCGCAGCCTTGTTGAACATTCTCTCAATGTTATAGATCCGGTCACCGATCTCCAGCACCTCATCCACGCTCCAGCTGGTTCCGGTGGCGGCATTCAGCAGATCCGTATATTCCTTGGCACCCATGGCGAAGGAGGTAAACAGGCAGTGGCCCATGGAGTCGATCACTGCGGTCAGATCCTGGAAGGTTTTCACCCAGGCGGCCTTTTCGTTGGTAACGGTTCGATCCAGCTGCTGGGGCAGACCCAGAACCTCCGGGGAGATCATATAGCCACGGACATGGCAGCCGCCGCGGTTGGATGTGGCATAGGTGATGCCAATGCCCTGAATGGCACGGGCGTCATAGGCGGGCATTTCCTGTTTTTTGACGCTCATGGAGATCTCGGGATGACCGTAATGCTCACACAGGCGGGCAGAGCCGGAGCTCATCAGCCAGTCCAGCTCCGTTTTTGGATCCCCCATACGCTTGGTCCATTCTACCAGTGCCTTGGTGGAGCCCCATTCCAGAGGAACGCCGGCACATTCTTCTTCCTTGATATAGCCTCTCTGATACAGCTCCATGGCAGCGGCAATGGTGCAGGGGACGGAGATGGCATCCAGACCGTATTCGTTGCAGAGCATATTGCATTCGTCGATCACGTTCAGGTCGTTGTTGCCGCAGTTGCCGCCGTAAGCCCACAGAGGCTCGTATTCGGGACCGCCGACAACCTTGCCGTTTACATTGACCACACGGCCACAGGCGATGGGGCAGCGGTGGCAGGCGCTGGGCTTCACCAGATAGGTTTCCGCAAGGGTCTCGCCGGAGATGTCCTCGCCCTTTTCATAGTAGCTTTCCTGCCAGTTCTTGGTGGGGAATGCGCCGATGTTGTTGATGATGTTCACCAGAACGGCGGTACCCAGCTGACGCAGACCGGAACCGGTGACGGGATTGGCCCTGATGACCTCCATGGCATTTTTGGTGGCGACCTTCAGCGCATCCAGATCAGCGATATTGTCCAGAGCCTTGCGGGTAGCCTTTACAACGATGGCCTTCAACTTTTTGCTGCCCATAACCGCACCGACACCGGAGCGGCCTGCGGCACGATCCTTGTCGTTCATAATGGCAGCCAGCAGGACCTTCTTTTCGCCGGCGGGGCCGATGTTCAGAACAGAAGCCTCTGCACCGTGCTTGGCACGGAGCTTTTCGTCCATTTCCTCGCTCATAACGCCGCAGTATTCCCGGGCATCCAGCAGCTCGATCTTGTCGTCCACAATGTTGATGTAGGTCCAGTCGGGAGCTTCACCCTCTACGATGATGGCATCCCAGCCGGCGTACTTCAGCTTGGCACCCCAGATGCCGCCGGAGTTGGAGCAGGCGATCATACCGGTCAGGGGGGATTTGGTACAGACCATGTACCGACCGGTGGAGGGAGCTGCTGCACCGGTCATGGGGCCGGTGATGTAGATCAGCTTGTTCTCCGGGGACAGGGGATCAACGGCAGCGATGCCCTCGTCATAGAGCATCTTGGTGCCCAGGCCACGACCGCCAATGAATTTGTGAGCCAGCTCCAGATCCAGGGGCTCCACCCTGATCTCACCGGTGGTCAGGTTAATGCGGGCGATTTTTTCGTAATATGCACCAGCCATTTCCAATACCTCCATAAAATAGTTTTGGTATTTGATCTTTGTAATTTAATTATAGTATAAAATCCGGCGGTATCAAGGCGCGGAGACAAAACATGCGTGAAAATGCATGAAACGAACCCAATTTACACGTAGATTTTTGGAATGTCTTACGATACAGTACGCGAAATGATATGAAATAATACGAAAACGCACATACTGTTTTCGGCTTGCTCTTGTAGTGGAAATCGAATCGTTGTATAATATATGCAATCACAACCCCAAGGAGGCGGCACCATGGCACAGAATCAGTCCCTGTCCACGCAGGAGGTGGCTGACATCCTCCATGTCAGCAAATCCACCATATACGATCTGATCCGAAAAGGGGAGATCCATTCCTACAAGATCGGCCGCAAGGTTCGCTTCACGCAGGACGATGTGGATGCCTACATAGCACGCTCCCGTCACGAACATTCCACAGCACCTGTGCAGCGGATCGATACCCATTCCACCCTGCTGACACCGCCCTGCGAGCCTGCACCGGAGCTGATCCTATCCGGGCAGGATGTGGTGCTGGATATTCTGGCAGATCATCTCCGGCAGGAGCGTATTCCCACCGGGCGTACCTATCTGTCCAGCTTTGAGGGGCTGCTGGCACTGTATCAGGGGAATGTCCATGGGGCAGCCTGCCATCTCTATGACGGCAGCGGATACAACGAGTCCTTTGTCCGAAGCCTGATGCCCGGTGTTCCGGCGGTGCTGGTGAATCTGTCTTACCGCACCCAGGGGTTCTATGTCCAGAAGGGAAACCCAAAAAACATCCGGAGCTGGCAGGATCTGGGCAGAGGGGATCTATCCATACTCAATCGCCGGGTGGGATCATCCGCCCGGATCCTGCTGGATACCCAACTGAAAAAACTGCATATACCGCCTTCCCAGGTTCGGGGCTACAACACGATAAAGCAGTCCCACCTGACCGTAGCCTCGGCAATCGGGGCAGGAGAGGCGGATCTGGCAGTGGGCACGGAACGGGTATCCCGGCAAATCGATACGGTGGATTTTGTGCCCCTGCAAAAGGAACGGTTTGATCTGGTCCTCCGGAAGGATTCTTTGGATACGCCTGCGGTGCAAAAGCTGCTGGAGATCCTGTCCTCTCCCATATTTCACAGGGAGGTCGGGGAGTTTTCCGGCAACGACTACCGTGATCTTGGAAAAATGATGATGGAGGTCTAGTATGCTCTATGTAAAAACGCCGGAGCAGGTTCTGGCGATGATCCAGTCGGAGTTTTCTCCCCTGAACGAGGAGGAAAGGGTTCCTTTGCGGCAAGCACTGGGGCGAACCCTGGCAGAGGATATTGAAGCCCGGGAATATGTGCCGGATTTTGACCGGTCTACGGTGGACGGATATGCGGTCCGTGCCGGGGATACCTTTGGCTGTACCGATGCCATTCCGGCGATCCTGCCGGTGCAGGCTGCCGTTCTTATGGGGGAAGGGGCGGATTTCACCCTGAATCCCGGAGAATGTGCGGCGGTTCCCACCGGTGGTGCGATCCCTGCCGGGGCTGACAGCGTGGTTATGATGGAATACACCGAGGATTACGGTGACGGTTCCATCGGGGTGTCCAAGGCTGCTGCCCCGGGGATGAATATGATTTTCCGGGGGGACGATGTGTACCCCGGCAAGGTGATCCTGAAAAAAGGCAGGGTTTTGTCCGATGCGGATATCGGCGCACTGGCGGCCATAGGCTGCGTTCGCGTGCCGGTGGCAAAAAGATTGACGGTGGGGGTTATTTCCACGGGAGATGAACTGGTGCCGCCGGAGATGCAGCCAGGCCCCGGACAGGTGCGGGATGTGAACAGCCCCATGCTGGAGGCCATGCTGAAGGCCTTTGGCTGTCAGGTGATCAATTACGGCATTGTGGCGGATGATGAGGCCCTCCTGGCAGAAAAGGTGGAGCAGGCACTTGCCGATTGCCATGGGGTGCTGCTTTCCGGTGGAAGCAGTGTGGGTGTAAAGGATGCGGCCTGCCGGATCATTCAGTCCGCCGGGGAACTGCTGCTGCACGGCATTGCCATCAAGCCCGGGAAACCCACCATTCTGGGCAAGGCCGGGGGGAAACCCATTGTGGGGCTGCCGGGGCATCCGGTGGCAGCCTATTTCATCACCAGATTGTTTGTAATGCCGCTGCTGGGGCGGCTTACCGGGCGGGAACAGGCGGCCTATACCGTCACCGCCAAAGTCACGGAAAGCATCTCTGCCAACCATGGCAGAGCCCAGTATCACTGCTGCCGCCTGATCAGAAAAGACACACAGCTGCTGGCACAGCCCATTCGGGGGAAATCCGGCCTGATCACCACACTGGCAGGGGCAGACGGATATTTCTGTATCAGCCGGGACTGCGAGGGCATCCCGCAGGGTGCGGAGATCCAGGTAACCATCCTATCGGGGGTATGAGCGTATGGGATTTGAATATTTGACCAATGTGCCTTTGGAACAGGCACGCAGGGAATATCTGGAATTGCTGGAACATCAGGGATTTGAACCGCAGACCCAGGTCATTCCCGTATATGAAAGCTGCGGACGGGTAACGGCTGAGGCGGTTTATGCCCATATCTGTGCGCCGCATTATACCGCCAGTGCCATGGATGGTGTGGCGGTTTGTGCCAGAGATACCTTTGGTGCCACCGAAACCACGCCGGTGACTCTGCACCCGGAGCAATTCACCGTTCTGGATACCGGTGATCCGGTGCCGGAAGGCCGGGATGCGGTGATCATGGTAGAGGATCTTGTAAAAAATGAGGATGGCTCCATTACCATCCATGCCGCTGCTGCACCGTGGCAGCATATCCGCCAGATCGGGGAGGATGTGTGCGCCGGAGAAATGATCCTGCCCGGGCATATGACGGTCACGCCTGCGGCCATCGGTGCCATGATCGCCGGCGGCGTTTTGGAGCTGCGGGTGATCCGCAGACCTGTGGTGGGGATCATTCCCACGGGAGACGAGATCATCCCGCCCTGTACCGACCCCAGGCCCGGTGACATTCTGGAGTTCAACGGTTCCATTTTTTCCGCAATGGTGCGCCAGTGGGGCGCTGAACCGGTGGTGTATCCCATTGTCCCGGATGATTTTGACCGGATCAAGGCCATGGTGGAAAAGGCTTCCGACCAATGCGACATGGTGATCCTCAATGCCGGATCTTCTGCCGGGCGGGAGGATTTTTCCGCACAGGTCATTCGCCAGCTGGGGCAGGTGCTGTATCACGGCATTGCCATCAAGCCCGGAAAGCCTGCAATTTTGGGCTGCCGGGGGAAAACGGCGATTCTGGGTGTGCCGGGGTACCCGGTGTCCGGCATCATTGTGATCGAGCAGTTCCTAAAGCCTCTGATCGAGCATTGGTTGAAAACCGCTGCCCAGCCGGAGCATTATGCCCAGGCAACGCTGACCCGTCCGGTGGTAAGCGGACTGAAATATCAGGAATTTGTCCGGGTACGCATGGGCGCTGTAGGCGGGCGGCTGATGGCCTCTCCCCTGAGCCGGGGCAGCGGCGTGGTGTCCTCCTTTATGAAGGCGGACGGTATTCTGGAAGTTCCCCAGGGGTTGGAGGGCTATGAAGCCGGGGAAGAAGTGACCCTGCGGCTGCTCAGCCCCATGGAGAAATTACGCAATACGCTGGTGGTCATCGGAAGCCACGACCCGCTGCTGGACGAGCTGGCGGATATGCTCCATCTGGGAGACCACCGGCTTTACATGAGCTCCTCCCATGTCGGCTCCATGGGCGGCATCATGGCCGTCCGCCGGGGCGAAGCCCATATGGCGGGCTGCCATCTGCTGGATACTGCTGACGGAACCTACAACCGCAGTTTTATCAGAAAATACTTTCCCAAGGGGGATGTGAAGCTGGTATCCTGCGTGGGCCGTCAGCAGGGGCTGATGGTTGCCCGGGGAAATCCGCTGAATATTTGCAGCTTTGCAGATATTTCCCGGCAGGGCATTCGCTATGTAAATCGCCAAAAGGGCTCCGGCACCAGAATTCTGACAGATTATTTGTGCAGCCGGGAAAAGGTGGAGCCCTCGGATGTGTATGGCTACACCCGTGAGGAGCTGACCCATACCTCTGTGGCAGCCCAGATCGCCTGCGGCAGTGCCGATGTGGGCATGGGCATTTATTCCGCTGCCAAGCTGTACGATCTGGATTTTATCCCCATCTGCATTGAGGAATACGATCTGATCATTCCCGATCATGCCTGGGACAGCCCCATGGTGCAGCAGCTTCTGACCATTCTCAGAAGCGATGCCTTCCGGGAGAAGATCCTGTCCATGGGCGGCTATACCGTAGAGCATCCCGGTCAAGTCCTTTGCCTATGAAACAGGCGGATGTAGCGGTCATCGGTGGGGGAATTCTGGGCTGCTTTGTCGCCCGGAGCCTGATGCGGTGGAAGCTGTCCGTTATCCTGCTGGAAAAAGAACCGGATGTTTGCACCGGGATCACCCGAGCCAACAGCGCCATTGTGTATGCAGGCTATGACAACCGGCCCGGCAGCCGCAAGGCGGCCATGACCGTGGCCGGAAACAGAAACTTTGATACACTGTGCAGGGAACTGGACGTGCCCTTCAGCAGATGCGGCTCCCTGATGGTGACCTATGATGAAAAATCCTTGCCCAGACTTCGGCAAAAGCTGGAAAACGGGCTGGCCAACGGTGTACCGGGGCTGCAAATGCTGTCCGAGGGACAGGTACGGCAGATGGAACCCGCCTTGCCCCCCGGTGTGGCAGGAGCGCTGTATGCACCCAGTACGGGAACGGTGAACCCCTGGAGTTTGGGGATCGCAGCCTTTGAAAATGGGGTTCGCAACGGTGTGGTTCCCATGCTTTCTACCGGTGTCACCCATATCAAATCACGGGCAGAGGGATATGTGCTTCAAACAAATCGGGGGGACATTGCCTGCAAGGCGGTGATCAACTGCGCAGGGCTCTATGCCGATCAGGTTCAGGAAATGCTGTTTCCGCCGGATGTTCGCCTGCATTGGGATGGGGCGGATTATCTGGTGCTGGATCGGTCGGCGGCAAAAACCGGCCATATCATCTTTGAGCAGGCGGAGGCCTGCGGGAAGGGGATCACATTGATCCCCTGTGTGGAGGGAAATCTGCTGCTCAGCGGTATGCGCAGACCTGCGGAAGTGCCCTTTGCCACCACCGCAGAAGGGCTGGCTGCGCTGAAAGCCCGGGCCAAAGCACTGCTGCCGGAACTGTCAGAGGCGCAGATCATACGCTCCTTTGGGGCAATGCGCCCCAATCCCTATGGCAATGGCGGCGAAAGCCTGCATGATTTCTGCATTCTGTCGCCGGGGCCGGGATTTTACAGCCTGGTGGGGATCAAGACGCCCGGACTTACCTGTGCCGATGAACTGGGAAAATATGTGGCGGAGCAGGCAGCCGGTTGGTTGGGGGCTGCGGAAAACCCGAATTTTGATCCACGGCGAAAGGGGATCCCCAGGCCGGAAGACCCGGAAATCGTTTGCCAGTGCCAGGGCATCACCCGTGGGGAAATAGAGGAAGCCATCCGCCGGGGGGCGGTTACCGTAGACGGTGTCAAGCGCCGGGTGGGCAGCGGCATGGGGCCGTGTCAGGGCAGCCGATGCAGCTATGCCATTTCCCGGCTCCTGAAGGAGGCCGGTTATGGAGCGGGTTGATATTCTGATCATCGGCGGCGGAGCGGCCGGGATCGCCGCAGCAAAGTCGGCCTGCGCCCGGGGCTGTAAGGTCGCAGTTGTGGACAGAAAACCGAGACTGGGCGGTGTGCTGCTCCAATGCAGCCACCCGGGCTTTGGAGCGAACCGGACGGGGATGGAATATGCGGACAGCCTTTTGGAGTCCTTTCCGAAGGAGGCGGCATTTATCCCCAATACCACCGTTTTGTCTGTGGAAAAATCGAAAATTGCCCGATTGTCCGGAGGACGGGAGCTGGCATTTTCCTGCCTGATCCTTGCAACAGGCTGCCGGGAGATTCCGGCGGGGGCCTTGCCCATTGCCGGGACAAGACCCCAGGGGATCTATACCGCAGGCCAGATGCAGGAAATGATGAACCTGCATGGGATCATACCGCCCGGGCCGGTGGTGATACTGGGAAGCGGAGACATCGGGCTGATCATGGCAGACCAAATTGCAGCACTGGATATTCCGGTGACACTGGTGGAGCAGCGGCAGACCTGCGGCGGCATGGCAAGAAACCGCCGCTGCCTTACAGACTATCCTGTTGGGCTGATCTGCGGTCAGACCGTTACAGAGGTGATGGGGCAGCGGTATCTGGAGCAATGCCGGCTGTCCGGGGGCGGGTGCCTTCCCTGCAAAAGCCTGCTGATTGCCGCAGGTCTGCGGCCGGAACGCACCCTGATTGCGGGGCTGGGAGAGCCGGAATGGCTGTTTTTATGCGGAAACTGCAATCACATTCACCCGATGGTAGAGGGCGTTACGGCAGAGGGGAGCCGCGCCGGGATGGCCGCTGCCGAAAAGATACGAGGTGGGCTATGAACGATCAATTTGGACGGAAAATCACATATCTGCGTATTTCCGTTACAGAGCTGTGCAACCTTCGCTGCCGGTACTGTATGCCGGAGGAGGGCGTATGCAAAAAACGCCACGAGGATATGCTCAACGAGGATGAGATCATCCGGGCGGTGGAGGCAGCCGCATCTCTGGGGATCACCAAGCTGCGGTTCACCGGGGGCGAGCCTCTGGTCAAGCGGAATATTGTTTCCATCTGCCGCAGAGCAGCGGCAGTCCCGGGGATCCGGGAGGTATGCCTGACCACCAACGGAACCCTGCTGCCGGAGCTGGCAAAGCCTCTGAAAGAGGCGGGGGTCAGCCGGGTCAACCTGAGTGTTGACACACTAAACCCGGAAAAGTATGCTAAAATCACAAGAAACGGAAATCTGGAGGATTTTTGGCGGGGATTCCATGCAGCCTTGGATGCAGGCTTCCGCAAGATCAAGCTCAATGCAGTGCTCATCGGCGGGTTCAATGATGACGAGATCCTTCCCCTGGCACAGCTTACCAGGCAGTACCCTGTGGATATGCGCTTCATCGAAATGATGCCCATGTGCGACAGCGCAGGCTTTGGGCCGGAGGCATATATCCCCTATACCCGGGTTTTGCAGGTACTGGAGGATGCCCAGAGCGTTGCAAAGGATGGCGGTGTGGCAAAGCTCTACCGTTTGCCCGGTGCGCAGGGGAATATCGGGCTGATCAGTCCGATAAGCGACCATTTTTGTGCTGAATGTAATCGCATTCGCCTGACGGCAGACGGAAAGGTGAAGCCCTGCCTCCATTCCAATGCAGAATATCCCCTGAAGGGGCTGGATTTTGAGGCAATGCGGGCCCAGCTGGAAGCTGCCATTTATGGGAAACCCCGGTGGCACGGGGATCTGGATGCAGCCCATAAATCCGGAGCAGGCAGAACCATGAATCAGATCGGAGGTTAAACATGTCGGATTTTACCCATTTTAATGACCAGGGCCGGGCAAAAATGGTGAATGTGGGGGAAAAACCCATCACCCAAAGGGTCGCTGTGGCAGCCGGCAGGGTGCTGGTGAATGAACACACCTTTTCCCTGATCCGCAGCGGCGGGATGAAAAAGGGAGATGTGCTGACGGTGGCGCAGATCGCCGGGGTCATGGGGGCAAAGCGCACCCCGGACCTGATCCCCATGTGCCATATTGTCCAGGTCGAGGGAATCGATTTGGAGCTGCATCTGGATGAGGAGCGACACAGTGTGGAGATCACGGCATCGGTCTGCTGTGATGGCCGTACCGGGGTGGAGATGGAGGCACTTACTGCGGTGAGCACGGCGGCGCTGACGGTGTATGATATGTGCAAGGCAGTGCAGAAGGACATGACCATCACGGATATCCGCTTGCTGAGCAAGACCGGCGGTGTCCACGGGGACTACAAACGGGAGGAATGACAATGGCATATACAGCAGCAGTGATCACCGTCAGTGACAAAGGCTACCAGGGCCTGCGGGAGGATACCAGCGGCCCGAATCTGGTTCGGATCCTGAGGGAAAAGGGCTTTGAAGTGACCTATACCGCCATCGTTCCCGATGATTCAGAGATGATCCGCAGAGAGTTGTGCAAGTGTGCAGATACCTTGGGAATCGCCTTGATCCTCACCACCGGCGGCACCGGATTTTCCCCCAGAGACATCACTCCGGAGGCCACCATGGCGGTGATAGAACGGCCGACCCCCGGTATTCCCGAAGCAATGCGGGCGGAGTCCATGCGCATCACCCCCAAAGGGTGCTTGTCCCGCAGTGCAGCGGGGATCCGCAAACAGAGCCTGATCATCAATCTGCCCGGAAGCAAGAAGGCATCCGCCGAAAATATTCTGGCGGTGATCGATCCTGTGGCCCACGGCCTGGATATGCTTTACAGCGAGGGCAGCGCAGACTGTGCAAAGTAAAAAACGCCCCGGCTCCTGTTTGGCAGGAGCCGGGGCATTGCAGTATTTCATGGATCGTCGGCGTACAGCTCGGTTTCTGTGACACATTCTCTTTTGATGCGTCCTACCAGCTCCTCCAGAGCTGCTACAACTCTGGGGCGAATATCTCCGCCGATGAGCACGTACATAATGTCGTCCCCCACCGACAGCATCCCCTGATTCAGCCAAACCCGGATGTAGTAGATCCCTTCCCGCTGATAGGTCTGGGCAATGATCTCATCCACGGCCTTCTGGTCATAGGAAAACTGCATCCCCACAACCGGGCGGGTGTCCTGACGGCCGTGGCGCACCATGTCCCGGGCACTTTCCCGGACAGTGCCGTTGTGGGTCAGATACATGCCGATTTTGGATGCATTTTCCTGGGCTTTGGCCTCTGCCAGCCACGCATCCATGGAAGGACTATTGTTTTTGCGCATATCACGATCCTCCTGTTTTGATTCTTGTCCTACAATCTTACCACATCAAAACAAAATGTGAAACCTTTGTTTCGTGCTGTTTCATTGTGTTTCGCACAATTTCGCACAGTTCAAAAATATACCGACTTGTTTTCTTCCGTCAACTGTGCTATAATATACACAAATGATTGGTCGATTTTTGTGGATGTGACCGATTCCATGTTTGCAAAGCGGTGGACGAGCCTCTTTCCAGACACTGTTGCACAGGTGCAGCAAATTGCTGTGCTTTTGTCGGTGTGGAAATCGGCTGGTCTTTTTCTATTTTGAGGAGGTATGACAATGAAAAAGTGTTTGTCCCTGATGCTGGCTCTGGTGATGGTTTTCGGTTTGGCAGCCTGCGGCGCAAAACCTGCGGAAACCCAGCCTGCCACCGATGCACCTTCTGTGCAGCCTGTCACCGAAGCACCGACCCAGGCACCCACCGAGCCGCCTGCCCAGACCGGTATGATGGTGGATACCTGCATCCTCAAGGAAGCAGATGACAAGATGCTCAATACCTACACGCTGCTTGCTGTGAATCCTCAGGCTCCCTTCACCGATGCCGATGGCAATGCCGTTTCCGATGTGGCGGTGAATACTGCCGGTGCGGATGCATTGATCCAGTGGTTCCTGAGCCAGGAGGCCCTGGATCTGGCGGGGAACTACGGCTTTGAAGAGTATGGGGAATACCTGTTCTATGTGAAGGACGGTGCGCCTGTGTATTCCGGCGAGATCGCCCATGCCACCGAGGAAACCAAGGTCATCCGTCTTTCTACCACCACCTCCGTTAAGGATTCCGGTCTGCTGGGCTATCTGCTGCCTGTGTTTGAGTCTGCCTACGGTTATACGGTGGAGGTTCAGTCCGCCGGTACCGGCAAGGCCATCAGTGCCGCAAAATTCGGCAATGCCGATTTGATTCTGGTTCATGCCAAGAGTCAGGAGGAAGCTTTCGTGGAAGATGGCTTTGCCCGTGTGGTAGAGGGCTTCCAGTCTGAACGTATTTCCTTCCTGTATAACTATTTTGTCCTGTGCGGACCTTCTGCCGATCCGGCCGGGGTCAAGGATGCGGATTCCGTTCTGGATGCCTTCGCAGCCATTGCCGATGGGGAATATACCTTTATCTCCCGTGGTGACGGTTCCGGCACCCACTCCAAGGAGCTGTCCCTGTGGCCGGAGGCGCTGGGCATCACCAAGGAGCCTGCTTCCTTCGCCAATTATACCAAGTGGTATGTTTCTGCCAATGCAGGCATGGGCGCCTGCCTTGTGATGGCAGAGGAAATGGGCGCCTATATCCTGACGGATAAGGCAACCTTCCTGACCTTTGTTGCCAATGACGGTGTCATGGGCTAAGGATTGATTTTTTGCAATAAACAGATTAAACTGGATCCCGTGGGGAAGCATCCCCACGGGATTTTCAGAAGAAAGGAGGCTGCACCGTGGGGATCGCCTTACAGAAAGCCATTTCGCTGGTCGTGTCTGCCGATGCAGAGCTGCTGAATATTCTCAGGGTCACAGCACAAATGAGCCTGAAAAGCTCCCTGATCGCCCTGCTTTTGGGTGTGCCTCTGGGAATATGGCTGGGGGATAACCGATTCCCTGGCAGAGGGGTGCTGCTTGTGCTGAACCGGACACTGATGGGCATGCCTCCTGTGGTCTGCGGACTGCTGTTTTATATGCTGTTTTCCGGCGTGGGGCCGTTTCGCCATTTGAAGCTGCTGTTTACCGTAAAAATTATGATCCTTGCACAGGTGTTTTTGATCACCCCCATTGTGGTGGGTGCCATGGAAACCTATGTGGCAGGGATCTCTCCGGCAATTCGGGAAACGGCCAGGGGCCTGGGGCTGAAAAGGGGAAAAACCTTTCTGCTGCTGTGCAACGAAAGTCTGTATTCCATAATCTCGTCCTATCTTCTGGCTTTTTCCCGCTCCATTGCCGAGGTAGGAGCCGTGTCCATGGTGGGCGGTGCCATTGCCTGGAAAACCAATGTGATGACCACGGCCATCATGCAGTATACCAATCAGGGGAATTTTTCCCTGGGAATTGCGCTGGGAATGATCCTGCTGGCACTGTCGCTGCTGGTCAATATCGTCATATCTCTTCTGCAAAGGAGGTTCAGCCAATGATCATTCCTGGATTTACCAAAACCTACGGCAGAAATCGGGTGCTGAATTTTCCGGGTATGGAGTTCACACCGGGGAAGATCTACGGGGTTCTGGGGGCAAACGGCAGCGGAAAATCAACATTTTCCAAAATTCTTGCCGGGATCGTCCCGGCAGACGAAAAGCTTGCACCTGTTTCGCAGGTAGGGTATCTGCCCCAGAAGCCCTATGGCTTTCGGATGTCGGTGAAGAAGAACCTTCTGCTGGGGGGAGGAACCCTCCAGGATGCCCGGCGGCTTATGGAGGCCCTGTCGCTGACGGAGCTGGAAAATAAACGGGCAGACAGGCTCTCCGGGGGCGAAACGGCCCGGATGGCAATGGCCAGGCTGATGATGAATACCTATGCTCTTGCGATCCTTGACGAGCCCACCGCTGCGATGGATGAGGAAACAACTGTGGCTGCGGAGGAGCTGATCCGGCAATATGTGCAGGATACGGGCTGCGTGCTGCTCCTGATCACCCATTCCCTTCAGCAGGCGAGACGGATTGCCGATCAGGTGCTGTTCTTCCGAAAAGGAGAACTGCTGGAACAAGGCCCTGCCGAAAGGCTGCTGTACCACCCGGAGCGGGAGGAAACCCGAAAATTTCTGGAATTCTACGGAAACTGATACACCCTTTGCTGCCGCCGCCTCCGTCTTGGCAGCAGATCCCATTTAACGCATAGCCAGGTTTCTAGTTATGCTCTACCCTCCAAGCGGGCACGGAGTACGTTTAACCATAGAGGATACTCCTCTATCATCATGGACCGTGGTGATAAGGGCGAGGAAACCGTGCATTTTCTGAATCAGGTGGATGAAGCCGACTTGCTCAAGCTGATGGACGAGGAGGAAGTTGCAGAGTTCACCAAGCCGGTTGAGGAAACAAAGCCGGAAGTAGTTGAAACAGTTCCTGAAATTACAGAACCGACACCGGAGGAAAAGCCGAAATCTAAGAATATGCTCCCAGCGATTCTTACTCTGATTGTGCTTGCCTGTGGTGGTGGATTCTTCGTATTTAAGAAAGTCCAGGAAAAGAAGAAGGAACAGGAAGCGGCAAAGCCTGACCCGGATGCTGATTATGTGGACGATGACGAGGACTATGGGTACGATCCGGAGTTTGAGGACGATGATGCAGATAGCTCCGTCGATGAAGATGATAATGAACCTGTGTAAACAGGATAGGCTTGATGCCTGGGGCAATCTTCGGATTGCCTTTACATAGCATCTGCTTTCAAAAAATAAAATATTTTGTGTTTTTGAAAGCGACCTCTTGAATATTCTGTGTGGTAGGTGTGCATACTATTATTTCAGTCATAGTGACTGGAAAATTTATCTGCCTCATCCCATTGAAATCTCCGTCATTTTAGAGTAAAATGAGGCAGATAATTCTGAAATGAGGTAGATAACATGAGAGCTTTTGATTATATAAAAGAGCCAGAAAAGTTGCTTACTCCTGAAATTGTACAGATGATTGGAAAAATTCATGAGCAAAAAGGTAAGCAAGAGCTATTTTTGGAAGCTAATATTGATGAATTGAAAACCCTTCTTGAAGTCGCTTTGATTCAAAGTACAGGTGCTTCTAACCGTATTGAGGGTATTTATACAACAGATAAGAGATTGGAAGAATTGGTCAGCCAAAAGGCAGAACCAAGAAACCGATCTGAGCAGGAAATCTCAGGTTACCGAGAGGTGCTTTCTACAATCCACGAAAGCTATGAGTATATTGTGCCCAGACCTAATATTATTTTGCAGCTTCATCGTGATTTGTATTCCTACGCCGGTTCCGGTGGAGAATATAAAAATGCTGATAATGTAATTGCAGAAACAGATGCAGAAGGTCACCAGAAAGCAAGGTTTATTCCGGTTCCTGCCTTTCAGACTGCGGAAGCTATGGATGAATTGTGCAGACAGTTTTTAGAAGCATGGAATACTGATAAAATTGATAGATTACTTTTGATACCTATGTTTATTCTGGATTTCCTCTGTATCCACCCTTTCAATGACGGAAATGGACGCATGAGCCGTTTACTGTCGCTTCTTTTGTACTATAAGGCAGGATATATTGTAGGAAAATATGTCAGCATGGAAATGTTGATTGAAAAAACAAAGGAAACTTACTATGAAGCATTGCAGGCAAGTTCGACAGGATGGCATGAAAATGAGAACAGCTATGAGCCTTTTGTTAAGTATTATCTGGGTATCATGTTGAAAGCATATAATGAATTTGAAAGCCGTGTAGAACATTTAAAGAACCGCACTCTTTCTAAGCCCGAAAGAATTAAAGCGATGATTGATCAGAAAGTTGGTAAAATCACAAAGAAAGAAATTATGGATGCTCACCCTGATATAAGCAAAACCACGGTGGAACGCACTCTGGCAGATTTAGTTAAGCGTGAGTACATTGCGAAGGTCGGTTCAGGTCCGGCTACAGGATATGTAAAAATCTAAGTCATAAATTATTTATCTACCTCATTTCATATACAGATGAGGTAGATATTTTTACGATGACGGAGATTATAAAACAGAAAATTGTGTCAGGTTGCAAAAATCCTTTCCGAACTTTTTACATAGCAGTCATGCACTACGGTGTGTGGCTGCTTATTTGTATCTATGCTATCAAAATCAAACAAAAATTGATCTGCATAGCAGTTTACTATGCAGCGTGTCTCATCCTTTGGGATGATTTACATTTCAAAACAAACTCATATAATATAATTTAAGACAGATTGCGAAAGGCTTATGGCAATCTCGCTCTGTATCAAAGGGAGGGAAGAAATGACCAAAAATATTATCATAAAGACCTCCGTTCAGAAACGGTTTGACAGCTTCATGGTGTATGGCAGAGTTCTTTTTTTCAGTGCACCCTGCGGCTTTGGAAAGACAGTACTGGCGGACACACTGCTGCGCGGTCGGAACGTGCTGCGGCAAAGTGCGGCAGACCCAGACTGCGCGATTCCGCCGTCAGCGCAGGATTGGGACATTCTGCTGATTGACGATCTTCAGCTCATGCAGGAGGAAGCCGGGCAGCAGGCTCTTTGCGAACTGATCCGCTCAAGTCCGGAGCGCCATTTCGTGCTGCTCTCGCGCGGTGTGCCGCCCGGCTGCCTGACGGCGTTTCAGTACACGGGGCTGATGACGGTGCTGGAGGCCGACGACCTGCTTTTTGATGCGGGCGATGTGCGGCGGCTGTTTCAGCTTTCGGGAGTAAACGTAACAGATAGCGAGATCGCCGGAATATTGAAAGAATCCTTGGGCTATCCGCTGGGTGTGGCCATCACGGCGCGGTGCATGTCCCCGAACAAGCCATGGACACCGGAGCTGGTGGCGCGGGTGTTCCACGAGGTGTTCCGCTACTTTGAGACCGCCATCTACCGGCGCTTTGACCTGGAAATGGCGCGGATGGTCAGCGGCGATCCCCGTGCCGGCGAACGGCTGGACTGGCTTCTTCGATACACTACTATGTTGCGCTACGACGACTGCCGGCGCTTCCACTTCTGGCCGGGTTTCCGGGCTTTTCTCCTCTGGGAGATGGAACGGGAGTATACCGAGGAAAAGCGCAAAGCGCTCATCAGCCGGGGCGGGCTGTACTATGAGCTGAAGGAGGACTACGCCCATGCCCTGGAATGCTACACCAGCGGCGGTGACCATTCCAAGGTTTCCGAGCTGCTGGTGCGTAATGCAGAACTTCACCCCGGCATGGGTCACTATGCCGAGATGGAAAAATACTACCGCAGCCTGCCGGAGGCGGAAATTCTCGCATCCCCATCGCTGATGCAGGGCATGAGCATGCTCTGCGCACTGGTCATGGATTACGAAGGCTCGGAGCGTTGGTATGGCGAACTGCAAAAGTTTGTCAAACACTGCGGCAGGCAGGACGCCGCCGGAAAGCAGGCGCGCGGCCGCCTTGCATGGCTGGACATCTCCCTGCCCCAGCGGGGCGTGAAGGGTCTGACGGAAACCATCCCCGCCGTGTTCCGGCTGCTGACGAACAAAGAGGTGGCGCTGCCGTCCTTCTCCGTCACGAGCGCGCTGCCGAGCATCATGAACGGCGGCAAGGACTTTTCCGAATGGAGCAAAAAGGACGACCTGCTCTACAAAACCCTCCGTCTCCCCGTGGAGGCAGTACTGGGGCGGGACAGTGTGTGCCTTGCCGACAGCGCCATTGCCGAGAGCAAGTTTGAAAAGGGCGAGGACGTCGCCGGCCGGATGCTGTCCCTTCTCCCGCAGATGAACGAGGTCCGCAACCACGGCACGTCGGACATGGAGTTCGCCGTCAGCGGATTGCTTGCCCGCAGCCAGCTGGCAAACGGGCAGCCCACCGATGCGCGGCGCACCATCATGGTACTCCGTGGATGCTTTGCCGAGCGCGGTTTGACACGCTTTCTGCCCAATATGGACGCCATGCTCTGCCGTATTGACATGCACACCGGCGACCTTGACGCGGCGGACGCGTGGTATCGGGAAAAAGCCCCGTGCGAACCCACGCACCTGAACGTCATGCGGCGCTACCGGTATCTCACGCAGGCAATGGTGGAAATTATGCAGAACCGTCCGGACGCCGCTTTGCTGACGCTCTCACCCATGGAGCCGTACATTCAAAACTGCGCCCGCATCATCGACGGCATTCACCTGAATGTCCTGACTGCCATCGCCCTGTACCGCAAGAAGGACGAGCAGTGGCGCAAGCGATTGACGGCGGCGCTGGATGCGGCGGCGGAGTACCGCTTCATCCGCACCGTCAGCGTATACGGCACGGCGGTGCTGCCGCTGTTGGAAGCACTGGACTGGGACGGCGACAAAGCATGGCGCAAGCGGCTGATGGCAGCGGTGCGGACGCAGGCGGCGTTCTACCCGCATTTCCTCGAACCCAGCCTTGCTCCCGGCGAGGAGCTGACGCCCACGGAACTGCAAATTCTCCATCTGCTCTGTGCGGACAAGTCCAACGCCGAGATTGCACAGATCATGGACGTGAAGCTGCCCACGGTGAAGACCCATGTCAGCCACATTCTCGACAAGCTGGACGTGAAGCGCCGGGCGGAAGCCAAGACCGCCGCAAAAAAGCTGCGGCTCATTCCGGATGATCTATAAAAGCTGTGCCTGTGCTTGAACGGGCTGAATATAAACCTTATACATATATCCTAAAGGAGAATCTTATGAAAAAACGAGTATTGAGTATGTTCATGGCGCTGGTGCTGTGCCTGACGCTCCTGCCCGCACCAGTGCGGGCGGAGGAGACTGTCTGCATCTGCACCGACCGATGCAGTGAGGAGATGGTGAATCTGGACTGTCCCATCTGCTCTGCGGAAAATGCAGACCTCTCTGCCTGCCTTGGAAAAGAGGCGGAGCTGCCTTTGATGGCAGCTGCGGCAAGCACTGAAGAAACCATCTCCGGCAATGTTATCTGGGAGAACAGAAACATAACTACCCCGGTGACGGTGAAGGGCGACACAACAATCACGCTGAAAGGCGAGAATTCCATATATCAGCCTGCCACTGAAACGACTGACAAATATGATATTGACGATGACGGCACGAAAGACACTGTTTACGAAATCAGCAATGCAGGTCAGCTGTATTGGTTTGCAGGACTTGTAAACGGCACTCTTGATGGTGTTGAACAAAATACATTAGCCAATGCAGTTCTGACAGCCAACATCACAGTAAATGAAAATCTTCTTGATTCCTTACAATACGATACAGAGGGCAACGTTTCCAACGGAAGTGATTTTATAAGCTGGACACCGATTGCAGATTGGATGGGAAATCGTACAACACAGTATTCAGGAACGTTTGACGGAAATAATAAAACCGTAAGTGGTTTGTACTTTAATGGTGATTCAACATGTATTGGATTATTTGGAAGTTCAGAATCCGATGGCAACATAAAAAATGTTGGAGTCGTTGATTCCTATTTCAAAGGGAATGATCATGTGGGCGGTGTGTGCGGAAACAATGCTGGCACAATCACAAACTGTTATAATGCAGGGAATCTTACCGCTATTGAGTCATCTGCTACTATAGGCGGTATATGTGGATATAATAATGGTGGCACAGTCACAAACTGTTATAACACAGGAACTGTTACCGCTACCGGCTCAGTAGCTTCTGTAGGTGGTGTGTGTGGTTGTTGTACTGCACCAATTTCAAACTGTTATAACATAGGAACTGTTACTGCTACTAGCTCAAGTGCTGATATAAGCGGTATATGTGGATACAATTTTGGCCCAATCAAAAATTGCTATTACCTCGCAGACACAGAAGATGAAAATGGCGGCAAAACCACCGAACAATTTGCAAGCGGTGAAGTTGCTTATCTCCTGTCACAGGGCTGCTCAACCGGAGTAGGTGATGACGCTGAGACTTACGATGGCTCCATCTGGGGACAGAAACTTGGCGAAAATGGTGATACATATCCTGTTCTTGATATTACAAAAAGAGTTTATCAGGTAGATAAATATGACGGCTGTGAAGGAAAACCGGGCAGTTCAACAAAGGTATATTCCAACCAGAATACGTCAATATATGAAGAACACAAATATGAGGCGGATGCCACAGATTCTACGAAGCATAAATGCAGTATCTGTAATGGTACAGAAGAACACTCTTTTGCTTATGAGTTTGTAGAAAATGGTAATGCTATTAAGGCAACTTGTAGCGAGTGTGGTGCAACCTACACCGTAAAACTTACACAGCCGGCAGCAACATCAGATGAAAAAATTGTCTATGATGGAACAGAAAAGAAAGCCGGAACAGCAATAGACTCTGGCAACACAGGTATAGAAACAATTCCTGAAAATGCCATTACCTATGCTGTGGTAACAAATGGCACACCGTCTACTTACAGTACAGCAGCACCGAAAAATGCTGGCACATACAAAGCAAAGCTTACATTAGGCACAGGAGATAACAGAGTTTCTATTGAGATAAATTTTACGATTGAAAAAGCAGCTTCACCGACCATAGCTGGTGAGGAAAAGAGTTATGCATATTCAGTCGGTTCAGACGGCAAGACAATCGGTGTGGATATTGCAGGAAAGCTCCCAACGGATAGGGGCACTACAACATATGCGGTTGCAAAGACAGATACAGAGCAGCTTTTAAGTGAGGTAGCAGTCGATACGGCCGGAAATCTGACCTATAAAGTAAATCAGGTAGACTCGACCAAGGTTGGAAAGACTGCAATTATCACGGTTACAGCTTCGATGGAGAACTATGAGAATGCTGAATACACGCTGACGATTAGTAGTATTACAGATAAGAAGACGGTAGAGATTAAGAGCGGAAACACCGTATCCGTAGATGGAAGCAATGTGCTGATTTATGGTGAAAAGATTTCAAAGCTGACACTCGGAAATACCGTTTTTGTGGAAGCCGGTACAGATAATATGGTAGAAGGTATCCTTTCATGGAGTAATCCGGACGAAATCCCTGCTGCAGGAACCACACAGGCAGGCTGGGTATTCAAGCCGGCAGACAGCACGAATTACGCAGAACTTACCGGAAAAGCAGCCATCACAGTAGCCAAGGCAACACCTGTAATTGCGGAGAAGTCGACAGCAACCGCACTTACTTACGGACAAAAGCTTTCTGACAGTACCCTGACAGGAGGCAAGGCAACATACAAAACAGTCGATGGAACAGAGGTAGCAGGAACATTTGCATGGAAGAATAGTAATATTAAGCCTACAGTAGCCGACAGCGGAAAGACAGAGTATGATGTGACATTTACACCATCAGATACAGATAATTATAATGCTGTTGATATGAAAATCAGTCTTACGGTCAACAAGGCAGCGAAAGCTCCAAACATGCCGGAAGCTGCGATGGCACCGGCGCACAGCACAAAGAAGGTTGGCGATATTATACTTCCGGAAGGCTGGAGCTGGCAGGAGGCGGATAAGGACACGGTGCTTGCAGATGGTGTGGCAGTGACAGCGACTGCGGTTTATACAGGAGCTGACAAAGGCAACTATGAGACAGAAAGTGTAAGCATTACGATTACAAGAAGCGAATGTGATCACGCACATACTGAAATACGGAATCAGCGGGAAGCGACCTGCACGCAGACCGGATACACGGGAGATACCTATTGTACGGACTGTAATAAACTTCTGAGTACCGGAAAAGAGCTGGCAGCATTGGGACATGATTATAAAGCAACCGTAACAAAGCAGCCGACGACAACAGAGGAAGGCATCAGAACCTACACCTGCACCAGATGCAGCAGCAGCTACACAGAGAGCATTGCGAAGCTGCCGGAGGAACAGCACACTCACAACTATACGGGAAGCATTATGAAGGAGGCAACCTGTACCGAGCCAGGGGCAAGGACCTACACCTGTTCCTGTGGAGACAGCTACACGGAGAATATTCCGGCAACGGGACACAGCTATGTATCAAAAGTAACCAAGGCTGCAACGACAACAGAGGAAGGCATCATGACCTACACCTGCTCCAAGTGCGGACACAGTTACACACAGCCTATCGCTAAGCTCGAGTCCGATGACAGCAGCAAGGATAATGGCAGTCAGAACCAGAAACCGCAGCCTGGCACAGATAATGGTAATCAGAATCAGGAGCCACAGCCTGATACGGGTAATGGTAAGGACAACGGTACTTCAATTAAGCCATACATTAAGGACGACAGCGGCAAGGAAGGCTGGGATGTTATCAAGCCACAGCTTGAAGAAGCTAAGTCAGGCGATACGGTAACAGTTGCCATGAACGGAACGACTGTAGTGCCGAAGGATGTAATTGACAGTATCAAGGGCAAGGATACAACACTTGTTCTGGATATGGGAAATGGTCTTTCCTGGAAGGTTTATGGAAAGGATATTACTGGTGCAGCCGGAGATATTGATTTTGGTGTGACAGTCGGAGCCGACGCAGGAAAATCCATTCCTGTGGATGTCATCAACAACGTGACCGGGGAACGTTTTTCCTTGAACCTGACTCTTGCTTATGACGGAGAACTTGGATTTACAGCCACACTGACCGTCAACTTGGAATTAAAGAATGCAGGACTCTATGCGAACCTGTTCTACTACAATGAACAGACCGGAGAACTGGAATTTATCTGCGCCGGACAGATTGATGCGGATGGAAATGCGGAACTTGAATTTACCCACGCATCCGATTACACGATTGTTGTTGATACCAGAATTATGAGTGGTAACGGGCAGGCAGACAACAAAGCTGATGAAACCATTCCTGCGCCTAAGACAGGCTACAGCACTTCAAAATATGCATGGAATAATACGATAATCATTATTATAGGTATCTGTATTATACTGATTGTTTTTGGAGCTGTATTCTATGTAAGGAAAAAGAGTGGTTCAGAGGAAGAATAATGATGATTTCATAGGAGTTGCATGATTTAATAGAAAGAGCAAAATCAACAAAAAACAGCTAAAAGTATGTATTTAATATTTGGTACTCACTTTTTAACATGATATCTATAAAAAGAGCCGATGTAAAACGAAAAACTGGTTTACATCGGCTCTTTTTAGTATATAATGATTATTGAAAGGCGGTGGAAGTATGATCATAAGATATATGTTTGACAATTTTTGTTCGTTCAAGGAAGAGTGTGAGTTTTCATTAGAAGCACCAGGCGGGAAAGTAAAGAAGCGCTTTCCGGATAACTATACTACAACAGAAACAGGATATGACCTGCTGAAAACGGCAGTTATCGTAGGTGAGAACGCAGGTGGTAAGTCCAACTTTATAAATGGATTAAAATATCTGAAATCATTGTTTGATACAAACATGAAAGTGCAGTCTGTTAATTCATATATTAACGCAGATACTTTGATGGAGTGTAATAATCCCAAACAGAAATTTAATGTAGTATTCTTAGCGGGGAATCATTATATTTATGAGTATGAAACTATTGTTGATACAAAAGGAATCTATAGCGAAAAACTTATCAGAAGCAGCCAGCGGAAATCAGCTGAGCATGTAGTGTTTGATATTTTACGGGATCAGGAGGATATATATACATTACGAAGAGGAACAGCCAGGGAAGTGACAGCTGCTCTTAAGAATAGCAATAATAGTAACGGATTATTTGTAGTTAAACTGGCTCTTCTCGGAAATAAGGATGCGTCAGCAACTGTTGAATGGATGTTAAATGTCCTATATCCGGGTAATATACCCTCTGACAATATAGACAGCATTGTCAGGCAGGAACGGGATCTTGAAATTATGAAAGATCCAAGATATGTAGAAATTTTTAAGATGGTAGATTACAGCATTTGCGGAATTGAAGTGGATGATGAGAAGCCTTATTCTAAAACTCTGGTAATTCGTAAGAATGCACAGGGAAAGCAGTTTAAGAGAGAATTATCACAGGATTCAACCGGTGTCAGAGAATTTTTTGCATGGGCTGTACAGATATTTCGCGTAGTATATGAAAATAAAGTGGTATTTGCAGATGAGATGGACCGGGTTCTAAATCCAATCTTGTCAGACCGTGTTATTGCGTATATTAACGGTATGGAACACAGAGGGCAGTTTGTATTTTCTACACATAATGTATTACACCTAAATTTGAAGACATACATGAAAGAGCAGATTTATTTTATAACAAAGAGTAAAGATGAGCTGACATCAGAATTGTATTCTCCGGCGGATTTTCCGGAAGTGCGGTATGAAAACACTAAGATATATGAGTTTTACATGAAGGGGATATTGGGAGGTACAGCATTTGAGTAGAAAAACACGAGTCCTCCAGAAGAGGTTTGCAGTATTCTGTGAGGGAGATACAGAATATAATTTATAGACAGGATGAGAAAAAATCAGGGTGTAGAACTGGTTTTAAAACCCATCAATATGCATGGTGGAGGTTATTCAAACTTCCTTCAGGTAATTAAAAGCGGACTACGTCCGACCGCTCTGCTACGCATCGCGACCGTTTTGCTCCGCAAAACTGACCGATGGGATGCGCCATTTGCATCTTTGCGGCAAAAAAATAAAAAAATGGCAGAACGATATTAAAAACATCAAAGAAATAAGTGTAAAGATTAAATTTGCATATATTTCTTTGAAAACAACTAAAATCTTAAAAATATCTATATATTTTTAAGATTTTAAAGATATACAAGCAAAGATTAGATTTGCATATATTTTATTGAAATTTAAAAATGAGTATGTTATACTGTCCTCAAGATTGGGAGGTATGATATGGAAAAGGCATTAGAAGTAAAGTATCAAAAAATGGTCGAATTATTGGGTGACCAGTCTACTTTTTATGTTGATGAAGTTAAAAAAATATTTCCGGAAATGAAGAAGTCATCCCTTTATTGGAATATGTCTAAATTAGTTGAAGGGGGATATTTACGTCGCATTCGTAATGGAGTATACGCTTTTAATGAATGGAAAGGGAAGAAAAATATTTCGTTATTAGGTTCTGCTGAGAAAATCAGAGATATTTTGGATGAAACAGGATTTGATTATTATATATCAGGATTAGATATTTTGCATAAATATATGCAGCATGTACCGGAACAGTATCCGAACATTGTATTTGTTAGAAAAGAATCAAAAACGGAAATAACGGAAGTACTAAATGAAAATGACTATAAGGTAATAGAACCAGTCAATTTGAAAGACATTTATGAAAATAATGTATATGCAGGGATAGAAGAGTCAGCTGTATTGTTGTATCAAACTAAAAATTTTGATGATAGCGAAAATGGTCTGGCAACAATAGAGAAGGCATTTGTTGATCTCTACTATGCTGTGACGAGGAACGAATATCCACTTGCATTGCAGGAATTAGTGAGAATTTACGAGAATTTGGTTCGTTTAGGTAATATTGATAAAAAGATAATGATTTCTATTGCAGCAAAAAGAAGTATACAGTATGATATTCGATTTATTGCTGAATCAAAGTTTATTACAAAGCAGGCACTAAAATTTGTTGAAATACTCGGAAAGGATGAATAAAGTGGATTACCAAAAGTTATTTCATGAAATAAAGGATTTTGAAAGAGATACATTTGCTGAGAGAATGGAAGAATACGGCTTTAAAAATATGGCAAGAATGGAACTATTTCTATGGGATTTGGAAATATTCCTTCAGATACAAAAGATTTTGGAAGATAGGATTGTGCTAAAAGGGGGAGCTGCAACGCAGTTTTATCTTCCGCGTGATGCACAAAGAACCAGTGTTGATATAGATATGCTGTTTTATGGAAGTTATCAGGAAATAGAAGAGACTTTGAAGAAGATAGAAGAAGTTTTGGGTGCATCAGATAAATTATTCCATTTTATAGAACATGTACCCAAAAATCCGAAAACTACTTTGCCTTTACATACCTACTTTGTAGATATACCTTCTGTATTGACAAGTGCAGAGCGTAACAAAAAGGACGAAGAGTTTCCTCGTCAGGAGTTGAAAATAGAATTTATTCTTCAGCCACAGCAAATAGAATTTGAAAAAAGGACAGGGGAACATCTTTTTGCTGTAAACAGTAAATGGGAATATCAGTTATTACCTTTAAATCATTTGTTTGCAGATAAGTTGACAACAATGGGATGCGAGACGATTGGCGTGCAGAACAGTAGAATGGATGAGCAGGTAAAGCAGTTCTATGATATTTTAATGCTGACTCAAAACTGTATTTCCGAAATTGACTGCGCTATTGTAAGAAGAAAGTACAAAAAATTGGCGCATGCGGAATGGGAGACGAGAAAAGAGGAAGAATATGATTTGGAATTAGTGATTGCAGATGTAAGGAAGCAACTCCTTCGATATGAGATGGCAGACAGTGGAGACGATCCGGAATTGAAAAAATATATTAATGATTTTCACTCCTTGTACCTTAACAGCAAAGTGGAGTATTCGCCTCAATCCGTAGCTTGTGGTGCGGCATTGGTAAGATTAATGTACGAGCTGATGCTATCAGGTAGTGGCTGGGAAAAGTTACAGCAGGCATTAGAGATTGAAAAATGGTTGGAATTATCTCATTTGTCTGGAAAAGAAAAAGGCTTAAAAGTACGGGAAATCCGAGAAATTTTAATTAAGGAATTTGGCGGTTATTCCGTTATTCCCACACAGATTTTAAAGGGTAAGAATATTAAAAGAATTTTCTGGGCTGTTGCAGATATAGATAATCTTGATGAAATTGAGAAGATGATAGTGATGGAAAAGTAGGAAGTGATTATTTGAGATATTATATAGCAGATTTGCATTTTTTTCATGCGAACATGAATACTAAGATGGACCATAGGGGATTTGGTAGCGTAGAAGAAATGAATGAATATATGATGCAGAAGTGGAACGGAAAGGTCCGGAAGAATGATGAAGTGATTATTATAGGTGATTTGTCATTGGGAACTGCAGAACAAACCAATGAGCTGCTTACGAGGCTGAACGGCAGGTTATACCTTATCACTGGAAACCATGATAGGTTTGTACGTCAACCGGAGTTCCATACAAGCCGTTTTACATGGATTAAGCCCTACGAGGAACTATCTGATAATAAGCGTAAGGTTGTTCTTTGTCATTACCCAATTATGTGTTATAACGGACAGTATCGACTGGATGAGGAGGGAAATCCTAAAACCTACATGCTTTATGGTCATGTCCATGATACGCAGGATCAGAGGCTGTTGGAACAGTTTCGGGAGATAACAAGGAATACCAAGACAATAAATGCAAGTGGAGAGGAACAAAGCATTCCTTGCAATATGATTAATTGCTTTTGTATGTATTCCGATTACGAGCCGCTCACTTTAGATGAATGGATAGAGCTGAATAAGAGAAGATAATATAAAATAATTTGGTCAAAAACTTATCGACATTCGACCTATCACACGATATAATCCCGTCTTCGACACTTAAGGAAAAGTATAGTGGCAGAATCCCTTGATTTTACTTGGATTCTGCCACTTTTGATGTCTTAAAGTATGTTGTATGGAG